>Ga0210397_10003209_pt1 | contig 10094 bp, 9 predicted proteins | sample IncBWH2OmetaG_FD_160126 | JGI IMG/M metagenome (GOLD analysis project Ga0210397, IMG submission 160126) | Forest soil microbial communities from Barre Woods Harvard Forest LTER site, Petersham, Massachusetts, United States - Inc-BW-H-2-O ...
TTCCGACGTGCTCAAGGGAGAGGCGAAAAAATTGAGGAAATTTCGCGTCCAGACGTCCTCGAACAATGTCATTGTGATTTGCTGCATCACCCGCGTCAGAAAATCCCACAAGAGCACCGCGCCGAGCAGCGCCGGCACGAAATTGAAGTCCGCGTGCGAAACTGAATTGAGGTAGCGGGTGAGAAAGCCCCAAACCAGGATATCGATCGCGACAAAGATGAAAATGGGAAAGACGCGCTGCGGGCTACCGCGATAGAGATATAACATCCGCAACACCACGGCGCCGACGCGCGAGCCATTCATCGCCCGCTCCCGTCGTGCAGCGCCTCTTGCGCGACATTAACGAACAAATCGTCGAGACTCGCCGCCCCGTGTTCCGTGGGCAGCGTCTTCGGATCGCCCTCGAGCACGATCAGCCCATGCGACAAGAACAGCACGCGGTCGCAGACCGCCTGCACCTCGTACATGTTGTGGCTCGTCCACAGAACCCCGCAGAGTCCATTGTCGACGAATTTGGCGATTCCGGCGCGAATGTCGCGCGCGTTCGAGGGGTCAATGGAGGCGGTCGGCTCATCGAGGAGAAGCAGCCGCGGGAGATTGAGCATCGCCTTGGCGAGAGAAAGCCGTGTCTGCTCGCCGGACGACAGAACCCCCGCCTTGGTGCGCCGGTAACGGGTGAGATCATAGACCGCGAGCAGCTTCTCGATCCGCTCTGAGAGGTTCTTGACGGCATAGAGCTTGCCGAACACACGCAGGTTCTGCTCGACGGTGAGGTTGCCGGGCAGCGGCGCGTAAACGGCGGCGAAGTTGGTGCAGGATAAGGCTTTGCTACGGTCGACGGCGAGATCGACGCCCTCGATCTCGATCCGCCCGCCGCTCGGCTCGAGGACGCCGAGGATCATGTTGATCGTCGTCGTCTTGCCGGCGCCGTTCGGTCCGACCAGCCCGACGATCTCGCCGGGCGCGACGTGAAAACTGACCCCGTCCACGGCCCGCACGTCGCCGAACGACTTTTCCAGGCGCTCGACCGAAAGGACGCAAGGGGCAGGCGGAATCATCAATCCTTCGTATCAGGCGGGCCGGAGAGCGCGTCAAGCCGCCGTCGAACCCTTAAGCTTGCGTGGCGCCTTCTCCGCAACAGCGCCAGGGCCTTGGCCGGTCGTAAAACTCGTATCGGCCAGCATAGCCGTTGAGGTCGGGCAAATCGAGGGCGTCAGCCAACCAGCGAGCCCTCGAGATCGAGCGTGAACAGCTCCTGCGGCTTGCCGACGCCGCGCAACGCGAAGCGCCCAACCGAGGCGAACGCGCGGCGCTGCTCGACGCAGGATTCCGCGAACGCCGCGGAGATCAGGATCGGCTGGTCCACCGACCGGCACATCGCCGCGATGCGGCTCACCTCGTTTACCGCCGGTCCAACGACGGTGAAATCGAGGCGCTCCTTGCTGCCGATGTTGCCGTAGAAAACTTCGCCAATATGGAGCCCGAGATACATTTCGCTCGCCGGAAGGCCCTTTTCGAACCGGCGCGCGTTCAGGGCCCCCACCGCCTCTCGCGCCGCTCCGGCGGCGTCGAGCGCGGCCGCGCAAGCGCGACTTCGTTCCTCAGCAGGGAATATGGCAAGGACGCCATCGCCGATCAGCTTCAAGACGTCGCCGGCGTGCTGGTGAATCGAGGAGACAATGGCCTCAGCATAATCGTTGAGCAGCGGAATGATCTCTTCCGGCGGAGAGGTGTCGGAGATGCGGGTGTAGTTGCGCAGATCGCTAAACCACAGCACCGTTTTGATCCGGTCGGCGACGCCCCGTTCGATGCGTCCTCTCAACACCCGCCGGCCCGCGTCGCGTCCGAGATAGGTCTCGACCAGCGTCTGGGCGATGCGAGCGAGAGACGCGGCTTTGATCGCAAGTCCGAGGAAGGGCGTGAGGCGCTTCAGCGCCCCGATCTCGTCATCAGTGAAGCCTTCGGCCCGATCGGTCATCCATGACGAATAGATGCAATCCATCTCGCCGATGACGCCGTCTTCGGCGAAACGATTGATCACCGCCACGTAGTCGCTGATCGAGGCCTCGCGCAACTCTGCAAACGACGGGAACTCGAGTTCGCCATCGACTAGGATGCGACTCCTGAGCACCGAATCGCCGGTCCCCAGCATCCTGAAGAAGGGACTTGCGCGCCAACGCTCGGCCGCCTCCCCTTCGGTGGTGCGTCCGTATTCCGTGAGCGTCGCTTCCGGTTTCTCGCGCTCCCAGCGGAACGCCCGCCCCTCGTGAATAGGGTGGAGCGTGTCGATGAACAAGATCGCCCGGACCAGCGGCAGTCCGCCCGCGACTGCGCGGCCGCAAAAGCCCTCAACCAGGGCGGTCTCGGTCCGTCCCTCAAGCCCCGCTTTCGCGAGCCAGGTCGCAAGCTTGGCGATTTCGGCTTCGGTCATGGGACTGATCATAAATCGTCCGGAAGAGAAGGCCAATGCGCGGGGTCCCGGTGCTTGCGCCTGCGCCTTGCGCGGAGTAACGGTCGCGCGGCCGAGGGGGCGCATGCTCGCTGTCAGGAGCTGGAGCTGCCCCGGGCGCTGTGTTTTTGGATCGACAAGCATACAATCTTACTGGACTTAAAGAGCGCTAACGGAGTTCCCCATGTCCCTTCGCATCAACGACAACGCGCCCAACTTCACCGCCCAGTCGACGCAGGGGCCGATCGATTTTCATCAGTGGATCGGCGACAAGTGGGCGATCCTGTTTTCCCACCCCAAGGACTTCACCCCGGTCTGCACCACCGAACTCGGCTACATGGCCAAGATCGAGCCCGAGTTCACCAAGCGCGACGCCAAGCTCATCGGTTTGAGCGTCGACCCGAGCGAGTCCCACGCCCGCTGGCTCGCCGACATTGAGGAAACCCAGGGCGCGAAGGTCAACTACCCGATCATCGCCGACCACGACCTCAAGGTCTCCAAACTTTACAACATGCTCCCTGCCGAGGAGCCGGGCACGTCGGAGGGCCGGACGGCGGCGACCAATCAGACCGTGCGCTCGGTGTTCGTCATCGGCCCCGACAAGAAGATCAAGCTCACGTTGACCTACCCGATGTCGACTGGCCGCAACTTCGACGAGATTTTGCGGGTGCTCGATTCTATGCAGCTCACGGCGAAGCACAAGGTCTCCACGCCGGTGAACTGGAAGCGCGGCGACGACGTCATCATCTCCGGCTCGGTCAGCGACGACGACGCCAAGAAAATGTTCCCCGCGGGCTGGCGCGCGCCGAAGCCCTATATCCGCATCGTCAAGCAGCCGGTCTGATCTGCGGGAGGCTCGCGGCCGATAAAAGGACATGAGCGCGCGGAGAAACCCTCGACGCGGCTGGGTTTTCGTGCCAGAGGTTGGTCGAGCGGGGGAAGCGTCGAGAAAGATCAGCGGCCGCAGAGCATGCGATCTCGCCCCTTCGTGGAGGCCCCCCGATGATTTTCCGGCAATTGTTCGACAGCGTGTCGAGCACCTACAGCTATGTCCTTGCCAGTCGTCGGGGCGGCGAAGCGCTCATCATCGATCCCGTGCTGGAAAAGGTCGACCGCTATCTCAAGCTGATGGAGGAGCTCGATCTCAAGCTCGTGAAAGCGGTCGACACGCATTTGCACGCCGACCACATAACCGGCTTAGGCGCGTTGCGCGACCGCACCCACTGCATCACGATTATGGGCGAGCAGAGCCAGGTCGATGTCGTGTCGATGCGGATTGCCGACGGCGACAGGCTGGCGGTCGAGGGAGTGAGCCTCGATGTGCTCTACACGCCTGGCCACACCGACGATTCCTACAGCTTCCATTTCGGCGATCGCGTGTTCACCGGCGACACGCTGCTCATCCGCGGCACCGGCCGCACCGATTTCCAGAACGGCGATTCCCGCGCGCAATACGAGAGCCTGCAGCGCCTGATGCGGCTGCCTGAGGAGACGCTGGTCTTTCCCGCGCACGATTACAAAGGCGACACGGTCAGCACCATCGGCGAGGAAAGGCGCTTCAATCCGCGCCTTCAGGTTCGCGACGCCGACGAATACGCGAAGCTGATGGAGAGCCTGCATCTGCCCAATCCGAAAATGATGGACGTCGCCGTCCCTGCCAACATCCATCAGGGGCTGCATCAAGAGGATGTGGCGCGCAAGGGCTGGGCGTTTTCGGCTGAACAGGCGAAGGGGCTCGTCGGGCGGCCGGAGGTCGCGCTGATCGACTTGCGCGAGAGACACGAACGGGAGCGGACCGGCGCCATCCCCGGTTCGCTGCACGCCCCCTATGGCGAACTTCAGGACCACATCGGCGAGGGCTGCCTCGTCCACGAACTCGCGCGATCAGGCAAGACGATCGTGTTCTACTGCGCGTTCGGCGAGCGGTCGGCGATGGCGGTGCAGGCGGCCCAGGATCAGGGCCTCGCGAGCGCCCGGCACATCGAGGGCGGCATGTCGGCCTGGACGAAAGCCGGCGGCGCGACAGATTGACCTTGGCCGAGACTTCAGCTTAAGCCGTTGGCCCACGCCTTCGCGAAGAAGAGGCGCCAGCGCGTTGCGAGGGAGGCCTCCATGCCCAAGGTCAAGGTCAACGACATCACGATCAATTACGAGAGCCAAGGATCGGGCGAGCCGCTTGTCCTCATCCCCTATCTCGCCGCCGACAACGCCTGTTACGCGTTCCAGGTCGCCGACTACGCCAAGTATTTCACTTGCATTTCGCTTGATCCGCGCGGAGCGGGCGAGACCGACAAGCCGGGCGGGAGCTATTCGACCGAATTACTCGCCGACGACGTCGCCGGTTTCATGCAGGCGATCGGCGTCGAGAAAGCGCACGTGAGCGGCCTGTCGCTGGGCGGAGCGATCGGCCTGTGGCTCGCTAGCAAATATCCGGAGCGGGTCAAGACGCTGTCGCTGCATTCCTGCTGGCCAAAGAGCGATCCGTTTCTCAAGGTTATCGTCGGCGACTGGCAGACCATCGCCAAGGCTCTCGGCAACGTCCAGGAGATGGTCGTCCAGGGGATCCTTCCATTCTGCCTGACGCCTGAGCTTTACGCCGCCAAGCCCGAATATGTCGATCAACTCGCCGCCTTCGTGCGCAGCCGGCCGAGACAGCCGGTGGACGCCTTCCTTCGTCAGTCGGACGCGGTCGTCGCCCACGACGCGCTTGGTCAGCTGGGCAAGATCACGGCGCCAACGCAAATCACCTTCGGCCGCCACGACATCGTGACCTCGACCCGCTTTGTCGAGCCGTTCCGGAGCGGCATCAAGAACAGCGAGCTCGTCATCTTCGAGATGTGCGCCCACGCCCCGATCTACGAGAACGTGAGCGAGTTCAATGAGAAAACTTTAGCGTTCCTCAAGCGCCACGCTGGCTAGACTGGGATGTCTGGCCGCGTGGTCGCTCCGTGGGCGCGCAATTCGTTGACCAGGACCCGCTCATTCTCCGAATACTCGATTCGCGACGACACCAGATGCACGCCGCCGCCGGCGAACGCGGCTTCCAGCGTAGGCGCGACCCCGTCGGCGCTCTCCACCCGGCTGCCCTTCGCGCCATACGCCCTTGCGTAGTCCGCGAAGTCGGGATCGCCGAAGGTCATGCCGTAATCCGGGAACCCGTCCACGGCCTGCTTCCAGCGGATCATGCCGTAAGCGTGGTCCTCAAGCACCAGCACAACAAGGTTGAGCTTGAGCCGCACCGCCGTCTCAAGCTCCTGCGAATTCATCATGAAGCCGCCATCGCCGCACACTGCGAGCACGCGTCGGTTGGGGTTGAGGCAAGCGGCCATGATTGCCGAGGGCAGGCCAGCGCCCATAGTGGCGAGCGCATTGTCGAGCAGCAGCGTGTTCGCGACATGGGTGCGGTAGTTGCGCGCGAACCAGATCTTATACATACCGTTGTCGAGGCAGACGATCCCGTCCTCCGGCATCACTTGGCGCACGTCGTGGACGATGCGCTGCGGCGTTGGCGGAAAACGGCTTTCCTCCGCGCGGTCGGAGATATGCGCCAGGATGTCCTCGCGCAGGCCAAGCAGCGCCTTCGCCCTCGGCAGCCTATGTTCGAGCCGGTCGGCGAGCAGCGTGAGGGTCGGACCAACGTCGCCGACCAACTCGGCTTGCGGAAAAAACACCTCCTCGACCGTGGCCGGCAGATAGCCGACATGCAGCACGGTCGGCCCGTTCGGGCCCATGAAGAACGGCGGCTTCTCCACCGTGTCGTGGCCAATGGCGATAATGAGATCCGCCCGATCGATCGCCCGATGGACGTAGTCGCGCTCCGACAGCGCCGCGGTGCCCATATAAAGGCCCGACCCGCCGGTGACGGCGCCCTTGCCCATCTGCGTATTGAAGAACGGAATCTGCACCCGGGCGACGAATTCCGACAGCGAGTCGGCGAGCCGCGGCCGGCTCGCGGCGGCGCCGAGCATGATCAGCGGCCGCTCGGCGTCGAGGATGAGCTTAGCGGCCCGGTCGAGCGCCGCGCGCGGGGCAACGGGCGAATCGATCGGATGGGGCGGGATCGGAGCCATGTCGGGCCCCGGCTCGTGGGCGATGTCCTCCGGCAGTTCGAGATGAACCGGGCCGGGCCGCTCCTGCTGGGCGACGCGGAACGCCTCCCTCACCATCGTGGGAATGGTCGCGGGGCTCACGATCTGATGCGCCATCTTGGTCAGCGGCGTCATGGTTGAAACGATGTCGACCACCTGAAAGCGCGCCTGTTTGCGGCTCAAAATGCCCTTTTGCCCGGTGATCATTACCATCGGCATCGCACCGAGCAGCGCGTAAGCCGCGCCGGTCGTGAGGTTGAGTGCGCCGGGGCCGAGGGTGGTGAGACAGACCCCGGGCTTGCCGGTCAGCCGCCCATGGGTCGCGGCCATGAAAGCCGCCGCCTGCTCGTGCCGGGTCAGCACCAGCTTGATCTTGGAGCGGCGCAACGCTTCGACCACGTCGAGATTTTCTTCGCCCGGAAGGCCGAAGATCTGCTGCACGCCCTCGTTCTCGAGCGCGGACACGATGAGTTCGGCGCCGTTCATCGGACGCACTCCTTTGGCTTAAAATCCCTGAGCGCGCAGGCTCGCGCATTCTTGGCTCACCAGCAACCGCCTTCCCCGAGGGACAGATCGGCGTAGTGAACGCGCGGCCTGCCCCTCGCCGCCGGGTTTCGTCTATCGTTGTGGAACCGACGCCCGTTGATCCATGGAGCGCACGATGGCCCAAACCTCTGCCGATCAGATGGTCGGGGTTCTCGCCGCGGCAGGCGTGAAGCGCGTCTACGGCGTCGTCGGCGACAGCTTAAACGGCTTCACCGACGCCATTCGCCGGCGCGAAGGGATCGAATGGCTGCACGTGCGGCACGAGGAGGTCGCCGCCTTCGCCGCCGGCGCCGACGCCCACGTAACCGGCGGCCTCGCGGTGGAAGTTGCGGCCCCGGCAACTTGCACCTTATCAACGGCCTGTTCGACTGCCAGCGCACGCGCGTTCCGGTGGTGGCGATCGCAGCGCAAATTCCCTCGCCCGAGGTCGGCTCGCACTATTTCCAGGAGACGCATCCCGATCGCCTCTTCCAGGAATGCTCCAGCTATTGCGAGCTCGTGTCGAGTCCCGAGCAGATGCCGCGCGTGCTCGAGATCGCGGTGCGCCGGTCGATTCTGGAGCGCTGCGTCAGCGTCGTGATCGTTCCCGGCGACGTGGCGCTGAAACCCGCCGTTCCGGCGCCTTCGCCGAAGCTGGCCGGACTGGCGCCGGCCGCGCCCACGATCGCGCCGTCGGACCAGTCGCTCGAAGAGCTCGCGCGATTTCTCAACCTGGCTGAGCGCGTCACGCTGCTCTGCGGCAGCGGCAGCGGCTGCGCGGGCGCGCACGCTGAGCTGATGCAATTCGCCGAAGCAGTGAAAGAGCCGATCGTTCACGCCTTGGGCGGCAAGGACCATGTCGAATGGGAGAACCCTTATGACGTCGGCATGACCGGTCTGGTAGGCTTTTCCTCCGGCTATAACCCCATGGAATCCTGCGACGCGCTTTTGATGCTGGGCACGGATTTTCCCTATCGGCCATTCTATCCGACGGAGGCCCGCGTCGCTCAGGTCGATATCCGTCCGCAGGCGATCGGGCGCCGCGTCCACATCGACCTCGGCATTGTCGGGCAGGTCGGGCCGACGCTGCGCGCTCATGCCCCGCATCAAGGTCAAGAGCGACCGGCGTCATCTGGACAAAGCGCGCATGCACTACGTCAGCGCACGCAAGAGCCTCGACGACCTCGCGACCGGCCGACCGGGGGGCTGCTGCACCCGCAGCACATCGTGCGCGTCATCAATAAGAAGGCGGCCGACGACGCCATCTTCACCCCCGACGTCGGCCTGCCGATCGTCTGGACCGCGCGCTATCTCACGATGAACGGCAAGCGGCGGCTTATCGCCTCCTACTGGCACGGCTCGACGGCGAACGCGATGCCGCAAGCCATCGGCGCACAAGCCGCCTCGCCGGGCCGGCAGGTGATCTCGCTCTCTGGCGACGGCGGCTTCACCATGCTGATGGGCGATCTCTTGAGCCTCACTCAGCTCAAGCTCCCGGTGAAGGTTTTCGTGTTCAATAACGGGTTGCTCGGATTCGTCGCGCTCGAGCAGAAATCGACCGGCTTCCTTCCGATCGGAACCGATCTCGTCAATCCAAATTTCGCTCAGATGGCCGAAGCGATCGGGATCAAGGGAATCCGCATCGAGGACCCCAAGGACGTCGACGCGGGCGTCGCCGAAGCGCTCGCCCATCCCGGCCCAGTCGTCGTAGACGCAGTAGTGGCGCCCGCGGAGCTCGCTATGCCGCCCGCCGTCACCGTCGAGATGGCGAAGGGCTTCACGCTCTATATGCTGAAGGCGATCTTGAGCGGGCGGGGCGACGAGATCGTCGACCTCGCGCGCACGAACTTGCGCCGGTAGCGCGCTGCGCGGCGCTCAGGCAGTGAGCAATTGGTCTGCCACCTGACGCACGCGAAGCGCAACCGACTCTTCCCCCTCAGCCGCAGCCATGGCCGTCATCGGCGCCTCCAGCGCCACCGAGATGTCCTGAGGCATTTGACTCAGATGGGCCTGATCCGATGCCGCCCTCGCCAGGCGGCAGACGCTCCGCGCGGCCCGCGTGCGGCAGCTCTTCGGTCGTGTAGCTCGCCTGCACCGGCGCGTCGGCTACATGAACGAAGGGCAGACGCGATGCGGAAATCCGGTCGAGATCGTCAAGCCTGCTCGCCGATCGGTTGAAGTGAAGTGTATCCACCAGGATCCCGAGTGCGGGACGCTCGGCCGCCTCGACGATCTTCACCGCCGCGCTGAGATCAGGAACCACTGTCCACGGAAAGAACTCCAGAACCGCGCGCAGTCCATACTGGGAAGCCAAGTCGCTGATCGGGGCCAGCCGGTCTGTGAACCGGCTGAGATCGGGGTCGTAGGCGGACGTAATCATGTATCTGGCGTTCAGCTCCGCACCGGCCGCCGCAAAGGGGCTCGAGCGACGAGACGTCGGTCTCCGGCGTGATCCTGACGAACTCGATATCGAGCACGCCGATACCGGTCGCTGACATTGCGGCCTTGGTGGCGCGCATCAACGCTTGTCGTCCGTCAGCGGATAGGCAGGAGTATTTCCGTTCCTCCGACCAGACGCAGCCCCACTATGTCGTAACCAGTGCGGGCGGCGACCTCGATCACCTGCGGCGGCGCGAGGCGGATCACAGTCAATGCGCGAGCGAAAACCTTGGTCTCACGGCTGGCCTCCGCCTGACGCTCGGGTCGCCCCGCGCCCCGCATGCGCCGCGTGGCTATCACCGGTGCGTTATCTTCGTGCTGGACAAGATTCAGTCCCTTGATCATGCACCTGAGAGTTCACTTGAGCTGGATAATTATAGTCGCACCACCATCCGACATAGCAATAAGCCACGTCCCTGGTGCAGGCGTACCCGGGAACGGTACCGCCGCAATCGGCATAATCGAAGCTGTAGTTGCCCGATTCTTTCCCGGTGGCCAGCAGAGTCTGGCCATGCTTCCTGATATGATCCTGGACCTGAGCGCAGGTCATGGTGAGCGAATTGGGGGTGGATGCGGCTGAAGCCCGACCCGAA
>Ga0210397_10003214_pt1 | contig 10088 bp, 6 predicted proteins | sample IncBWH2OmetaG_FD_160126 | JGI IMG/M metagenome (GOLD analysis project Ga0210397, IMG submission 160126) | Forest soil microbial communities from Barre Woods Harvard Forest LTER site, Petersham, Massachusetts, United States - Inc-BW-H-2-O ...
TCGGCTTGAACAATCTTGGCAGCGCCATCGCCAGCGCCATGTCAGGCTGGCTGGTGCATCGCGCCGGCGCGTTCCTCGTGCTTATCCCGGGCTTTCTCATCGGAGGGCTCTGCCTGGCTTGGTTTGGGCAAGCGACGTCGTCGGTGCCGATGCTGGGTGCGGCGTCGTTCCTCGCCGGCTTCTTCGTCGGCGGCACCGGCACCGGATTGCTCGCGGTCGCCGCGGGCATGTATCCGACGTCGATCCGCTCGACCGGTATCGGCTGGGCCATGGGCATGGGCCGGGTCGGCCAAGTGTTTGGTCCGTTTCTGACCGGCTTGCTGGTGGCGGCGGGTTACAAGGTCGGCGGCATCTTCTATGCCGCGGCGGTCCCGTGCTTCATCGGCGCGCTGTTCTTGATCTTCCTGCGGATGTCGCGCCCGGTGATGGACGCCGATGTGCCGGCTAGCGGCGCAGCGGATCCGGCGCGGCCGGGTCCAAAGGCCGCCTCAGCAGTTTGAATCGGTTGGGATCGAGCGCGGCCGGTTGCGGCTGGGGTTGCGCCGGGGCCTGTGCCTGAGGAGCCTGCGGCGGCTGTTGCTGCGGCTGCAATTGCGGCGCATCGGACAGTGCGGCCGCGACTTGCTTGACGTCGTCGGCGCTCCGGTCGCCGCCCAAACGCGGCTTCGCCACGCGGCCGCGCCAGCGTTCGACGACGGCGGCGAGCGAATGACTATCGGTTGCGGCCGGAGCATCGCCGAGCGTGACGGTCTCGCTCTTCGGCAACAGCTGCGCCGGCAATTGCCGGAATTTCATGCGCGTCGGCAACGCTACGCCTTCGCCGAAGGCAAAGGCTTCGCCGGTGCCGAGCGACGGCAGGAAGGCGAGGAAGTTCGCCGCGGTGTCGGCGACCGCCGAGCGCAACAGTCCCTGGTCGCGGTCATTGGTCATGCGCATGGCGAACAACGTCGAGCATTGCGACAGGATCGTCGAATCAAGCTCGGCCGGACGCTGTGTGACCAAGCCGAGGAACACGCCGTATTTGCGGCCTTCCTTGGCGATGCGTGAAATGGCGCGGCGGGTCGGCGCAAAGCCGACGCTGTGATCGGCCGCCATATAGCGATGCGCTTCCTCGCAGACGACGAGCAGCGGATCGGCGCCGTCGCTCCACAGTCCGAGATCGAAGGCCATCCGGCAGGTGACCGAGACGACGACGTCGACGACTTCGGAAGGGAAGCCCGCCAATTGCATGATCGTCATCGGCACGCCTTTCGGCGGCAGCCGGAACAGCGTCGACAGGATATCCACCATCGTGTCGCCGCCGACATTAGCGTTGTCGAACATGAAGCCGTAACGCGGATCGTTGCAGATCGTCTCGATGCGCGTGATCAGCTTGTGGTAGACCATGCGCGAGGAGCGGTTCTCCAGCTTGCCCATGCGCGAATCGAGCAGCGCCAGGAGATCGGCGATGCGATAGGGCACCGGCACGTCGAGTGTGTAGCGTGCGGCCGCGATGTCGGTCTTCAGCGCCAGCCGTCCGGCCGAAGAGGCCTGTGCGTAGGCCGCCTTCGCCAGCGGAATGACTTCAGAGAGAATATCGACTTCCTCTTCGAGCCCCGGCCGGCCGCCGAAGAACACGTCGACGATCTCGTCGAAATTGAACAACCAGAACGGCAGCCTGACATTGCTCGGATTGAGCACCTGCGCCTTGGGGCCGAAGCAGCGGCTATATTCGTTGTGCACGTCGAGCAGCAGCATGCGCAGATCGGGCCGTGCGCCGAGCAGTTGATGCAGCAGCAGCGTCACCGCGCTCGACTTGCCGACGCCGGTGGTGCCGAGTACGGCAAAATGCTTGCTCAGCATCTCGTCGACGTCGAGCCGGGCAGGGATGCTGGCATCCTGCTGCAATTGTCCGACCTCGATCATGCGCGAGCCGAGATCCTGGAAGATCAGGCGCAGCTCGCGCGAGCCGATGATGCTCGCGGCATCGCCGATCGCGGGATAGCTGGTGACGCCGCGCTGGAAACTGGCGGAGGCGCTTTCGTTGTCGCGGATTTCGCCGATCAGGTCGACTTGCGCGACCGCGACCTGCTCCTGGTTGCGCAATAGCGGCTCGGTGCGCAACGACACGTCGGCGATCAGTCCGACCAGAAGCGACTTGCCGGAGCGCACGCCGAGGAATTTGCCGACCGTGGCGCGGGCTTCTTCGGGCCCCTGCGGGGTGGCTGCCGGCAAACCGACGCTCGCCTGCGAGCCGCGCACGGAAATGACGCGGCCCACAAGCTCGATGGTCTGCGGTGCGGCAGAAGCAGCCTGGGGGTCACCGATCGGCACAAATATCTCCGCTCATGCATGGGAAAAGGTCTGTGATTGACCATGCGCGTGTCCGGCTGGAAATTCCGTTAATCTGGCTGTGGATTGGCGCAGCCAAGGTTAATCGCCGATTAGCTAAATCGGTCGTTTCTGCCGGTATTGTCTAAAGGTTGAATTTAGCGGCGCGGGATGCAGCTAGCGGCGTGTCAGCCCGCCGCGCGCCACCGACCGTTCGCGCGGCGCGGCAAGGCTGCGTGAAACGCCCGCTCCGCCGCGCATCGGGGTCAGTTCTTCCATGAAAATGGGCTTCGAATAGTAGAAGCCCTGCGCATAGCGGATTTTCGTTTCGCTGGTCAGGAAGGCGGCTTCCTCTTCGGTCTCGACGCCCTCGGCGATCACCGTCATGCCGAGGCTTTCGCTCAGCGCCTCGATGGCTTTGAGGATGCTCTGGCTGCGCGAGCGCTGATGAATGGCGGTGATGAACGAGCGGTCGATCTTCAGCTCGTCGGCGGTGATGTCGGCAAGCTGCGCCAGTGACGAATAGCCGGTGCCGAAATCGTCGATGGAAACGCGCAGCCGGGCCTCGCGCAGCATCGGCAGGACGTGACTCTGGAACCGGCTCTTGGCCAGAAAGGCGTCCTCGGTGACTTCGACAATGAACCGCGCTGCATGGACGCTGGAGCCGATCTCCTGGCAGAAGCCGCGCATGAAATCGAGATCGCCGGCCTGCTGGGCGGCGACATTGATGCTGACGGTGGCCTGCGGTCCGAAGGCCTCGTCGATCAGATCCATCGAGTTCAGGATCTGTCCGAGCGCCAGATAGGTCATGTCGTCGATAAGTCCGAGCTCGGCGGCGAGCCCGATGAACGAGCCGGGCGCCTGGATCACGCCGTCGGCGTCGCGCAGGCGGATCAGCGCTTCGACGCCGGCCACGGCCTCCGTGTGCATATCGACCTTGGGCTGGAAGGCGCAGCAGAAATGGTCGTCGCGCACCGCGAGCCGCAGCCGCTGCTCCTGCTCCATGCGCACCGTCATGTCGCGGCCCATATCGGAATCGAACAGCGCCGCGCCGCCTTTGGCGCCGCCCTTGATGCGATACATCGCGGTATCGGCGGCGCGGCGCAGCATCTCATAGTTGAGACCGTGATCGGGATAGACGCTGACGCCGATCGAGGCGGAGGTGAGAATCTCATAGCCCTCGATCAGGAACGGCTCTTTCAGCTCGAGCAGGATCCGGTCGATGATGACGCCAAGATCGGCGTCGCTGGCAACGGGCGAGAGCACCAGAAGGAATTCGTCGCCGCTGATGCGGCCGATGACGTCCGAGGCGCGGATATGGTCGGCGATGCGCTGCGAGACCTTCATCAGAAGCGTATCGCCTATCGCGTGCGTATAGTAGTCGTTGATGTGCTTGAAATTGTCGATGTCGATGAAGGCCAGCGCAAATCGCGGCTTGTCATGCGCACGGGCGAGCAGCTGCTCGACGTGATCCTGGATCAGCGTGCGGTTCGGCAGCCCGGTGAGGTCGTCGAAATAAGCGCGCTTCGACAGTTCGGTCTCGATCTGCTTGCGCCGGGTGAAATCGATCGAGGCGGAGAGGACAAGATCGCGGTCGAGAATCTTGGCCGGACGGCATGATTTCAGGAATACGCGCTCGCCGTCGGGGCTGCTGACGCAGTCTTCGGTCATCACGGCGTCCGGCTTTCCGTCATCGGATTGGGCGCTGCCGGCGACGGGCGTCGCGCCAAAAAATTCCGCAGCGGTGCCGTTGGTAAAGAGCGTCTGGCCGTCGCCGGATTGCACGGTGAGCGCGACCGGCAATTCGTCGAGGATCGTAACCATGAGATTGAGCGCGCGGCGCGCATCCTGCTCGCGTGCGACTGCCGTTTCGAGCCGATGCTGCAGATCCGAAGACTCGGCGGCCGTCTCAGGCGCCATCTCAGTGGAGTGTGCGATGGCCGGCGCCAGCGGCGGCGTCTCTTCACATTCCGGCGTGGCTACCGCGGAATCCAACTCGCTGACTTCACTATCCGCCATGCACGTACTCGAAACTCTTCGAAAATGACGCCGGCCGCAATATCTGCCGCCCGGTGGGTCGAAAGAAGGCGCGGAGCTGAACTGTGTTGCGCGCTACACTAGGCGCACGCGAAAAAGAAAGGCTTAAAGACGGGAACCGTCGTCGTTTCAATGCGTACGGCGGCGCTTAAAGGAGCGTTAACGGCGCGATTGGTGGTGGCAATTCTACTTCACCGACACGTCGGCCTGCGCGGCAACGGCCTTCCATACGGTGATGTCCTGCCGGATGAACGCGGCGAAATGTTCCGGCGTATCGCCGACGGTCTGCATCGCCTGCGCTTCGATGAGTGCTTTCGTGGCCGGATCCTTCAGCGCCGCGACAATCTGATCGTGTAGCTTGGCGATGATCGGCGTAGGCGTGTTCCGAGGTGCCAAGATACCGTGCCAGGCGATGGCGTCGAAGCCCGGATAACCGCTCTCGGCGATGGTCGGCACCTCAGGCGTGATTGGCGAGCGGTCCTTGCTTGTCACCGCAAGCGCGCGCAAAGCGCCTGACTTGATATGCGGCAGCGCCGATACCGGATCGGCGAACACCATCGTCACCTGGCCGGCGAGTAGGTCGGTGACCGCGAGCGCTGTGCCGCGATAGGGCACATGCGTCATCCTCAACCCTGCCTTGCTCGAAAACAGTTCAGTGACGAGATGATTGGCGGCGCCGACGCCGGTCGTGCCGTAGTTGAATTCGCCGGGTTTGGCTTTGACCATGGCGACGAAGTCCTGCAGCGACTTCGCCGGCAGCTTGGAATTGACCACGAGAATGTAAGGATAAGCCGTCGTCATGGTGATCGGCGCAAAGTCCTTCTCGGGGTCGTAAGGCAGCTCCTTGTAGACGGCGGGATTGATGGAGATGGGTCCGGATTGGCCGAGCAGCAGCGTGTAGCCGTCCGGATCGGCCTTGTGCACATCCTCCGTGCCGATGATCGAGCCGGCGCCGCCGCGATTCTCGATCACGACCGGCTGGCCGATGGTTTCGCCGACCCGCTTGCTGACGATGCGCGCGATGGCGTCGGCGCCGCCGCCCGGCGCATAGGGCACGACCAGCTTGATCGGGTGTGAGGGATAATCGTCGGCATTCGCGGCGGCAAAGGCGAATGTCAGAGCGAAAGCCAGCGCGCAATATTTCCAGATCGACAGCATGATCCTCCCCGCGGCATTTTCGTGCCGCGCTGCCGGCGGCATCTTGAGCATGCTTGTTGAGGGCATCCTTGCACTTTTGTCCGACCCGGTCGATGCTCGCCGCCAACCTGTGAGGAAGCGCATGCTGCAGACACCCGGCGTCACCGAGCGGCTGGCTCATTTTGTCGTGGGCACGTGGTGGGACAGTCTCAAGCCTGAAGTCACGCATCAGGCCAAGCGCTCGCTGATGAATTTCTTCGCCGTGGCATTGACCGGCTGTCACGACCCGACAACCGAAACCGCGCTGCGAACGCTAGCCGCATTTTCCGGCGGCAAACAGGCCACGGTCATCGGGCGGAGCGGGCGCATCGATGCGCTGAGCGCGGCCTTCCTGAATGCAGCGAGTGCCAATGTGCTCGATTTCTGCGATACGCATGTGCCGACCGCAATTCATCCGACAGCACCTGTCGTGCCGGCGCTGTTGGCGGTCGCCGAGATGACGCCGGTGAGGACGCGATCTTCTGCTGGCGCTGGTGCTCGGTCACGAAGTCGAATGCCGGATCGGTGCCGCCATGTCGCCGAGTCACTATAAAAGGGGCTGGCACATCACCTCGACCTGCGGGGTGTTCGGCGCCGCGGTCGGCGCCGGCAAGCTGTTGCGGCTGAACGCGCCGCAGATGATCTCCGCGCTCGGTAGTGCGGCGACGCAATCCGGCGGCCTATGCGAGTGTCTCGGCACGCCGGCAAAGAGCGTTAGCGTCGGCAATGCGGCGCGCAACGGTTTGCTTGCCGCGCTGCTTGCGGCGGAGAATTTCGACGGGCCGTCCGAGCCGCTCACCGGCGCGCAAGGTTACTACCATGCGCTCAATGAGGTGGCGGATCTGTCACTGCTCACGTCCGGTCTCGGCGAGACTTGGGAAGTTCTCGGCACAGCCTATAAGCCGTACCCTTGCGGCTTCGTCATCCATCCGGTGCTCGACTGTGTACTCGACTGGCGGCGCGCCAATCCGGCAGCGGTCGTCGAGAAGGTGGTCGTGACCGGCAATCCGCTCCTTGCGGTGCGCACGGACCGGCCGGACATTTCGACCGGCCGCGAGGCGCAAGTGAGCACCCAGCACGCCGTTGCGGTGGCTCTCGTCACCGGCAAGGCTGGCGTCGACGAGTTCACCGACGCTTATGTCAACGATCCGAAGGTCCTGGCGCTGCGCGGCAAGGTCAGCGTGCTGCGGAACGAGGCCTTTGCGACGACATCCGCGGCGGCCGACATCACGACGGCCGATGGCAAGGTGCACAAGGTCGCGCAGCACGCGGCGCGCGGCAGCGCCGAAAATCCCATGAGCGACGCCGATCTCGAAGACAAGTTGCGCAGGGCGGGGGCAGGGGCACTTCCGGGCCGCGATATGGCGCCGCTGATCGCGGCCATCTGGCAATTGGACAAGAGCGAGGATATTTCAGGGCTGGCGCCGCTCGCCGTGCCCCGCGGCTGAGATGCTCGGCGCCATAATGCTTTGTATCGCGTATTAAAGGCTCAATGGCTCCTCCGCTTCTCCAGCTCAAGGATATCGCACTGACCTTCGGCGGCACGCCGCTCCTGACGGCAGCGGAGCTCAGCGTGTCGCCGGGCGAACGGGTGTCGCTGGTCGGGCGCAACGGCTCGGGCAAATCGACCCTGCTCAAGATCGCGGCCGGCCTGGTCGAGCCCGATCGCGGCACGGTGTTCGTGCAACCCGGCGCGCTGATCCGCTATTTGCCGCAGGAGCCGGATTTCGACGGTTTCGCCTCGACGCTCGCTTATGCCGGGGCCGGGTTGCGGCAGATAGCGGGTGAGCACGCCAATCCGCATGCGGCGCGTTATCTGCTCGAACAACTCGGGCTCACCGGCCGCGAAGATCCGAAAGCGCTGTCCGGCGGTGAGGCGCGCCGCGCAGCGCTCGCCCGCGTGCTGGCGCCCGAACCCGATGTGCTCCTGCTCGACGAGCCGACCAATCATCTCGACCTGACCACGATCGAATGGCTCGAACGCGATCTCGATGCGCGGCGCACGGCGCTGGTCATCATCAGCCACGATCGCCGTTTCCTGTCGACGCTGTCGCGCAGCATGGTCTGGCTCGATCGCGGTCTGACCCGGCGCATCGAGCGCGGCTTCGCCCATTTCGAAGAGTGGCGCGACACGGTATTCGCCGAGGAAGAGCGCGATCAGCACAAGCTCGACCGCAAAATCGTCGCCGAAGAACATTGGATGCGCTACGGCGTCACTGCGCGGCGCAAGCGCAATATGCGCCGCGTCGGCTTGTTGCAGGCGTTGCGCGAGCGGCGGCGCGACTATCGCGGCAGCGCCGGCAATGCCAAGATCGTCGCGGGCGAGGCGGCGCCTTCGGGCGCGCTCGTCATCGAGGCCAAAGGCATCGGCAAAAGTTTTGGCGAACGGCAGATCGTCCACGATTTCTCGACTCGCATCGAGCGCGGCGACCGCATCGGCATTATCGGGCCGAACGGCAGCGGCAAGACCACGTTGATCAATATGCTCACCGGGGTGCTGAAGCCGGACGAAGGCACGGTGAAGCTCGGCGCGGCGCTTGCGGTGGCGACACTCGAACAGCATCGCGACAGCCTCGACCCCGATGTGACCGTGGCGCAGGCGCTGACCGGCGGTTCCGGCGACACTGTCATGGTCAATGGCGCCGGCAAGCATGTCGTCAGCTATATGAAAGACTTCTTGTTCACGGCGGAGCAGGCGCGCACGCCGCTGCGCAAACTGTCGGGCGGCGAACGCGGCCGGCTGATGCTGGCGCGCGCGCTCGCTAAGCCGTCAAACCTTCTGGTGCTCGACGAGCCGACCAACGATCTCGACATGGAGACGCTGGATGTGCTCGAGGATATGCTCGCCGAATATTCCGGGACCGTGCTTCTCATCAGCCACGATCGCGATTTCCTCGATCGCCTGGTGAGCGGAGTGATTGCGCCCGACGGCAATGGCCGCTGGCTCGAATATGCCGGCGGCTATAGCGACATGCTGGCGCAGCGCGGCGCCGACTTGACGCGGCAAGGCGCCAAAGAAGCCGCGCCGCTGAAGCCGACGAAACCAACAGAGCCGGCGGCGAAACCTCAGCCGAGCAAGCGCCGGCTGATGTTCAAGGATAAGCATGCGCTCGAAACCTTGCCTAAGACGATTGCAAGCCTGCAAACGCAGATGAAGGAATTACAGACGAAGCTCGACGATCCGGGCTTCTATGCGCGGGATCGGGAAGGCTTTGAGAAGGTCACGGTGCAACTCGGTGAGCTGCAGCAGAAGATCGCGGCGGCCGAAGAGCAATGGCTGGAACTCGAAATCTTGCGCGAAGAAATCGCCGGCAACTAAATTAAGCGCCGGCCTTCTGCTTATGAATGTCCTTCACGTCGGTGAAGGTGATGCCGCGATTGTGCTCACCGGTATAGTCGAGATCGAATGCGTTGCGGGCCATGAACACGAGGTCGTCATCGAAATCGTCGGCGATGGCGGAGGGACGGGCGGCGACGAAGGCGTCGAACACTTTGCGGTCGTCCGCCGAGATCCAGCGCGCCAGCTGAAATTCCGATGGGCTCCAGTCGACTTCGAGCCCGTATTCGGCGGCAAGCCGTGCTTTGAGCACATCGAGCTGCAGCGGGCCGACGACGCCGACCATGGCCGGCGAGCCGTCATGCGGGCGGAACACTTGCGCCACGCCTTCCTCGGCGAGCTGCGCTAAGGCTTCTTTCAGTTTCTTGGCCTTCATCGCGTCGGGCAGGCGCACGCGGCGTAGAATTTCCGGCGCGAAATTCGGCACGCCGACAAAGTTCAAGTCTTCGCCTTCAGTCAGGCTGTCGCCGATGCGCAACGTGCCGTGATTGGGAATGCCGACCACGTCGCCGGCATAAGCTTCCTCGGCGAGCGCGCGGTTCTGCGCGAAGAAGAATTGCGGCGCGTTCAGCGTGATGGTCTTGCCGGATCGTACCTGCTTGACCTTCATGCCGCGCGAGAGCTTGCCTGAACACAGCCGCACGAAGGCGATGCGGTCGCGATGATTGGGATCCATATTGGCCTGGATCTTGAACACGAAGGCCGACATGCCGGGCTCGGTCGCCGCCACCGTGCGCTTGTCGGCGGCCTGCGCCCGCGGTGGCGGCGCCATGGAGGCCAGCGCATCGAGGAGGTCGCCGACGCCAAAATTTTTCAGCGCGCTGCCGAAGAAGACCGGTGTGAGATGGCCTTCGGCGAAAGCCTTGGCGTCAAAACGTTTGCAGGCATCGCGCACGAGATCAAGCTCGCCCGAGATCGTTCCGGCGTCGAGATTCGCGTTGAGCGTGGCGATCTCGGCAATCGACATTTCCCGCAACGTGCCGGCCTTGCCGGCATCGCCCTCCAGAAGCCGCACGCCGCCGTTCTCGATGTCGATGGTGCCGGTGAAATCGCGGCCGCGGCCGACCGGCCAGGTCATCGGCGCGGTATCGAGCGCCAGCGTCTTTTCGATCTCGTCGAGCAGTTCGAACGGATCGCGGCTTTCGCGATCCATCTTGTTGATGAAGGTGATGATCGGAATGTCGCGCAGCCGGCACACTTCGAACAGTTTTCGCGTGCGCGGCTCGAT
>Ga0210397_10003219_pt1 | contig 10083 bp, 9 predicted proteins | sample IncBWH2OmetaG_FD_160126 | JGI IMG/M metagenome (GOLD analysis project Ga0210397, IMG submission 160126) | Forest soil microbial communities from Barre Woods Harvard Forest LTER site, Petersham, Massachusetts, United States - Inc-BW-H-2-O ...
GACGATGGCGAACCTGCCGGTGACGATCAACAATTTCGTGCAGAGCCCGTACGCCTACTGGAAGCAACTCGCCTGGAGCGGGGCCCTTCTCATCACGCTCACCGTACTCACTCTCAACATTGGCGCGCGCATTCTTGGTGCCGAGAGGACCACAAAATGACTGATCTTTCTGCCTCCGTGAGTGTTCCTCCCACGCCGATGCCATCGATGGCCGCTCACGTATCGGGCCACGCGGAAGCGCCGGCCAAGGTCACCGCGCGAGGCTTAAATTTCTACTACGGCGAACACCACGCGCTGAAGAACATCAACATCACGCTCGGCACCAATCGCGTCACCGCCTTTATCGGTCCGTCGGGCTGCGGCAAGTCGACCTTGTTGCGGATTTTCAACCGGATGTACGATCTCTACCCGGGGCAGCGCGCTACCGGCCAGTTGATGCTCGACCAGACCAACATTCTCGATCCCAAGCTCGATCTTAATCTGTTGCGCGCCCGCGTTGGCATGGTGTTCCAGAAGCCGACGCCGTTCCCGATGACGATCTACGAGAACATCGCGTTCGGCATCCGCCTCTACGAGAAGATTTCCCGCTCGGAAATGGACGACCGGGTCGAGAAGGCGCTGCGCGGCGGCGCGCTCTGGAACGAGGTCAAGGACAAGCTCAATGCGAGCGGCTTGAGCCTGTCCGGCGGCCAGCAGCAGCGGCTTTGCATCGCCCGCACCGTGGCGGTGCGCCCGGAGGTCATCCTGTTCGACGAGCCGTGCTCGGCGCTCGATCCGATCTCGACCGCCAAGGTCGAGGAGCTGATCCAGGAGCTGGCCGAAAATTACACGATTGCCATCGTTACCCACAACATGCAGCAGGCTGCCCGCGTCTCCGACAAAACAGCCTTCATGTATTTGGGCGAATTAATCGAGTTCGACGAAACCAACAAGATTTTCACCTCGCCAAACGACCGGCGAACCCAGGACTACATCACCGGCCGCTTCGGCTGAGACCTGTGATCTCGGCAACAGATCACGCTCAAATCAGGGAATAGGATCAGGCGCCGCTGCGATCGGAGCATGGTCTCAAGGAGAATAAGATGGCCTCAGAGCATACCGCCAAGGCGTTCGACAGCGATCTTCAGGAGTTGACCCGGCTGGTCGCCGAAATGGGCGGCCTTGCCGAGCGCATGATCGTGGATTCCGTCGATGCGCTGATCCGCCGCGACGTCGCGCTTGGCCGGCGCGTGGTCGAGACCGACGTCGAGATCGACAATCTGCAACGCCTGATCGAGGAGCGCGCCGTGCTGACCATTGCGCGGCGTCAGCCGATGGCGGTGGATTTGCGCGAGATCGTCGGCGCGATGCGGGTCGCGACCGATCTCGAGCGGATCGGAGATTTGGCCAAGAACATGGGCAAGCGGGTCGCGGCGCTGGAGAGCGATTTCCAGCCGCTGAAGCTGATCCGCGGCCTGGAGCACATGACCGATCTCGTGCAGGCCCAGGTGAAGTCGGTGCTCGATGCCTATGCGGCGCATGATCTGCCGGCGGCGATGACCGTCTGGAAGAACGACGAGGAAGTCGACGCGATCTGTACCTCGCTGTTTCGCGAGTTGTTGACCTACATGATGGAAGACCCGCGCAACATCAGCTTCTGCATTCATCTGATGTTCTGCGCCAAGAACATTGAGCGGATCGGCGATCATGCCACCAACATCGCCGAAACAGTATTTTACATGATCGAGGGCCAGCAAATTCTCGACAAACGACCGAAAGGTGACATGACGACTTTTGCCACAACCGTGCCCGGAAACTGATCGTTCCCGGTCAATCGCATCACACGCTTAAAACGCATTTCAAGGACGAAAGAAGGCTACGCACATGAGCGCACGCATTCTGGTGGTGGAAGACGAGGAGGCGCTGACGACACTGTTGCGCTACAACCTCGACGCCGAAGGATATGACGTCGAAACGGTCGGACGCGGCGACGATGCCGACACCCGCCTGAAGGAACGGATTCCCGATCTGATCGTGTTGGACTGGATGCTGCCGGGACTCTCCGGCATCGAACTGTGCCGCCGTCTGCGGGCGCGGCCGGAAACCAAACAGCTGCCGATCATCATGCTTACCGCGCGCGGCGAGGAAAGCGAGCGGGTGAGAGGACTTGCGACCGGCGCCGACGATTATATCGTCAAGCCGTTCTCGGTGCCGGAGTTACTGGCGCGGGTCCGCGGCCTGTTGCGCCGTGCGAGCCCCGAACGGCTCGCCACCGTGCTCACCTATGGCGACATCGAACTCGATCGCGAGAAGCGCCGCGTCGCCCGTTCCGGTCGCCCGGTGGATCTTGGACCGACCGAGTACCGGTTGCTCGAATTTTTCCTGGAGCATCCGGGCCGCGTGTTCAGCCGCGAGCAACTGCTCGACAGCGTCTGGGGCCGCGACATCTATATCGACGAGCGTACGGTGGACGTACATATCGGGCGCTTGCGTAAATTGCTCAACCCGGGCCGGGAGCAGGATCCGATCCGCACCGTGCGCGGCGCGGGCTACGCGCTCGACGATCGCTTTGCGAAGGTCGAATAAAATTCTCTGGAAGTGATGGCTTCACTATCAAGAGCGCGCCTTGGGCGCGCTCTTTGCCGTTGGGATCGTTTTACCGCGTCGTCTTCGGCGCTTGGCGGCGCCGGTCGCCGGTCGGCTGATAGGCGATCCGCGAGTGATGCGCGCAATAGGGCAGGCTGTTCAGCGCCTTGCCGCCGCAGAAGAAGAATTCCGGGCTCGAGGGATCGCCGACCGGCCAGTGACAGGTGGCCTCGTTCAATTCCAGCAGCGACAGCCGCTGGCTCATCGGCACCACATTGTCATAGGCAATCGGATCGGGTTCGAGCTCGACTTCGAAAGCGTGCGCCAGCGCCGTGTTGCCGCGCGAAACCGGCCGCGACACCCGCATCATGTGCTGCGCAGGACGCGCCTTGCGCGGGCGGGGTGCTGCGGAAGAGGGGCTCTTGGCGCGGCCGGACAGGCCGAGCCGGTGCACTTTGCCGATTACCGCATTCCGCGTCACGTTGCCGAGCTCGGCGGCGATCTGGCTCGCTGAAAGGCCTGCTTCCCAGAGTTTCTTCAGTTGCTCGACGCGATCGTCAGACCAGGTCAATACCGTCATCGCACTCTTTCCTTCGCGTTGCGCCGGCCTGTTACGGGCAGCGCTGCGATGCCAATCGTCTCAAAAATCCCTTCCGGCAGAATCCCTTAGCCCTCGCCGGGCGCAAAATGCGCGCCTGGACGTTTACGCAAAACACTGGCGTCTTGAGGGTCAGTACTACCGCACGAGATGTCGTATCCGACGGCTGAGAAGCTACAATATGGCGTGACTCCGGCGCAAGAGTCGACGCGAGCGCGTCCACATGTTCCGTCGTTTTGGGCCTTGCGTTGAGGTGTTTCTGTGACACCGGAGATTTACGGACCGGCCCGTTGACACCAATTGCCGCGCGCATACAATGGCTTCCGCGTGCCGCCTCGAAAAGGTGGCACGTTTTGTTTTATAGTCCGATTTGCATCGCCAATGCGCGCAACGCGGCCGCTCTAACGCTCAGTGATCATCATGACGTCGCATCTGCTTCCGGTATTTGCCAGGGTCGATCTCGGCTTTACGCACGGCGAGGGCTGCTGGCTGATCTCAACCAATGGCGAGCGCTATCTCGATTTCACCTCGGGCGTCGCGGTGAACGCGCTCGGTCATGCGCATCCGCATCTGGTGAAAGCGCTCCAGGAGCAGGCGACCAGGCTCTGGCACATGTCGAACCTGTTCAAGAGCCCCGATGGCGAGCGGCTCGCCGCGCGCCTCTGCGAGCACAGCTTCGCCGACTTCGTTTTCTTCTGTAATTCCGGTGCCGAAGCGATGGAAGGCGTGATCAAGCTCGTGCGCCACCATCACTTCTCCAAGGGGCATCCGGAGCGCCATCGCATCATCACCTTCGAAGGCGCCTTCCATGGCAGGACGCTGGCAACGCTGGCGGCGACCGGCACGGCGAAATACCTTGAAGGGTTCGGCCCTCCGGTGGACGGTTTCGATCAGGTTCCGCATGGCGATCTCGAAGCCGTCAAGAAGGCCATCGGCCCGCACACTGCCGGTATCCTGATCGAACTGGTCCAGGGCGAAGGCGGCGTGCGGTCGGCGCCGCCAGCTTTCATCAGGGCGTTGCGCGCGTTGTGCGACGAGCATGGCCTGTTGTTGGCCTTCGACGAGGTGCAGACCGGCATGGGCCGCACCGGCGATCTCTTCGCCTATCAGCGCGTTGGCATCACACCGGATGTCATGTCGCTTGCAAAAGCGCTCGGCGGCGGTTTTCCGATCGGCGCGGTGCTGGCCACGGCGGAGGCCGCCTCCGGCATGGCGCCGGGTTCGCACGGCTCGACCTTCGGCGGCAATCCATTGGCGGTTGCGGCCGCCAATGCCGTGCTCGATGTCATGCTTGAGCCCGGCTTCTTCGACCACGTGCGGAAAATGTCGCTATTGTTGAAACAGAAGCTCGCATCCGTGGTCGATCGCTATCCCACGGTGCTGGCCGAAGTGCGCGGTGAAGGGCTTCTGATCGGCGTCAAGGCGGTGGTGCCGTCAGGCGATCTCGTGACCGCGCTGCGCGAACAAAAGCTGCTCACGGTCGGCGCCGGCGACAATGTCGTGCGCTTCCTGGCACCATTAATTGTCTCCGAAGCCGAGATCGGGCAATCGGTGCAGTCGTTGGAACGCGCCTGCACAGCGCTTGCCGCTCACCAGAAGGCGGCCGCGCAATGAGCAAGGTGCTACGCCACTTTCTCGACCTCAACGAGCTTCCCACGGCGGAGCTGCGCGAGGTGATCGCCGCCAGCCTTGCCATGAAAGCCAAGCTGAAGGCGCAGAAGAACGGCGGGAAAGAAGCCGACAAGCCGCTGAAGGACAAGACGCTGGCGATGATTTTCGAAAAGCCCTCGACGCGTACGCGGGTATCGTTCGACGTCGGCATGCGCCAGCTCGGCGGCGAAGCGATCATGCTGACGGGCGCCGAAATGCAGCTCGGCCGCGGCGAGACCATCGCCGACACCGCGCGCGTGCTGTCGCGCTACGTCGACATCATCATGATCCGCATTCTCAATCACGATGCGCTGCTGGAGCTCGCCGCACACGCCACTGTGCCCGTCATCAACGGGCTGACGCGGCGCTCCCATCCCTGTCAGGTGATGGCGGATGTGATGACGTTCGAAGAACATCGCGGTTCGATCCAGGGCCGTACCGTCGCCTGGACCGGTGACGACAACAACGTGCTCGCCTCGTGGGCGCATGCGGCGGAGCGGTTCAAGTTCAAGCTGAACGTGGCGACACCGCCGGAGCTTGCGCCCAACAAGACCATGCGCGACTGGATCAAGTCGACACAGGCGCCGATCGTGCTCGGCAACGATCCCGAGGCCGCGGTGCGCGGCGTCGATTGCGTGGTCACCGACACCTGGTTCTCGATGGGCGACAAGGACGGCGAACACCGTCACAACCTGCTGAAGCCCTATCAGGTCAATGCACGGCTGATGTCGCTTGCCAAGCCCGATGCGCTGTTCATGCATTGCCTGCCTGCCCATCGCGGTGACGAGGTCACCGATGAGGTCATCGACGGTCCGCAATCGGTGGTGTTCGACGAGGCCGAAAATCGCCTGCATGTGCAAAAGGGCATTTTGGCCTGGTGCCTCGACGCAGTGGGATAGCTCTTCTTTTCACCCTCTCCCCTTGCGGGAGAGGGTGGTTTCGAACGCAGTGAGAAGCCGGGTGAGGGGTTTCTTGCGATGACGGACATGAACCCCTCACCCGGCTCGAATTTCGCTGTCGCTCATTCTCGCCACCCTCTCCCGCAAGGGGAGAGGGCATGCAGTGCTCGTCGCAGCATTGCCCTAGACTAACCCTTTCTTTCGACACCATCCGACCCCAGATAAGCGCCATGACCTCCAATTCCCCCGACATCAAACTGAAAGAAACGCCGGTTCGCGCGCCCTCGCATGTGCCGGTTGACGATGCGGTGCTTCCCTTCGAGGTGGCTTCGCTCGATCTGCGCGGAAGGCTGACCCGGCTTGGCCCCGGGCTCGACGATCTCCTCGCCAAGCACGACTATCCGCCGCCGGTGGCCAAGCTGCTCGGCGAAGCCATCGTGCTGACGACGCTGCTCGGCTCGTCCTTGAAATTCAACGGCCGCTTCATCCTGCAGACCCAGACCGACGGTCCGGTGTCGTTTCTCATCGTCGATTTCCAGGCGCCCGATCGCCTGCGCGCCTATGCGCGGTTCGATGCCAAAGAGATCAAGGAAGGCCAGGATTCAGGCAGCCTGCTCGGCAAGGGTCATCTGGCGATGACGATCGATCAGGGGCCGGATATGAGCCGCTATCAGGGTCTGGTCGCGCTCGATGGCGGCGGCTTGGAAGACGCCGCGCATGAATATTTCCTGCGCTCGGAACAGATCCCGACGCGGGTGCGGCTTGCGGTCGGCGAGGAGTGGCGTGGCGGCGAGGGCGGCGCGCGGCGGCGCTGGCGCGGCGGCGGCATGCTGTTGCAATTTCTGCCCAAGGCGCCAGAGCGCGCGCGGCAGGCCGACCTCAATCCCGGCGATGCGCCGGAGGGGACAGAGACGCACACCATTGCCGAGGACGACGCCTGGATCGAAGGCCAGTCGTTGATCTCGACGGTTGAGGATGTCGAACTGATCGATCCTGATCTGTCCGGCGAGCGGCTATTGTATCGGCTGTTTCACGAACGCGGCGTGCGGGTGTTCGCCCCGCTCGCCTTGCAGGCGAAGTGTTCCTGCTCGCGCGAGGCGGTATCCGGGATGCTGAAGAGCTTCGAGCCGCAAGACCGCGCCGAAATGGTCAAGGACGGCAAGGTGGTCGTCACCTGCGAATTCTGTTCGTCGGTCTACGAGTTCACGCCGCAGGAAGCCGGCGTGGAGTAGGGAGCGATACAATCTATTTCGTAATGGCCGGACATGGTCCGGCCAACCACGTCTTCCTTCTGTTGAAGATGAGCCGCAAGCCATCCTTCCCGATCAGGATGCGTATGAACCTGTCCGCTAAAACCCGCGACTAACGGCTAAGCGCCTGAAGGCTGAGTATTTTCGGACAGCACGCGGTATTTCGATCTGGTTACGCGCATCCGAACTCCAAGCCGTAAGGAGGGGTTGATGTCGCGATTCCTGCTCTTGTTGCTTGGTTTTTTGTTCTTCGTTGCCGCCGACCCCGCGCGAGCGGAAAAGCGCGTCGCGCTGGTCATCGGCATCTCCAGATATCAGCAGGTTCCGCCGCTCGGCAATCCGGCCCACGACGCCGCAGCCATGGGTGCGCTTTTCAAAAAGGCCGGGTTCGATGTCGTCGACGACAAGCGGGACCTCGGGATTGTCGATCTGCGCCGAGCGGTCCGCGAATTTTCGGAGAAGGCTCAGGACGCCGATATCGCGGTGGTCTACTACGCGGGTCACGGTATTGAAGTCGACGGCTTGAACTATCTGGTCCCCGCCGACGCCAAGCTGGCGCGCGATTTCGATGTCGACGATGAAGCGGTATCGCTCGATCGCGTGCTCAGGGCGCTCGATCCCGTCAAGCACCTCAGGCTGGTCATTCTGGATGCCTGCCGCGACAATCCCCTCGCCGGCGCCATCAAGAAAAGCGTCGCCACGCGTTCGATCGGACGAGGACTAGCCAAGGTCGAACCGACGACGCCCAACACGCTGGTCGCATTCGCCACCAAAGCCGGCGCCGTCGCGGATGATGGCAATGGAGAGAACAGCCAATACACCTCGGCGCTGGTCAAATACATTGCCGAGCCCGGAGTGGATGTGCGGGTGGCCTTTGGCCGGGTTCGCGACGAGGTGTTGAAAAAGACCAGCAATCGTCAGGAGCCATTTGTCTACGGCTCGCTCGGCGGCGATAACCTCGCACTGGTTCCGCAGCCTGCAAAGCCGCCGGAGACCGAAGCCGACGCACGGATCGATTACGAATACGCCGCGCAAATCGGAACGAGAGAAGTGTGGGATTCCTTCATCGAGAAACACCCGGCCGGTTTTTATTCGAATCTCGCGCGGGCGCAGGTGAAGAGACTGGTTGCCGCGGAGCAATCCCAGGCCGTGGCGGACAATGCACGGCGCGATGCCGAGGAGCAGGCGGCGCAGAAGGCCGAGAAACTGCAGAAGCGCCTCGAGGAGTCGGCGAAGGTCCAGTCGAAGGAACTCGAAGAGGCCAGGAAGCAGGCCGAGCTTGCCCAAGAGCGCGCGGAAGCTGCCCGGCAGGAGGTCGAGCAAGCCAAGCGCCAGGCCGTCGAAGAGGCGAGGCGCCAAGTTCAGCAAGCGGTCGAGCAAGCCAAAGGCGCCGCAAACGAAAATGGCGAAAAGGTCGCTGCGTTAACACCCGATCACCCGGATCAGCCGGCTGCACCTGCATCCTCTCCGAAAATCGGCCAGGCCGATATCGCGCGATTGTTGCAGGCCCATTTGAAACGGGTCGGCTGCAATTCGGGGAAGATCGACGGCGATTGGGATGAGGGCTCCCAGCGGGCGCTCGAACTCTTCAACCGGAACGCCAAAACCAAATTCGATACCAAAGTTGCGAGCCTTGAGGCGCTGGATGCCGTCCGCAACGAGGCCGATCGCGTGTGCCCATTGATCTGTTCGAGAGGCGAACGTGTGGCCGGCGATCACTGCGTTCAGGTCGGTTGTGCGAGCGGCTATTATCTCGACTCCGACGGTTCATGCGAGAGGCGGCGCCATGAGCCGGCCCCAAGGCAGCGGACGATGGCGATGCGGCCGCGTGCCTTCCCCGGTGCCGTCGCACCTGCATTCCCCTCCGCCGCCCCGTTGGGAGGAAGCTGCGCGCTCGATTCTTCCGGCCATCGGCAAGGGGGGCGGTTCTGCCGGGATTGATGGCTGACAAGCCCTGTCATCTCGAGATTCTCAGGTGTGCAATTGCACACCATAGTTCGATGCGTCGCATCGCCCCGGAATAACGGCTTGCCGTCAGTTCAGCACCCGCTTGGCCTCGGGGCTGTCAAGCGAGAAGGTCGGCACATCGATCTCGAATTTCTCGCCGCTCTCGCTCTCCATTTGGTAGCGGCCGGTCATGAAGCCCGACGCGGTCGGCAGCGGAACGCCGCTGGTATATTCGAAGCGCTCGCCGGGGGCGAGCACCGGCTGCTCGCCGATCACCCCCTCGCCGCGGACTTCCTGCTGGCGGCCGGTGGCGTCGGTAATGATCCAATGCCGCGTGCGCAGTTGCACGGTCTCGTGGCCGGAATTGGTGATGGCAATGGTGTAGGACCAGAAATATTGCCGGTTCTCCACGGAAGAACGCTCCGGGAGGAAGTTCGGCTCCACGGTCACTTCGATATCGCGGGTCACGGCGCGGTACATACGGGCTCAATCGTCTCTCTCAAACAAACGATATTCTATCCGATCGTTTCCGTAGAACCAATTGTAACAGGACGGCCGGTGCGACCTTTTCCATCGCCGTTTCACCACAGTTGGGGGCTAACCGCGCCGTACCCTGTTTGGCCGGCCTGTGCTATCTTGCTGCAACGCTGGCCGAACGCATCGGTTTGCCCTGGATGAGGTGAAATGACCTCGGTTGCCGACCAAATTTCCGGACCGCCACTCGCGGCCGAAGCGGGCGTGGTGGCGCGCGAGGCCTTGCTCGCGCAACCGGACGCGCCGGCGATCGCGCGACCGGTAGCCGCCGAGCGCGAATTGCGGCTCGATCTGTTCCGCGGTCTCGCATTGTGGCTGATCTTCATCGACCACCTGCCGCAAAACCTTCTGACCTGGCTCACCATCCGCAATTACGGATTTTCCGACGCCACGGAAATCTTCATCTTCATTTCCGGCTACACCGCTTCCTTTGTCTATGGCCGGGCGATGCGCGATGCCGGATTTGTGGTGGCGACCGCGCGCATCTTGCGGCGGGTCTGGCAGATCTATGTCGCGCACGTCTTTCTGTTCACGATCTTCCTCGCTGAAATCTCCTACGTCGCCACCTCTTTCGAAAACCCGCTCTACACCGAAGAGATGGGGATCCTGGATTTTCTGAAAGAACCTGATGTCACCATCG
>Ga0210397_10003221_pt1 | contig 10080 bp, 12 predicted proteins | sample IncBWH2OmetaG_FD_160126 | JGI IMG/M metagenome (GOLD analysis project Ga0210397, IMG submission 160126) | Forest soil microbial communities from Barre Woods Harvard Forest LTER site, Petersham, Massachusetts, United States - Inc-BW-H-2-O ...
GAGCAGAGCAGAGCAGAGCAGAGCAGAGCAGAGCAGAGCAGAGCAGAATTCAATTGTCCGGACAACTGAGGGTGGGAAGGGATGGTGATGTGTTTGCATGCACAGGTTCAAATGTAATCCTACTGATTACCACTCTGCCACCATGTTCCTCCCCTCTGCCACCACACTCCTTTCCCCTGCACCGATACGCACCACACTTACAACACCCATGCCGACCCAGAGACACACCACACACACACACCTATATATTAAATCCCCATACCCTCAAGACCTACCCACACAACAGACACCACACCATCTCCAAGCCTACTCTCCTTGGTCGCATTTCCACAGCCAATGTTTCCACACCAATCTGGGGTGGCAAGCCTTCCCAGAACGCACAGCAAACCCCACTAGTATTTGAAACAAGTGTTTGAGAATAATGTAGTTAATGTATTTTCCCACATTTTGAACCTCAAACACACCATCAATCTTGATCTGAGATTGTGTTTATGTAGAATGACTTTTTGAAAAGCAGGAGAACAATAGGGCTTACCAAATCTGGCAAGAATTGGTTTCCTCAAATGGACTGACTATTTGAAAATGGATTGGATCACAATCTGATAGTATATATGATTTTCAAAAAGGTTTTTCATTATTATTGCATTTAATTCTCAAATACTTGTCTCAAATACTAGCAGGGGTTTGCTGTGACGACCAGATGCTCAGCTTACATAATCAATGCCACCGTGGCATTGGTTGGAGCCGACAGCACTGCTTACCAATCAGCACCTCCAAACCCCCAAGCTCTGATTGGTAATCAGTGGCACCAGGTGGCATTGAGTGGCATGTGTCATGGGACATGGACTTTGCCTTATTCGGACATTCAATCGGATATTCAATTATATCTTTTCTACGTGCCACTGACCATGTTGCTCCTTTAATTCTTACTCTGAGCAACACAGGTCAGTATATTGTCTATATTCCTCCCTGTATAATAATTCCTACTCTGAGCAACACAGTGTTGTCCTGTCATTGGTTGGAGTAAGGATCCATGAGTGTCACGTCCATTAGTGTTGGCTACATGGTAGCCTTCCATCAAACTCATAAAGCAGCTGCCCCTGCACCTTTGCTCTGCTCCATGCCTACAATTGCAAGAATCACTGTGCTCAGACCCTGACCTGACCCGCCGACCTGGGTACTAGCCAGAGTTTGCCGGGTGGTGTTGGGGGCTGTTGGTCCTCGTAGTGCTGCACAGCATGACCCCATTAGTAGTTGAGATGAGTATTTGAAATTAGTTTAGTTTACCTATTTGAATGTAGAGCTGCTCCGGTTCCGTTCGGTTAGGTTTTCTGACCTTCCAAACCAAACCCCGAACTGAACTCAAAATTTGGTTCGAAAGAGCAACTGAATGGAAGGCTACCTGGTAGCCAACACTGGTGAATCCTTATTCCGTCCAATGATAGGACAACACTGTGTTGCTCAGAATAAGAATTACAATACAAGAAAGGAATATAAACAAGATACTGACCTGTGTTGCTCAGAATATTCTTTTCTGAGCAACACAGGTCAGTGGCACATAGAAAAGCAAATTGAAAGTCCAAATAAAAGTCCGAATAAGGAAAAGTCCAGGTCCCATGTGTACAAGTGCCACTCAATGCCACCCATTATGTCATGTGTGACATTTGTTGCGTTTGTCAGGTAGTTGGGAGAACATTTGTCACACATGTGACATTTCTTCTGTCTTGCTCAAGTTAACAAGAAGATTTGTCATGTTCCTGTCACATCCCTGGTAGCGTGCTGGGGGGCATTGGGTGTGTGCTGGGGAAGTAGGGGAGTATGCTGGGGTCTTTGGTGGTGTGTTGGGGGTACTGGAAGAGTGCTGGGGTGCTGGGTGATGTTGTTAGTGTACCATGGGTCTGGGGGTTATGGGACACCTAAGGGTAAATTAAGTATATCTTCATGGATACCAACTCAAATCCTACAAACAATAGCTCAATTTGTAGCCTAGCATCCTGTATATCCGTCGCTCTCATGAATAGTCTGTACTATTATCAATTGCTGAGTAAATCGACTTCGCGCCAAGTGTCTTTTTTAGCGTGACATTTTCGTGACCCACCATGATGGGACAGCACAGACTTTCTCCACTAACAGTTCACTTTATTGCCATAACTCAATAATTGAAATTGTTTAAAACTAATATTCGATATTAGTTCATTAATAGCATTAAAGCATCTCAATCGCATCCCGACCACCTGGTTGTGAATCACTGTTGGCCCACAGCGTGACGTCACGCAAAATAGCATTTTCCCGAATACTTAGGATATCTTCACCAGTTCAGACCTTACACTTCTAATTCACTAATAAAATCTGTAGTATAAGGATGTATTTAGGTCATAGAATACGAATATTGGCCTAAATTCCTCTACAGCGGGGGAGATCGCAGCTGTCCCGTCTTGGGGTGTGTCCCGTGACCCCCAGACCGATGGTAGGGTAGTGTCGTTGGTGGTTGTAGTAATCCCCAGGATTACACCCCTCCCCTCTCTGAAAAATTAAGTCCCCCCTTGGCGGGTTTCTCACCTATGTCCAGTGCTTCATTTTCTTGTAAATCTCTGCCTGGGAGCCAGCAGTCTTCCTCTGGGCCCCATCCTTTATACCTGACCAGGTACTGTTTCCCCTTTCCTCTTCTCCATTCATCAATGATAGATTTGACTTCCCATTCAGGCTCTTGTGCTCCCTCTGCTGTGATGACAGGTCCTGGTTGGGTAGGGTGCCCGGAGGAACCCCTGAGTTCCGAACCAAATCAGTTCCGAACCGGTGTTCCAATGGTTCGGAACAGTTCGGTATCTCAAGGGCCCAAATTTGAGGGTGGAATAACTAAGAATAACTAGTATATATGCATGCTGCCTTTGCCGACTTTCCAGTGAAAATTCTTGGGAGTGAACTCAAAATAGGAGATAAAATTTGAGAAATATTGTTAGATCAGGTTTGATAAGGTAACTCTGACAAAATTATCTGACTATCACAGTGGAATTGCATGCCGATGTTGTACCCGCACTTGAGGATGATGCATGTACGCTTGCTACGGCTTGATTGTGCCACCTGGGCCACTCACAGGCACAAACACTCTGCTAACTGAGGTCATCCATAATATATTATAATAACAGAGTCATGTGAGTTATTCCAGGTTGTGCTGGATGTTCCTAACTAAGGGGGTTAGGTTAAGTTGGTTCGGAACAGTTGCGCTGCAGGCCCGGAGGTTCCTCCGGGCACCCTATGGTTGGGGTAGTTGACGTTCTGGGAAAAGGTTGGGGTCATTTGGATGGTATCGCTTCAGGAGGCTTGCATGGAAACCAGGGAAGGTTTTTCCTGAATTGGGGAGAAGGAGGGTGTATTCTGACTTCTCTGGGAAAGCCTTGAGCACCTTGTAAGGCCCATCGTACCTAGGGAAGAACTTGGCAGCCCTATGTTCTGCACCCTTGCCACCTGCCTTGTACTCGGCTCGTCAGTTCTTGGTGGACAACATCACCAAGTCACCAACTTGGTAGGCGTCTTCTGGAGCTTGGTGGGCATTTGCAAAGTGAGCTTGTCGTGTTTTGGCTGCCATGAGGTTGTCTTGGGCATCCAGGACATCCTTTTGTAATCGTTCAATAACCTCCCTTGCCCCAACCACTTCCTGAGAACCATTTGCTCCTGTATCCATGGTAATAGGGGGAATTAGTCGAGGGGAGTGTGCTGACTTCAGTTGGAAAGGAGTATATCCCATTGAAGAGTTGACTGTGTTCATGATGGCAAACCACACACGAGGAATGGCACAGACCCAGTTCTTTTGTTGTTGCTCTTTTTCACCACACTCCACTCCTGAATGACCTAATATCACTCTGCTCTTGCTTCTGCTCCCACTCCTATTCTTATTCTTGAATCTGCACCTGCACCTGGCACCCTCTCTGGCACCTTCTCTGCTCCACTCCTGTATAACAAACATCCTCTGCTCCAGCTCCACTCACTTGTGACTAACCAAACATTGTCTGCTCCTGCTGGTGCTGGTTCTGTTGCTCCTGCTGCTCTGCTCTGCTCTGCTCTGCTCTGCTCTGCTCTGCTCTGCTCTGCTCTGCTCTGCTCTGCTCTGCTCCAAACCCTGGTGGTTGGTATCCCTAGGATGTCGTGGTTCCTCAGTGCATTGGTACGTGGCACTGGTGGAAGAAGAAGGAACACCCACCACAGTTGCCTATCCTGGAAATTTCCACCATCAACAAAGAAGGAGAAGAGGTGTATGAGGTTGAGAAGATTTTGGACAAGCATAAGGTTGGAGATCAGTGGTTATACTTGGTGAGCTGGAAGGGATTTGGTCCAGAACACAACAGTTGGGAACCGGAGAGGAACTTAGCTGATGCTCGAAGGCTCGTTTCTCAGTTCAATCATGAACAGCACATTCACTCATGATCATCTGTTTGACACCTTTTCAACTGGAAGACAGGACAACTCATCGAGATGATGTTTCTTAAGAGGGGGGTGATGTGAGGGACACCGGCGCCACCTTGTTTTCGGCATCTTCCATTCAATTAGGCCCAGTTTGGCAAAATTGCGCGAAGCGTTGTCGGAGCTCGTAACTCGGTCCACCAAGTGATGAGCCGGAGCGAGCTGGGGTGATGGGCTCTGATGGACAGCGGTGGAGCTGGGGTGGAGCACTTCGGGGTTTGCGGCCGTGGTACACTGGTACTCCTAGCGTCATAGCTGCTATTTGCCTCCCAAACGTCCCATCTCTGAATACTATCCTTGCTCTAACATGACTGTTCTGAACACAGTGAGCCTTCGAGCTCGAAAGCATACCACAGCAGCCCAAAGAAGACGAATGCTGAGGTAAAGGCCGCTCATCCTGGGAATAGCATTGATCGTTGGCACCGTTTTCCTCGAAAGCCACCAACGAGGCTCATTCTATTTACCAACCCGGGTTGGACGACCAACCCCTCCTGATAATATACTTGCTAGGTAACCTGAGGGTAGACGGTCAGCCAGACACAGAGAATCACGAGCGTAGGCCGTGCCGGAAGGACTCGGACGGGCAAAGTCTTGGTGACGACCAACTGGCGGTTGTGAAGGGTGAGTGCGGCAATATTAGCCTTCCTCAGGATCGGCCCATGCATTTATAAAGAAAAATGAAACCCATACCAAGAAAAACTACCACAGGTGGCGGGAGTTTGCCACAACTGAGCAAATGCATACTAGGTGATCTTCGAGTCATCAGCACTGAGCGCTGAGCAGCCCGAAACCGTTCCGCACCCGGATCCGGAAGGATGCAAAGTTGGAGGCCATAGCTGTGTTCAATGCCCTTCAAGTCGGTATCTACGAGAACTGACATGATGAGCAGGTGATGAGATAGATCCGTTGAGCTTGCCAGCACCATTGGTTTCGGACGACGGCTGGGTTGACATCGTTCAAGTCGTCGCGATCGGCACCGACACTGGGGGTCAACGTCTCATCCGGGTAACCAGCTGTCTGCAAGGATACCGATCTATCCGATCGGAAGAGCTTCGCTCCGTCAGCGCACTGGACACGAAGCTACATTCACGCGCGGGACGGGGGCAACCGTCATCGACGAGGGAAGTAACCAAGAAGCAACCGCCATAGACTCGTCGTTGGGGGCTCGGGGTTGGTCGATGGGTTGGTACGTCCTCGGGGTTGGCAAATAGAATAAACCCACCAACGACGCATCTCCCCGATTGCATACCATACGTCTAGACTCTCCGGGCAGCAATGGGTCGAAGATATGGAGCTGGGGCATCCGCAGAGGATGAGAGAGCAACTCGGAGTGGATGCTTTCGTATTTCGCAAGTTGATTCATGAATTGCAACATCTCGGGGAACTGCAACCAGGGCGATATATTGAAGTCGAGGAAATGGCCGCCATCTTTCTGTACATCATTCGGACCAATCAACCAGTCCGGCAGGTGGCCGAGCGTTTTCAACGCAGCAACGACACAATTCATCGGGCATTCCATCGGGTCCTCAATGCTCTTCTCTCTCGAGAATTCCGTGATCGTCATCTTCATCTTCCCGATCCACAGCAGGTGCACCCGAGTATCAAAGACAACCCAAAAATGTACCCTTTCTTTCAGGATGCCCTAGGTGCAATTGATGGAACCCATATTCGAGCGTGTCCTCCGGAGGAAGAGCTTGCGCGGCACCGAGACCGAAAAGGAGGCATTTCACAGAATGTTCTCGCAGCTTGTACCTTTGATATGCGGTTCTGCTATATCCTCAGTGGTTGGGAAGGGAGTGTTTCCGATAGCACTCTCTTCGAAACAGCAAGACAAAACGACTTCACTGTCCCCGAGGGGAAGTTTTATCTAGCAGATGCCGGATGTGCGGGATGTAACTCCCTTCTGGTGCCCTACCGTGGTGTTCGCTATCACCTCCGTGAATGGGCCTCAGCTAATCTGCGGTAAGGTTTTCGGCTAATAACCCATCTACTCTTATTCTTATCAATTCTTTCAGTCCAGCAAATTATAAGGAACTATTCAACCTTCGCCACTCTCAGGCCCGAAACGCTGTTGAACGCATCTTTGGGATAGCGAAAGTCAAATGGAGAGTTCTGGCGCAGGGTTGCCGTCACCCTATCAAGACTCAAGCATCTCTGGTCTACGCTATCGGAGTCCTACACAACTTCATTTCTATATATGATCAAGATGCGCAGCTCATCAATGAAGCAGATGTGCTCATTGAGCAAGAGATGGGACCTAGCAGCCAAGACACACAGCTACGGGGTACGGTAACACGAGCTGAAAGCCGGCGAGCATCAGCAAAGAGAGACGAGATAGCACACGCTATGTGGGCTCAGTACCAAACCGAACTAGCTGCTCGTCGTTCTTGATTCAATTTCAAGTAATTTTATATGGATCTCTAATTACATTCTATTGTCCTCCAGTCACCCTCTCAATCTCGTCCTGAAGCCAAATAAGACGCGCCTCGCGCATCTGGTGATTCTCTTCGTCGTCTCCAAAGCTCAAATACTCATCAGCAATCTCGGCATTTCCCCGGAGGATCTTGCGAGCAGATGCTAGTTGCGTCGGGGAAAGGTCTTCGGTATGAATCTTCTTCCATGCTCGTTCCTTCTTCATTGGAGAGGAAGGGACAGGCACGCTAGGAGCTGGAGTGCTGACACTGGGAGGATCCACCATAGAAGAGTTAGCAATGCACATGAGAGCATCAGCCAGGTTCCCCAAAGCCTGTGAAGTGGAGGTAGAGGAAGAATGCTTCCGCTTCTTGGCAAGACCCGTGAGGGGAGTACCGTCTGCTGCCTCACGCTTCTGACCAGCAACAGGGGTAGGAGTTGTGGCAGGAGGGATAACAAAAGTGTTGTTGGGGGTATGATCCTGACGTTAGATGTCGGAAGGGGTCGTGCCTCCGAGTGATGACACACGCACCTCTACCTCCAATGCGGGAGTGGGAAGACCACCGTGGTTGGCGTAGACATCGTTTCCCCCCTCCGCCACCCCGTTACCCTCTTGGCCTTCGTTTTCGGTATGCGCAGCAGCCTGATTGGGCGGTACATCATTCAAGCCGTCGGGTGCATTGTTGGGAACCACAGGAACCGCCGGAGTAGGGGCATTGGTGGCTGTATTGACAACGTGGACGGTCTGGCTTCCGAATGCATTCTTTCCGGATGCGATGACATTATCTACAAGCGTAGCCATGTCATCAAAGAGGGGGAAGGGCCGTCGGCGGAAGGGAGCGGCCTCAGGATGAGACTGAATAGCGAGTGTGAATGTCATAAGATAACAATAAGGAGAATGCAGTTGTAACGCACCGCAATGTATTCGTCCCACACTTCGTCCGTTGCCGTGACCATCTGCGTCTCCTCGTCGAAGCCAAACCCGGACTGAGCGCGAAGATTCTTGACAATTTTGTAGTCTTTCTTGATCTGCGTGGTGTCAGGACTTGGTGTTTGATTATAACGAAGACAAGCTCACCAGCTGCCACCTATTCTTGCACTGTTCCACAGTCTTCGTAACGTCTACATCTGCCAAAGCTGATGAGACAGCTACCCACTTCCATCCCGACTGAGCTTGGCGGCCTGCTGTTTTCTCTTGCAGGAGTGTATTGATCATGATATTATCGTGAGCTTGTTTCCATGTTTCGTTGTTGAGTGCCATGTTTGAGGCGGGGTGAAGGAATGATGGTGATTTTGAACTGGCAAGAGAGAAACTTTGGTCGCACTTTTATGCTGGAGTGAGAAAGCCACTGACATCATTTTTCAACGAAAGCAAGCTCCAGAAATCCATATTTAGTATCTCGCTTAGAGGTGGGTGGAGTGCCAGCTGGAGCACGACTCAACGACGAGCAGAGCAGCGTCCATCCGAACACGCACGCTGTCGAGTAGCGCCGGAGTTTGCCGAGACTCGGTCCAGCTCCACTTGTCCGACAATTTTGCCGAACTGGGCCTTATATGTGTCCCCTCCTCACCACTTCAATGTGCTACTTTGCATCACACTACTGTAGCAGTTGGATGCCCAGAAACGAACTCGAGCACAGGCACAATAGGAAGACCAGTGCTACACCAGCACTGAGCACGTGCTGAGTTCTAGCACCTGGCAGGAACAATAGACAGAGCAGTGCTACACTCGTAGTTTGGCATCTAGCATCGTGATGATGTCTGGCACCTGTCAGGCAATGCTGTGCAGCATCATGCCAGGTTTTGGCACCTATCGAGCAGCGCTGCACCGCATCGGGCACTTGGCCACTGTGCTATTGTGCCAACGCTCCACAGCCAATAACAGTCTACATCCGACATCAGGTTGGAATCTTCCACTACTTAGGTCTCCCCCTAAGACTACAGTTCTGGCACTTTCAAGCTCAGTGGCCTTATCCGTGGAGTGCGCCCTGACACTACACTCACGAAGAACACAGTTACATCAAAAGTGCTGTCTGTAGAAAATGGCCTCCGGAACAAAACAAAATCGTGCCACAGTCAGGCGATGGATCGTGAGCATGGAATCCCATGACCCTTGAAGATTTCTTCATGGCTTTCGTGTAATTTCACGCTGTAAGCGAGCAGCTGTTCAGGAGCAATGAAGGCAGGAGCCCCTCCGGTTGATTCACCCCGGATTTGAAGCAAATCCAAAATATGCTTAACACGATCTCACGAAGAGACCGACTCGGTAATACCAGATTTGGAGGATCATGCGCCGTTTAGATCCCTTCATAAGAAGAAGGTGGCGATGATGGATATCTCCCGTGACTGTCCCCATCAGTCTGGGTAACGGGTAACGACGGGTAACGAGAATAGTGGCTAATTGGCCGGTCAACGAGCACTCTAGAACGTGCGCACAAGGACAACTTACCACAATAGGGAGAGAAGAGATCTCGGAGAGGGCGTGCTTCAAGCCACAAAGACTTTGTACCTGACTTGGCTGATTGGCCCGTCAACGACAATTCTAAGCACGACCGCTGAAGGACGACCCACCGCGAAAGAGAGATAAGGGTCCCCGGAGATGGCGTGCCCGAGCGAAACAATCCCAAACGATAACTGCAGACGGCCGTAAATCGTAGGAATAATAATGATGAGGTAAAGGCTGACCTTGAGTGTGACATAGGTCCCGGTCATCGGCTACAGCTGGCGGAACGGAGGTTTGGGGCGGGCTGGCGTCGAGAAATGGATGTCAGTCGACGTCCTCAAAATATGCTGGATGAAACTGACCTCTGGACTCAACGTGGTGTTGCAGATCCTCTAGCGATCCTCCAGTGACGCACGCAAGACACGGATGGCGATCTAGATAGCAGGTTCGCTCAGCCGACAAGTCGTGGTGCTCATGGTGCTGGTGGGGGGATTTCATTGTCCGTCTGGAGCAAGGCTGGCTGGCTGGATGCCCCGTCTAACGCTGCCCAAGTTGCCACTTTGTATCTTGAATCGACGGGTGAACTTTGAAGGCTCTCGCGTTGGCGAGAGGCAGACTGCTACACACGCGTAAGGCGTAAGTCGTTGGCCGACAACGAGAAGGACGGAATTCTGGGACGGTGATAGGGTAGACTGGAGAGAATGCGCTTGGGCTTGGGCCGGAAACGAACGGCTCTGGTCGAGCTGACATCGATAAGTGGGCGTAAG
>Ga0210397_10003222_pt1 | contig 10079 bp, 7 predicted proteins | sample IncBWH2OmetaG_FD_160126 | JGI IMG/M metagenome (GOLD analysis project Ga0210397, IMG submission 160126) | Forest soil microbial communities from Barre Woods Harvard Forest LTER site, Petersham, Massachusetts, United States - Inc-BW-H-2-O ...
TCAGGGCAAGATCAGCCACATCCAACGCGGTGGACGCGTGAAGGGGCGAGCTGAGCTGCTGATCCACTTCACATCGCTGATCTACCCCAGCGGCTACACCGTGATGCTGCCCGGCGCGGTTGAAAACGTGCCCGGCGCCGAGCACGCAACCACCAAGGGCAGCGAAGGAAAGATCCAGCAGGACAGCGACACTGGCAAGAAACTGGAGACCGTAGCCAAGACCGCGGGCACTGGAGCCGCCGTCGGCGGGCTGGGCACCGGAACCTGGAAAGGCGCGGGCATCGGCGGCGGAATTGGCGCCGGCGTAGGCGCGGCCATCGGCTTACTCTCCCGCGGCGGCGATGTGCGTCTCGAGCCGGGCACCTCCGTCGAAATGGTGATTCAACGCGATATTCCCTTGGACGCGAGCCGCCTGCCGCGATCCGGCCAGTAGCCGCTTCCCACTCGTCCGATCAAGTTCGCCGCCTATCGACGCTCACTTCAAAGTGAACAGCGCATTTACGTGCGCCGTGACGTTTACGGTCTGCGGCGTAAATTCCTCCGTCGGCGCCGGAGCCGCTTCCGCCTTCATGGCCATCATTCGACCCACAATCGGCACCGGCCGCACGTTCTCAAACGTATCCACAGAGGCATACGACAATTCCCCGACGGAGCGCCCGGCGGCGTGCGCCACCGAATCCGCAGCGGCTCGCGCATGTCGGTAGGCGTCTTCGACTGCCTTGCTTTTCGCCTCCTCCATGTTGTCCAGCGTATAGCTGATCGACTGGCTGTCGCTGACGGCGGTGTCCGCGAGTTGCTGCGTGATGGGCCCGATCTTCTGGAACTCCTTGAGCTTTAACGTGACGCTCGTCGTTACCTGGTATCCCACGAGTTTCCGCTTGGCACTCTTCCAGTCATACATCGGTTGAATCGAATAAGAGCTGATGTTGGCTGTTTTCGGATCGATGCCGTTATCGCGAAGGATCTGGCGAACCTGCTCGGCTTGCTTCGCGGCGGCATCGTAGGCAGCTTTTGAGGAATCGGCCTGGGCTGAGATATTGAATTGCATTACCGCCGTGTCGGGCGCGGCCTCGAACTTGCCGTCCGCGCCGGCGAACACGGTATTCGGCGATGCGGCAACGGAAGGTGCCTGCGCGACCGCGAAAATCGCTCCCAACAGGAAACAGGGAAGGGACAGCCAAACGGTTTTCATGCAAATTTCCTCCGCTCACAATTTTCGCAGAGAGTGTATACGCTTTAGGATTTCGCTGAAATGGCGCGGAGAGCTGCGAACAAGGACCGCAGCTAAAGCGGACTCCAACTAGTTTCTCAGAAGGATGAACCAAGGATGAAAGGAATCGCGACGGGACTATGAACTGCCCTTGGCACCGTCGGCGCGAGCCGGATAGCGTGGCGACTGTGCATCGATCTGTTTGCGCAGGTCTTCCCAGATGGTATCGGGCATGGCAAGAAAAACTTTCACGATCTCCGGATCGAACTGCCGCCCGGACCACGCCTTGATTTCTTCTTTGGCCGCTGCGAGAGGCTTGGCCGCGCGATACGGGCGATCGGAAGTGATCGCGTCGAGCGTATCCCCGATGGAGAAGATGCGCGCTCCGAGGGGAATTTCCTCGCCTTTCAGACCCCGCGGGTAGCCCGTTCCGTCGAAGCGTTCCTGATGGGCGTAAACGATCTCTGCCGCTTCCTGCAGGAAGGGAATTTTCTTCAGCATCTTATACCCCAGGTAGCAGTGCTCGCGCATGATCGTCACCTGGTCGGGCGTGAGAGGCCCTTTCTTGAGCAGGATGTCGTCAGGAATGGCCATCTTCCCGATGTCGTGCAGAAAGGCGCCGCGCGCGATTACATCCATCTGCTCTTTGGGGACATCCATGGCGCGTGCAACCGCGATCGTAAAAGCCGTGACACGCTTCGAGTGGCCTTCGGTCTCGGCATCTTTGAGATCGAGCGCATCGCCCAGCGCTTCAAGCGTGATGTCGTACGAGCGCTCCAGGTCGACGAAAGCCGTGCGGAGTTGTTGCGTGCGTTGCGCCACCAGGGATTCAAGATTGGTCTGATAGGCGCGATTCTCCATCTTCAGGCGGCGATTTTCGAGCGCTCGCCGCACGGTTGCGAGCAGTTGCTCACGCTCAAATGGTTTCAGCAGATAGTCATAAGCACCGTTGCGGATTGCCGCCAGGGCAACGGAGATATCGTGCACGGCCGTAACCATCACGACCGGCATGTCCGGATATCTCTCCTTCGTGCGTTCGAGTAGCCCGATGCCGTCCAACTCGGCCATCATCAGGTCCGACAACATCAGCTCAAATTGCTCTCCGGAATCCAGCAAGGCCAGGGCTTCAAGGCCGGAAGCCGCCTGACGGCATTGGTAGTTAGCGAAGGAGAGCATCGAGGAAACAATCTCGCGGATTGGTTCCTCATCATCGACGACAAGGATGCGGTCTGACGGCATAAGTGCGTGAAAAGTCTACTGCATAATACCCCGAAAGGGAGGTTCCGAAAGTAACCAAACGCGGGCGGAAAACCCATTGGTAACGGGTTTCGGCGTGATATTTAAAAAGCGAGTACTCAGGCAGTGAACCGCGATGAACCTTCCTTTTTGGTGCGCCTCTTATCTGGCCAGTGATCTCGGCTTGTCGAGGCTGACGGCTTCCGAGTCGGCTGCGTTGATCATGCTCGCGGCCACGATCCTGGTGTTCCGCACCTTTCGCGAACGTTTCTTGCTGGTGTGGGCCGGCGGATGGCTGGCGTACGCCGCGTCTCAGTGGTTCGCACAAAATGACACAGCTACTTCGCCGGAACAGATGGCAATTTCGCAGGCCGCGTTTGTGCTGGCGATTTGCCTGTTCGCCGCTTCCATCCTGCTTTACACCCGGGCCGAGAAGAATATCCTGACGCTTTTCGTGGTCACGGGTTCTGTGATGGCGTTTGCGGTAGCGCGCGTCTTGTATTGGCCTGACGAGATGTGGGCGCGGGTGCCTTTTGAGTTGGCCTACCGGGTGATTGCCGTTGGTGCGGCAATTCAGTTGATCCGGTATCGCTGGGGAAGGATGGAGATCGGCCCCTGGCTGGTGAGCGCAAGCCTGCTGTTTTTGCATGTGGATTGGCCCGGCGTGACGTCTGAAGTCGAGCCCGGTGTTTTTCTCGCGGCCGATATTGTGCTTGGTCTCGGCATGCTCTTTATGGTCTTCGACGACTCCCGCGCGCGGACAAGGCGCCTCGCTGTTATCGATTCGCTGACCTCGGCGATCGGCAAGACGCAGCAGCATGGGCCGATGATGCAAGCGGCACTGGAAGAGCTGAAGAAGCTGATGAAGGCCAAGGCCGCATGGTTCAGCTCCACGGATGGGGAGCGAGTAACCGTTACGAATCACATCGGTGTCTCGCCCGAATTCGTGAAAGGCGCGGCTCTGCTGCACCTCGACGAATCGGTTCAAACGGCCCTGGCGGATTCAAAACCAACGATGGTCAAGGCCGAAGATACGATGTCCTCGGTGAAGGCGTACCTCGAGGACGAAAAGATTCACCACGTTATCCTGGTTCCGGTTCAAGGAAAGAAATCGCTCATCGGAACGCTGGCTCTCGGGCAATCTCATCCGAGCTCTTATTCATCCGAGGACATGGATTTCCTTCACACCAGTGCGAGCCAGCTCGGCATGGCAGTCGAGAATCTGCGGTTGCTGGAGCAGGTGCTGCGCTCCCAGCGCCAGTGGATGAACACCTTCGACTCGATTCAGGATGCGATCCTGGCCCACGACGCGGATTTTGTCATCACGAAGGCGAACGAATCGCTTCTGCAACATCTCGGGAAACCGCCGGCCGACGTCATGGGCAATACCTGCGAAGAGGTTCTGCCGCGGCAGTACTCGAAGTGGACGACGTGCCCCTATTGCTCGCGCGGCGACGTCGATTTTGTCGAGGGCCCCGACCCGTGCTTCGGCGGGTTTTCGATGGTCTCGACCTCCTCGTATTCCGAGCAGGGCGGAAAGCAAAAGGGAACCATCCACGTCATTCGCGACACGACCGACCGTCGAAGTGCCGAAGAACGCTACCGGCTGCTGTTTGAGCAGGTGCATCAAGGCGTTTTCGTGGCCACTCCGGAAGGCAAGCTGCTCGACTGCAACGATGCGTTCGTGCAGATGTTGGGCTATGAGTCTCGAGAAGAGTTGATGGCTCTGAACATCAACGAGGCTGTGTATGCCGTGCCCGAGCAGCGTTCCGAGTTTCGCACCGAGATCGACCTGCACAATCACGTGCGCAACTTTGAAGTCACGCTGAAGCGCAAGGACGGCGCGTTGCTGACCGCCGGTGAGAGCAGCTTCGCCACCCGGGATTCGAGCGGCAAGGTCGAGCGATATCAGGGCTTCCTACTCGATATGACAGAGAAGAAGCGCATCGAAGACGAGATGCGCCGGCGCAATCGCGAACTGAACGCCCTCAACGCGATGGCCGTGATCGCCACCCAGTCGTTCGACCTGGACGAAATTCTGAACCTCACGCTGCGGCAGGTGATTTCGCTCTTTGGAGCGGAAACAGGCTCGATTTACCTCTCTGACTCGGACGAGACCACCTTCCGCCGCCGCGCAGGCTGGGGCCAGCGCAGCGAGCAGAGGGCAAAGTTCAATGCTGTCGAATTTCCGAACGGCTTCGGCGACCTGGTCATGCGGTCGCGGACAGAAGTCTTGACGGCGGAGTTCCTGCCTCACCTGCCGCCGCTAGTCGCCGAATTTGTGAAGGCAGACGGACCCGGCTCCTGGTTGTGGGTCCTGCTGTGGAGCAAGGATAGCCCGATCGGCATCATGGGCATCAGCACGCGCGAGGCGCGCGTCTACAGCAGCAACGACGAAAATATGATGGTCGCCGTCGGCCGGCAATTGGCCACCACCATCGAAAAAGTTCGCCTCTACGAAGAGACCTGCCGGGCCTACGAAGATCTGCGCAAGACACAGGAGCAGTTGCTGCAGAGCGAGAAGATGTCTGCCGTGGGGCAGTTGATTGCCGGCGTCGCGCACGAATTGAACAATCCGCTGACCGCGATTCTTGGTTACGCGCAGTTGCTCGAAAGCGAAGGCTTGAACGATCGCGCGTCCGACTTCGTGCGCAAGCTCTTCAAGCAGGCCCAGCGCACTCATCGCGTCGTCCAGAATCTCCTGTCGTTTGCCCGGCAGCGTACGCCGCAGAAACAGGAAGTCGACCTGCGCAAGATCGTCGACGAGACCCTTGCCCTGCGTGACTACGACCTCAAGGTCAACAATATTCTGCTCGAACGCGAGACTGCGGCCGAGGTTCCGGCGGTGACTGCGGATCCTCATCAACTGGAACAAGTGTTCCTGAACATCATCAACAACGCGGTCGACGCGATCCTCGAAGGCGGAAAGGGCGGTCGTCTCAAGGTGCGGATTTACTGCGTGGACGGCCAGGTTCGGATCGAGTTTCTCGATTCCGGTGTCGGCATTAAAGACCCGAACCGCATTTTCGATCCCTTCTATACGACAAAAACGGTTGGCAAGGGAACTGGCCTTGGTTTGAGCATCTGCTACGGGATCATCAAAGAGCACGGTGGAGACATCACCGCTCACAACCGGTCTGAGGGCGGGGCAGTCGTTGAGGTGCGGCTGCCGTCATCCGGCCGCGTCGTCGAACCGGAACCGGTCATCGCCGGATCGAAACGCGAGACTGCGCTCGAAGGTCGCGTCTTGCTGGTTGAAGACGAAGAGGCCGTGCTGGAATTTGAACGGGACGTTCTCACCGGGGCCGGGGCGCAGGTCGTTGCCCTGATCAACGTCGAGGAAGCGAAGAGCCGCCTGCGAGCAGAAAGCTTCGATGCCGTGATCATGAATGGGCGAATGCCCGGCGGTTGGTCTGCGATTGATGCGCATCGATGGGTGGGTGTCGCTTGTCCGGGCCTCGAGAAGAAGATGCTGTTCACGTTTTCGAACATCGCCGAAACCGAAACGAAGAACTACCTGCAGGCAAACGGAATCGCCTCCCTCGTGAAACCATTCGAAGTGGTGGATCTCATTGCACAGGCGAGACGCTTGCTGCAGAAGACGCAGGCAGCCGCCAACTGAGACGGTCCTGAAGCTAAATAAAGTAAGGCGGGACGAAGATCGAACCCCTCCCGAAAAAAGTCACCACTTAAAGCGTCGCTCGAAGGTTCCTTGCAAATCCCTTGATTGCAGTCTCATTTCTCCGATACCAGCGCCACTGGCCGACCTTTTGAGTTTCTATCAAGCCAGCCTTCTCGAGAACTCCCATGTGATGAGAAATGGTTGGCTGCGAAACGCGGACACGCTCTTCCAGATCGCGTGCGCATAAACCAGTCTCCTTGCCCAGAGAACACTCGCCTTTCACCTTCAGGGACTGGAGAATCTTGCGTCGAGTGGGGTCGGAAATCGCGTGCAGGAGGCGGGCGAAGGATTGATCTGCGGAAGTCATAGCAAATAGTAATAGATCGAAAATCGATGGGTGTCAATATTCGAGGGAAGTACCTGATGAAATGAACCCGAGGGATCTCTCGAAGAATAATCCTCACCAAATTGTGTTGACCGGAAAAGGTCCCGAGTTGCATCTCCAAACAGAAAACGGCACTCTAGTGCCTGGGTATTGAGTAGCGGAGCTGACCAATCGTGCTGTTTGGCGGAAACGAACGGAAAGAACTTGAGTTGAAGATGAAAGAGGAGCGCCGGCTTCCGCCCGGCCAGTCCCTCACGTTGAAGTGGCCTGTTCTTCACTATGGATCCGTACCGCGTTTCGACCCGGAGCGCTGGGATTTCCGTGTGTACGGTCTGGTTGAAGCTCCCGTTCGCTGGAGCTGGAAAGAGTTCAATGAACTCCAGAAGACCGAACTCGTGAGTGACTTTCACTGCGTCACACGCTGGAGCCGCTTCGATAATCGCTGGCGGGGCGTCGCATTTCGAGAGGTGCTGCGTCGAGTCAAGCTAAAGCCGGGTGTCAATCATGTCCTGGTTCACGCAGAACAGGGCTTCACAGCGAACGTGCCGCTCCCGGACCTTGATCGCGACGATGTCTTGTTCGCCACGCATCACGACGGCGAACCGCTCACCCACGATCACGGATATCCCCTGCGGCTCATTGTGCCGCATCTGTACGCGTGGAAGTCGGTCAAATGGGTGAGAGGGATCGAGCTTCTGGATCACGATGCACCCGGATTCTGGGAGCAGAACGGCTATCACATGTACGGAGATCCCTGGAAAGAACAGCGCTTCGATACCGACTGAGTGCTGGCGTTCGATTCTCGGCGCCAATTCGTGAAGCTACTTTTTCAAGATCGGATTGTAGCCGTCGCTCACCAGCTTTGCCTTCGTGGCTTCGGCTTCTTTCACATCGCCAAACGGTCCAACCTGCACGTGATACAGCTTGTCGGTGGGTGACGAGTTGGTCGCGAAAGCGGTGTACTGCTTCTTCTTCAGAGCATCCACGAGGGCTTGGGCGTCGTCCTGTTTACTTACCGCCGCCACCTGCACGAAGTAGCTGCTGGTCGCGAGAACCGTTGCGGCATCTGGAGCAGCGTCCGCTGCTGGCTTCGCCTCGGTGGACTTTGTGTCTGCGGGCGCGTTCGAGGCGGCCTCAGAACTCGTATTGGTGTCCTTTGCCGGCGGCAACTGGGCATTGGCCTCTTTCTGTTCCACCGCCTTGTAGAAGGTCAGGTTGCCGTTATCTTGCTGAGTATTGCCTGCTTGCGAACCGGACTTCATCGCCGAGGGACGGAGAGCCGACGTCGTCGATTGGGACGGGTCCAGGGAAAGGGCAGGATGCGAATTGGTTCGCCCAAGTGAGTAGCCCATCCCAAAGAACGCTCCGTTCAGAGCCACGAGGCCAAAGAAGAGAGCGAGCATTTTGCCGGTTCCTAGTGTGATTTCCGTATCATGAGAAGCCATCATTCGCTCCAGTAACTGTTTGCCCTAGGGCGCTTTACACCACCAGCGCTGGTCAGGACACGTCCGCTTTAACCAGCCTTAGCTTCACCAACATCGGATTTTCCCAAAAGTTTCTGAATACCCGAGAAAAAGTCGACCGGTACAGGGAAGACCACCGTCGTGTTCTTCTCCACGCCGATTTCAGTAAGTGTCTGCAGATAGCGTAGTTGGACGCTCACTGGTTCGGTCGCGAGCAGATGAGCCGCGTCAACGAGTCGCTGTGCCGCGGAGAATTCGCCCTCTGCGTGAATGATTTTCGACCGTTTTTCGCGCTCCGCCTCCGCCTGCTTCGCCATGGCGCGGAGCATGGATTCGGGCATGTCTACTTGCTTCACTTCGACGTTTACTACTTTCACACCCCAGGGTGCAGTGTGCGTGTCTAGAATGCTTTGCAGACGCAGGTTGATTTTTTCGCGGTGCGAAAGAAGTTCGTCGAGCTCCTGTTCTCCGAGAACAGAACGCAGAGTGGTCTGAGCGAATTGCGAGGTCTGATACACGTAATTTGAGACCTCGACCACGGCTTTGTTGGGGTCAATGACGCGCAAGAAGATGACTGCATTGACCTTAAGGGTCACGTTGTCGCGAGTGATGATGTCTTGCGGCGGAACTTCCAACGCTTCCTGCCGGAGTGACACGCGCACGATACGGTCAATGGGCGCGAAAACGAAGATCACGCCCGGACCCTTGGCATGCGGAAACAATCGTCCAAGGCGGAAAATCACACCCCGCTCGTATTCCGCGAGGATTTTGATCGAGCTCAGCAGGTAGATGACGACGATGATGACCGCGATTACGGGCAGGGAGATCATGACCCACGCCTCCAGTGCGTTTCAGGCAAGCAGTGAACCGATATGGCGGATTTTAGCGTAATTGGTTGAAATAACTGCACGTTTGCAACGTTCGTTCCTGTTGTCTTGCGAGATGCGGACCCACTATGAAACTTGGGTCGCAACCGGATTCGCTTCTGCGGTTGTCGCTTCCGCAACCTCAAGCTTCAAATCCTGAACTTCGCGGACCACGATTTTCGCTCCGGCCGCGACCGGAGTTGGAGAGACCGCGTCCCAGATCTCCCCGTGTACAAAGACCTTGCCCGCAGGAGACAGAGCGGTGTGCGCGACGCCAATTTCGCCGACCAATCCCTGGGCGCCGGTCACGACCTTGTTCCGGCGTGCGCGCAGGGCGATGCCCATCAGAAATGCCGTAATAACTCCCAAGGGGATGCTGACCGCGAGAGCGGTGAGCAGATGGACGCGCATCTCAGGGATGGGCGAATCGATCAGCAGCAAACCACCCAGCGTAAGCAAGACAATCCCGCCGGTTGTCAGAACTCCATGCGTGGCAAACTTGGCTTCTAAAGCGAATAGGGCAAACGATCCTGCGATCAGCGCGAGCGCGGCAAAGCGGACGGGCAGCAGATTCAACGCGAATGCCGAGACGAGAATAAAAACAACGCCCACTGTTCCCGGAACAACCGCACCAGGATGGTTGAATTCCACGTAAAGAGCAAGCAGTCCGATTGCGAGGAGAATGAAGGACACGTCGGGATCCATGAGGTAATCGAGGATCCGCTCCTTCAAGGTCATGTCGTAACCCTGGATCGACTGCCCGACCAGATTCAGCGTAACGGTCTGTCCGTCAAAGCGTTTGACTGGCTTGCCGTGCATCTGACGAAAGAGGTCTTCTTCGCTGCTGGCCACGTAATCAATAAGCTTGCCGGAAAGGGCCTCCTGCTCGGTGAAGGCCTTCGATTCCCGGACCGCGCCTTCGGCCGCTTCGACGTTGCGGTTGCGCTTGGAAGCGACGGACCGAATCAGGGCGGCCGAATCATTTTCAATTTTCCTCTTCATCTCGTCATCGGTCTTCACCGTCATTGGACCGACGAGCATGACCGGATGAGCGGCTCCGGCATTCGTGCCTGGAGCCATGGCCGCGACGTCTGCGGATTCGAGGATGAATATGCCTGCCGAACCGGCACGGGCGCCGGTCGGCGCTACGTAGACGATGACTGGAACTGGGGAGGTCGTAATTTTCTCAATGATGGCGCGAGTCGAAGTCACGAGGCCGCCCGGGGTGTTCATCTCGATGAGCAGCGCGGAGGCGTTGCGGGCATGGGCTTCGCCGATGGCCCGGCCGATGTATTCC
>Ga0210397_10003223_pt1 | contig 10077 bp, 13 predicted proteins | sample IncBWH2OmetaG_FD_160126 | JGI IMG/M metagenome (GOLD analysis project Ga0210397, IMG submission 160126) | Forest soil microbial communities from Barre Woods Harvard Forest LTER site, Petersham, Massachusetts, United States - Inc-BW-H-2-O ...
GACCGCCGGTCCGAGGCCCTGATCACCAGCCGGATACGCGCGTACCGTCCCGGCGACACCGTGCTGGGCGAGGAAGGCGGCCAGACCTCGGGCGGCCTGGCTGGCGAGGACGACGGAAGCCTGCCCGGGCGGGTGCGCTGGATCGTCGACCCGCTGGACGGAACGGTCAATTATCTGTACGGCTTGCGCGCCTGGGCGGTGTCCATCGCGGCCGAGGTGGACGGTGCCGTGGTCGCGGGGGTCGTCGAGGTGCCGCGGCACGGCGAGACGTTCACCGCGGTGACGGGTCAGGGCGCGTGGCTGCACCGGGGCGAGGCCAGGCAGGCGCTGCGCTGCTCCTCGGGAGTTCCGCTGGACCAGGCCCTGGTGGGGACCGGTTTCGGCTACGATCCGGGGCGCCGCCAGGTGCAGGGCGAGGTGGTCGCGGCGCTCCTGCCGCACATCCGCGATATCCGCCGCGGCGGCTCCGCCGCGGTGGACCTGTGCTCGGTGGCCTCCGGAAGGCTTGACGCGTTCTACGAGCGCGGCCTGAATTACTGGGACTTCGCGGCCGGCGGCTTGATCGCCCGGGAGGCAGGCGCGCTGGTCGGCGGGCTGGCCGGGCGGGCCGAGAGCACCTCCATGGCGGTGGCGGCCGGCCCGGGGCTCTTCCAGCAGCTCGAAACATTTCTCTGCAAGCTGAACCCGGAGCGGGACGCGCAACGTAGTCAGGAGCGAGAAGCGTAAGCCAGCCGAGAAAGACGCTCGTCAGCAGGGCAGAAACGGGGTGTGTCAAGAGTTATCGGCGTGCCGCGTGTGCGCGCGCCCCGAACGTGACAGAATTCCCCGCCGGAATCGGGCACAACTACGGCCTTGAAAGCGTTACATCCGCGCAGCGATTGCGCACTACGTATGAAGGGGGATGGAGCCCTCAGATGGCTACCGACTATGACAGCCCGCGGAAGACGGACGACGACCTGACTGAGGACAGCCTTCAGGAACTTCAGGCACGCCGGATGGACAAGTCATCGAGCACCATCGATCTTGACCCCGACGATGTCGCCGAGTCCCTGGAACTGCCGGGGGCCGACTTGTCGAACGAGGAGCTCGCGATCCGGGTGATCCCGCGACAGGCGGACGAGTTCACGTGTTCCAGGTGCTTCCTTGTGCACCACCGGAGCCAGCTTGCCGAAGACCGCAATGGTCAGCTTGTCTGCCGGGAGTGTGCGGCCTAACCGTCCGCGGCGTTAGCTGCCTCGCGGTCCGCGCTGGTTAGCGCCCTGCGCGCTACAGCCCGGGTCGCGAGCAGCCGCAACGTCGCGACGGTTACGCCGGTCAGCACGGACCAGGTCAGCGCCTCGACAAAGGCCACGCCAGGATCCTCCGGATTCGTGGGCGGCTTTTTGCCGGTGACCCTGGTCCAGACGACCGTGATCGCCTTGCGGGCGATAAAGGGGGCCGCCAGCATGGTCAGCGTGTTGAAGGCCCTGGTGCTGAAGTCCTCTTTTTTCTGGTTGTCCGCCATCACAGCCTCCTTAGCGTCACCCTCTACCCTCATCCGCGCCATCATGCCACTGGCTCGTGACCCGCTTGCACCCGGCACCTTTCGATGACGGCGGCCAGTTCCGCGGGGCGCCTGGTGCCGACCAGCCAGTAGGGCGCCGGCCCCGGCGGCGCGACGACCAGGTAGACCGACTCTTTCAGGTAGGGTCGCGAGTACAGGTGGGCGGCGGGATCTGCCCTCGGGCCGCGCAACCGCGTGGTCTGGTTTGCGTCAAGGGTGACGACCTCGCTGACCGTCGCCAGGGGCAGCGCGGCCTTTCCCGCCCGCAGCGTTCCGTCGCGGATCTCCACCGTGGCCAGGCTCATGGCGATCAGGAAGGCGGCGCAGCCTGCGATGAGACTGACCATGATGATGACGGGCCAGGGCTCGGCGAGGCCGGCGTAGATCGTGGCGCCGATGATGAGGGCAGTCGGCATGACGAGCAGCCACCAGGCGAGCGGTACGCGGAGCCGTTCGCGGTAGTCACTCATGTACCCGAGGGTAGTTGGTCTCGGCGGCCCGTAAGATGCGATAGCACCCGGATGTCGCGCTATCCTCACCGTGCGTGCCAGCAGTAGGGAGTTCTCCGTTGCCGCATTCCCAGCCTGACGTGCTGATCAAGCGTCTCGTCCCCGGCGTCCCGCTGCCTTCGTACGCCCATCCGGGCGACGCGGGCGCCGACCTGGCGACGGCCGAGGACGTCGAGCTCGGCCCAGGCGAACGGGCCCTGGTGCCGACCGGGATCGCGATCGCCCTGCCCGACGGGTACGCGGCGTTCGTGCATCCTCGCTCCGGCCTGGCGGCCAAGCACGGGGTCACGCTGGTGAACGCGCCGGGGACCGTCGACGCGGGCTACCGTGGCGAGATCAAGGTGACCCTGCTCAACACGGACCGGGACCGTCCGGTCAGCTTCCGGCGCGGGGACAGGATCGCGCAGCTGGTCATCCAGCGCGTGGAACGGGCGGTGTTCCACGAGGTGACGATGCTTCCTGACTCGAGCCGCGGAGACGGCGGCTTCGGTTCTACCGGCCAAGCAGCATTCGGGGGATTCATCCCCCTGGGGGATAAGACTTAAGGAGCGTACGGAATGTTTCGTCGGCGTCGTTCAGAAGACGCGGACCGCGACGAGTTCGATTACGACGAGCCGGAGCAGCCCGCGGGAATCCCGCGTGCGGAAAGCGGCCCGTGGGACGCGGAGGAGCCGTTCCCCGCGATGGAACGGGTGGACCTCGGCAGCCTGCGGGTGCCGGTCGGGCCCGAGCATGAGATCCAGCTGGTCATGGCCGAGCAGCACGGTGCCTGGGTGACGGTCAGGTACCGGGAGAGCGAGGTCCAGATCCAGGCGTTCGCGGCGTCACGCCGGGCCTCGCTGTGGGATGACGTCCGGGCCGAGATCGCCACCGAAGTGGAAACAGCGGGCGGAGGGAGCCAGGAGATCGACGGGCCGTTCGGCATCGAGCTGCTGGCTCAGGTGCCGGCCGAGCCGGGACAGCCGGCCTCGGGCCTGCGGCTGGTCAGGTTCGTCGGCGTCGACGGGCCCCGCTGGTTCGTGCGCGGACTGTTCACCGGCCCCGCCGCGGACGGCGGCGGCCAGGCCGAACTGCTCGAAGAGGTGTTCAGCGACGTCGTAGTGGTCCGCGGTGAGCACCCGGTGCCGCCGCGGGAGATACTCGAGCTTCAGCTGCCGCCCGAGGCTCGGCAAGCGCTCGAGGAGCAGGCCGCCGCGGAGCAGGAGAGCCGGTTCCGCGGGGACCTGAACCCCTTCGAGCGCGGTCCCGAGTTCACCGAGACGCGCTAGCTATTCGCTGGACCGCAGCAGGTGGGCGAGTTCTTCTTCGACGTCCTCGCTGGTCACGAAGAAGAGCTCGTCGCCGGCCTGCAGCGGGTCGTCCGGCTGCGGGACCAGCACCCGCCCCTCACGCAAGATGGACACCAGCGCCGTCTCGGCGGGCCAGTCGATGCCGCCGACGCGCCGACCGACCAGCGGTGCGTCGCTCGGCATGGTCAGCTCGACCAGGCTCGCCTCGCTCTGCCCGAACGTCATCAGCCGCACCAGGTCGCCGACGCTGACCGCCTCCTCGACCAGGGCGGAAAGCAGCCGGGGGGTGGACACGGCGACGTCAATGCCCCAGGACTCGTTGTACAGCCACTCGTTGCCCGGGTGATTCACTCGCGCCACGACGCGCGGCACCCCGTATTCCGTCTTGGCCAGCAGGGATACCACCAGGTTTACCTTGTCGTCGCCGGTCGCGGCGATCACTACCTGCGACCGCTGCAGCTGCGCATCGTCGAGGGAGCTGATTTCGCAGGCGTCGGCGAGCAGCCATTCGGCGCGTGGCACGGTGTCGACCTTGATTTTCCTGGGCTGATTGTCGATGAGCAGCACCTCGTGCCCGTTCTCGAGGAGCTCGCTGGCGATGGAACGGCCCACCGCCCCGGCGCCCGCGATCGTGATCCGCATCAGTGCTCGCCTCCCCCGGTGGCGAAGGCCGCCGTGATCCGGTCCAGGTCGCTTTCCTTGGCCACGACGTGCAGCACGTCACCTTCCTGCAAGACCGTGCCGGGTTCGGGCACGAACGCCTGACCGAGCCGGTCGACGAAGGCGACCCTGGTCGTCGTCCTGGCCTCCAGCGACTTCACCTGCTCGCCGATCCAGGCCGGCGAGAACCCCACCTCGGCCAGCATGATCTTGCCGGTGGGATCCCGCCAGAGCGGCTCGCCGCCTTCCGGGACAATCTTGCGCAGCATCTGGTCGGCGGTCCATCGCACCGTGGCCACGGTGGGGATGCCGAGCCGCTCGTAGACCTCGGCCCGGCGCGGATCGTAGATCCTGGCCACCACCCGCTCCACGGTGAACGTCTCGCGGGCCACCCGGGCGGCGATGATGTTGGAGTTGTCGCCGCTGCTGACGGCGACGAACGCATCGGCGCGCTCGATTCCCGCCTGAGCGAGCACATCGCGGTCGAAGCCGATGCCAGTGATCTTGTCGCCCTTGAACGAAGACCTGAGCCTGCGGAACGCTTCCGGATCCCGGTCGATGACCGAGACCGTGTTGCCGCGGTCCTCGAGTATGTGGGCGAGCGTCGATCCGACCCGACCGCAGCCCATGATTACGATGTGCACGACCGTCCTCCCACGATGAGCAGGTCCCTGAGCAAAGCGTCGCCTCGCCACCACACCAGCACGACAAAGGTATGCCCTTACTTGGCCTCCTCCCCGCCTGGAGGGGATGGGAATTTCTCCACAACTCAGGAAGGAGCGCGCGTTGACTTCGCGCACCAGCCGCACCGGCGACGTTCCGGCGTCCCCGATGGCCTATCAGGAGGGTCAGCTGATCCAGCTGACGATCGTCGATGTGGCCCACGGCGGCTGGTGCGTGGCCCGCCCCGGCGACGGGCCGGTGGTCTTCGTCCGGCACGCGCTGCCCGGCGAAACGGTCCGCGCCCGGATCACCGAGGTCACGTCGCGGCTGGCCCGCGCGGAAGCGGTGGAGATCCTGACGCCGTCACCGGACCGGGTCGAGGCGCCCTGCCCGCACGCCGTCCCCGGCCGCTGCGGCGGCTGCGACTGGCAGCACGCGGCGTTGCCCGCCCAGCGCTCACTCAAGGCCGTCGTGATCCGCCAGCAGCTCAGGCGGCTGGCGGGCATCGACCGTGAGGTTGCCGTCGAGTCCCTGCCCGGCGACGAGGAGCCGGGCGGGGGCCTGGGCTGGCGGACCCGCGTGCACTTCGCGGTGCGGCCGGACGGGGTGGCCGGGCTGCGCGCGCACCGCTCGCACGAGGTGATCGACATCGGCGAGTGCCTGATCGCGCATCCCGGCATCACCGGCCTCGGCCTGCCGGCCCGGCGGTGGCCGGCCACGTCATCGGTGGAGGCGGTGGTATCGGCCGGTTCGGGGGAGCGAGCGGTGATCATCAGCCGGGGTGGCGCCGGCCCGGGCGGATCCCGCCGCGCGGATCCCGCCGGCTCGGCGGGATCCGCCCGGCCAGACATCCCCGAGGCCGACGCCGTGCTGAGCCGGGCCGGACGCCGCCTGACCCCGGTGCGCGGCCGTGCCTACCTGAGCCAGTACGCCGCCGGGCGGGACTGGCGGGTCAGCGCGGGCGCCTTCTGGCAGGTCCACCCCGGCGCGCCCGGCGCACTGACCGATGCCGTCATGGCCGCTCTGGACCCCCGGCCCGGGGACGTCGCCCTCGACCTGTACTGCGGCGCCGGGCTGTTCGCGGGCGTGCTGGCGCCGGCGGTCGGGCCGGGCGGTACGGTGGCCGGCGTCGAGGCGGACGCCACCGCCGTCCGGGACGCCCGGCACAACCTGCGGCGCTGGCCGTGGGCCCGGGTGCACAAGGGCGACGTCGCGGCGATCCTGCGCCGCGGCGGCGCGACACTGCCGCCCGCCGGGCTGGTGGTCGCCGACCCGCCGCGGTCCGGGCTGGCCCGGGAGGTCGTCGAGTACCTCGGCACGGCGGAGCACGGCGCGGCCAGGTTCGCCTACGTATCCTGCGACCCCGCCACGCTGGCCCGCGACATCGGGCTGCTCACGGCGCGCGGCTGGGTGCTCGCCGGCCTGCGCGCGTTCGACGCGTTCCCGATGACCCACCACGTCGAGTGCGTCGCCACCCTGGTCCGCGATCCGGCCTAGCCGGGCCCGCGGCATGCACCGGCTGCGGGCCGCGCCGATCGCAGTCCGTCGACCGCGGCATGCACCGGAAACGAACTTCCGTCACACTGGCCCCGCCAGCCCCGGACCATACCGCATGAATGCCACTTTCATGCGGCTGGGACGACATGAACGCGGCATTCACGTCGTATGAAGGGAGTGCCGGGCCGGGATCGGTGGTCACGGGAGTAAACGAGAAGCCCTGCGGCACCACCGGCACCGCCGCCCGATAAGCACGCCCGTTCAAGGTCAAAGACGCCAAGTGACATTACCGGCGGCCCCGCGGGTCAAGTGGCCGACGGGGCTCCTGTGGTCCCTGTGACGTAGTAGCCCAGACCGGGGATCCGGGTCAGCAGGCCTTCGTCCTCCAGGGTGCGGAGCGCCTTGGCGCACGTCTGCCGGGCGTGCCCGTATTCCTGGCTCAGGGTGGTGATGGACGGCGTCGGCATTCCGGGAGTGAGTTTCCCCTCAGCGATTTCCCGGCGCAGCCGTGCGGCCAGTCGCACATAGGCTCTCGGGTCCGATTCGTCGCTTATCGACACTCTCGTACCGTACTCGATTGGCAATATTGCCAATCGCAACGCTTCGACACTAGTCGAGATTAGACGAGGAACCTAATCGTGCGTTAGCGTCTGAAAGCGTCAGGGCCGCCACGGCCGCGCGGATCCAGATCCCCTGGGGCAGGTCATGATCTTTTACTCGTGGATCGCAGTGGGCGGAAGCGACCGGACGGCACTGAGCCGGAACGGGCCGACCGCATCGAGTACGGGTGATCCGCTATCGGTCGGACCGCCGGTCGCCATGGGGATCACCGATGATCGCGGCCGGGCCATGAGGGCGGGTGAGGAGACCCTCGGGTCCGGCCGCGCGGCGATGGTCATCATCGAGGTGGTGCGCCCGGGCATGACGGCGCGCACGCTGGCGCCGTGCTACGTCAGGACCGGGGTGGGATGGCTGGGTCGCCGCACCCCGGCCGGCGACGTGGCCTGGGACCGGTTCTTCATCTGAGCCCTGGCAGGATGGGCGTATGAAACTCCGGATCTTCACCGAGCCGCAGCAGGGCGCCGATTACCAGACACTGCGCGCGGTAGCGCTGGCCACCGAGGAACTCGGCTTCGACGCGTTCTTCAGATCCGATCACTACCTGGCGATGGGCGGATCCGGGCTGCCCGGACCGACCGACTCCTGGGTCACGCTGGGCGCCCTGGCCGTCGAGACCAGCCGCATCCGGCTCGGGACCATGGTGACCGCGGCGACGTTCCGGCTGCCGGGCCCGCTCGCGATCTCCGTGGCGCAGGTCGACCAGATGAGCGGCGGCCGGGTTGAGCTCGGCCTCGGGAGCGGCTGGTTCGAACGCGAGCACACCGCCTATGGCATACCGTTCCCGCCCCTCGGTGAGCGCTTCGACCGCCTGGAGGAGCAGTTCGCCATCATCACGGGCTTGTGGGAGACCCCGGAAGGCGAGACGTTCTCCTTCGAGGGGACGCACTACCAGCTGACGGATTCACCCGCCCTGCCTAAGCCGGCCCAGCAGCCGCGCCCCCCGGTAATCGTGGGCGGTACGGGTACGCGCCGCACGCCGCGGCTGGCGGCTAGGTATGCCGACGAGTACAACGTGCCGTTCCATCCGGTCCGCGATTCTGCCGCCGCGTTCGGCCGCGTCCGCGAGGCCTGCCAGGCCGCCGGACGCGATCCGTCCTCCGTGATTTACTCCGTGGCCCAGACGGTGTGCTGCGGCAAGGACGAGGCCGAGTTCCGCCGCAGGGCGGCCGCGATCGGCTGGGAGCCGGCCGACTTTCGCGAGAAGGGCATCGGCGGCACGCCCGGCGAGGTGGCGGCCAAGCTGGCCGAGTTCGCCGAGATCGGCGCGGAGCGCGTGTATCTCCAGGTACTCGACCTGCATGATCTCGACCACCTGGCGCTGATCGCCTCGGACGTGGTGCCGCAGGTGTGACGCGGGTCAGCTGAACGCGCGGCGGGCGGCGGCGGCACCGGCCTTGCTGCCGGTCCAGTAGCCGTATGTCCCCTGTTCGCGTAGTTCGGTAGCGGCGGCCACGATCGCACCCAGGGCGGCGAACGCGAACGCGCCGCCCACCGAGATCCGGCTCACCCCCGCGGCGGCCAGCTCGGCCACGGGCGGTGCGCCCTCCAGGGCCAGCACGTTGACCGGCCGGTCCACCTCGCGGACCAGCTGGCTGATGTCCTCGAGACGGCGCAGGCCCGGCGCGTACAGGACGTCGGCGCCGGCTTCCTGGTAGGCCTGCAGCCTGGCGATGGTATCGGCCAGGTCGGGGTGGCCGCGCAGGTAGTTCTCCGCCCGGGCGGTGAGCACCAGCTGGCCGGGGTCCGCGTGGGCCGCCTCGGCGGCCGCCGCGACGCGTTCGGTCGCCAGCCCGGCGTCGTAAATGCGGTTACCGGGCTCGGGGGCGAAGTCCTCGACCGAGGCGCCGGCCAGGCCGACCTCGATTGCCAGCCGCATGGTCTCGGCCACTCCGGCGGGATCGTCCGCGTAGGCATTCTCCAGGTCCGCCGAGACCGGCAGGTCGGTCGCCGCCACGATCACCGCGGCGTGAATCATGGCCTCGTCCCTGGTCACCGAGCCGTCGTTGCGCCCCAGTGTGGCCGCGAAGCCCGAACTCGTGGTGGCCAGGGCCTCGAAGCCGAGCGACGCGAGCAGCTTGGCCGAGCCCAGGTCCCACGGGTTCGGCATCAGGAGCGGCTGACCCGGCCGGTGCAGGGCCAGGAACCGCTGTGCTTTGTCCGCCTGACTGATCATGTACATAACGTATCGCCAGTCACTTCAGGCACCCGAAGCCAGTGTCGTTCAGAAATGAAAAATGCCTGGCCAGCAGCGCTGGCGGTAGTACGGACACAATTCACTCGATAAGGCCGGCCGGTAACCCTCCGTCAATGACGGTCGTAATGGTTACAGCTGGCCATTCGGCTTGCGGGCCGGTAACCACGATGCGATCGTTGAGCAGTGCGCTCGGGAACCGCCACGACCAGGAGGGTGCGGCTAGTCCTCGTCCTGGCGGTGGCGGCCGCCGTGACGGTCATGATCGGCGCCATCCTGGTCGCCGTCGGCCCGGTCATGCGGATGGTGACCAAGCGCCAGCCCGCCCACCTGACCCGGCTCGGGCTGGATGTCATCGCGGCGGGCATCGCATTCGGCCTGGTGGTCCTGGTGGTGTTCGCCGTCACGCGGATCGGGGGAGCCGGAAGGCGCCGGTCCCGGACGGGCAGGGCCGGTCACCGGCGCGGCGCCGCCCGCCAAGAGCCCGTGGCGGCCACCCGGGGTCACGGCAGACCACCGGGGCATGGCGAGGACCGGCCCCGGGTCGGCACCCCGCCGGGCGGAGTTCACGCCCCACGCGACGGCGCGGCGCGTTCCGAGCGGCCGCCCGTGCTGAACCCGACAAACGTCTACTCACCGGGCGGGCTCATCGACGTGCCCAGGGGTGGCCCCGGCCCCCGGACCTCGGGCGGCGAGGACATCCCGGAGATCCTGCGGACCGCAGGACCCGGCCCGGCTCCGGGACCATCGGCGCCGGGACCGTCGGCGCCGGGAGCCCCGGCGCCGGGAGCCCCGATGCCGGGAGCTTCGGTCCCGGGAGCTCCGGTGCCGGGAGGGCCGGCCGGCGGGTGGAGCCAGGACCGGCCGTCCTCCGGCCGGGCCGGATCTCAGCCGCCGCGTCCTGGCTACCCGCCGGGTATGAACCCGGGCGGTCCCGGCCGGGTGCCGTACGGCCCAGGCGGCCAGCCAGTACCTCCCGTGCCGCCTCCCGTGCCGCCGCGTGATCACGGACGCCCCCGGGAGGCGCCGCGACCCGGCTACCCGCCGGCGGGCCGCGACGGTATGCCGGGCCGTGACGACATGCGAGGCCGTGACGGCATGCAG
>Ga0210397_10003227_pt1 | contig 10069 bp, 7 predicted proteins | sample IncBWH2OmetaG_FD_160126 | JGI IMG/M metagenome (GOLD analysis project Ga0210397, IMG submission 160126) | Forest soil microbial communities from Barre Woods Harvard Forest LTER site, Petersham, Massachusetts, United States - Inc-BW-H-2-O ...
GGGCGGATTCTGCTTGGCGGCAGCGTTGCGGAATCGGTGTACCAGCTGCCCAACATCATGCTGCGTGACGCGGCGGGCCCCGGCGGCTGGCGCGAAATGCTATGGAGAAGTGCAGCCGCCGCCAATCCCGCTTCGGACGAGCATTCGGTGTTGCTCCAGATCCGCGAGCTGGGCCGCGAAGATCCCTGCCCGGCAGAGATGCAAGCTCCGGCCCCGAGGGCAGTGACCGCCGCCGTCAGGCCCGACGTCTCTGCTACGGTGGCGGAGGATGACCTTCTCGGACACACCCGCCGTGAGCCAGATCCAGCGCCGGCAACGAAGAAGTGGCTGATCGTTGGCGGAGCGGCAGCGGCCGTAGTGGTGTTCGGCGCTGTGCTGATCCCATTCCTGGTTTCAGGCAATCACGCCAAAACCGCGGCTCCCCCTCCCACGCCGCCAACCAGCGTTGCCGAACCGCCGCCGGCGACGGTTCCAACCCCGGCGCCAGTCCAGCCAGTACCCTCTGTGAAAACGCCTTCAACCAAGCCCGGCCACACTTCCGGCGGGAAGCAGCCCAGAACCGACCAGGCCGGGGATACCAACAAAGAGGCGAGAGTATCCGGCAAATGCGACCTCACCGAGTCGGAGATCCCCAAGACTCTCGACCGCGCCGAGCATTACCTGCATGCCGGTCAATTAGAGGAAGCACAAGCTCAGTACGAACGCGTCGTCGGATGTCCGGCGGCGCATGAAAAGGCACAAGCCGGCTTGAGGCTGGTGAAGCAGCGGATTGACACCCAGGGAACGTCAGGACCGTAAGCCTGCTCCAAGCTTGGTCCCGGGTCGCCCACGTCTCGCTTTTGAGACATGGGAAATTACAAGCGCTGTTCGTGTACGCATCCGATGTGGGGAAAGCTAGCCGGCCGAAGGCGCTCGCCGTCGAGCGCCTGCAGCCAGGCGCGAATGTTCTCGCGAAGAGATTCGACAGGGATGCCGCCAAAGTCGGCAGGATATGGATCAAGCCGCCGCAGCGCGGCGCGCAGCAGCGACGCGGAGCCGATGACGTTGTTCCGCCGCAGGTGGTGGAACGCCGCGGTGACTTGAATCAACGCCTGCAGAAACGTTTTCTCCGGCTCCTCGCATTGCAGCCAGATGGCTTCCCAGTGCTCGTGCGCCAGGAAGAATTCTTCGTTGCGGTAGCATCGCAGGCCCTCGGCAAGCGCGCCGCAACTCCAGTCAAGCGCCATCGTTCCGACCCTCTGAAACTATGCAAGCGATTCGGTTTGCAGTATCTCGTCAAAACGCGACGCCTTTGTGTTCCTGCTCGGCACGAAGAGCTGCCGAATCGTCAGCCCGGCGGCAGCGCATGCCGATTCTTCATCTCGCTCAAAATCAATTCGACCTTATCCTCGTTTTCCAATGCCTTGAATTTGTCTTCGAGCGATTCCGAAACCATGACCTCCGCCGTGGCGGCATTCTCGGCGGCCTTGGTGCGGACGCGGCTCTTCATGCGGTCCATCGTGTGGTCCTGATCCGGGCCAGCGGCCTGGCGGGCCTTGGCCGCACGGCCTACAACCTTGGCGCGGCGATGCTCGGCCACAAGCATCTCGCAGTGAGCTCGCGTCTCGCTCAGCTTCTGATCCAGTTTGCGCAATGCCTGGCGAAGATTATCGGCTTCGTGCTTCTGGTCTTCCGCCTGGCTCCCAAACCCCGCCGCCAGTTGATCGTGGCTCAGAGCCCGTTCGATTGCCCCGCGAGCAAGGTCGTCCATCCCTTTCTGCACGGCCAGCTCCGCCTTGCGCCGCCATTCGGCCGCCTCCTGCTCGTGCTCGGTTCGCTTCTTGGTCAGCAGGTGCTCATCGGCAATCGCGATGGCGACCTGGGTCTTCACCTGGAGCAGCTGATTTTCCATGTCCAGAACAACCTGCTTCAACATCCGCTCCGGGTCCTCAGCCTTCTCAACCAGATCGTTGAGATTGGCGCGAAGCAATGTGCTTACCCTGTCGAGTAATGACATACCACCCTCCCCTGTCCAGCTACCAGCATCTAGCTGCTGGCTTCTAGCTATTTCGTGCTCGAAACCGACTGCCTTGCCTCATTCGTGAATTCCAATGACGGGGTGCCCCACCCTCGCCGCGTTTTTGTTTTTGCGGCCAGGGTGGGAGACCTCAGAGTTTCTTCCGGCGCCTCACCCGAAGCCTCGCGCTCCCATGACCGGCTTGAAGCTAGAGGCTAGGAGCTAGCCTTTCGGCGCTTCTCCGCTCCCGTTTGGCTTCTGCTTCATGCCCTGCACGTTCGACATCAACTGTTTGATATCCATGCCGCTGAGCGCCTCAAACAATGCCGGCACCTGGGCCGCGATCTTCGTCATGTCCCCGGTAATCTTGTGCACGCCGGCGCTGTTGTCATTCCCCGTCGACACGATGGTTATCTTTTCGACCTTCGAGAGCGGCTCGGCCATCGCGCGCACCACATCGGCCATGTTGGTCAGCAGCTTGTCGACCACCGCGGCCTGGTTCCATTGCTGATAAGCCTCGGCCTTCACATTCATCGCCTTGGCTTCAGACTCTCCCTTCTGGAAGATGATGGACGCCTCCGCTTCACCCTGGGTACGGATGGCGGCTGCGCGGCCTTCGGCTTCGGCCGTCAGGCGGTTCTTCTCCGCGGCAGCCATGTTCTCGATGCGCTGGCGTTCGATTTCGGCGCCCTTGAGAACCGTGGCAATGAGCTCCTTCTCATGGCGCAGAATTTCGGCTTCCTGCACCTTGATCTGGCCTTCCTTCTCGACCTGCTGCACCTTCACCTGTTCGGCGGTCACCTGTTGCAACATCACGTTAGTCTGCAATTCGTACGACTTGTCGGCCGTGGCCTGCTGGCGGCGGCTCTGCTCGGCATACTCCGCTTTCTTGATCTCCAAATCGCGCTGCGCTTCGGCCTGCCTGGTTTGCGAGGCGGTTTCCGCAATGACCCGTTCCTGGTCCGCCATCGCCTTGGCGACGGCAGATTCTCGCAAGGCCGTGGCCCGCTTGATGGCGGTGTCGCGCTCCGCGTCGGCCGTGGCCATTTCCGCGTCGCGCTTGATGCGCGCAATATCCGGGCGGCCCATGTTGGAGATGTATTCGTTCTTGTCACGCACTTCCTTGATGGTGAAGGAAATGACTTCGAGGCCCATCTTGCTCATGTCATCGGCGCAGGTGGCCCGCATGCGGTCGCCCACCATCTCCGGCTCCTTCACGATCTGCTCCACGGTCAACTGACCGATAATCCCGCGCAGGTGACCTTCCATCACCAGCCGGATCAGCCCTTCGCGCTGCTGCGGCGGCTTGGTCAGGAACTGTTCTGCGGCAGTCAGGATCGAGGCCTGGTCGCTGCGCACCTTGATCTGCGCTACGGCTTCCACTGTCACCGCCACGCCCTGCTTGGTGTAGAGATCCTGCTGCGGAGCCACATCGAAGCTCATCAGCTCCAGGCTCAGCTCGCGGCAGTTCTCCACCATGGGAAAGATCACTGTGCCGTGGCCCTTGATGACCCGAGGACCGCGAAATCCGTACACGATTAGAGCTTCATTGGGACCCGCTTTGCGATACATCCTGGCCAGGATTCCCATCAGCAGGATCAGCATCAGCGCAGCAATTCCGGCAATCAAAATCGTCGTTGGGTTAGTCATTGGTTCCCGGTCCTTTCGCCCGGGAGGGTGTCAAACGAACGGGTTACAAGGTTCTAGGGCAGGCATCAGGAGTGGTGATCAGCGCTGAGTCGATGAACGATCAGCTCTGATCCCTGATCCCTGACCCCTGTGCCCTGCCTTCCTGGGAAACATCTTGGCCAGAAACCCCAGCAGGAAGATTCCCACCAGGATGGCCATATCCGTAATCAGCACGGTTGGAGTACTCATTGCGATCCCGGTCCTTTCAACCGGGCAACGGTTCAGGGAGCAGGCTCAATTGTTGTTTCGCTCGATGGAGAGGAGTGGGTAAGCGCGGGACCCTGTTCCCTGTTCCCTGATCCCTGTTCCCTGGCTTCTACTTCTTCCCATCGCCGTACGTACGCGATTCCTTTTTCGTAGCGAACGACGAATACTTCTTCCTGTCTGGAAATCGGTGCGCCGTCCTCAGAGCGAGCCGGCACTGACCGGAACGCGCCCAGTTGTTCGTAAACAATCTCTCCGGTTCCGGACGGCCGGATGGGCGACGAAACGTGCCCTACCGCTCCCACAACCTCGGTTTCATCGGCCGTGAGTTCATGCTCGTGCGGCATCAGAACGCGAGTCAGGAAGAGAAAGATGATTGCTCCCCCGCCCACGCCGCAGATGCCGGCCAGCCCCACCACCACTCCGGCCACAAAGGTGCCATAGCGCGTCAGCAGGTACCCTGCCGCGCCAAACCAGCAAAGAAAAATCATGATCGAAAAGGCGTTCCACCAGGGGACGGTCGCCGTACCCTGTGGATGGTTCGGCCCCGCCGCGCCATGAGGCAGATGCGCGCCCTGCGGCAGGTGTGAGTGCGGCATGTGAGGCACATGTACGTGCCCGCCGCCGAAATGTCCCATGCCGCCCACCAGAGTGAACGCGCTCAGAAACAGCCCCACGAGAAAGCAAACCAGATAAAAAGATTCCCAGGTCATTTGTGCGCCTCCTCTTTCCGGCCGCGCCCCTGTTTTGTGATTCCTGATCCCTGTTCCCTTGCTTTTTGGTCTCCTGATCCCTGATCTCTGACCCCTGACCTCTGGCTTTTCGGCCGCAACACTTCCGCCAGCCGCGGCGCCAGTCCCGGCGTCTCCAGGATCGCCTCCAGCAGCAGCAGGCATTCGCGCGTGTGCTCGTGCCGCGCCACGGTCAGCAGGGCCTGTTTCAACTCCGGGTCGCGCCGAAAACGCTCCGCGCCCGACACCAGCCAGAGGTCGAGTTTGTCTTCCACGTGGCGCAGTTCGCTCTGCAGTTCGGGCGAATAGCCCTCGGGATCGTCCACCAGGTAGCCGGGGTGGACCTTGAAGAATCCCGCCAGGATCTGCCGTGTCGTATTGGTCAGGTGCGGACGCGCGCCGCTCTCAATTTGCGAGAGATAGCTCTGGCTCAGTTTCGAGCCCGTTTCCCGCGCGATGGCCCGCACTAATTCGAGCTGGCTCATGGCCCGGTCGAGGCCCCGAAGGCTGCCCTCCACTTCGCGCAGGTAGCGGATCTTTTCGCCGAGCTTCATGGGCTTTCCTGCGATAGTAAGCCTTTCCGGCCGCTGTGCTATCGCAATCTGCAATAATACTATCGCGGATTGCGATAAGTGGCAAGCGAAATCGGCAAAAGATTTGCACAACCCGGAAATCACGCCGATGGTGTCGACAGGGACAGAGATCGCCGGAGGCATCGGCACGTCGATGGACGGCGGCCGCGGACACGCTACTTTTTACGTTGAAGTATCCAACGTCGCTGAGACGCTGACCATCGTCGAAGGCCGCGGCGGGCGCACGCTGACGGGGCCCGAGCAAGTCCCCAACGGTCCGCTCATCGCTCTCTTTGCCGATCCCGAGGGCCATCTTGTCGGCCTGGTGCAGGCAGGCCGGGTGCCCCAGGTCTCGCCTTTGAGACCTGGGAATCCACCATTGGCGATCCGATCCTGTCGTGGGACAACAAGCTAGGGCCAAAAGCTGGACTTCTCACGCCCGCGCAAAATCAATAAACCCCCGTTGTGGGTCGGTGGAGATCAGCTTCACCGTCACCTTGTCGCCAACGTCCAGGCCCTGCCCGCCGTGCACCACCATTCCTTCCACGTGCGGTTCGAGCGCGCGCACGAAGGTTCCGTACTGGTTCACGCCGGTCACAATCCCGTGGAACTTCTGGCCGATGCGCGGGCGCAACACAACGGCTGCGATCCGCTTCGACATCTCGCGTTCCACCTTGCGCGCCGCATCTTCCATCTGCGTGCAGCGCTGCGCGATGGCGTTGAGATCCCCTTCGGAATAGGGCTGTGCGCCTTTTCCGAGGAGGGCTTTCAGAATCCGCTGCGCCACCATGTCCGGAAACCGCCGGTTGGGAGCGGTCGAGTGGGTGTAGTCCTGCACCGCCAGCCCGAAGTGTCCCGGCGACGGCTCACTGGCCTTCACCAGCACGTATTCGCCCGGGCCCATCAGCTTGATCACCGTCAGCGATAGATCGGGAAAGTGGTCGGGGTCCTTTTGTTTTTGGGCCAGCAGAAAATTGTTCAGCGCCTTCGAATCGGGCTCGGCCGGCAGCGTGGTTCCCAGCCCCGCCGCCACTTCCGCGATGCGGTCCCACCGCTTCGGGGTGCGCACAATCCGCCGGATGGAAGGCACCTTGGCATCCTCAAGAGTCCTCGCCATCACGCCGTTGGCCGCCACCATGAACTCTTCAATCAACGAGGTCGCGCGGTTCTTGTCGAGGCGCGCCAGGGCAATCACATCGCCGCCCAGCGTCACCGGGCGTGTTTCGATGGTTTCAAGATCCAGCGCTCCATGCTGATAGCGGTTTCCCTCCATGGCCTGCGCCGCCTTGTCCTGCAGTTTTAGCTGCGCAGCCAATGTCGTGCTCGCCGCCACCTTCGCCGGCGCGGGACCTTTGCCTTCGAGCCAGGCGCCCACTCCGTTGTAAGCTAGCTGCGCACCATTGCGCACCAGCGCGCGATACGCCTTTCCTTCAGAAGCCGCACCACTCGCATCCACCTTGAACTCGATCACAATCGCGGCTCGATCTTCATTCTCATTGAGCGAAGTAATCCCCTCCGACAATTCCGTCGGCAGCATCGGAAACACCTTTACCCCGGTGTAGACCGAAGTGGTCTCGCTCTTCGCATGGCTGTCGATGACCGTTCCTTTCGCCACCCGCGCGTCCACATCGGCGACCCCGATCAGCACCCGGATTCGCCCGTCCGGCAACTGCTCCGCCCATTCAATCTGGTCGAGGTCCTTCGACGTGTCGTTGTCGATCGAGGACCACAGCAGGCCGCGTAAATCCTGAAACTCCGCGCCCGGCCCCGACGCCGACGGTAGCTTGGAATCCGTCCGGATTGCCGCGAGTTCCGGGTCAACGCCCTTGGGAAAATCGGGCTGAAAACCGTGCTCGATCATGGCCGCATGGGCGGCCGCAACAAGATCAAATTGCGGAGGATGGCTGGAAGGCATGGTCGTTCGAAGCTCCAGGGGGCAAAAGGGAAGCCTAGCGTCTTGGATTCGATACCGGGACGGCGGTACTCGACCCCGGCGGAATGACATTAACCGTGAGGAACACGGTGCGGTTGATCACCGTGTTGTCGATGTATGCCGTCGCCACGATGGTCAGCGTGGCCACTCCCAGCGGCGTCCCCGTGTTCTGAGGCGCTGTCACACTGTTGCTGCAGCCGATCCCCGCGCCGCCCAGGCCGGCAAGCAGCAGCAGGACTGCGACGAACCGCCGAGTGCGTTCAGTGAACATACGCCGCCGGCGCCCTGCCGGTAAAACGAAGAAGACGAGAACCGCAAGCGCTGTTCCTCCCGCGGCTGGCGGCCACAGTGGGGCGCGATTGTTGCCGGCCGTGGGGGTGCCGCCGGCGGCATACGTCTGCACTGTGAAGCTGACGACGGCCGTCGGTCTCACTTGCTGCGGGGTCGCCGCACAGGTCATGTCGACCTGCGTCGGCACGGAGCACACTACCTGGACCAGGTCGTTATAGCCTCCCAGGCCGGTGACGATGAACGAAGCTGACCCCGATGTACCCTTGACGATGGTCAGATTGGTCGGCGGGTTGGTGGGCGAGGGTGTGATGGAAAAATCCTGCACGTCGATCGTGACCGGATTGGAAATCCCGGGCGCGAAATAAAGGTCGCCGACGTAGTAGGCAGTCAGGACGTTGTTTCCCCCGGGCAATGTCCCGCTGATCAGTGTCGCGCTGGAAGTATTGTTGGGACCGGCTGTGAGCGCGACGGTCCCCATTACCGTGGTTCCGTTGTAGAAGATCACGTTGCCGGTCGGATTCTGCTCGATATTGGTCGCCGGCGGGAGGAGGGGAGTCACGCTGGCGGCGAGCGTTACCAGCTGACCCGGCCCGATGGTATTGATGTTGAGCTCGAGCGTAACCACGTTGGGCAGCAGCACCGATTGCAGCGTAATAGCGTTGGAAGTGCTCGCCGCCCAGCTCGTGTCCCCCGAATAGACGGCCGTGATCGTGTGCAGCACGGCGGGAGAAAGAGTGACGTTGGCCAGCGAAGCGGTATTGGCGTTGATCACAGCCGTCCCCAGCAGCGTCGTGCCGTCGTAAAAGCTCACCGTTCCGGTGATCGTGTAGGTCGTGCCGCTGGCCACGTTGGTCGGCGCAATCGTGGCCGTAAAAGTCTCCGGCATGCCCGCGGTTAAAGTAGGGGGAACCGCAGTCAGCGCCGTGACGGTCGCCCCTTTGCCAATGGTCACGGTGACCGGCGGGGCAGTGGACGCCGCGTAGTTGGCATCCCCGGCATAGACGGCCTGCAGCGGATGGTCGCCGGCCGCGTTGATGGTGACCGAGGGAAATGTAGCGCTTGTGACTCCGCCCGTGGTGACAAGCGAAGCGGTGGCGGTCGGCAGACCGTCGACATTCAGCGTGACTTTGCCGGTCGGCGCCACAGTTCCGGGCGGCGGCGTCCCCACCGTTATGTTCACAGTTACGGTAAAAGGTAGCCCGGCCGTTGGCTTGGTGGTTGCCGGCACGACCGTGAGCGATGTGGTGCTGGGCTCCGCGGTCACCACCAGCGGCTGCGATGTCACCGAAGCGTACGCCGCGTCGCCGCTGTAGATCGCGGTGATATTGTTGCCGCCGATCTTGAGCCCGCTGGTGAAGGTGTAATTCGCTACTCCGTTGGCATCCAGGGTTGAACCCGAGGGGTTCAGGTCGCCACCGGTTTCGGCATCGGCAAATAGAACCGTGCCCGTGGGAGTCGCGCCGCCAGTGCCCGACACCACGTTGGCGGTCAGCGTGATCTGCGCGGTCGGATTGTACGTCGTATTGGGAACCGTTGGTGTCACGGAAAGGTTCACGCTGGCCGCGCCGGTCCCTGTGGCTTCGGGAGTCGCCCAGGCACTCACCAACTTTTGCGCGTCGACAGAACCCAGGCCCGTCGCCATGTCATAGCCGGCGACAGCGGTGAAGCCTATCTGCCCGATTGCATCGCATTCCGTGCTGCCGGCCGCGCAGAAAAGCTTGTTGCTGCCCTCTTGGACATCATTGAAAATGCCACCGCGCCGGCTGAGTTCGTAGAGCTCTGGGGCAAGATTGCCTTGCGGTCCGTCCTTGGCGGCCAAAAGGGAAGCAATTCCCGCGAACATTGCTGCCGCTGCTGCACTGCCTCCGCTCCTGACAGCAACACATCCGCCAGAACTCACCGATCCGGTCGCTGATCGACTCAGACAGTAAGCCAGTCCGCGATTCAGGCCCGAATCGACCGCGGTGGGCAATGCGACATCGGGCATCAGACGCGCATAGCCGCCGGCGCCCGTTGAATCCTGTGCCGGCAGTGGCTGCCACGCCGGCGCGGAGTACAACAGGCTCTTTCCCCCGCCTCCCGCGTTCGCCGGATCGGCCGCACTCACCGGCGACCAGCCCGCAAGCGAATGACCGTCCGCCGTCGTTCCACTCTCGGCCAGAGCCGCAACGCCCACGGAAGTGTTCCATGGCGTCGAGGCAAGAGCGTTGACGCCATACCCGGTATTTGCAGCACCGGCGCCGGTAGCCTGGCAGGCCGAGGCCCCGTTGTCACCCGCAGCCGCAACGATTGCCATGCCCTCCGCTGCCGCCTGCCGGTAGACTGCCGCGTAAAACGCCTGGCGCGCTTCGCTCAGCGAGGCTTCGCACGCCGAAAACCCGACTGCAACCGTATGCGCAACCGCCTCATCAACGATTGCCGCCAGGGAAAGGTCCAGCCCGTCGGTCGCGCTCGTGGTGCCTGCCGGAACCAGCAGAATTTGCGCACCAGGCGCCGCCGCACCCGCCCACGCTGCCGACAGCACCGCCTCTGCCTCATCGCTTGTCCGGCCCGGATCAGCTCCATTCGGCACGATCTGCAATGCGCTCGCCGTCAATCCAAAGGTGGCGCGAAACTCCGCCACGTCGCGAGTCTCAACGTTGCTCCGCGCGGC
>Ga0210397_10003228_pt1 | contig 10066 bp, 12 predicted proteins | sample IncBWH2OmetaG_FD_160126 | JGI IMG/M metagenome (GOLD analysis project Ga0210397, IMG submission 160126) | Forest soil microbial communities from Barre Woods Harvard Forest LTER site, Petersham, Massachusetts, United States - Inc-BW-H-2-O ...
ACCTCGTCTCCGGCGAAGCCCAACAGTGGAAGAGTTTCCCCTGGACGGGTGGGTTTTACTGGTACGACATACGCGATGATAGCGGACCCGTCAACGATCCGGAGTCCCACTTCGGTACAGTATCTTTGACGTACTCGCCGAAGCCAGCCTACCGCGCCTTTCGGAACGCCTGGCGAACATCTTCGTCTGCGGCGCACTCCTAGAATAAGCTTCGATCCACCGACCGATATCTTGTGCCCTTGTCGCCTGACGTTTGTGTTCTTGGCCGTTATCGGGCGTGGCTTGCTTGCCGCTTACTGTTCCTGCGGCTTGTCCGTGTTCGCGGCTCGGGGTCGGGGTTCGGGCGGGCGCTGGGGGCCGTGAGGGGCGCGGTGACCGGGTCCGGGCGGGTCAGGCCGCTGCTGGCGGCGGGCCGCAGGCAGCGGTGAACAGGGTCATCCACTCCTGTCCGCGGTGCCAGCCTTCGGCCAGGTGCAAGGTGATGTGGCCGTGGCCGTGCCGGGCGGTGCGGGCCGCCGCGTCGATCAGGTCGCGGCGGATGGTGGCGCCGCGGGCCTTGCTGTAGGCGAGGCTGGCCAGGGATCCTGCGGCCCGCAGCAGGTTGCGTGATGGCTGCGCAGGCCAGCCAGGCCGTCGACGTCGACGAGCTCTACCACACCCCGCCGGAGAAGGCCGTGTTGCTGTGCGTGGATGAGAAGTCCCAGGTCCAGGCGCTAGACCGGTCCCAGCCGGTCCTGCCGATGATGCCCGGCATGCCTGAGCGCCGCACCCATGACTACGCCCGTCACGGCGTTACCAGCCTGTTCGCCGCATTCAACATCACCGACGGCACCGTCATCAGCGAACTGCACCGCCGCCACCGCCACCAGGAGTTCCTCAAGTTCCTGAGGAAGATCGACAAGAACGTCCCGGTCGGCCTGGATGTCCACCTGGTCTGCGATAACTACGGCACCCACAAGACCCCGGAGATCCAGGACTGGCTCGCCTCGCCACCCCCGATTCCACGTCCACTTCACCCCGACTGGATTGTCGTGGATCAACCAGGTAGAACGCTGGTTCGGTTACCTGACTGGCCAGAAGATCCGCCGCGGCGTCTACAAGAGCGTCCAGGCGCTGGAAGCCGACATCCGCGACTGGATCGGCACCTGGAACGAGAACCTGCGGCCCTTCGCCTGGACGAAGACAGCCGAAGAGATCCTCAACTCCCTGGCCGAATTATTTGTCGAAAATTGCAGGCGCGGCACATTAGGAGGCTTGCGCAGATCAGCAGGTCTATGCCGCCGGGCGTTGGAACTGCCGGGTGGCCCGAGGGATCTCACGCCGGGCCACCCGGCGAAGCTACAGGCCTCGGTACTCAACCCCTGTCTCCGTCAACTGGCGTCGTTGCAGTACGTCGTCTGGCGGACGCCGTACATACCTGGGTCCGTTATGCTGAATTACCTGCACGACTGGGACCGGAATAACTGTAGGGGTGGCGGATTTAGAGGGCGAAATGGCCAGTGGAAATTACTTTAGCGAGATTCTCGTTCGTAGAGTCACGGCCTTTCCAGTCATGGGCTATCCGCTTCTCCTCTCATGGCGGAAGGGATGGGTACCCACTCCAAAGGGCACGATGGAGGTCCGCTTCGGGGATGGCAGAACGCTGCGATGTAAGCTCTCCGATGGTACGCAGCTGACGATGGCTCTCGGCTTGTTTGAACCAGGTGAGTCGCACCTAATAAAAGAACTTCTTGGTCCACGGGATACTTTTATTGATGTCGGAGCGCATATAGGCTGGTTCACGACAATAGCCTCGCGTTGCGTCGGCGAAGACGGCTTGGTGATTGCCTGCGAGCCCTACCCGGCCAACGCAGTCGCGCTAAGGGAAAATCTAGTGCTGAACGACGCGCGAAATGTGCAATTGGTGGAGATGGCGCTTGGCAGCCATTCTGGTGTATTGAGGCTGACCGGCTCAGACAGCGGCGGTGTCACAGCTCTGGATTGGCCTCATACCAGTCGTGTGGAGGTTAGCATGACGACTCTCGATCAGGTGGCTGCCGAAGTAGAAGTCGTTACCCTCCTAAAGGTAGATGTTGAAGGCTGGGAAGCGCACGTCCTGAACGGCGGTGCCGAGACCTTGGCGCGCACTCAGCATGTGCTATTTGAGATGAACCAATTTATACTCAATAAAGCAGGTACTTCATCTGAAGAGATCTATGGCATGCTGCAAGATTCCGGCTTCAAGATCTTCGTTCCAGTAGCGCAACGTGGCCTGCGTCGGCTGCATCGCAATCGCGATGTGACTAATATCCTGGCCAGCCGGTAGGCTTTCCACAGCCCTGTACCAGCGGCGAAAGAAGCTCCACCGGCCGGCCACCGTGTCTGGCCACGGGGAGGAGTGTATTTTGCCCGAAGCTAGCAAACCTAGAATCCTTCACACACCAGTCAGGTTCTTTCCCGCTCGCGGCGGTGTCGAGAAATACGTACTCGAACTCTCTAAACAACTGGTCTCGCTCGGCAATAATGTGACCGTTGTATGTGCCGACGAGCCGCATGCTGAGTCGTGCGTGGTGGACGAGGTGAAGACGATCAGGCTGCCCTACATTGCCAAAGTTGCGAACACGAACATAACGCCACGCCTATTTCGTACGCTGATGTCAGAGAACTTCGACGTCCTGCACACACACATTCCAACTCCGTGGAGCGCAGATATCTCTGCTCTCGTGTCGCTGTTGAAGCAGAAGCCACTATTTGTTACCTATCATAACGATCTAACTGGCCAAGGAATGAACGGCCTTGTTGCGGGCCTTTATAATTCCACATTCTTGCATCTCGTCCTGTGGCGTGCCAGGAAGATCATCATTACGCAGCCGAAGTACATTGAACGGTCGAGTCACCTCAAGCTACACAAGAAGAAAGTAATTACGATCCCGCTTGGAGTTACTTTGCCGCTAACGGTGCCCGGCGTCAGGCACAAGGCGGATCAGGTTTTTTTTATGAGCGTGCTTGATAAACATCATGAGTATAAAGGCTTGGGTATCTTGCTGGATGCCATGGTCAAAGTCAAACACCGAAGACCTCAGGCGACGCTGCTGGTAGGTGGTGCCGGGGAATTGATCGGCAAATACAGGCAAGTGGCGAGAATGCATGGAATCAGCGATTCTGTCGAGTTTCTTGGCTACCTGCCCGACAAAGAGCTTGCGGGGCTCTATAGTTCCAGCTCCGTCTTTGTCCTGCCCTCACTCAATAAATTGGAAGGTTTTGGTATCGTGGCCATGGAGGCCCTCTCGTATGCCACACCGGTGATTACGACCCGCTTTGCAGGTAGTTCGGACCTTATTAAGAGAAACAAAGCTGGCTTGATCGTGCCGCCGGGAGACGCTGTTAGGCTGGCAAATGCTATGATCGCCTTGCTAGAAAACCACCGCGAGGCACGGTCGATGGGGATCCGGGGGGCTGCGGCAGTAGAACAAGAATTTGGCTGGGAGAGCATTGCCAGACACATGATGAGCGTGTACTGATGCTATGAAAACTCCGCGCATAATTCATGTCACTGCATATTATCCGCCGCATCTTGGCGGCCAGGAGATTGTTGTTCAAGATTTGGTGACACAGCTGGCTCTGGCCGGTGAGCAAGTTCAGGTTGTCACCTCGAGCGTTGGTGCGAGAACAGGCGTTAGCGTTGAGAACGGCGTGCTGGTCACTCGCTTGAAAAGTCATGAGTTTGCGCATACCCCGATCATGTGGGGTTTGTTTTCCTGGCTGCTGAGGCACACGAGACGTAATACAATTGTTCATTTGCATGTCGGCCAGTTCTTTACATCAGAAGTGGTTTGGCTGGCTGCAAAGATCAACCGCTTTAGGTATATTCTTCATTTGCACTGCGACCTCGTCCCGTCAGGACCGATGGGCAGGCTCCTGCCGCTATACAAGAAACTCTTCCTTGGCCGTGAAATAAATGATGCTGGACTAGTCATCGTACTAAACAACGAGCATTTCCAGGCAGTAAGACGCGATCACGGGTACGATGGCAAATTGCTCGTTATGTCCAACGGTATAGGTGAGGACTTCTTCAACGTTACGCGTAAGCCAGCCGGGCCGAAGACGCTCGAACTTCTATTCGTCGGAAGGTTGAGTCCTCACAAAAACCTCACTGCCTTGCTTGAGGCACTCAGCACGACTAAGCACGAGATTACATTGGATATTATCGGCGACGGCGAGAGTCGTCGTGGGCTCAGGATGCTCATAGCAGAAAAGAAGCTTGAAAATGTAAGGCTCCACGGTAGACTGAGCCGCGATGAGGTAAGGAAATTTTACGCTGCGTGCAGCGCGCTTATCCTCCCCTCACTGTATGAAGTGCAGCCTATAGTGCTGCTGGAGGCGATGGCTTCCCGTATTCCCATAATTGTGTCCAAAGGAATCGGCATCGAGGTAGAGGCCCGGGAAGCAGTTCTTATCGAGCCGACCGTTCAAGGGATCGCGTACGGTATAGAGAGCTTTGCTGCGATGACCCGTGATGCTCAGAATCTTCTTGCTGATACTGCCTTTACGAGAGCTGAAAAGCACAGGTGGGATGCGCTGATAAGTTCCTATATCAACCTTTACGATGGGATGGCCGGAGATAATCAGCCCCCAAGGCGTTCGCTTCCCAGCCAGCTCAGCTGAGATGGGCAGGGCACAGACACTCACATTGGCAGGCAAGCGCGCTTTCGATGGCGGCAAAGCGGGAAATGGTCGTCGCTATCGATTGGTTGGGGCTCAGCTGCATTCAGGTGGTCCGGCCGTAATGCCGGAGGACCCGGTCGGCGGTACGAAACAGATGCGGGTGTCTTCTGATCCGGGGGCCTACCCACCTAACTGTCCTGATGCGTGCGTGGTGCGCCATCGCCAGCAACGGTCCCCGGGCTGCCATTCCCTCGGCAACGAACAGGTCGTGGTTCTTCAGCGTCTGCTTGTAGCGTTCTGCGCCCTTGCCCAAATTGATCAGATCAATGCCGAGGCCGACGGTCTCCTCGGCCATCCGCAGATGCTGGATCAGCCCAGGGGATTGCCTACTGAAACGCGCATCATATGCTGGGAACCATTGTGCGAGTACGTGGCCGGTCCGTAGACCGAAGTGCGCGGCAACCGGAGCACCTCCCGCGTACAGAACCGAAAGCAGGCCCCCGAACTGGTCACTGTGGGCGCTGAACAGGTGATCGACAACATCGACAATCCACGGCCGGTCGAAGATATCGGCCCAGCCAGCGCGGTGGTACTGACCCGATTTCCAGCGCATGAGGGCGCGCAGTTCCGCCGGCTCGCGTGAGTCCACCATGAAACGCAGTTCACCGGCTTCGCGCTCGAGTTTGCGCGTCCTTCGGCCTAGATCTTTGCAGAACTGCGGGGACTTCGCCCGGAGTTTCTCCTGGTAGGCCGGAAACCCAGCGGTCAGATCGATCACGGGTGAGGGCGCCACGGCGGTCGCGTAGCGTTGGAAGGGCCGCTGGCCCTCGACCAGATGATCGAAGTGCCACACGGACACCCTGCATGCCCGAAACAATTCCCGGGGGTTCCATTCCGCGTCTGGCGCGTGGATAAGACCCTGACAGTCGTTTATCCCGTAGCCGATCGGCACGCCGACGCCGAGCCGGCGCCGCTGGAAGGGGAAGAACCCGGCGATGTCCGGTCCGTCTGCGAGCACGGCGACGCGGGCATTGGTGCAGAAGCGATCGACGGCTACTGCGAACTCCGGGCACAAGAACGGGTTCGCCAGAGATTCTGTCTTGCGCTGCATGGAACGCCATGCGGCAATTTCGCCTGGTCCAAGCTCGCTTGGCCGTGCGATCGAGATCTGCACCTGACATCTCCCCCTTACATCCACCTGAGCAGGATGGACGGCGGCTGCGCAATCCACCTCAACTGAGGTCACCGGTAGCCCATGCGCATGAGACCAGAGTTCTCAGGGCAGCAGGACTGTTTCCTGTCAGTACTTACATTGCACTCACCAGACTTCCGGATAATTACGAACGGCAGGCCATCAGGGCGCTAATAGATTCCGCTGGATGTTCCAGGCTCACGACCATCCGGATCTGGCCGCCCGTACACTGAATCGTTACAGAACGAGTAATTTCCGCTTTGCGGCCAGGCATCAGGCTAACGCTGCCAGTATATATACGGTCGGCCTGTGCCTGACGTATCAAAAAAATCGACCAAGTGTAGTCGCGCTTAGCGCTTGTCGCATTTTTAATCGCAAAGGATGTTACAACCTTTGTGCGTGTCGACTGCAGTTGTTCTGGCAGAGACTGCGGTTTCAGGAAGCTCAATGAAGTGTAGCCTGACGACCCCTGAGAAAGCCCAGCCATACGCAATATCGCATGGCCCACATTCGTCTGGAATATGCTGACAAGAACTACAACTCCGCCGATCAGAGCGATCAGCCCTCGTGACCTCGTCAGATGAAGCCGCGCGGAGAACAATATTTCTTCTTTCCACAAGGGAGAGCGAGCCCGATCGCCGCTGAACCCGTCATGATCCGTAAGGGAGGCCACATCAGTCCGGCCGACTGGGCGTTGCACGTCTGGTCCCCGCGATGTGGCTATGTGGCTATGTGGCACAGCGTACCTGCTGCCTGCGTCGGCTACTGCGCCCATGTCCCTCACCCGCCGCGGCCGAGCGGGATCAGGCCGCGGTCACGGCGGCCATCATGCGGATGCGCTGTCGTCCTTGTAAAGCCAGCCTGAGTCGTCCCTGGTGAGGGCAACCGCTTCCACCATCGAGTGGACGCCGAGCTTGGCCATGAGGTTCTGCGTATGGGTGCGGACCGTATTGACGGAGAGGTGCAGCTGTTTCGCCACAACGTCACGGTGCGCGGCCCCCTCCGCTAGGCAAACGAGCACGGCATGCTCGCGTGCCGTGAGCTTGCTGAGCAGGAGCTCGTTCTCCCGATGCCGGTCTTGGCCCCATATGAGCAGTTGCAGGATATCAGCCGTTTCGCTCGTAGGCAGCCAGCTCTCGCCCCGGGCAACACCGCGGATCACGCGTAGCAGATGTTCCAGGGATTCGTCCTTGCGTACCCAGGCAGCTGCCTTAGCCCGCAACGCCTTAACGATCCGTTTAGGTTCGGACGAAAAGCTGAGCATGATTACCCGGGCTGGCTCGTCGCCGCCGGAGAGTATCTCGCACAGGCGGTTCGCGGCGTCGTCCGGGAGATCGCCATCAAGCAGCATGACTTCGGCGGACCTTCCCGCCAGCGGCAACGAGCCTGCTGCTGGTACCTGGACGGCACCCATTACTTCTATGTCATCTTCGTCATCGAGCCGGGCTGCCAGCACGTCAGCGAAAGCAAGCTCCTGGTCCGCGATGAGGATATTGATTGCCAAGGTTCTGTGCCTTCCTGCCGCAAAACGGCCGAGATGCCCTGATCTAAGGTCTTGAAGCCATCGGCGCCCGACGGGCGGCTGGCGATAGCAGCGGCCTGGACCCGGCTACGTGCCCCAAGCTTGGACAGAACACGCCCTATGTGGCTGCGCAGGGTGCTCATAGCGACGTTCATTTCGCGGGCCATCTGCCGAGTGCTCTGACCCGCCACGATGCGTTGTAGCACCTGCCTTTCGCGCGGCGTGAGCTTCTGGAGCAGGTCCTCCGTCGGTGACGGATTGGTGCGCCAGCTTGGCTGGCGCGAGGAACCGGTCTCGAAGGCCACCTTGCCGGCGTTGATTACTTCAAGGGCGGCCGTGATCGTTCCTGGCTTCTGGTCCTTGCGGAGGAATCCCGCGGCGCCGATCTTCTTCGCTTCCGACACCACCGCAGGATCAGTGACGCAGGAAAGCACCACGATCTTCGTCTCCGGAACGCTGCGCCGTATCGTCCGGGCGACATCGAGACCGCTGCCGTCCGGGAAGCGCAGATCGAGCAGACAGGCATCCGGACGGTTCGTGGCTACGGCCGCGATGCTATCGCTGGCAGTGGTGGCGATGGCCAACACCGGATGACCGTTTGCCCAGAGCATGGACGCGAGGGCCTCGCAAAAAATGCGATTGTCGTCACACAGGACAAGTCGCACCTGCGGGCCTCCTTCCCATCCGGGACGTTGCCGCAGACAGGCATAGGTTCATCCGCCCCCTGCCAAGGCCGCTGCGGCCGCAGTCAGGTCTTTCCTTATTTCCGGCAGCCTCACGAGCTCTCCTAGGGCGTGCAGTGCACACCGCATGCCGACGCAAAGGGTCCCGCGTCCGGCGGCTGGCGATGCCCGCGACGGCGGCTTCCACGCTGGCCTGAACCAAGAACGCGTGATCCCTGCCGGTCAGAGCCAGAAGCCGTAGCACATGCCGCTGCGGCGCGGCCAGCACCACATCGCCGCCAGTGCTCCAGGCTAGCCACTGCACCCGCAGTAGAGCGCCGAGCGAGCCGTAGTCGATGAAGTCAAGCGCCGACATGTCGACGATCAGATACCGGCCCCGCGCGGCCAGGGCCGTGATCGCCGCCTCGGCGTCCGCCGCGTCCGTAATGTCCAGTTCGCCGCGCAGGGCCACGACAACGTGACCGTCATATTCGTTGGTACGTAGCTCTACACCTGGCATGGCCCCGCCCTCTGGCACACCAGCCGGGGCGGGGTCTGGACCCAACGGCTCATTTCTCGGACCCGAATCTCACCTTACGCCACCGACACGAAACTGGCCAACGCCTGATGCCCCCATTGCTGCCACAAGACCGTATAGCGCCCGTATCGCTTCGGATCCCTCCAGTACTGCGATCAGCAGTACGGCACCAGGCGGCTCGGCAGATGGGTTAGCCGTTCCAGGCTGTCCTGATAGGACCGGTCGAGGGCGTCGCCGAACGCCCAGGGCCAGGAATCGGCGATGGAGGCCACCAGCGGATCCCCGGGGCTGGCGCCTTCCGTCATCAGCGCGGCCAGTGCCTGCCCCACGAGCACGGCCGTCGCCGGGTCGCTGGCGCGCAGGTCGGCCGGCTAGTCCGAAGTTGCCGTAGCTCTCGGTAGGCGTTTCATTCTGACCTGCGGTTTCGCCAGGAATTGTGATAATTATGTAGACAGAATGACCGGCGTGTCGGCCGATGAATTGCACGTAGATGCCAGTAAGACCTGACTATGACGCGGAACACCGGGAAGGTCCACGTAGTCAGAGTCAGGAAGTCCGGCTACGTGGACAAGCACGGCCGCCGCCACGACTACTCCTCAGCCTACCTGCGGCGCACCTGCTCCAGCACCTGGCCACCTTGCCCCGCAACCAGGTCCGGTTCGCAGGCACCCAGGTGACTGTGCCGATGCTCACCGAGCCGACCAGTACCCAGCGCGAAGCCTTCAGCCTCCTCGGCGCCGCCATCCCGCTGACCTTGACGTAGTCAGAACGCCGCCCGGTCAACCAGGTGAAACGCCAGGTCAGGAGCGAAATCACCTGCCGAACTGGACGTAACTTCGGGCTAGTCGTGGATCTCGCCAGACATCCGGAGCGCGCAGCCCGCGCCCGGAGACGGGATCTGGCCCCGGCGGCCCGGTACTCGGTTACCACCGCGCGCCTGGCGGCGGCATACGGTTCGCCGGTCTCCGTCATGCGTTTCCGGGCGGCCGCGAGTGATGCGCTGGGGAGTGCCGGATGATCTCATTGATGCTGCGATCCGGTCCCGTGCGTAGGCGCCCAAGGTCCCCGATCAAGCCGAACGGGCCGTAGTGGCAGTCACCACGGCCCGTTCGGGTTAATTCTGGGGTCAGCCGACCAGCTCTGGCTGCTCGCTCGTTGCCTCGGCGGCGGGCGCCCGGCCGCGCAGCGGCACTTCCTTGATGAACCAGGCCAGCACGAAGATGATCACCGCCGCGGGCAGCGCCCAGATGAAGACGTGCTGGATGGCGTCCGCGATCGCGGCGAAGACGTCGTGCCTTACCAGCGCGGGCAGTGAGTTGACTGTGGCCGGGTTGAGCTGTCCCCCGCTGGCGCTGATGTGCACCCCGGTGCCGCCCCTTGAAGTCGCGGCGCCGAGCGACTCCGTCAGCTGACGGGCGAAGAGGGCGCCGAACGCGGCCACGCCGAGCGACCCGCCGATCTGCTGGAAGAACATCCGGGCGCTGCTGGCCACGCCCATGTCCTTCTGC
>Ga0210397_10003229_pt1 | contig 10065 bp, 11 predicted proteins | sample IncBWH2OmetaG_FD_160126 | JGI IMG/M metagenome (GOLD analysis project Ga0210397, IMG submission 160126) | Forest soil microbial communities from Barre Woods Harvard Forest LTER site, Petersham, Massachusetts, United States - Inc-BW-H-2-O ...
CTGGACTCCGATCGGAAAGATCCCGGCACTGGCTGCGTTCCTGAAAAAGACACCGCCCGCGTTTCACAAACTGACCCCGACAGAAAAGGCCAGCAATACCGTCGGCAGATACCTCCTGACTTCGATCATGGTCGTGACCTTGTTTATCGTCGGGTACATGTTTTTCGGATACCGGGCAAAACCAGCTCGTCCGAGATTCAATGCCTTTAGAAAAAGTTTTTCTACTAGGAACTTATCCAGTTTTTCTTCCATCTCTTGGACCAGAATATGACATACTGGTGCTAATTAATTCATGTGAGAATCGTCCGTTCTATTTATAGTGCCTATATTGTATTTAAATATAAACATTTTGAAATGCTATCATTTTTAAAATTTCAAAAATGGGTATTACTTATCATTCTATTTTCAAGTTGTTTTGCTACAGAAAAAAATGAGGGAATCGCTTATATGCGGAAATATAAAATGGATTCAACGGAAATACAAATCCCATATATAACTAAAGAAAGAGGAAGTCTGCATAATTTCACTTTTGAAAAATATACCGACAGCTCATTATATATGATCAGATTTTCCAAAATAAAAGATACCGTATCGGCAGATAGCTTGAAACTCTATAGTAAGGAGGAATATTTTCCACAACAGGATATGAAAGGAGTTATGATTTATCATGATTCGGCTTTGATTTTAAAATTTACGGTTCCCTCATATAATGGGAATAAGATCACTCATTGGAAGCCCTTTCAATTTAATGGCAAATATCGCTTGATTCACATCAAACCGGAATAGCAAAATGCGCATTCTTAGGGATAATTCTGAAGCTAGTCGACTTATATCTTCAGATTCTCTTGGGCTTTAAATTTTTCTGGGGTTAAAATTCTCAAGCTTAGCGACCAAACATTTCGAGGAAGTGATGGAAAAAATTATTTTCTCAATAAACTATGTTTTCAAAGATGGAAAATTTGTTAAACAATAATGAAGTTTTATAATGAAAATCTATAGTCCATTTCGGATAATTGGAATTTGGATCCCAATTGTTATAGTGGTCGATTTAGTTACTATTCCGATTCTTTTTAATACAACAGCCGGAGGTGAGCAAAGACCTCTGACTTTCTTGGTGGAATCATTCAAAATTGCAGCGTATGGGATAATGCTTTTGAGTATTGTTGGGTTTGCTTTTTTTTATAAAAATTGGAGTAAATTATACTGGGTGTTTAGTTTATTTTTTTTGCTCATTGGAACATTTTATATTTTTCGAAGTAATGGAAAAACAATTCCTTACGGTTTTGATGAGGCTACCTATCAAATAAACGGCTCAACTTTAAAATGTAAAACGGAGTTTTACGGCCAAGATTCGGAAGCCATTAGGAAGATAAGAAGTATAAGTTTTTGGAAGGATAATAAAAAAGATAGCGTTTGGGTAACTTACTCTGAAAATGGGAAGGTCTTAGAAGAAAAGAGATATAAAAATGATACTTTAGTCAGTCGTTAACGGAAGTTTACCGGATCAGAGTAAATGAAGGATCAAAGAATAAGCTCTTCAATTTTGTCAATGAGTGTAATAATATGAAAGACGTAAATGGCGTCAACGTGGATATTCCGAGCAACGTGACCACCTTATTCCGAGGTAAACTGACCACCTAGAGTTACTCCGTTTTTTTGCATCAAAAAGTTACTTTTATTTCGGTTGATTTTTGTTGAGGATTTAGTTTATGGTTTCTTCCATATCTGATTGGAAGTTAATTCTTTTTTTGCGCATGGAGTCTCCTTTGAGTTCAAGTCGGTGAGCATCGTGGATGATCCGGTCTAAGATGGCGTCCGCGATGGTCTGTTCTCCGACCACTTCATGCCATTTACTAACCGGCACCTGGGAGGTAAACAACGTGGACCGTTTGCTGTGACGATCTTCAATAATTTCCATGAGGATTGTCCGGCTTTGTGCGTCCAGGGGCTGCATGCCGAAGTCGTCGATAATCAGCAGATCCTGTCGTACCTTCGAAAGTTCATCACATTCCGATCATAACAATATGTTTTGTAATTTATTTTTTATTTGTGAAGATTTTCAAAGCCGATAAAAATAGAGCTTATGGCATATATTATTGAATAAATTTAAAATATGAAAAAATTTTCCAATTTCCCAAAAGATAGAGGGTGGTGGTCTCTGGTTGATTGCTGTTGGGCAACTGCCATACCGCGCGGATATAGTAAATACCGCCGATGATGTTATCAGAAGATGGGATGGCTCCATCGGACCATAAGGACTTTCAAAATAATAACTGTAATATTTTGTGTCTCCGATGTTTTTGGGCGTGACGGCAATCACGATGGTATCCGGCAAAACAATATTTGCAGTGCCGAGTTGCCCGTTGCCGCTGATGACTTTGATATCGCCCGGAGGCGGGGAATAATCAGGTGCCATGTTTGATTTTTTGCATCTTGTGAAAACACAAAGAATCGCAAAAGATGGGATGACACCACGATGTTTCATAAAATCTGAAAAAGCACTGATTCGTAAATATAGTATGCGAAGATTGAGTGTGAAATGTTCCAGAAGTTTCGAGGTATAAAAACGTCTTTTCCCGGCAGTCCCGTAGTGAATTACTCAGCCGGACTAAGGGTTTACCCTTAGACAATTACTGTTTTCTAGTCCGCCAAGAAGTCCATTTGACGCTGCCTATATGTATGGTTTTGTTTATCGGGAAAACCGGGAGGTACATGCACGTTCTATTCTTTATTGAGCACCATATCTCCGGCAGGCCTGGCGTCTGGCAGTTAAAATTGTGCGTGGGTATGCTTTTAAACTTTTATCTTGGAGATAGCATAATGTAAGCCATGTCCAAAGGAATCTTCGTGTCCGTTTTAATTTTTATAGTTGTCAGGAGTGAAGCGCAGTTGGGCGTAATGAAAATGGTGGGAAACAATACGAGCAATTATTCGCTCGGGTTCGGCGCATTCATTAAAGGAATATTCCCTCTTTCCCAGGCGAGTGACCTGACCTAGAACTCGGTGCAAATTTTTTCTCCCTGAATGATGGAGGCAGCGGGAGCGGGTCGGCCTTCGTGCCCATAAAAGCCGGTTATCGTTATTCCCTGAATGGAACGGGCAAGGGATTGTATGTGGAACCGCAGATCGGGTATAATATCTACGGGGTGACTTCTGAAATTGTAGATGGATATAACAAAGACCTTACCTTTCATGGTATCGTACTGGCGGCCGGTATGGGTTACCTGTTTGATATCGGAACTGTGCCGCTGGACCTCAATATGCACTATGAAACGATTGTCGCTCACGGAGGATCTGACAACTATATTAGTCTGGGTTTAACTTACCATATACTTTTTGGGAAAAAAGACGAGTATTAAAAGACATTGAACGATAAGAACCATGAGAAAATTATTATTGACATCCTTGGTGATTTTGACTTTGTCTTCCTGTTTAAAGAATTCCATTGCTGACGCCATGCTGGACGAGCAAAAATCAGCCGGTCAGGCCGGTTCGCCGGCATTGGCTACGCTTACCTATACGATCAATGGAACCAAGGTAACAACCTCGGTAAATGATCCGGACAACCAGATGCCCTCCGGTTATCAATTGGGATGCAGCAAAACAGTCTACTCTGGCACCAATAGCATTGTCTACAGCCTCGATTGTGTAGGCAGCACCGGAGAAATGGGCTTTACCTTTTTCACAGATAGTTTAATGGTTGGAAATTACCTTTATACCGGAATCTATGGCGATATGTTTATTTTAAGTTACAACGGTACGGACGAATTTGTGCACGATCCCTCAGACAGTATTAGCTTTAATGTAACATCGTACAGCCAGGGACATATCAGCGGAAATTTCTCCGGAAGACTGACGACTATGATCACGGCAGGAAATCCTAACAATACCTATGGCCCTCCCGGATCGGTTTTAATTACGAACGGCAGTTTTAAAGATGTTCCGGTGTTTTACTGAGGATTTTTCGGATTCCCAAGGGTTCTTTATTTTCAAGCATAGTGATATGAATTCATTGGTTCATATACTGTGTCTCCTAAAAAAAAATGAAGATGGGAAAACTACGAATTATAATATGTCCGAAAAGAGTTTGGATTTAAATGCTACTAGGGGTTTATACTTAGGTGTTTTTATAACGAAAGTTGTTTAGTTTTCATATTTTGGCGAATGATAAAAACGCCCCTTTTCCTACTAATATGTTTTTCCTTAACGGCTAGATCACAGAAAAGGGAGTCGTTTTATGTATTCGATTCGAAATGGAAACCAACCAAAATCGAGACTGCCCATTTTATTTTGCATACCTACCAAGTAAATGATACCTGTTGGCAATGGGACTTTTATAACTTTTTTGGGCCGTTAATCAAAACGGAGCAATATCGGGATAAGGAAGGCGGCGATATGAATGGAGTGTCATATTATTATAATGAAAGGGGATATATCGATTCCATGGCGCATTTTAGAGAAGGACGACTTAACGGAGACTCTTATAAGCTAACTGGAGACAGCTTGAAACACCAAATTCGATACGTATACAGAAATGATACTCTAATCGAGAAAGTTGATCGCGACACGGTTAAAAAAGATTCAGCTTTTACCTTTAGTGATGAAAAAGAGTCGGAATTTCCAGGTGGTATTAAGGCTTGGTATAGTTATATGAGTAAAAATCTTATATATCCTGAGCGCGCGGTAAACGGAAATATTCAGGGACAGGTTGTAGTTCGATTTATTATAGATAAAGATGGATTTATAATTGAACCAGTAGTTGCCGGATCGGTTGAATATTCCTTAGATGCTGAGGCCATAAGGATAATTAAAAATTCCGGGAAATGGCAACCTGCTTTCCAAAATGGACATTATGTTAAATCCTATAAACAGCAACCTGTCAATTTTAAATTGAATTGATTATATGGTGAGCTTTAAAATAGGGAGTCTAAAATTCTTTGTGTAAATGAAGTTATGTAATTGTATGTAGAGTTAATGCCCAGGCAGGCGAAGAGAAGCTCGGTTATCGAAGCTGATCTGAGCCTGCCCTGGGCTGATGGCATCCTGGCCATTATTTATTAACTTGAAATACAATTTTATGGAAGAGAAAAAACTACCAATCCCAAAGGATTTCTTCAAACAGTTTAAAAACAAGGAAGAGTTCCACACCTTTTTCAACAGCCTTTTCAAAGAAGGCGTTGAAGAGATGCTTAAAGGCGAACTGGACGAACACCTTGGCTATGAGAAACATAGCAAAGAAGGTAATAACTCTGGCAACAGCCGCAACGGCTCTTACAAGAAAAAGGTAAAGACAGAATCCCTCGGCGACATGATTTTAAACATGCCCCGGGATCGCAACAGCGAGTTTGAACCGCAGCTGATCCCCAAAGGTTCCCGGATGAGTGACAAGCTGGAAGAAGCCATCATCGGCATGTATAGCCGTGGCATGACGACCAGTGATATCTCCCAACAGGTCAAAGAAATCTACGGCGTGGACGTGAGTGAAGGAACCGTCTCCAATGTAACCAACCGGATCGTAGAGCACATTAAAGAATGGCAGAGTCGACCGTTAGAGCCAGTTTATTTTACGGTCTGGATGGACGGGATCGTATTGAAAGTCAAGCACAACGGCAAATACATCAGCAAATGTATTTACCTGGTCATCGGTCTGAAGAAAGACGGGCTGAAAGAAGTGCTAGGAATGTGGACGGCCGAGACGGAATCGGCTTCCTTCTGGATGAGTGTACTGACGGATCTGAAAGCCCGGGGCGTGGAAGATATCCTGATCGCCTGCACCGATAATCTAAAAGGCCTTACCGGTGCTATCAAGGGTGTCTTCCCTCAGACTATTACCCAACTTTGCGTCGTACACCAGATCCGAAACAGCTGCAAGTTCGTGGTATGGAAGGAACGGAAAGCCTTTTGCGTTGACCTAAAAGAAGTCTATGGAGCATCGACCAGAGAAGCAGCCGAACAGGCACTGGAACATCTGGATAAAACCTGGGGATCAAAATATAAATACGCCATTCAGTCCTGGCGCGCGAACTGGGATCAACTGACAAGCTACTTCGACTTCCCCGTTGAGATCCGTAAGATGATTTACACGACCAACACCATTGAAAATCTAAACCGCGGTATTAGAAAATATACCAAGAGTAAAGTCCAGTTCCCCGATGACATGGCGGCCCAAAAAGCAGTTTACCTGGCAATTATGAACATCGAAAAAAAATGGAACATGGTGCCGCACAACTGGGGCCTGATCATGCACCAATACGTAACGATCTTTGAAAACAGATGCCTACTCTAATGCAATTACAAAAACTGCTTACACAAAATTATTTGGGGTCTCGTTTTTTTATGCCAGTAGACTATACAAACCAATAAGTTGCGACACACTGGTTAATGGTTCGATTGTATTGTAAATAAAATCTAGTATAATAGCAGCCTCAGAATCATTTACTTCAATATTATTTTTAGACAAAATCTCTACCGCACGTTTTAACGATATATTTCTAACTGTAAAATTATATCTATCAGAAAGTATATTATTCATGCTTGAGCTTTTAAAAACGATTTGTTTCTTGTGACACAAAATTTTGACTAAAGCGCTATTCATCAGTATGGAAACATCACCTGTTTGAAAATTAACTTCTGCGATATGTTCCAATTTGTTCGTTATAGAGTTAATTTCCTTTTTTAGAATACCAGAAGTGTCCTTGTACTTTTTTTTCAAATCTCTGAAATTATCAAAGTTCAGTTGATCATCGGCAAATAGTTTTCGCGCTTTAGAAATTAATGATTCCTGTTCCTCTAACTGCCTCAACAAAGTTCTTCACTCACTCACAAACTTGGTTTTATATAAGTCCGTATTCGCATCCGCCTTAACAAGGCTAAACAATTCAGATTCACTTTCTGAAAGAACAAGTTTTTTGGAGCTGCTTATTATAACTTGCGTTAACAAGGTTTGTCCCAATTCTTGTTTTGCAATTTCCTTTGTATAACTTTGTAACACAGGAAATCGAATTTAAGCACTTGTATTTATGCGAATATTTATTTCTCTTTCTATTTTATTATTTGCCATTGGATTATTTATCTTTTCTTGTAGTAAGAGTATTAGTTCGGATACGTCCTCATCTGACAAACTATCCAAATCCTGTATTTATCTTACTTTAATTTCTGCCAAAGGCACAGATTCGCAAACAGTAGGTTTGAATGTGCCGATCACCCCGATTACTTATAAAGTTTCAAAATATCAAAGCTCTGACACTACAGGTCTCGCTGAGGTTAGTGTAAGTGTCATTGGTTTACCACGGGGAGTATCTACTACTTATCTTGGAGGTGTTTTAACGATTTCCGGAGCAGCTATGTCAGATTCTAGCAGTCCTTTTGTTTATAGCTTTGAAATTTCCGGGAATGCTTGCAACCTACCTATTACCGGAGTCATTTCAATTAAAGAGTGCGGAACAATTTCCAGAACTTCACCCGACAGCACCTCATTTCAAATTATTCCATCAAATACGATGATAACACCAGTTACCTATAAAATAGGCGGAGGTGCCACCGGGGCTAACATAACAGGTTTGCCGCCAGGAATAACAAGTAGTATTTCAAGCAGTATGGTTACGGTTTCCGGTACTTTGCAAAATGCGCCGGATAGCACTTATAAATTCAAAGTAACAACTACCGGAGGTTACTGCAGTTCCTATGACAGCGCTTTCATTGTGGTCACTTCTTGCCCAACTATTGTATTGACTTCGCCAGCCGGATCAAATTCACAAACGGTAACAGTAAATCAAACTATTGTACCAGTTACTTTTGTGGTAACGGGACATTACACAGGCATCTCAGTTATAGGAGAATTTCCAGAAGGCATAACAGCCGTTGTTAATAGTAATACTATTACAATTTCAGGCACGCCAACAAGTTATATCTATGTTGGCGAATATGGCAATTTTCAATATACTATTCAAGTTAGTACGGATGTTAATAGTTATTGTAGGCCCGTTCAATCCGGTGGCTTTATCCAGGTGAATTAAAATAGCTGATTTAGCTACTACGAACAAGAGATATGACTTGTAAAAACAACTGAGTATTAGAAATCGCTGCCATACTTCAACCAAAAGTGGACTTTAGCAGCGGATTTTAAGTTAGCATTTTGTGAAATAAAAACTAGGATAGTTTAATAATAAATTTGTGGCAAATTGATTTGGTGTTTATTCTGATCTGTAAGTCCCCCAAAAATCCTGTAGTTAAAAAGCCTACAAAAGAATCAATCATTAGCTTTTGGGTTTGATACAAGTTGTCGTTGTGCAGTGTAGAATTTACTGCTTTCGTCATTTGCTGTTATAATAGCTACTTTTAATTTTATACCCGATGTCAAATGCAGGGCATTACATAATATAAAATCTAATATTCCTTTTTATTAATCCTGCCTCTTCAATTCCACGTGATAACCAAATTAGCCAGGCTCCTGTTTTGCGTTTGCTTTTGTTAGGAACTTATAGATGTATGTGCTTTTATTTGCACTGGTGAAAAGGTTATACAGTTTCCAAAGTTTTATACCACCATCCTCACTTTTACAAAAAGGAGTTGTCACGAATTTTGAATTTTATATCAATTACTAACATTGAAATCCTGACTCGTTGCACATGTATTTTTCCGGTGATATTTGTTTGCGATCAAAGAAATAGGGAATCCCAGGCATAGGCTCAATCCGATAAAGCTAATAATTGCCGCTACCAAATTAAGATGGCTGGGATATTTTGGAACGCCTTTTATATCCGGCACGTTACTTAAAGGAAGAATTGCGCAAGTTGAAACTATCCAAATAATCAGCCCGAAGACGAATGCTAAAATATATTTGTTATTTATTACTCTTTTAAAATTAGGATACAATAAGAAGAAAACTGCACTAAAAATTGAAGCGATCATATAATGAAGCAGTACTCCCCAAAAAACCATATAATTTGTTGTAAATGCTGTTGTGCCAAATAATCCGCTGGCGATATACCTATAAGACTGTTCAGGATTTGCGGGATAACTGAATATGAACGATAGTATTCCATCTAAGGTGCCTGTTAATAATGACAACCATAAAATAGTTAAAAGCAGATTGTTTTTTTTCTGTGGCATTATGGGTAAATTAAATCGAATAAATTTAGCTACCAAGAAACATTAATATATTCTATTGATTTTATTGATTTGGTATCTATTCAACCGTGACTGCAAACGTAGAAACGGCTGTTGCCCCTGCGTTATCCGTAGCTGTAATTTTTATCAGATAGGTTCCTGGTCGATGCGGGATGCCTGAAAATATCTTTTTCTTGGTGTCAAATGCCAGCCATGCGGGTAGTGAACTACCGTCAGCCGAGGTCGCGGAAAAGGTTAATGTATTATTTCCGTCGTCGTCATAAAAAGCATCGTGGACTGAAAGAGAAAAAGGCCGTTTGATTTTGGCCGTTTGCGTTGTTATAGAATCTCTTGCATAGGGATCAAAATTGCTATGCCTCAAATTTTCCAATAAATCATCGAACCTTACCCAGTAAATGGCGCAATCCTGAGGACCATGGCCGTAGCTGTAAAAAAGATATTTATTATTTGGCGTAACATATTCACCCCACCGGTGGGCAAGGCCATTATTAATCAAAGGTCCAAGACTTTTGGGGTTTGTCCACGTACCATCAGGTTTATGAAAACTAATATACAACTCACATTCGTAGTCAGGATGTTCTTTGGCGCTGACAATGATAAAGGACTCATCAGGGGCTATGAAAAAATCACCATCAAAACCGGAAGTATTTAACGGCTTACCGAGGGAATGAATGGTTGTATCGCCGCTGTTAGCGGGTGGCATTACGCATATATCATAACAAGTAAAATCATTTATGCTCCCGTTGATGTTGCTAGCAGCATACATATTGCCACTGCGTGTGGGTACAAAATCATAGATCCCGTAGTGCCTAATAAGATAGATTTCCGGCTCGCTCCACCCATTTGAACCGCGACGAATCTGTGTCACACTCCCCATTCCTCCTCCAATAAGGTAAAGCGTGTCACCCCATGACGCGAAAGTCGGTGCATATAATA
>Ga0210397_10003231_pt1 | contig 10059 bp, 11 predicted proteins | sample IncBWH2OmetaG_FD_160126 | JGI IMG/M metagenome (GOLD analysis project Ga0210397, IMG submission 160126) | Forest soil microbial communities from Barre Woods Harvard Forest LTER site, Petersham, Massachusetts, United States - Inc-BW-H-2-O ...
CGGGCGCTGGCGTCGCGCCAGGTCGCGAGGCGGGCGGCATCGAGCAGGTTGTTCACCACCACGAAGCCGTCGCGGAAGAAGATGCGCGCGGCGCGCTCGACCTCGTCAGGCTCGCAGATTTCGAGGCCGACGATGCCGTTCCTGGCGCGCAAGGTTTCGCGCAAGCGCTGCACCCCGGGATCGTCATAGGCGCGGCTGCGCGGCGCGCGCGGATCGACGCGGCCGGAGCCGAGCGCCGGGATCAGCGGATTGCCCGCCTCGTCAGTGGTCTCGTTGGGCGGCGTCGCGGCGCACCAGCCGACGCGCGTTTCGCTGTAGACTTTCAAATTGTCGAGTTCGTTCATCGGCCGGTCTCCGGCGGGCATGATACCAGCGCCGCCGCAGACGTCTATTGGGCGAGCAGCGCCGGCAGCGGCTTGTCGGCGCGGTTCACCGGCCGGTCGAGTTCGACCAGGACCTTGCGCGCCCAGGCCTCGGCGTCTTCCCGGGAGTAGTGGTCGTCCTTGGTGTGGCGTCCGAGGTTGCGCCGGTCGGTCTTGTCGTCGCTGGCGATGTAGCGGCAGCCGCTGCGCGTCACGGTCGCTTTCAGGTCGGCGACGAAGCTCGTGAAGACATCGGGATCGACGAACAGGTCGCCCGGCTGCGGCGGGCCGATCCAGATGCAGGCGCTCTGCGCGGCGTGGATGGCGGCGATCAGGCGCTCGGCGTCGTGCAGCTTTTCGCTGCGGCGGCCGATGATCATGTTGAGGCCGAGGATGACGAGCGTCACCGGCCTTTGGGCGCCGAGCCTTGCGTAAAGCCGGGGCAGGGTGGGGATGTAGCCGCCGCGGATATGCGGGCAACCGCGCAGGGCCAGGCCGTCGCCGCAGACCCAGGCGCCGCAATCGATGCGGGCGCGCTCGGTCCAGTCATTGGCGCCGGCACCGCATTTGGCGAAGATGGAGACCTTGAGGGCGGCGCCCGTCGCCGGATCGTGCCGCGCGCGCAGGGCGTCGTAGAGCGTGCCGCCGAACGGGCCTTCGCTGTTGGAATCCCCCAGGATCAGGATACCTGCGCCGGAGGGCGCGGCATCCTGCGCCATGGCGGGCGCGCCGGCCGCGAGGAGGCCCAAAAGCACGGCGCCGAGCCGGCATGACAAACTTTTCACGGACAGCCTCTCCTGCGCGGGCCAGCAAAGGCGGCGGCGCGCGCTTTGCCAATGGCGCGGCGGGATAATGGTAAACCCGGCCGGCGCTGCGACAGGAAAGTTTTTGGCGCCGGCGGCGGCGCGCGCCATAGTCGGGGCATGATCAGCGTCGTCATCCCCACGTTGAATTCGGCCTCTGCGCTGCCGCGCTGCTTCGACAGCCTGATCGGCGCGACGGTGCGCGGGCTGGTGAAGGACGTGGTGGTCGCCGATGGCGGCTCGAGCGACGCGACGCTGGCGATCGCCGACGCGGCGGGTTGTCATGTCGCGAATGCGGGCAAGAGCCGCGCGGGGCAGTGGTCGGCGGGCGCGGCGCTGGCGCGGGGCGACTGGCTGCTGTTCCTGCTGCCGCAGACGGCGCTGGAAATGGGCTGGGAGAACGAGGCGGAGGCGTTCATGGCGAGCGCGACGCTGGAGAAGCCGCGCGCCGCGGCGTTCCGCTTCGCGCTCGACGATTTCGAGCCCCGGGCGCGGCGCCGCGAGGCGATGGTGGCCTGGCGCACGGCGCTGTTCGCGCTGCCCTATGCCGACCAGGGATTGCTGCTGCCGCGGCGGCTCTACGGCAAGCTCGGCGGGCATCGCGAATGCACGATGGAGGACGCCGAACTGGTGCGGCGGATCGGGCGCTCGCGGCTGGTGCGATTGCGCAGCCGCGCCATCAACAAGCCGGAACCCGAAGCGGCGCGGCGCGGCGCGCTGGTGGCGATGCTGCATGCGCTGCGCGTGCCCTTGTCGGTGGTGTCGCGGATCGGCTAGAGCCTTGGCGCCAGGAGCGCGCCATGCACGGACCGACGTCGCATCTCTATTTCTCGCAGCGGCTGCGCCTGCACTATGTCGACTGGGGCAATGCGGGCGCGCCGCACCTGCTGATGATCCATGGCGGCCGCGATCACTGCCGCAACTGGGACTGGGTCGCCGAGCGCCTGAAGGACCGCTATCACATCATCGCGCCGGACCTGCGCGGCCATGGCGACAGCGAGTGGGCGACGGGCGCCGGTTACAACGAGATCCACTACATCTACGACATCGCCCAGCTGGTGCATCAGAAGAAGATGGCGCCGGTGACGATCGTCGCCCATTCGCTCGGCGGCTCCATCGCGCTGCTCTATGCCGGCCTGTACCCGGAGACCATCGCGAAAGTCGTCGCCATCGAGGGGCTTGGGCCCTCGCCCAAGATGCTCGAGCAATGGGCCGGGACGCCGGTCGAGGACCGCGTGCGCGGCATGTTCGAGGCGCGGCGCAAATCCGCCGGCCGGTCCCCACGCAAATACGCCAGCATCGAAGACGCGGTGACGCGCATGAAGGAAGAGAACGCGCATCTCAACGAGGCGCAGGCGCGCCACCTCACGCTGCACGGTGCCCTGCAGAACGAGGACGGCACCTGGTCGTGGAAGTTCGACAATATGGTGCGCATGGGCGGCCCGGGCGGACTGTCGGTCGAGGATCAGCGCCATCTCTGGGGCCGCATCGCGGCGCCCGTGCTTCTGGTGCGCGGCACCGAAAGCTGGGCCTCCGACCCGGTGGCGGACGGCCGCATCGCCCATTTTAAGAACGCTCGCCTCGCCAATATCGAGAGCGCCGGCCACTGGTCGCATCACGACCAGTTCGACGTGTTCATGGCAAAGGTGGAAGCGTTCCTTGCCGCATAGCTCAGCCGCCCGCCAGCGCGTTGGTGATGACGATCTCGTCGCCGGGTGCGAGGCGGCGTGCGGCGGCCTCGCGGGCGCGGATCATGGCGCCGTCGTGCAGGAAGACGATGTTGGAACGGATGGCGCCAGCCTCGTCGAAGAAATGCAGCGCCAGGGCGGGATGCGTGCGCGCCAGGTCGGCGAGCGCGGCGGCGATGGAGCTGCCCTCGGCATCGAGCCCGCGCGCGCCGCCGGCGACGCTGCGCAGCACCGGGGGCAGAAGCACGCGGACGGTCACGCGCGATAGGCCGCGACGCTCATGATGCGCGGCAGGCCGCTCGCCATCTCGCGCCAGGTCTCGCCGAGGTCGTCGCTGCCGTAGAGCGTGCCCGAGGCGGTGCCGAAATAGAGCCCGCCGGCCTGGTCGGCGGCGAGCGCGCCGCGCAGCACGGCGGTATAGCAATTGGCGGGCAGGCCTTTGGTCAGCGGCTCCCAGCTGGCGCCGTTGCGGCTGCGGTAGACGGCGAGCTGGCCGTCGCGCGGAAAGCGGAAATTGTCGCCGTCGAGCGGCACGATGAAGACGTTGCCCGATGGCAGGTCGATGGCGCTGGGGAATCCGAAACTGCAGTGGTGGCCGTCGGAGAGCTCGGCGATGGGCAGGCCCTCTTCCATCACCTGCCAGCTGTCGCCGCCGTCGGTGCTCTTGTGCACGCCGCGATGCTCCTGGCGGTACAGGATGTCGGCGTTGGCGGGATCGTGCGCCACGCTGTGGACGCATTGGCCGGTCGAGGCCGGCGCGGAATCGATCGCCGGGTTGACGCCCTTGTTTTTCGGGTTCCAGGTCTTGCCGCCGTCGTCGCTGCGGAACAGGCCCGCCGCCGAAACCCCCACCCACATGCGGTTCGGGTTGTTCGCGTCGGACAGAATGGTGTGGGCGCCGAGGCCGCCGAAGCCGGGTGCCCAGGTCTCGCGCCCCTTCTGCTCGTTGAAGCCGTCGATGGGTTGCCACGAGGCGCCGCGGTCGCGACTGACGAAGAGGCCGGCCTCGGAGACGCCGGCATAGAGCGCGCCATGGGCGAAATGCAACGTCCATATCTGGTCGACGAAGCGGCCGCCGCCCTTGAGCAGGCCGCCGAAATCCTCCTTTGCGATCAGCCGGTGATGCTCCGGATTGCCGCGGTCGGTGGGACGGTAGCGCGGCGCGGCCTCGAGCTGCTTCCAGTTCGTCATGTCGTCGCTGACGAACAGGGCGACGCCGTAATTGGGACTGTTGACCGCGACATAGGTGCGGCCCCGGTCGTCGCGCACCGAGGCGGTCACCGGCCAGCCGCGCAGCACGAACTCGGACCGCCAGTCGCGGCGGTCGTCGCTCTTCAAGATGGCCGCGCCCTTCGGCGTGCCGACGACGAGTGAGACGGACATGTGTTTTCTCCGCGATGCCGGTGAAGCCTACCACGTTGTGGTTGCAGCAAAAGCCCGTGCCTTGGGACGTCGTTTCTGCTAAATTCGCCGCATGACCAAGGAACAGATCGCTGCCGTTTTGGAAAATGTTCGCGTGGAGTTTGCCAAACTTCCGACGGCCCAACGCCTCGACCTCTTAGGCGATCTATGGGACAGCATTTCTGCCGACGCGGACACGGACATTCTGCTGACAGACGGGCAGAAGGCGGAGTTGGGCCGTAGGCTGGCCGATCTCGAAGCGAACCCGAACGATGTCGAAGATTGGAACGTGGTTCGCTCCCGCCTCTGGGCGCGGGTGAAGTGACGCTACCGCTCAGCTTCAAGCGCGAAGCCGATATCCAAGAAGCATCGGATTGGTATGAGGTACGCTCTAAGGGTTGGGCGCGAAATTGCCTGTCAGGGCAGAGGGTGCGCCGCAATCTTGGAACGGCGGCCGGCGGATCGTGGTTATCGACGGGGCGGGCCGATCACGTCGTGCTTGCTGTATGGATCACGAACAAGATGAAAAGCGTTGCAACGCTGATCGCGCCCACACCCAAAGCGGCTGCCGCCACGCAAAGTGACCATCGCGAAATGGCAAGCCGGATGTTGCGCTCGCGCTCGTAATCGCGAGCGTCCCTGCCTTTCGCTTTTGCCCGGAGAACTTCGAGATGCCAGGACATGCTGTCGGTACTTGCATAGCGATGGGCGAGTGCCGCAGCGATGGCTGTCCCCAAGGCGACGAGCATGGCGATCATCACTTCAAAAGCGCCCGGAACGTGCAGAAACCCCAATCTTAGCTTTTCGCCGCTCAACCCGGCCAATAAGGCGATGACCGTGAGCGCAGCCAGTGAAAGGCGGACGATCTCGGCGCTGAAAGACTGATAACCGTCGAGGAGCTTGAGATCGTGTTCAAATTGCTCGACATCGTCGAGCTTGTTTCCGAGAGCTGGCGTCGTCGTTGCCATGAAGGGCCTCCTCCTGCGCCGCCGACCATAGCTTTTTCGGCTTGTGCGCGGGGGGCGGCGGCTGGGAACGGCGCGGAAAATTCGTGTGGTTACTTTGGCCGCCTATGCTCTTCCAGCCGCGGCATGATCTCGACGAAGTTGCAGGGGCGGTGGCGGATGTCGAGCTGGTGCTTGAGGATGCCGTCCCAGCCGTCCTTCACGGCGCCGGGCGAGCCGGGCAGGGCGAAGAGATAGGTGCCCCTTGAAACTCCCGCGCAAGCGCGGGATTGAACTGTCGAGGTGCCGATCTTGGCGTAGCTGATCTGGTGGAAGACCGCGGCGAAGCCGTCGATCTCCTTTTCGAACACCGATTTGAAGGCTTCGACGGTGACGTCACGGCCGGTGAGGCCGGTGCCGCCGGTCGAGATCACCGCGTCGATGCCGGGATCGTCGATCCAGCGGCGCAGCTGAGCCGCGATCTTGGCCTGGTCGTCGCTGACGATGACGCGGGCGGCGAGACCGTGGCCGGCCTCGGCGATGCGCGCCGCCAGCGTGTCGCCCGATGTGTCGTTCGATGCGTCGCGCGTGTCCGAGACCGTCATCACCGCGATGCGGACGGGAACGAAGGCGATGCTCTCGTCAATACCGGGCATCGCTGACAACCGTGGCGGCGGGCGACGGCGCGGGGTCGACGGCCGGCGGGCGCGGCGCCGGCGGCTGGGCCGGCGGATGATAGACCGGCCACTGGCCGGCGGCGGTGGCGTCCAGGCTCGGCGCCGCCTCGCCGAGGCGGCGGCTGTAGAGCCAGTGATACATCAACACGCGCTTGACGTAGATGCGGGTCTCGGTGATGCGGATGCTCTCCATGAAGACCAGCGCGTCGTCTTCCTTGCCGGCGCGGGCGTTGATCCAGCCGGCGAGGCGCAGCGGCCCCGCATTGTAGGCGGCCGGCACCTGCGCCAGGTTGCCGCCATACTCGTCGAGCAGATAGGCGATGTAGCGCTGGCCGATGGACATGTTGTAGGTCGGATCGCTGAGCGCGGAGACCGCGCCGGAGCCGCCGAACCGGGCGGCGGTCGGCGGCATCAGCTGCATCAAGCCGCGGGCGCCGGCGCCGGAGACGGCATCGGCGACAAAGCGGCTCTCGGCGCGGATGAAGGCGAGCACCAGGGCCGGATCGATGGTGTAGCCGCCGTCGGGCTTGTAGCCCGGCACCGGGAACAGGCCGGTGAGCAAAACGCCGCGCGAAGCGGCGGTCTCGCTGGCGCGCAGCTCGATATTGGGCACGTTCATGCGGCGGGCGAGCACGGCATAGCCGACGTCGTGGCTGCCGTCGCTGGCGCCGAAGGCCCGATTGAGCTCGCCCGGCACCGAAGCGCGTTCCTCGCCGACCTGGGTCAGCGCCACGGCACGGCGCGCCGCCGGCACCGCCATGATGGCGGCGAAATCGGAAGCGGTGAGCACCGGATCGACGAAGCCCTGTTGCGTGTCCTGGCCCAGCATCCGCTCGGCGAGCACGCCGTAGAAGGTCGGTTCCTCGCGCGCCGCGGCATTGAGCAGCGTGATGACGCGCTGCGGATCGCCGAAGCGCAGATGCGCCCGTGCCGCCCAGAACGCGGCCTGGCTGCGCAGATAGTTGGGCACGCTCGCGGCCTGCGCGAGAATCTCGAAACGCGCGGCGGCGTCTTCGTATTTGCCCATGCGATAGGCGGCGAAGCCCGCGTCCCACTCGAGCACCGGCACGGCCTGGCGCACGCCGCTCTGAATGCCCATCGAGGTGTCGTAGGCGGCCTGGTCCTCGCCCTCGGCGAGATAGGACTGGGAGACGCGCTGTGCGAGGCGCGCCAGGTCGTAGTCCGAGGCGCCGCTCTGCTGCGCCTGGCGCAGCACGGCATTGGCCTGATCGGGCTGGTCGGCCTTGATGTCGCGTTCGATCTGACCCTGGGCGAGGCGGCCGGGTTCGGAACTCAGCGGCGGATCGGGTTCGCCGAATTCTTCGTAGCCGCCGCCGCGGCGCCGGGGCGGGCCGGCCGGCACCGGCACGCTGGCGGTCATGACGATGACGGTCTTGTGGTGGCGCTTGTGGACGCGCTTGGAGGCGCGCTGGACGGCGAGGCGGTAGACGCGGTCGGCGATCGGCAGCTCGGCATAGCTGTGCAGCCAGTCGACCAGCTCGTCGAGCGTGGCGTGGCCGTGCGGCGACAGGTAGTGCTCGGCCAGGACATAGCCTTCGAGCGTGGTGTCGGAGACCTTGGCGAACAGGTCGCGCGCCTCGTCGAAGCGGCCGTCATGCTCGGCGTCGAAAACCTGGCGATAGAGCGAGACGTCGCCGGCCGACAGTACCGCCATCGGCACGCTGGACGCGGCGCCGCCATCGGCGGGCAACGGAAGTTCCGCCTGCGCGGAGCCGAGCGCCGCGGCAACGGCAAAGGCCGCAAACATGCATGTCGAAAGACGCATCACTGTTCCCACTTCGAGGTGGCCGCCACTAACAGCCCAATTGTGCTCAATCTTTGGCACGCTCCGGCAGCCCGAGCGAATCGAGCTTGTCGGCGACGGCCTGCAAATCGCGCCACGCCAGTTTCTTATGCGCCGGCTGGCGGAGCAAGTAGGCCGGATGCAGCGTCGGCAGGACGGGAACCATCTCTGTGCCAATGCGGTACTCGAGCCAGCGGCCGCGCAGCTTCATGATGCCGTCATTGAGGCCGAGGACATGGCGCGCCGCCACCGCGCCGAGCAGGATGATGATTTTCGGAGCAGCCAGTTCGATGTGGCGGCGCAGGAAGGGCAGGCACAGCGCGACCTCGCCGGGATCGGGATTGCGGTTGTCGGGCGGCCGCCACGGCATGACGTTGGTGATGTAAGCGGTCGTGCGGTCGAGTTGGATGGCCGCCAGCATGCGGTCGAGCAGCTTGCCGGCGCGGCCGACGAAGGGCAGGCCCGCGGCATCCTCGTCGCGGCCCGGTGCTTCGCCGATGAAGAGGATGCGCGAGAGGGGATTGCCGTCGGCGAAGACGGTGCTATGTGCCTGCTTCTTCAGTTGAGAGCCTTCAAACGATTCGAGCGCGGCTTTCAGCTCGGGCAGCGACTGTGCGCGCGCGGCGATTTCAAGCGCGGAGCCGAAGCCGTCGGTGGCGAGGGGGGCGGTATCGCCGGGCCGGATTTGCGCCAAAGGTTTCTTACCCTCCCCTTGAGGGAGGGTCGAAAAAGCCGAAGGCTTTTTCGGGGAGGGGTCGGGCGTCATGCCCGGCGCCGGACCCCTCCCCGAAATTGTCTTCGCTGCGCTTGCCCCCTGCTGCGCTTCGCTTCGCGTCCGTACGCTGCCGCTAGCGGACCCCTCAAGGGGAGGGTAGGGGCGTGGTGCATTGAACCGGTCGACCGGCGCCTCGCCGATAGCCTCATCCGCGCCGGCGTCGACGAGCCAGGCAAGGGCGGCGAGGGCATCGTCGGGATGGGGCAAAAGGTCCTCAGGGCTATTCGCAAATACCGAAGACGGCGATGTTGCACAGGGCGCGAAGAAAAACGACCGCCAAAACGGCCGCGGTCAGCGGCGCCGGAAGAATACCGGCATAAGGGGCGGCCCGCCAAGGCGGGCGGGATGCCGGGCTAGAAGATCGGCTTGTAGAAGGCCACGGGCACGGCCTTGAAGCGCAGGATGGGGATCGGTTCGCCGATGGCGGCGCTGAAATCAAGCCCGCATGTGCGCAGGTTCGCCGCATCCGCGCGCAGCAGCAACGCTCCGAATTGCAGTCCGGGGGACTGCGGAAAAGGCATGGAACCAAACGGCAAGATCCGCGCACTCTCGTAGCGAAAATAGGCGATCGCGGGGCCGCCGCCCTTGCCTTCGCGCACGGCATCGCAGGGCCTGGCGATGTGCACTCGGCTCAGGTCGATCAGCCGGTTCGGGTCTTTCGCCATGACGCTCACCGGGATGAGGACATGGCCGTTCAAGGCAGCCGGCGTGAAGCCGTCCCAGTAGCCGCTCAGGCTTTCGCGCTGTGACTTCAGATCGCTGTCGTTGACCACGATCCGGACACGGCTGTCTTCGTATTTGAGGTGCCAGGCGGCGGCGTAATCGCGCGGATAAATCCAGCAGCGCAGCGGGTCTGCGAAAGGCCAGTCGCAGTTGACGAATTTGGTGCAGCCCTTTCCACATACCAGTGGCGGCGGCTCGCGCCAGCCGTTCGCCGCGACGGGTGCGAAGACGATGGTGCGATAGCGCCCATCGCCCCGGACGGCGACCGCGGCAATTGCCGCGATGACGATCAGGGCAAAGCCGGCCAGGACTCGCCGCATCGGGAAACCTTCCTTTCGGGGAAGTTGCGCGCACAGGAGCCTTATTGGCAAGGACCGTTGACCGCCGAATCCCTGCGCCCCATAAGGAGTTTACGGGGACGAATTAGGATTTTGAGTCATGGCCGAAGCGGCTCAGCGCGAGAGCATGGAATACGACGTCGTGATCGTCGGCGGCGGACCGGCGGGGCTCTCGGCGGCGATCCGGCTGAAGCAGATCAATCCCGACATCACGGTGTGCCTCTTGGAGAAGGGCTCGGAGGTCGGCGCGCACATCCTCTCCGGCGCCGTGATCGATCCCATCGCCATCGACGCGCTTATCCCCGACTGGAAGGCGAAGGGCGCGCCGATCGACACGCCGGTGACCGACGACCGGTTCTATATCCTGGGACCGGCCGGCTCGATCCGGCTGCCCAATTTCGCCTTCCCGCCGCTGATGAGCAATCACGGCAATTACATCGTCAGCCTGTCGAACGTCTGCAAATGGCTGGCGACTCAGGCCGAGGCGCTCGGCGTCGAGATCTATCCGGGCTTTCCGGCCGCCGCCCTCGTCATCGCGGACGGT
>Ga0210397_10003232_pt1 | contig 10056 bp, 3 predicted proteins | sample IncBWH2OmetaG_FD_160126 | JGI IMG/M metagenome (GOLD analysis project Ga0210397, IMG submission 160126) | Forest soil microbial communities from Barre Woods Harvard Forest LTER site, Petersham, Massachusetts, United States - Inc-BW-H-2-O ...
GAAGTGTATCACCATGAGATCGCCTTTGTGGCCGATGAGCGAGAACAGTGCGGACTGGCCCGTGGAGTTCTTCTCCATTGCAGCGAGGGCTTCCGAGGCTTCCTTGGCGATCGCCGACTTTTCGGCGGCGGGCAGGGCCCGCCAGGCGGGCCAGCGGAGGCGCATCATCTGGTGCAGGACGCTGTAGCCTTCGGTGGTAAGCGGGACGGCAGAGATTTCCGAGGTGACTTGCGGGCTAGGTTGGTGAGTCGTGGTCATGCGAGCCTCTTTCCGGACGGTGCTCTTCGTAGTAAGGCATTAAGGCGCAAAAGGCTATTGTACGCGGTGGGCGGGCGAGTCGAAAATTGCGGAACTGCGCCAAAGAGAACACACTGCCGCAGAATGAACTCCCGTTCCTTCTGCGGCAGCGTGGTTCGGAGGCTTCCACGGGGGAAGCACACTTGAGGCTAGAAACTGAAGCGAGCGCCCAGCGTGACCACACGGGCACCGAGAGCTGCGGTCATAAGCCCGAATTGCGAGTTGTTGCTTCCTGGACTGCCGATGTTGTTTGAAATGCTAGTCGGGTTGAAGTTTAGATTGTTGAAAACGTTGTAGGCGTCCATCCGAAACTCTAGCCTCGCGCCCTCGCCTAAAATTTTGTTGTTCGGTAGACCAAAACCTTTAGCCACAGTTAAGTCCAAGTCCTTGTAGCCGGGGCCATTGAACGAGTTACGTTGTAATCCCACCTGGGGAAGCGGCCCGCCGGAAGTCGCTCCCGTGAGCGGGGTGTAACTCGGGAACGCGAAATAAGACTGGGCGCCATTGGCGAAGTTCGACCCGCTCTTGAAGGCGTCGTTGCTGGTGCTGGTGCCCGCACCTCCGAGATAGATAGCGGGAAGCGCTCCGTACCCGCATTGCCCGCAATAGAGGCTGCCATTAGCAACGTTGACGTAAGGGGTCCAAGGGAATCCCGTGTGAAGGTTGAAGACGCCGCTGAGCGACCAGTCGCCGGCAATCTTCTCAATCCAAGCCCGGCTGCCGTGGAAGAAGACCGGTTGCCACATGCCAAAGATCTTAAAGGCCTTGCCGACGTTGTAGTCGGAGCGGCCGTAGTTTATCGCGGAATTGTAGGGAAAGAACGGCAGGTTAAACGGCGGAAGACCGCTGGAATAGGGCGCGGATGCAGTGTCCAGACTTTTGGCCCAAGTGAACTGCGCATCGGCCATGAACTGGTGGGAGAAGTTGTGTTTCAATTCCGCCAGCATCGCGTTGTAATTCGCGCGTCCGAAAACGCTCCAGAAATCTCCGCCCCCAATCAGCGGGTTCAACGGGTCGCCCAGCGCGCCAGGCGTGGCGTTCGTGTTCTGGTGGAAGAAAATGTTATGGGAGATACTGCCTTGATATCCCAGACTCGCCACAAAGTTGCGCCCGATGGCGTACTGCGTATCCACCGAGTAGTGGTGCACTCTCATGGTGGGAAGGGTACCGGGGAAGATGGTCACACCAACAGCTGACGGAGTAGGCCCACCCGGAACACACGTGGCAGGCAGCCCAAATGAGTTGAAGCAACTTTTCGTGTTCGGGTTCGCCGGGTAGCTAGTCAGAGAGTGAATGCTCCCTCCGATCGCATAAACGATGCCAGGATTCGGCGCCGTCGGCGATGACATAGACAGCGACGGAGACACCGCCAACCCCGGGTTGTTCACAATGCCGGAAGAGATCGAGATTTCTTCTTGGTTGTAGTTCAGGCCGTAACCACCGCGGACGACCAGTTTGTCGTGGAATATGGGTGGACTCCAGGCAAAACCAATCTGCGGCCCAAAATTATTCTTCTGCGCGGTCCACGCATTCGATTGTCTAGTCACGCTCAGATCCGTCAGGTAATCCGAGCCAGAGCCAGGGTGGGCGACAAACATGTTGCCCTCTTTCGAGCGCAGCGGAGTGAAATATGACCAGCGCAATCCAAGGTTCAGGGTTAGATTTCGCCGAACCTTGTAGTCATCCTGAGCAAAAAATCCCCAAAATGACTGGCGGTCGTCCTGGCGCACCGTCGTGGGAAATCCAGTATTGGGATCGAACTGACCACTTTCATTGTGCGGTGCGTCGTTGAGGAAGTCCCAGTAGTTAAAGAAGTTGTAGCTCGGTACTCCGCATCCGGCGCATTCTTGCAGGTAGAAGAGTCTGGTCTGCTCGCCGCCAAACTTGATCGTGTGAGGACCAACGATCTTAGTAGCTACATCCTTCAGGGTGTAAGTCCACTGATCCAGAATGCTGCCGACGTTGGGTCCGAAGGTTTCCAAGGCGACGTTGTTGCCACCAATTGTATCCATATTGCCTACGGGAAGGCCGACCGGAGACTGTGGATTGGAGGCGACTTCATTCCAGTGCCATCCGGCACCATTTGCACGGAATTCGTTCAGGAAACTAGGCGAGATGGTATGGTTCCAAATAATTGAATAGGCTTCATTGATCTGGTCGTGATGGAAGATGTCGTATCCTCGGGCCCCGTTGTTGAAGGTCGTGGACTGCGGCACCCAGTAAATCGCGAAGCCGATACGATCTTTTCCAGTTACATTCCAATCAAGGCGGCCATTGTACTGGTTCTTCGAGTAATTGCTGGTGCTCGCCGTGATGTAGTCCGCGAGGTCAGCAACGGTACCGAGATTCTCCGGCCCGCCGCTTCCGTCGCCGCCAGTACCGGGGCTTGTGGCGCTCGACCAACCCTGATCCATCGTCCCCAGCGGGGCCGTCAGTGGCGTCCCGATGTTAATGCCCTGGCCCGCAATTGTGCGGCAGTTCACGCCTTCATTGAGGCCGAAGTTAGCGCAAGTGGAGTCGGGACTAATGCCCCGGTTGAGAACCCCGTTACCGGGGAATGACAAATACGTAGCAGCGATGCTTCCGGAAGGCGCCAAGCCTGCAAACGCCGGGGTTTCGGCCCACTGAGTGCCGATATTCGTCTGGGCCGCCGGACTACGCACCGTCTCCCACGCGAAGAAGGCAAAAATCTTGTTCTTAAGAATCGGACCGCCAATGCTCCCGCCGAACTGATCGAAAAAGCTCGTATCTCGCAGAACCGTTTTGTTGCCCGGGCCGTTGTATCTCTGGTACGCACTCAGGCCGGGACGATGGGCGGTAAAGAAGGCGCTCCCATGGAACGAGTTGGTACCGGACTTGGAGGTGACTTGGATTTGAGCTCCACTGAAACGTCCACCCTCGGCATCGTAGCCATTGGCGAGCACTTTCACGCTTGCAACCGAATCCTCACTCGGTGTAATGATTGTCGTGCCGCCCCAAACCGCGCTAGTCGTGCTGATGCCGTCAATCGAAATGCCGTTGTTCTCATACTGCTGACCGGCAGCCACCGCGGCTGGGCCGTTCTCGGTTTGGAAGATACCTTGCGAGCCGCCGGTTGGGCCAGGACCCTGCATTCCGGGGAGTGGTTCTGCGCCACCACCGCTACCCTGAGCACCATCGCCGAATACGCCGGGCGCCAACTGGATGAGTTGGAACACATCGCGTCCGAACGAAGGCATGTGCTGAACTTGATTATCGGTCACGACTCCATTAATGGAAGCCGTTTCGGTATCCAGAGCAGGCAACGCAGAAGCATCTACGTTGACGGTGGTCGATGCTCCTCCGACTGCGAGTTGCACATTGAGCGCATTGGGCTGGTCAGGAACGAGGTCAACGTTGTCGATGATCTTCTTCGCGAAGCCGTCCTTTTCGACTACCAACTGAAAGCGCGCGGCAGCGGGGAGTGCATTGAAGTTGAATACACCGGCAGCATCGCTCAGCCGCACCTGCGTTTCGCCGGTCGCAGGATTGGTTAGGGTAAGGTTGGCGCCTGGAACCACTGCACCGGTGTTATCCGTTACGACGCCTTGGATGGATGTCCGATATTGTGCATGGGCAAGAACGGTGGAGAGGATGACGCAAACAAGAAACGTAACATTGCGGAGCGCGGAAGAAGTGGAGCGGCTCATGGAAGCCTCCCGATCTTAAAAGAACCTTACGATTTACCGAGTGGTAGTCACTAAAACTCTACAAAAGCGTTTTAGTAGCATTTGCCAGCTTATAGCACAGGCGATTTTCTACAGTCAAGGCGGAATGCCTTTGGGACATTAGGATGCAGTTCCCTACGGTGCCGACGCGATTTATTTGCGAGCAGCACCTAAACGATTTTCTTCGGGCAATCACGCGGGAGTTCCTGGAGCTTCGGTCGACTGAGGCCCGCAAGACAATTGATTGGGAAAAACAATCTCAACAGATGTTTCTGTTGCGGAGATCTATCTGGGAGCGAGCCTGTTCGGAACCCGGCTGGTCGTCTCACGAATCATGAGTTTGGGCTCGACCACGGTCTCGGCCCCATTTGAATCCGCTTCGGAACGGCGGATGCGGCGGAGCAGAGTCTCGGCGGCAATCCTTCCCATTTCCCGCAGCGGCTGGCGCACCGTGGTCAGGGCCGGATTCTGGTAGGCAGAGCTCTGGATGTCATCAAAGCCGACGACCGAAACGTCGTCGGGCACGTGCAACCTGGCCTCGCGGAGTGCACGGATTGCGCCCATCGCGGAGATATCGTTGAACGCAAAGAGCGCGGTGAAAGACTGGTGCGATGAAAGCAACTTCCTTGTGGCTTCATACCCAAGTTCAGGAGAGGGAGAGTCGCCTTGGAGTTGCGAGATAAGCGCCGAAGAAATGCGCAGGCCGAGGCGTCGGGCCGCTTTCTCGATGTTTGCCCAGCGAACCTCAGTATCGGAGCTGAATTCCTGCCCTTTGATGAAAGCGATTTCGCGGTGTCCGAGTTGGAAAAGATGCTTGAGCGCGATTTCCGCGGCACGCACATGGTCCAGCACGATGTTCGTCACCCCCTTGACGTGATTGTGCCCTGACACCGTAACCACCGGGACGGATAGTTGAAGAGTCCAAGGAGTATCGACGGCAATCAGGCCGTCGACCGAGCGTTCCAGGAACAGCCGGGGATATTCATCGATGAGGTCGGCGCGGTGGCGGTGACTGACGACGAAATAGAAGTATCCCTCTTGTAGCAAATAATCTTCCACGCCGCTCATGACAGAGGCGGAGTAGCCATCGCTGACCTCGGGGACGATGACTCCGATGGTGAAACTGCGCTGCGCGCGCAGGGAGCGAGCGAAGAAGCTGGGACGATATTTGTACTTGCGAGCGGCGGCTAAAACACGATCTTTGGTTTCCTGGGGGATGGAGTCTGCGACGGGTGAACGGTTGATGACCAGTGACACGGTGGCGGGGGAGAGTCCTAGGTGCTCCGCCAGCTCTTTCAGACTCACAGGCTTGGACCCCAGGCGCGCCCTCTTGCCATCGCTTTTGCCCTTCTTCTTTGTCGTCACGCTGCGCAGTCTCGCACAAAGCGAATCGGTGTAGCAAGCAGGATGTTAGCGTGCGAAGCGGAATATTTATTGACATTGGCAAGAAAAGAGTTTTTGATACATTGCGGAAAAGCCCTACTAACCCGATTTAGTAAGCGGTCACAACCCAGGCCCCACGGAGGCTCCTTCTCGTGCCATTCTCAAACTCTTACGCGCCTATCGCTCGCTGGTCTAGTCGAAAAGTTCCATCAGGACTAATGCAGAAGGTTTTCGCTGCCCTGTTGCTGTGCGGAATTGGTGTCGTGATGGGCGCGCACGCACAGGCTCCATCCCCGCGGTCATCGCCCGCGCTAGCGGCGGGTGTCGCGAATCCGAAGCTCGACGCCCGAGTCGAATCGATTCTGCAGCAGATGACTCTGGAAGAGAAAGTTGGACAGCTCGTGCAGTACTCCGCCGGGCAACCAACCGGACCCGGAACGGGCAGGACGGATTATGACGACATGATTGCGCGCGGACAAATTGGATCGCTGTTCAACGTGATCGATCCGCATGAGATCAACAAGTATCAGAAAATCGCAATGGAGAAGGCACGCCTGCATATTCCCATCCTGTTCGGCCTCGACGTGATTCACGGATTCAAAACGGAGTTTCCGATTCCTCTGGGACTGGCTTCGACATGGGATCCGTCGATTGTGGAGAAGGCGTCGCGTGTGGCGGCGATGGAGGCATCGGCGGACGGGATCAAGTGGACATTCTCGCCGATGGTCGATATCGCACGAGATGCGCGCTGGGGGCGGATGGCTGAGGGGGCGGGCGAGGATCCATTTCTGGGATCGAGCATGGCTGCAGCGTATGTGAGGGGCTATCAGGGTTCGCAGTTGGATGCGCCGGATAGCATTGCGTCGTGCGCCAAGCATTATGTCGGCTATGGCGCGGCTGAAGGCGGGCGCGACTACAACAGCACGGAGATCTCTGAACATACCTTACGTCAGTTCTACCTGCCGCCATTTCACGCCGCCGTGGAGGCCGGTACCGCGACGTTGATGAGCGCATTCAACTCTTTGAACGGAGTGTCGTCGACCGCGAATCCATTCACGTTAAAGCAAGTATTGCGGAAGGAGTGGGGCTTTCGCGGATTGGTAGTCAGCGACTGGAACTCGGTGGGAGAACTGATTCCGCAAGGCATCGCAGCGGACGGAGCCACCGCTGCGCGCAAAGCGTTTCTCGCTGGGGTAGACATGGATATGGTAAGCAGTTTGTATCACGACAATCTGCAGCAGCTCGTGAGTTCGGGTCAGGTGACGCAACTTGAGTTAGATGAGGCAGTACGGCATGTGTTGCGCGTTAAACTGGCATTGGGACTGTTTGAGCATCCCTTTGTGGATGAGGCTGGAGCGGCGAAGGCGCTTTATCATCCGGAGAGCATCGCGCTGGCGCAAACCGCGGCGGAGCGATCGTTTGTGCTGCTGAAGAATACGAATGGCCCCAACGGTAAGCCGTTGTTGCCGCTCGCGATTGGGCCGCAGAACATTGCGGTGATCGGGCCACTCGGGGATGATTCTTCGTTTCCGAATGGTGCGCCCGCTGGATCAGGGCCACGCGTTTCATTGCCAGCAGCCCTCGCGCAGCGAGTCGGCCAGGACCATGTGTTCCGGTTCAAGGGATCGGGGATTCTCGACGGCACAGATGGAGATATTGCAGCGGCGGTGGCGGGAGCGCAAAAGGCAGATGTCGTGATTTTGGCTCTGGGCGAGACTCCCGAGATGAGCGGGGAGGCGGCCTCGCGGGCGCATCTGGGCCTTCCGGGTAGGCAACAAGAGCTGCTGGAAGCGATTGTGCGCGCTGGCAGGCCTGTGGTTCTCATTCTATTCAGCGGTCGGCCTTTAACGGTGCCTTGGGCATTTGACCATGTGCCCGCAGTAATTGCGGCTTGGCTGCCAGGAATTGGCGGAGAACGGGCTCTGGCGCGCACGCTTTTTGGAGAAGTCAATCCCGGCGGGAAACTGGTAGTGAGCTGGCCGCGCAGCGTAGGGCAGGAGCCGCTTTACTACAACCATCTGAACACGGGTCGACCCGCCGGGGATACGGACCTGACGCACCCTCCCGTCAACATTGTGGAAAAGTACGTGTCGCGGTATATCGACGAACAGAACACGCCACAATTCCCTTTCGGCTACGGTGGGTCTTACACCAGCTTCACATACGGCAGTACCAGGATCAGTACACCGCGATTGAGTGCCGCGGCCCTCAATACGGGACTCGCCGATGCTGAACATCAAGCCGCAGCATTGACCGCCGAAGCCGAGGTGACGAATACCGGAGGGCGGGCGGGCCAAGAAGTGGTTCAACTGTACATCGAGCTTCAAGGCACGAGCGTCGCCGAGCCTGTGCGTATGCTGAAGGGATTCAAGATCGTGACTATAGCTCCCGGTGAAACTACGAAGGTGACGTTTGAGCTGAAGCCGGAAGCCTTTGCGATCTGGAACGCAAGTAACGAGTTTGCTGCCGAACAGGCAAAGGTTAAGGTCTGGATCAGCTCTGATTCCGCGCATGGTACGCCGGCTGAGGCGGAGATTCGCCCGTAGAACTGGCGTGGCGAGTGCGCCATAACTTAGGTCTTGAGGAACTACAGCCCATGAAATCATGCCTGCGCACTTTTTCGGCGACAGCGCTCCTTCTTCTTTTCATGCTCGGAGTGGTTACGCTCTCTTCGGCAGAATCGGGCAGCACCGAATATTATCGCCACGTCATTTTCGACAATAGCCTGACATCCGATTCCTACTTCTACAGCCATGGCATGGCCAACGGCGGGAGTTTCCTGGAGTTGAAAGACCGTCGCCTTCCGGTCGACTCGAAGACGTTTCTGACACCCCCGAATGCGCTCCGCTTGCAGTGGGAGTCGCAGCCCGGAGGAGGCTGGGAAGCCGAAGTTCGGGTGGAGGTATACCGCAATCGCTTCCCAGAGCTTAATGGACACAATCTCTACTTTTGGTGTTTCGCGCCAAAGGCGGTTGCCGCAGACGATCTTCCGATGCTCGTGCTTTCCAACAGCGGCGAGGGACTCCAGGTTGCAGAGTTTCCCCGAGCATTTACCCAGCCTCTGCCACTCGGAAAGCTCACGGGAAACATTCCGGCTGGGAAGTGGGTTCAGGTGAAAATTCCGCTCACGGAATTTCGCACGGCATCGATTTATGAGTTTCGCCCGCAGTCTTTGCAGAACATCATTTTTCATCAGGGACGCGCCGACAGCACGCGACACACACTACTCATCGACGAGATTCGTGTGGGGGACGATCCACCTGCGAGTAATTCGTATTCCCTACCCCGTCCGGAAAATGTTCACGCCATCGGATATGACCGGCACGTCGAAGTTCGGTGGGACCCGGTGAACTCGCCTCTGCTGGCGCGCTACGTGATTTATCGGTCGCTCGATGGCCAGAAGTTCGAGCCAGTCGGTATTCAGCTTCCGGGGACGAATCGCTACGAGGACTTTCTGGGGAAAGCGGGAGTGACCGCGCAGTATCGAGTAGGAGTCTCGGACTGGAACTATGGAACATCGTTTCAACCAACAGAGGTGAAAGCTAAGACGCGCGAATTCAGCAACGATGAACTCTTAACGATGCTGCAGGAAGCCTGCTTCCATTATTACTGGGACGGTGCCGATCCTGAGTCGGGCATGACCCGCGAGAACATTCCTGGCGACGACCGCATCGTCGCGACCGGCGCGAGCGGTATGGGTATCGCGGCACTGATCGTGGGCGTGGACCGCGGTTTTATCACACGCGGGCAGGGTGTCGAACGCATGGCCAAGATCGTGAACTTTCTGGAGCATGCGCAGCGCTATCACGGTGTCTGGTCTCACTTCATGGATGGAAGCACGGGGAAGACGATGCCCGTGTTCGGCATGTATGACAACGGCGGCGACCTGGTGGAAACGTCCTTCTTAATGGAAGGGTTGCTCGCTGCCCGGCAGTATTTCCGCGGAAACAGCGATGCCGAGCGCGATCTCTACCAGCGTATCTCGCAGCTTTGGGAGTCGGTCGAGTGGGAGTGGTACCGCGGTCCCCAAGCGGGAGATTTTCTCTACTGGCACTGGTCCGCAGAGTGGGCATGGCAGATCCAGCATCCGCTGATCGGGTTCAACGAAGTCATGATTACGTACCTACTTGCGATGTCGTCACCAACGCACGGAGTACCTGCGGACATGTATTACTCTGGCTGGGCGGGCCAAGCGCAACGCACCATGGGCTATCGCAAGGGCTGGTCCGGCACTACGGAAGGCGATCACTACAGCAACGGGCACACCTATTACGGAATCAAGCTCGACGTTGGAGTCGGCAGCGGCGGGCCGCTTTTCTTCACGCACTATTCGTATCTTGGTTTCGATCCGCATCGTCTACACGACCGTTTTACGTCGTCCTATTTCGAGAACAACCGCAACATCGCGCTCATCAATCGCGCGTATTGTATTGCCAATCCTGAACATTTCGAAGGATATGGACCCAACGCTTGGGGACTCACTGCCAGCGACGGCCCTGACGGTTATGTGCCCCATGCCCCCAATGAGAACGACGATCGTGGGACGCTTACACCGACGGGAGCGCTTGCGTCCTTTCCATACACTCCGGAAGCCTCGATGGCCGCGCTCAAACATTTCTATCGCGACTTGGGCGCGCAACTCTGGGACGTCTACGGCCCGCGCGATGCCTACAACCCCGGACAGGATTGG
>Ga0210397_10003233_pt1 | contig 10055 bp, 11 predicted proteins | sample IncBWH2OmetaG_FD_160126 | JGI IMG/M metagenome (GOLD analysis project Ga0210397, IMG submission 160126) | Forest soil microbial communities from Barre Woods Harvard Forest LTER site, Petersham, Massachusetts, United States - Inc-BW-H-2-O ...
CGACATCATAGTGGGCCGAGCCGGCGAGCGCGACGACGACTACCAGCAGGATGAGGCCGAGTGCGCTGGCGGTGTTGGCATCGACGGCGTCCGCGGCCGCGGTATTGAAGAACGCCGCAGCCACGATCACCAGCAGGACGATCGACAGCACATAGAGAAGGCCGACACCGGCCGCGAGCCCGACGCCGCGGCCGGCGTCGCGCAGGCGCTTGGCGTGCAGCGCGAACCAGATCCAGACGAGCAGCACCTGAACCGCGACGAAGGCCCACAAACCGACGCGGGCGATGATGTCTGCCGTGGTGAGCCCGTGCGAGGCGACGCCGGCGGCGTAGACGCCGGCTGCGGCGAAGACGAATGGCTGCCGCCGCAGCCGCCCGGACGGCGAGAACAGGAAGCGCAGCGCGTGCATGCGTTTGGTCTACGTCATTCCGGGGCGCCGCTCAGCGGCGAGCCCGGAATCATAGCCCAGTATTGCAGAACTGGCGCGCGGAGGGACGTTTGCAAATCTCGCAATTATGGATTCCGGCTTCGCGCCTTTGGCGCGCCCCGGAATGACGGAACGAGGCTACGCGAACTCCATGATCACGGCGTCGACAGCGACGCTGTCGCCCGGCTTGACGCGGATCTTCTTGACGATGCCGTCCCGCTCCGCGCGCAAGACGTTCTCCATCTTCATCGCCTCGACTACGGCCAGGCTCTCGCCGGCCTTGACCTCCTGGCCTTCGGCGACGGCAAGCGAGACGACGAGCCCCGGCATCGGCGAGCGCACCGCCTTCTCGCTGCCGGACAGCACCTTCGCCGGCATCAGCCGCGCGTAGTGTGCCTCGCGCTCGGTGTAGACGAAGGTCTTCACCTCGATGCCGCGGTAGGCGAGTTCGAAACCGTTGGGGATCATGCGCACATGCATGGCGAGCGCGGCGCCGTCGAGCGTGCCGGCCCAGACCGGCATGCCGGGAACCCAGTTCGACGAAAGGGCGTGACTGTTGCCGTCCTCGAACAGCACGGTGATCGCTTCGCCGTCCCGGGCGACGTCGGCCTGAACCTCGTCGCCGCCGAGCCAGATCGCGCGCCGGCGCTCGCGCGTCACCGCGCTGTTCAACTGCCCGGAGATGCGGCGCTTGCGCTCGCCGAGCACGTGGTCGATGGCGGCGGCGACGGCGGCGATCGCGCGGGCCACCTCGCCGGTCGGGCGCACACGCTCGAAGCCTTGGGGAAATTCCTCGGCGATGAACCCGGTGGAGAGCTTCCCGGCGCGCCAGCGCGGGTGCTGCATGACCGCGGCGAGAAACGGGATGTTGTGGCGGATGCCCTCGATGGTGAAGGCATCGAGGGCGTCGGCCTGCGCGTCGATCGCTTGCTCGCGCGTCTTCGCGTGGGTGACGAGCTTGGCGATCATCGGATCGTAGTAGAGCGATATTTCGCCGCCCTCGGCGACGCCGGTGTCGTTGCGCACGGTCACGCCGTCGTGCGTGCCTTCGGCCGGCGGACGGTAGCGCACGAGGCGCCCGATCGACGGCGCGAAATTGCGATAGGGATCCTCGGCGTAGACCCGGCTCTCGACCGCCCAGCCCGAGAGTTTGATGTCGCTCTGCTGCAGCGCGAGCTTCTCACCGGCCGCCACGCGGATCATCTGCTCCACGAGATCGATGCCGGTCACCAGCTCGGTCACCGGATGCTCGACCTGGAGCCGCGTGTTCATCTCAAGGAAATAGAAGCTGCGATCCTGCCCGGCGACGAATTCCACCGTGCCGGCGCTGTCGTAGCCGACCGCCTTGGCGAGCGCCACCGCCTGCTCGCCCATCCTGGCACGCGTCTTCGCGTCGAGCAGCGGGCTCGGCGATTCCTCGATGACCTTCTGGTTGCGGCGCTGGATCGAGCACTCGCGCTCGCCGAGATGGATCACGTTGCCGTGCTTGTCACCCAGCACCTGGATTTCGAGGTGGCGCGGATCGGTGATGAACTTCTCGATGAACACGCGATCGTCGCCGAAGCTCGATTTCGCCTCCGACCGCGCGCGCGTAAAACCTTCGGCGACCTCGCCCCTGTTGAAGGCGACGCGCATGCCCTTGCCGCCGCCGCCGGCGGAGGCCTTGATCATCACCGGGTACCCGATCTCATCGGCAATGACGACCGCCTGCTTGTCGTCCCCGATCACGCCGAGATGGCCGGGAACAGTCGAGACCTTGGCGCGCGCCGCCGCCTTCTTCGACTCGATCTTGTCGCCCATCGCGGCGATGGCCTTCGGGTTGGGCCCGATGAACACGATGCCGGCCGCCGCCAGCGCCTCCGCAAAGGCGGCGCGCTCGGAGAGAAATCCGTAGCCCGGATGCACCGCCTCGGCCCCGCTCGCTCTGCAGGCGGCGACGATGTTGTCGATGACCAGGTAGCTTTGCGCCGCCGGTGCCGGCCCGATCGGGATGGCGCTGTCGGCCATTTCCACGTGCAGCGCGTCGCGGTCGGCGTCCGAATAGACGGCGACCGTCTCGATCCCCAGCCGGCGAGCGGTCTTGATGATCCGACACGCGATCTCGCCGCGATTGGCAATCAGTATTCGTTTGAACATTACCGTTATAAGGTCGGCGGGCCGGCCCGCTGGCTTTGCGGCGTTGTCGCAAAAATGTCAATCACGGGCCGCGTTGGGCGTCCGGCCTTCCGGCCGGTCGCCTCATAGTCGTAAGTTGCATGCAGATGGACCGTGGAGCATTTGAATGCGTCGGCAGTTAATTCTAAGTGCAATCCTGGCAAGCACGGCGACGGCCGCATTGGGGCAGGCGCCGCCAGCGCGGCCGCACAATGTGGTGCTGTTCGTCGCCGACGGCTTGCGCTTTCGTTCGGTCGATGACGTTACCGCCCCGACCATGGCGGCGCTCGCGCGCGAGGGCGTGAGTCTCCGCAACAGCCATGCGCTGTTTCCAACCTTTACCATGGCGAATGCTTCGGTCATGGCGACCGGCCACATGCTCGGCGATACCGGGAACTTCTCCAACACGATCTACACGGGCTTCCAGGTCCCCAGCGTCAACAAGACGGTGACGCCGTTCCTGGAGAGCGACCCGGTGCTCGGCGATGTCGACGAGCATTTTTCCGGGAACTACCTCAACGAGGTCACGATCCTCAGAATCGCCCACGACCAGGGCTTCAGCACCGCCGCCATCGGCAAGGTCGGTCCAACCTTGATCTTCGATCACACCGACCGCACCGGCACGCAGACCATCATCGTCGACGACGCGACCGGCAGCCCGAAGGGCATTCCGCTGTCGCCCGAGATGACCGAGCGCCTCAAGGCGGCAAGCCTGCCGCTCGTGCCGCCGCCGCGCGGCGCTAGCGCCAACTACGCCGGCACCACCGTCGCCAACGTCGTGCAGCAGGACTATTTCGCCGCCGCGGTCACGCGCGCGATCCTCCCCATGTTCAAGGAACGCGACAGGCCGTTCGTTTTAATGTTCTGGTCGCGCGATCCCGACGGCGCCCAGCACTTCCAGGGCGACAGCCTCAATTCGCTCGTGCCCGGCATCAACGGCCCGACCTCGCTCGCCGCCATCCGCAACGCCGACGACGACCTGGCGCGCATCCGCGCCGCCCTCGGCGAGCTCGGGCTCCTCGAGACGACCGACATCATCGTGGTCGCCGACCACGGCTTTTCCACGATCGCGAAGGAGAGCAGGACCAGCCCGACGGTGCGGACCAAATTCGCCAACACGCCGGCGGGCCAGCTTCCGCTCGGCTTCGTCGCCCTCGATCTCGCCCGTGCGCTCGAACTGCCGCTGATCGATCCTGACGACAATTACCGGACCATCGGCGAGGGCGAGCGCAGCAAATTCGGCAACGGCCTGATCGGCGGCGACAGCAACAACCCGAAGGTGGTCGTGGCTGCGAACGGCGGCTCGGACCTGATCTACCTGCCCGACGGCGACAAAGAGTTGGCGAAGCGGGTAATCGACGTGCTCCTGGCGCAGGATTATGTCAGCGGCATCTTCGTCGACACCAAGCTCGGCAAGTTTCCCGGCACGCTGACGCTCGACGACATTGCGCTCGAGGGCGCCGCGGTCACACCGCTTCCGGCGATCGCGATCAGCTTTCGCTCCTTCGACACGGTGTGCGGGGAGCCGGTGCAATGCACCGTCGAAATCGCCGACACCATCCTCCAGCAGGGCCAGGGCATGCACGGCTCGTTCAGCCGCGCCGACACCTGGAATTTCATGGCCATGCAGGGGCCGGACTTCAAATCGCGCTACGTCGATCCGGCGCCCGCCAGCAACGCCGATGTCGGCCGCACGATCGCCCACCTGCTGCGTCTCGACGTGAGCGGAAGAGGCAAGCTGATCGGCCGCGTGCTTTCGGAAACATTGCCGAATGGCGCATTGCCCGAGTTCGCAAGCCGCGTCGTGACTTCGGAGCCGGCCGTCAACGGGCTCACGACCGTCATCAACATGCAGATGGTCGGCGATACGCGCTATTTCGACGCTGGGGGATTTCCCGGCCGCACCGTCGGCCTGTCGGCCACGGCGCTGCCCGGTGCTTCACACTGAGTGCGGATTACATCGGCAAGAGGCCGCGGCCGAGACGCCGGCCCTCGGCGGCGATCCAGTCGAGCACAGCAAGATCGACGTCATCAAACCCGGCGGGCAAGCGCGGCGCTGCTCGGCGTTGCTGTTCCACCACGATCTGCGAATGCGCGATCACGGCGGCGAGCGTTTCGACGTTCGGATAGTGCTGGTCGTGGCCAAGCTGCATCGGCGCCTCCGGCACGCTTCGCCAACTGCGGCAACCGCGCGCGGTTCCATCGAAATGAGCCCCTGCCTCGCTGGAACCACCGAGGCGGCGCAGACAGTCGTATGGGAGGCTGGCCGCGGAAAGGCGGCGATGCGGCAAAGTCGGGGCACTTTTCCGTGGCCGATCAAGCCTCGGTGAGGCCTGGGCGTCGACCGGCGGGCGCAAGACAGCCGGCCAGTCGCCAGAAGAATCTTCCATAGATGAGCGGGCAACGACGCAATTCTTCTTTGTCTCTCGCCGAATTCAAGGAAATGATGCTCAGTAGAAGGCCTAGTTTTGCCGGCCTTTGAGGGCTATGTAACGGCTGAAATTCTATCCCGAAACATTAAGACGAGCTCACGCGGAGGAGGTTTCCATGGCGCTCCAGATTGGCGATACCGCCCCTGACTTCGAGGCCGATACCACCGAAGGCAAGATCCGTTTCCACGACTGGATCGGCAGCAATTGGGCCGTACTGTTCTCCCATCCCAAGGATTTTACGCCGGTCTGCACCACCGAACTGGGCACCATGGCCCGCCTCAAGCCCGAGTTCGACAAGCGCGGCGTCAAGATTCTCGGGCTTTCGGTCGACCCGGTCGACAGCCACAAGAAGTGGTCCGGCGACATCAAGGACGTGGTCGGCTTCGCCCCGAACTATCCCATGGTCGGCGACACCGACCTCAAGATCTCCAAGGCTTGGGGCATGCTGCCGGCCGCGACCGCCGGCACCTCGGAAGGACGCACCCCCGCCGACAATCAGACGGTGCGCAACGTGTTCGTGATCGGCCCGGACAAGAAGATCAAGCTGGTGCTCGTCTACCCGATGACCACTGGCCGCAATTTCGACGAGGTGCTGCGCGTCATCGATTCGCTGCAGCTCACCGCCAAGCACCGGGTGGCGACGCCGGCGAACTGGAAACAGGGCGAAGACGTGATCATCACCGGCGCGGTCACCGACGACGAGGCGAAGAAGCTCTATCCGGACGGCTGGAAGACGCCGAAGCCCTATATCCGCGTGGTGCCGCAGCCGCGGTAGTGCAGCGTGCGGGCGCCAGCCCGCGTCCGGAATGACCACACGCAGAGCGCGGCTTCGGCCGCGCTCTTGCTTCGAGCACGCGGGTAAACTTCGACTGCCGCGGACACGTCAGAGCCGCGCTACGGCACCAGCAGGACCTTGCCGATGTTGCGGCGATCCTGAATGAAGTGATGCGCCTGCGCGGCCTCGTCGAAGCGGAAGCTGCGCGCGACCACCGGCTTGATGGCGCCTTGCGCCCACAGGTCGAACAATTGACCAGCCCAGCCACGGATGCGGTCGACCTCGCCCCACATGTGGCCGAGATTGACGCCGAAGGCGCCCTTGTTCGCGTTCATCAGCGACAGCGGGTTGAAGGCAAGCCATGGCGTGTACGCGAGCAGCGAGAACATGCCGAGCAGGTTGCGCTGCTTGCCGGTCGCCGCCGCGGAAATGCCGAACGCCCCCAACCGTCCGGTCGGCGCCAGGACGCGATAGCCCTTCTTCCACGAGTCGCCGCCGACGGCGTCAAGAATGAGCTCGACCCCGCGGCCGCTCGTGATCTCGCGCGTGCGCGTCTCGAAATCCTCCGTGCGGTAGTCGATGAGGTGGTCAACGCCGAGCGTCCGGAGTTGCGCGTGCTTACTGGCGGAGGCCGTTCCGATCACCTGGGCGCCAAGGTGCTTGGCGATCTGCGTCGCGGCGATGCCGACGCCGCCGCCCGCCGAATGCACGAGAACGGTCTCGTTGCGCTTGAGGCCGCCCATGACCACGACAAGCTGCCAGGCGGTGAAGTAGTTGACGGGAACGGCGGCGCCCTCCAAGGCCGACATGCCTGCCGGGCGCGCGAACACCTGATTTACGGGGACGCAGACCGTGTCCGCATAGCCGCCGAAGCGCGTCATGGCGATGACGTCGCGTCCGGTCCAGTCGCCCTCGACGCCCGGGCCGACGGCGTCGACCCGGCCGCTCACCTCGTAGCCGGGCACGACCGGAATCGGCGGCAGGTCGGGATAGAGGCCCATGCGGCCGAGAATGTCGGCGAAGTTGATCCCGCTCGCCTCAACCCGAACGCGGACCTCGCCGGCCTTCGGTTGGGGATCGGGCGCTTCCTTGACGGCAAGAACCTCCGGCGCCCCGGTACGCGTGATCCAGATCTGCCGCATGGGGACCGCCTTCGGGTCGGCGCGCAAGCGCGCATTGCTAGCTCAGCGGCCCGCATCATACATCTTCGTGAGCCCGGTGGCGCACTCTTGCTTTTGCATTCTGCGCATGCAGACCTTGGCGCCCTTTGCTGAGCCCCGCTGCAATCTTGAGGATCGACATGGACGTTCGTGCCGCCGTGGCCTTCGCACCCGGCAAGCCGCTCGAAGTGACGCAGGTGAAGCTCGACGGCCCGCGCGCGGGCGAGGTGCTCGTCGAGATCAAGGCGACCGGCATCTGCCACACCGACGAGTTCACCTTGTCCGGCGCCGACCCCGAGGGACTTTTTCCCGCCATCCTCGGTCACGAGGGCGCCGGCATTGTCGTCGACGTCGGCGCCGGCGTGACCTCGGTGCAGAGGGGCGACCACGTCATTCCGCTCTACACGCCGGAATGCCGGACTTGCCCGTCCTGCCTGTCGCGCAAGACCAATCTCTGCACCGCCATCCGCGCCACCCAGGGCCAGGGCGTGATGCCTGACGGCACCTCGCGCTTTTCCCTCGACGGCAAGAAAGTCCACCACTACATGGGCTGTTCGACGTTCAGCAATTTCACCGTGCTGCCAGAGATTGCGGTAGCAAAAATCCGCCCCGACGCGCCGTTCGACAAGGTCTGCTACATCGGCTGCGGGGTGACCACCGGCATCGGCGCGGTCATCAACACCGCCAAGGTCGAGCCAGGCGCAAAATGCATCGTCTTCGGGCTCGGCGGCATCGGGCTCAACGTCATCCAGGGCCTGCGCCTCGTCGGCGCCGACATGATCATCGGCGTGATCTCAACCCGGAAAAGAAGGCGTGGGGCGAGCGCTTCGGCATGACGCACTTCGTCAATCCGGACGAGGTCGGCGGCGATCTCGTCGCCCATCTCGTGAACATGACCAAGAGCGGCGCCGACCAGATCGGCGGCGCCGACTACACGTTCGAATGTGTCGGCAACGTCAAGCTCATGCGTGCGGCGCTGGAAAGCTGCCACCGCGGCTGGGGCGAAAGCATCATCATCGGCGTTGCCGGCTCCGGCCAGGAGATCGCGACGCGGCCGTTTCAGCTCGTGACCGGCCGGGTATGGCGCGGCACTGCCTTCGGCGGCGCCCGCGGCCGCTCCGACGTGCCCAAGATCGTCGACTGGTACATGCAGGGAAAAATCGAGATCGACCCCATGATCACCCACACGATGCCGCTTACCGACATCAACAATGCATTTGACCTGATGCGTAATGGCAAGAGCATCCGCAGCGTCGTAGTCTATTAGGGCCAGTCCGACCCCAACGAATGCGCTGCGGGCAGTCGCGCCAGCGCCGGAATGACGAGACCGCAATGAGCTCCATAGCCGAATTGAAGCAGCCGCCGTTCGCCGATTTCCTCGGCATCAAGCTGACCCACGTTTCGCCTGAGCGGGTCACGGCCGAACTCCTGGTGCGCGACGAGATCGCCACGATGCCCGCCATCATCCACGGCGGCGCCGTCATGGCGCTTGCCGACAATGTCGGCGCCGTGGGAACGGTAGTGAATCTGCCGGAGGGCGCCGGCACGACGACGATCGAGAGCAAGACCAACTTCTTTGCCGCCATCCCGGTCGGCGAGACCGCCTATGCCGAGTCCACGCCGCTGCATCGCGGGCGCACCACAATGGTTTGGCAAACGAAGATCACGCGTGCCGACGGCCGCCTGTGCGCGCTGGTCACGCAGACGCAGCTCGTCCTGCAGCCGAAGAAGGACTAGCGCGGCGGCACGCTTCTCCGCCAGCTCCCGAACAGCTCCTCTGCCGCTGTATGTACAAGGAAACCTCACGATGCGCGCGGCAACCGCCCCCAGCCCCGACGTCGCCAAGCCGGAAGCGCTCGCGCCAATGACCGGCAGGGAGTTCATGCAGGCCTTGATCGACGGCAAGCTGCCGCCGCCGTCGATTGCCGAGACGCTGTCTTTCCGCCTCGTCGAGGTCGGCGACGGCTACGCCGGTCTTCGAGGGCGAGACCGGGCCGCATCTGCTTAATCCCCTGGGGATGGTGCATGGCGGCTGGGTTCTTACCCTGATCGACAGCGCCACGGGCTGCGCGGCGCATTCGATGCTGCCGGCCGGGTTCGGCATCGCCACCATCGAGACCAAAGCCAATTTCACCCGTCCCATCTACAAGGACACCCGACGCGTCCGCACCGAGACGCGCGTCGTCGTCCGCGGGCGCCAGATCGTCACCGCCGAGGCGCGCGTGCTCGATTCGGACGGCCGCGTCCTGGCGCACGGGACCTCGACCGTGATGGTGGTCGCGAACAAATCCGACGGCGGATCGACGGCCAAATTGGCGTGAGGGCGGCTGGCGCCAGCCGCGTTCACAGAACCTGATAGAACCGGAGCTTCACGCCCGCCGGCTCGCGTTCGCCGGTGCAAACGATGATGTGCTTCGCGAGCCACTCATAGCGCGCGGCGCCGGTCTCGAAGAACGTCGCGCCGCGGAAGTAGTAGCTTGACGGGTCGACAGAGCGGCCGGTGGCGAGCGCCGCCAGCACCTCCGCCGGGCCGTGGCGGAGCGCATGGTTGCGCACGTAGATCAGCGCGCCGTCGTCGGTCTCCAATGTGTAGCGCGCTTCGAGCTCGGCCACGCCCTCGGTGCGAATGATCTGCCAATCAGCGCCGCCCGGTACGACCTTGCCGCGCAATCGCGGGCCAGAAAATTCGCCGCCGGTGATGGGAACGATGCGCCGCCCACCCTTGCCCACGTCGCCGAGATCGAGCGGCCGGTCGACGGTCACTTGCGCCGCGAAGACGAATTCGAGTGCCGGAGGAGCTTCCGCGTCGGTCATGGCGCCTCTCCTAGCGATTGCGCAACGGGGGCAAGATTGCCGATAATCGGCCGCTTGCCGCAATGGCCCTGACGAAATGTACGCGGCGCGACTGACGGATATCCCGGATGAGCTACCAAGCGATCAATTTCGCAAGAAAGTTCGGATTGTTCGACGAGCAATGGCAGCCGAAGGTCATTGCCGAGATGAACGACTATCAGTTCAAGATCGTCAAGCTGCAAGGCGACTTCATCTGGCACGATCACCACGACACCGACGAGGCGTTCATCGTGCTCGACGGCTCGCTGCGGATC
>Ga0210397_10003238_pt1 | contig 10051 bp, 7 predicted proteins | sample IncBWH2OmetaG_FD_160126 | JGI IMG/M metagenome (GOLD analysis project Ga0210397, IMG submission 160126) | Forest soil microbial communities from Barre Woods Harvard Forest LTER site, Petersham, Massachusetts, United States - Inc-BW-H-2-O ...
ACCCGGGCGTTCGCTGAACGTCGAGCTGGCAGTCGTGCAATCGCCCACTCCTGGCGGCTCGTACTCGTACACGTCCGCGACCCCGTTGGTGTCCTGCGGCACGAGCGCGTCGCTGCTGTTGAAGAACAAGCGCCCATTATTGAAAAGATAGGACGTGCTATGCACCGCGGCGCCCAAGTCAAAATGCCATCTCGGCGGGATCAGCGCCGCCAGCCAGTTGCCATTGAAGGAATTTACTTTGCCCGTTTCACCGACTTCTTTGCTCCACAGCCTGGGCTGGTCGATCAACAGGTTTTTTTCTCCTTCGACGTCGTGCACGCCGGTCGGCCGCGCGCCGCTCGGGTTGCACGACGCGCACACCAGACGGTTCGCCTGCGCGTCATACAGGAAGACCTCCTGGTCCGCTTCCCCGCTGAGCGCATCGGTGTTGTCATAGCCCGTGAGCGGCCGGTTGGACATGAACGTCAGATAGCGCCCGTTCGGCGTGACCCGCGAAGTGGTGCTCCTGTATCCACCCTTAGTGCCCCCGAATCCTTCTGTTATCCAGTCCAGTTCATCCTGATGGGAGAGCGTCGCGATGAACGTCGTCCTCCACGTGCCGCCTTCTTCGTGCATTACATAGAGGTTGTTCTGCCCGCTTGACGCGCCGCCCGCAAGCACGCCCCGCGCCACGAAATACACGTACGAGCCGTCTTCACTGGTACCGAGCAGCGCGTTCTGCACACGCGCGCTGCGTTCCCCGCTCAGGTGATCGGCCGTCAACGGCGTGACTTTTTCACTCGCCGGATCGAACATGTACAGTTCGCCTTCAGAGGTCTGAGGAGCGTGTTCAGCGCTCGGTTCGGATTCGAGGTAGAACAGCCGCGACCCATCTCTGCTCATCGTCTCGAAACGCGTATGCACTTTCGGATGGCCAAATCTCACTGTCTTATGCCCAACCATGTCACGCACATACCAGCGATCTTCTCCATGATCATGTTCGTTTTCAGCGCTGCTCATCACGATGTAGCGCCCATCGCTGGACATCGCCCACGGGTTGACATCGCCACCCTCTTCCGATCCGCCGCCAAAGCCCATCCTCGGTTCCGTTTTGCCATCCGGGAGAATATTCACCAACTGCAGCTGCCCCCCACTCCACTCGTACAGATTCTGAAAATATGCCCCCGGGGCTTTTTCGTCTTCTTCAGTGATCGCTTCCGGGGTCAGGGCCGCCCAGTCGCCGAAGACGATATGACTGAGATCGGGAGTCGACCCTAGGAACACCATCTGTTCCCAGGGTTCCGCTACACCGTGGGGAGCCCATTTCGTGCCGGGCGGCACGTTCGCGGCAGTCACCAGCGGCATGTACGATTCGCTGGTGTTACCGCGCAGATACAACGTCGCTTCGCTTGCCTGCGCAGACTGTAGCTTGTCGCCCAACTCGAACTTCGGTTCGAAGATTCCCACCGACAGATCGGGGGAGAACGCGTAGAAAGCTTCGTCGCCCGCGAACATGCTCACCGCCGTGGTTCCTTCCGGCGGAAGCGACTGTTCGGGCGAGATATCGTGCGTCCTCCAACCGTCTGCTCCGCGCTTTGAAAGCTCCATTGCATTGGCGGTAGCGCTGAAGTTCGCATCGAAATCCCCGACATGACCGACCACGCCTTCCCCCAACGGTTCGCTCGCCGCATAGGCGATCCCGCTGCCGTCGCTCGCCGCCTGCGAGAGCTCCACGTCTTCGACCAACGCGCCGCCTTTATCGGGCGGCGAGACCAGTTCCCACGCCCGACCGTCCGGTAGCGCCAACGAGCCGCCCGGGACCTGCGTCGTGAACGTGCGATCGGCGCCTACGATCGTGCCCACTTCGCTTTCCGTCACGAGACGATAGTGATAGACGGTGTGCGCTTCCAGGCCCTGCACGTGATAGGCGAGCGGCACGTAACCCATGCCTTCGCCGACGTTCCCGCTGAACACGTGCCCATAGGTAGTGCTCGTACCGTATTCCAACCGGTAGGAAGTCTCAGCGCCCAACGGGTCGATCCGCGCTTGCAACGTCACGCTCGTGCTCGTCGCGCTCGTGGCCGATGGACCTTCAACCTGGGCAGCCGGTATCTCTTCCAAGACCTGATCGGCGCCCGTGCTCGTGCCCTGCGCACTATGTACCACGATACGCCAGTGATAGGCAGCACCTGGAACCAGCGTCTTCTGCGGCAACTGCACCGCCGCGTGCTGATCTTCAAAGCTCGAACCGATCGATTCTGGCGAAGTGCTGGCGGCACCCGCGTACCCGCTCGCCAGGAAATGCGCCTCGTCGACATATTCGAAATGGGCTTCGCTAGCGCCGCCCTCGGGATCCACAAGCGCTTCGAACGTCGCCGCGCCCCGCAATCCCGGTGTCGCCCGCTCGCTGCCAGGCTCAACCGACGGACCCGGCGCAGGCAAAGGAAACGCCCACACACCGGAATGACCATATTCGGGGTTCTGGAGTTCGGCGTCGGTGCCATACACCAGCACCTCTTTGAGCGCTTCGTCGAACGCCATGCCAGCTTTCATAAAGGTGAGCGTCTTGGCGCCAAAAGCCTCAAGCTGCTGGCCGGAGGGCCCATACTCCTTAAACGAGCCTTCTTCCAGAAAAATACTGTCCAGTAGTTTGCTTCCGTCTGACACGAACAGATCGCCCGTGCCGTCGAGCGCGACCGACAGGACCGTTTCGCTGCCTTCGTCGAACGTCGTCGGCGATTCGAGGTACAGCGGGGCTTCGAACTCGCGCACGCCCGGCGCGCCTTCGTCCTTGACGAACACATCGCCCGCGGCATTGACAGCGAGCGCCGTGACATGCCCTTCGCTTGAAAGCGCGGACAGCGAGATGTTCTGCTTCCAGGCGCCCGAGGGTTCGAAGATCTGCACCCGCGCCTTATCGCCCACATACACATCCCCGCCCGGGCCCACCGCGATATACGCCCTTTCATAAACCATGCTGAATTCACTGTCGCCTGCCCCTTCGGCGCCGCCCTGGCATTCTGCCGCTTCGGCCGCCGTGCACACGTTCGCGCCGTTCTTGTTCACGTGGCCGCCGAACATCAACAGGAATTTCCCCGATGAATCGAACTTCTCCACACGACGGAGTGCGAAGTCGACGACATACACGTCGCCCGTGCCCTGGTCGACCGCCACTCCCGCAGACAGATCAAACGCGCCGGCGCCGCTCGAGTCTTCCGCCCCTCGCCGGCATCCGGTCGCGCTCGTGCAGACCTGAAATTCGTCGGCGCCGGACACGCCTCCGGTGGGGATCACGCCCCAACCCCAGCCCAACAGAAATTTCCCGGACTGATCGAACTTCTCGACCCGATTGTTGGCCGAGTCGCTGACGTAGACGTCGCCGCTCGCGTTATCGACCGCCATGCCCGGCGAGCCAAAAGCGCTGACCTGCCCGGCTTCTTCACCCCTAGGAGCGAACTGGAACGACCCTCCGCTGGCCCAAGCCGGGCCCGCGCCCAGCGCAAACACACAACCAAACGCGCACACAGACACCAGCGCGCCCACGATCAGGCGGCGAGCACACAGACTCTCAAGCACGTTATTCCCCAAAGAAACCACGCGAACAACAACCCCCTCTTAAGAAGTAACGAGCCGGTCCCTCTCCCAAGGTCCCCGTCAAAACAAGTTGGTGTCGGCCACAGAGCCAACCCAAACCCGACCTTATGTCTGCTCGACACCCCCTGGGGCCTTCGAGTCAAGTGTTGGTTATACACGAGTCTCGAACTCGTGTCAACCCCATCGGGGTCGACGCTCGGCGCTTACGGCCCGAGCAACGCCACAGGATCGCTGTGCGAAGCCAGGTTGCGCAGGCCGTCGGCGCTCGCGTCGGGACCCCCTGCCAGGGCGTGGCGCAGCGCCTCGCGATGGCCGGCGAAGCGCTCGCGCGCGTAGGGAACGGCCAGCTCGCCCGACACCATGAAGGCCCAGTCGCTTGCCTGAAAAGCCAGCAGCTCGCGCACCGCCGCGACGCCCGCGCGAGCTCCGGCGGCAAGCGTCTGTAGCTCGGCGGCGCGCATGGCGAACGCCATCTCCGCCACCGCCGGGCCCGACCAGGTGGACAGGTCGCCGCGCCTGCCCCACGTGCTCGGCTCCCACTCGCCGGTGCGTGTCGGCGCGGGCTCGCGCATCGCCCGCGCGTCGTCGAGGCGCACGAGCGCCAGTCCCTGCCTGGAGCACTCCTCCACCACCGCGCGCAGCCACTCCACGCCCTCGTACCACCAGTGCCCGAGCAGCTCCGTGTCGAGCGCGCACACAGCCAGCCCGCCGCCGGCGCGGCGCAGCCGCTCGATCGTCGCGGCGGCGAACTCGGCCGCGTGTGCGCGCGCGAGACCGAGCGCCAGCTCGTGGTCGTAGGCGCTGCCGTCGTTGGCCCACGGTTTGTGGTGGTGGACCGTGTGATGGTGGTAGTCGCGGTAGCTGCCGTGCGCCGGGTAGCCGGCGTCGCTCCAGACGCGCGCGATCGTGCCGCGGTCGATCGGCGCGAGCACGATGCCCGACTCGCTCTCAAGCGGGCGCAGGTGCTCGCGCGCGCCGAGGCCGTAGCGGTTGGTCAGCTCCACGCATGTGGCGCGCACGCCGGCTTCCTCCAGCAGCGGCTCCAAGTGCGGCGCATGGGCGCACTCGGGCAGCCAGAAGCCTCCCTGCCAGCCGTCGCCAAAACGCGCGCGGTGAGAGTCCACGCCGGTCTGCGCCTGGGCGCGCACACCGGCGTCCGTCGCCAACAGCGGCAGCACCGCGTGCGTGGCGCTGGAGGTCCACTGCGCGTGGCGGGCGAACGCGCCGAGCAGATCCCCGCCGCGCTCGCGAAAGCGGGCGAGCACGCGCTCGTACTCGCCCCACGAGCGCTCCAGCTCGCGCGCGAGCGTCTCATGGCCGCCGTCGCGCAGGCCAGCTATGTCTTCGGCGTGGGTGCGACGCCTCACATCGTCGACGAACGCTTCAAAGCGCCTGCCCACGCCGGGCGCTTCGAGCTGATCGCATAGCACCGGCGTCAGCGACAGCGTCAGCGGCGCGCCCTCGTCGAGCAGGTCGAGCAATGGCAGGTAGCTGCCGGCGATCGCCTCCCACAACCACTCCTCGCCGAACGGCCAGGTGCCAAAGCCCTCCACGTAGGGCATGTGCGTATGCAGGACGATCGCCAGCTCGCCTCGTGGGCGAGACGCGCTCACGACAGCGCCGCGGCGGTCCGGCGAGGACCACCCGATCGACGTCTGTCGCGATTCACGGCCGGCAGACGGCGATGAAGTCGAGCGCCTTGTCGAGATCCGCCTCGCCCGCCGGGCGCAAGGCGAAGTCGCTCGCGGCTATCGCAGGCGTAAACCAGCCGTAGAAAGGCTTGGTCAAACGCAGGCGCGGGTGGATCGCATCCCAACCGAGCTTCAACGCGAGCGCATGCACTCGTAGCTTGCGCGCATGGAACAGGCCATACAGCTCGACCTTGCCGAACGTGCCTTCGCACAGCTCCTGGAACTCGCGCGCGCGGTACTCGTGCACGTGCCACGGATTGTCCGAGCGCTCCGCGCCCTTGGGGGCGAGCGTCAGCACGTTGGGCGTGGAGACGAACACGACGCCCGCCTCCCCCACGAGCGAGCGGAAGTGGGCAAGCACGCCGGCCGGATCCTGTAGGTGCTCGATCGTCTGCAAGAACACGACCGCGTCGGCCGGCTCGGGGAAGCTCTCGACCAAGTCGCGTGCGAAGCGCAGGTTCGCACGCGTGTAGCGTAGGCGCGCGTGCTCGTGCGCCTCGGGATTGGCGTCCACGCCGACGACCGCGGCGGCGCTGCCGGCAAGCACCTCCGCGCCATAGCCCTCGCCGCAGGCCATGTCGATCGTGCGCAGCCCGGCCACGCGCTCGACGATCCACTCGTACACGGCAAGGTGGCGCCTGAACCAATAGTTCTCCTCGGGCACGTCCGGCAGCGTGCGCTCGCCCGTGAGCGCGAGTGGAGGCACGCCCTCGGGCTGGTCGCGTTGCTCGTGGAGAGACACAGACAAGGCGCGCGAGTATATGGTGCCTGGCCGTGACACCAGTTCTTAATGCGCAGGAGATCCGCGACGTCAACACCCGCTACCACGACGTCGCCGCCGGCCACTACGACGCCAAGTGGGGCATCGACTTCGGCGACGTCGGCCAGGCGCAGGTCGTCTCCAAGGTGCGCAAGGCGCTCGGCCGCGGCCCCGAACGCTTCGAGCGCTCGCTTGAGATCGGCTCGGGCACCGGCTACTTCACGCTCAACCTGATGCGCGCCGGGCTGATCGGCACAGCGACGTGCACCGACATCTCCGCAGGCATGCTCGCCACCTTGAGCGCCAACGCCGAGCGGCTCGACCTCGACGTGACGACGGTGCCCAGCGACGCCGAGCGGCTGCCGTTCGCGGACGCAAGCTTCGACCTGGTGATCGGCCACGCGATCCTGCACCACATCCCCGATCTGGGCCAAGCCTTCCGCGAGTTCGCGCGCGTGCTCGCCCCGGGCGGCACCGTGCTGTTCGCCGGCGAGCCCTCGCGCTACGGCGACCGCCTGGCGAAAGTGCCCAAGCGCGCTGCCGGAGCGGTCGCGCCGCTGTGGCGCCGGGCGATCGGCGCGCGCCCCGCGCCGCCCGCCGACGGAGGCGCACCTGAGGCATCGCTCGAGGGTTTAGTGGACGTGCACGCCTTCTCCCCCGGCGAGCTCTCCGGCTTCGCCAGCCAAGCCGGTTTCAGCGGCATTCGCATCACCGGCGAGGAGCTTTTGGCCAACTGGTTCGGTTGGACCAACCGCACCTTGGAGGCCACCGCGCATCCCGAAGACGTGCCCTGGGGTTGGCGCAACTACGCCTACCGCGGCTATCTCGCCCTCCAGGGCGTGGATCGTAAGTTGCTTGAGTCGCGGCTGCCGCCGGCGATCTTCTACAACCTCATTGTCACGGCTTCCAAGCCGTAGCAGGTCATTGGCCCATGGGCCAATGAGAAATGAGTTTCGAGATGATGCCGTAATGCGAGTGTTCAGCCGTGGTCGCCCACTCAAGCGCTGGCGCTATGTGGGGGTGTTCGGCGAGCAGTTCATGCTCTGCGCGGCTTCGATCCAGGTCGGACCGGCACGGCAGACGTTCTGGGCCGTGTTCGAGCGTGCGACCGGCGCGATCACGCAGCGCACCGGCATGATCCCGCGCCGCGGGGCACTCGAGCTGACGCCCGGCCGGCTGGCGATCCGCGACAACGCGGTACTGCTCGACCTGACGCTGGAGGAAAACGCGGGCATCGAGGCGACATGTCCCAACGGACGCTCATATGTGTGGACGCGCAAGCAGGCAGGCGTTCGCGCGCAGGGGACACTTGTCTTGAATTCCCACCCACCCACGCGCCCGCCAATCGCCATCGACGCGCTCGCCGTGATCGACGACACCGCCGGCTACCACGCGCGTGTCACCGAGTGGTGGTGGGCCGCCGGCGTCGGCAACGCCCATGACGGCACGTCGGTCGCGTTCAACCTCGTGCAGGGCGTCAACGATCCGCCGTCCGGCAGCGAGCGCGCGGTTTGGGTTGCGGGCGTGCCCCACGAGGCGCCGCCCGTGAGCTTCTCAAGCGATCTGCGCACAGTCGCCGCGGACGACGGCTCGGAGCTGCGCTTCGCAGCTGAGGCCGAGCGCAGCCGCCGCGACAACCTGCTGCTCGTGCGTAGCGACTACCGCGCCCCGTTCGGCAGGTTCAGCGGCGCCCTGCCCGGCGGCATCCAGCTCACGCAAGCGGTCGGAGTCGTCGAGCACCACCGCGCGCGCTGGTAGGAGAGCCGGGACGACGTGGACGCGTCAACCGGCCGCTGCGCCCGGCTTGAGCTCGAGTCCCCCGCAGACGGTCTCCACGACCAGCTGCTTGGCGCGCTCGAACTCCTCGTCTCCCTGCGGCAAGAGCCCGAAGATCCAACCGGTGAGCACCTGCTCGATCGCCCCGTAGAACGTCATCGCGGCGAACTCGGCATCGATCTCGGCCTTGAATACGCCTTCCTGCTGGGCCTTGGTGACGATCTCGCCGATCATGCGGTAGGCCTCGCGTATTTGACCCAGATGGGTCTGGCCGAACGAGTTGGCCGCGCGCGTCACCTCGACGATGATGACCTTCATCAGGTCGGGGTCGTGGCGATAGCTCTCGATGATGAACGAGGCGATCGCGCCCAGCTTCTCGCGCACCGGAACCGGCTTGCGATCGACCTCGCGGATCATCTCGAGCATCACGCCCCAGCGCTCCAGGAAGAGCGTGTTGAGCACTTCCTCCTTGGATGGGAAGTAGTGGTACAGCAGGCCGTAGGCGACGCCCGCCTCGTCGGCGATGTCCGACACGCGGCAGGCGTGGAAGCCCTGGCGCGCGAACACGCGCACGGCTGCGTCGAGGATCGCGCGGCGGCGGTCGGGGACGGCCTTGGCTCTTGTGGAGTTCATGTTTCCGTTCCCTTGTGGACCTGCGCCGAGGAGCGGTGATACAGCTTGGGGCGGCGATGGGAGAGCAGCGGCACACGCTTGCGAATGCCGTCCTGGTGGGCATAGTCGAGCTCCGCGGCGATGTGCCCGGGGGTCTCGCCGTCCGCGCGGGCAAGCACCGTCCCCCACGGATCGACGATCAAGGACTGCCCGCCCGAGCGATGGCCGCCAGGGTGCGCGCCGACCTGGTTGGCGGCCACGACGAACACCTGGTTCTCGATCGCCCGGGCGCGCACAAGCGCCTCCCAGTGCTCGCGCGTCGTCGGCAATGTGAAAGCGGCGGGCAGCGCGACGACGCGCGCGCCGCGCAGGGCAAGTACGCGGAACAGCTCGGGAAAGCGCAGGTCGTAGCAGATCGCCATGCCCAGCTTGGAGCCATCCGCCAGCACGCTTGAGACGACCTCCTCACCCGGCTCGTCGGTATCCGACTCGCAGTAGCGCTTGCCCTCGATCTCCACGTCGAACATGTGCAGCTTGCGGTACACGGCCTCGATCCCGCCGTCGGGGCCGACGTGCACAGAAGCGTTGGATAGCTTCTCACGGCCCTCGACGCGCTCGGCGATCGAGCCTGCCACGAGGTCGAGCCGCAACTCGCGAGCGGTCTCGCGCGCCCAGCCGATAGCTGGGCCGTCGAGCGTTTGCGCACCGGCGCGCAGCTCCTCAGGGCTGCCCATGACCGTCCACTTCTCGGGCAGCACGACCAAAGTGGCGCCAGCGGCCGCAGCCGCCCGCACCTGCTTGTCGGCGGCGGCGATGTTGGCCTCCACGTCCGCGCCGGAATTCAGCTGAACAGCGGCGGCCCTCGGATAGATTGACTGGTCAGTCAATCTTGCGATGATAGCGCCGGTCGGCGTCCTCAGGCGAGAAACGAGTCTTGCTTGGTCCCCTCGGGGAGACCGGCGACGGCGCCCTGCTCCAGCAACCGCGCGATCTGCTCCTCAGAGTAGCCGGCGGCGCGCAGAACATCCTCGGTGTGCTCGCCAAGCGCGGGGCCAGGCAGTCTGTTGTGCGCGCCCGGGGTGCGGTCGAGCTTGACCGGAATCCCAAGCTGGCGCACCCCGTCCTCGACGCCGGGCTGGTCGAGTGTCACCACCATCTCGCGCGCTTGCACGAGCTCGGAGCTCAGCGCCTCGTCCAGCTCGAGCACGGGCTCCAAGCAGCAGTCGTGCTCATCGGCGAACCGCGTCCACTGCGAGCGTGTGCGGCCCTTGAATATCTCCACGACCTGTACGTGTGCCTCGGAGCCGGGTTTCTCGAACTGCTTCTCGATCAGCTCGTCGCGTCCGACGCCGCGGCACCACGCTTGCCAGAACTTGGGCTCAAGCGCGCCGAGCGTGATCCAGCCGTCGGCGCACTCGTACGGGCGGTAGCAGATGACCGCGCCGGCCAGCAGCTGTCCCCCGCGCTTGGGGACCTCGCCGTCGGCGAAGTACCGGCCCGCGACCATCGCCAGCCACGACAGCGCGCCGTCGGCCATCGAGACGTCCACCAGTTGCCCCTGGCCCGATCCGGATGATCGGGATCCCGACCGTCCTCCCCCACCCACCCCAGGCGACCGTCCTCCCCCACCCACCCCAGG
>Ga0210397_10003239_pt1 | contig 10050 bp, 8 predicted proteins | sample IncBWH2OmetaG_FD_160126 | JGI IMG/M metagenome (GOLD analysis project Ga0210397, IMG submission 160126) | Forest soil microbial communities from Barre Woods Harvard Forest LTER site, Petersham, Massachusetts, United States - Inc-BW-H-2-O ...
TGCCGAAAGCCCTGTTCACGGCCGCGAGGCTATTCGAGCAATGTTCAAGGCCGGATTTGACGCGGCCGAGATGGTCTGCATTCGCGAAAACCTCTTTGCGGACGGCGAGTGGGCTATCCTGGAGTGGCGGGACCCGAAAGGATTGCGCGGCTGCGGCTTCTTCCACGTCGTTGACGGGCAGATCGCTTTTCAGCGCGGCTATTGGGACAAATTGTCATTCATCAGGCTCCACGGCGTGCCGCAGGCCGACAATTCAAACTGAGACACTACCCGAGTTTCCGGCCGGGCGAGCCGCACCGCCGCTTGCCCCGCGCAGGATCGCGGGGCAGCGACAATCACGCGGCGTCAAGGCGGGCGATCTCGGCTTCGATCTCGGCGCGCCAGCGATCGGCTTCGTCCTGGTCGGGGAGCCGCGTGTAGAGATAAGGCCACACCGTCTCGCGATAGAGCTCGACCATCACTTGCTCCCACTGCCAGCGCTTAGCCGCCCGCATGGCGGCAAGCATATCGTTGAGCCGGCTACGCACGTGGCTGGGATCGAGGACAAAAAAGTTCGGCGCGGCTTGCGCGGCCCCGAACGACTCGGGCGGGTCTGGTGGCACGGGCAAAATCTCCGCGAATCACCTGTGTCATTGTACCGCGGATCGTATCCGACAAAATCAGGACGTTGGCGCTCCTGTGCAGACGGCGGAATGCAGCCCGCGGCACCGCGAAATCGCTGACGACAGGCGATCCCGCGCCCCACCGCGGGATGCGCCTTAGTCGCGCCAGCCGCGCACCAGTTCGTCTCATCGAAAGGAGCGATAGCGCCGGGACGTGGGGACGGTGCGACTACCGGGAGCTCCGCCTCCCCTCCCGCCGTTCAATGTCCGCCCTGGTCCGCCGCGTGAGCAAAATGAATTCATCGGCCGGGGCCGCGCGGAAGCGGGCGGAGGGTCAAGCGCCGCGGCAGCGGATGGAATGCCGCGCCGACAAATGCCCTGCGACCCGCAGCCCTCAATAGGAAAACGGTGACCGCATGCCCCGCAGCGAAGTCAGCCGCTCGCGTTCGCTCAGCACGCCGAGCGTGTCGGACCACGCCACCCACAGGTCGGACAATTGCCTCCAGGCCTGCTGACCATGGTCTTCGCTGCATAGCCGCGCCGCCGTGAGACACTCGGCGGACCTTTTCTTGCAGTCCTCCGGACTCATCATCGCGCCGCTCCCCCGGCGAACGGCATCGATGAAGGATTTTAGTTCTCGATCCGACAAGACAAAAAGTTGCCGGAGCGGGTTTTCCACCGTCAAAGAGGCGGTTTTCCACAATCCTGGCAGCCGTTTTCCACAGGCTGACGGGGCAGAGCGAGAGTTGAAGCTTCGTCGCTTCTCGGGCGGTCAGGGAGTGACGCTGCCCCTCCCCGCTTCCTCACAAGGTCGGATCAGGAGTCGCTTCCGGCAAAAGGGGGAGAGGCGAGAACGCGCGGCGGACGCGGAGGCATCAACCCTGCGGCGGGATGGCGCCGGCCTGCCGGGTGATCAGCCCGTAGTGCTCGATGCGGCGGTGCTGGGCGAAGTTGAACATCGCCTCCTTGTTGAACCGGCTGATGGCGAGGTCGCATCTTGCCGTGAACACCTCGTCGCCCTTGGTCGTCGCCTGCGCCACGATCTCGCCCGAGGGCGCCACGATGCAACTGCCGGCGAGAAGCTCGCTTCCCTCCTCGTTGCCGGCCTTGGCAATGCCGACCACCCAGGTGCTGTTCTGGTAAGCGCCGGCCTGCATGCACAGGTGGTTGTGAAAGTCGGCGAGGTGATCGTAGACCGGCACCCACGGCAGATGGGTCGGCGTGTTGTAGCCAAGCAGAACGAGCTCGACGCCCTGCATCCCCATGACCCGGTAGGTCTCCGGCCAGCGCCGGTCGTTGCAGATGCACATGCCGACATTGCCGCCGAAGGCGCGCCAGACCGGAAAGCCGAGGTCGCCCGGCTCGAAATAGCGCTTCTCCAGGTGCTGAAAAGGATAATGCGCCCGATTGTCGGCGTGGCCGGGCAGATGCACCTTGCGGTATTTGCCGACGATCGCCGCGTTCTTGTCCACCAGGATCGCGGTGTTGTAGCGGTGGGTCGCGCCGTTCTCTTTCGCCAGTTCGGCATAGCCGAGATAAAAGCCGATGCCGAGCGATTGCGCGGCCTCGAACAGCGGCCGCGTCGCCGCGCTCGGCATTTCGCGCTCGAAGAAGCTGTCGATCTCGGCGTCGTCTTCCATCCACCAGCGCGGAAAGAAGGTAGTCAGGGCGAGTTCCGGGAAGACCACGATGTCGCTGCCGCGCGCCTTGGCCTCGCGCATGAGCTCGAGCAGCCGCGATACCACCTGCTGGCGCGATTCGTCGCGGGCGATGGGCCCAGTCTGGGCACCGGCGACGTTGATGAAGCGTTCCATGGCGCACCTCTCGTTTCAGCCCACGGCACAATCGACCTGACGTTCGTGGCTCACCCTGACGTCGATGGGCCGGTCACGCCTTCGCCGGCACAAGCTCGGGGGTGCGATGCTTGTTGATTTTCATCCACACATGTTCGCCGGAAGTCGTGCGGCCATAGCGCGGCGGGCGGTCGGCACCGCAGCAGGTCGGCAGGCATTCGATCAAGGCGTCATAATTGGGTTGATGGAAGAACGCCATCGACAGCCGGCGGCTGCCCGACGCCTTGTCGCGCGGCGGATTGACCACGCGGTGCAGAGTAGAAACCCAGCGATTGTTGGTCCACTCGGCCATAAGGTCGCCGAGGTTGACCACGAAGGTACCGGGCAGCGTCGGCACGTCGATCCATTGGCCGTCCTTGTTCAACACCTGCAGACCGCCCGGCGCGTTGTCGGGCTTCAGTATGGTAAGGCTGCCATAGTCAGTGTGCGCACCCGCGCGCAACTGTCCGGGCAGCGGCTCCTTTGGCTGCTCGGGGTAGTGCAGGACGCTGAAGTTGGTTATGTGGCGGTCGATTTTGTCGTCGAAGTAGTGCTGGTCCATGCCAAGGCCGACGGCAAAAATGCGCATCAGCGCCGTCGCCACGCGCTCCATCTCGCGGTAGTAGGTCTCCCAGACCGGCCGAAAGTCGGGCAGAGATTCCGGCCACAGGTTGGGGGCGAAAAACTTTCCCGGCGCCGCGGCACGGTGGTAGTCGTCATCGGGAAAGTCGACCGGGCCAATGGAAAAAGATTCCTTGAAGTCCGGCGGCGATTCCTGGTCCAGCGAATAAGACAGGGCTTCGCTTCCGAGCGCGATGTAACCGCGATAGCGGTCCGGCGGCATCCGCAGCTTCAGCTTTTCCTCCAGCGGCCGATCGAAATAGGCCAGCGATACCCCGCGCATGTCGTCGATGAGGCGATCGGCCACGCCATGTCCCGAGATGATCAGGAAGCCGAGGCTGGAGCAGGCGCTGTCTACTTGACGCGCCACGGCTTCCCGGTCGCTTGCACCTCCTTCTGCGAACGGCGCGATGTCAACGACCGGGATGCTGTCCATTTCGCCTACTCCGCTGCGGACCAATCCTCGAGTAACCCGAAACGCCTTAGCCTGCGCGCCGCGAGCACGGATCGCTAGGCCGCATCAAGCGTCTCTGGCCGGCGCGAATCCTCAAGCAGAATACCGGCCTCGGCGGGCCAGCACAGCATTTCGCGGGCGCCCCTCTTGTAGATGCGGTCCTGCGCGTGCCGGTGCTGCTCGACGTGGACGTAATGCCCTGGCGCCACCTCGAACACGTCGGTCTCGAGCGAGCCGAGAAACTCGCTGGCGATATACTTGCCTTCGACGCGGTTGGCCATGTCCTGCTTGTCGCCGGTGTTCATCAAGTCGGCGCGCACCGAAAACCACACTTCCTTGCCGATCGGCACGTGGCGCACGCCCGGCGGCACCTTGATGTAGAGCAGCTGGCCGAGCGATTCGACGAACACGATCGAGCCGCTGCGCGAGCGGATGCGGCCTTGGAACAGATTGTTGTTGCCGATGAACTCGGCCACGAACTTGGTGCGCGGGGTCTCGTGGACCTCGCGCGAGGTGCCGATCTGCTGGATGACGGCGTCGCTCATGACGATGACCTTGTCGGCGAGCGACAGCGCTTCCTGCTGCGAATGGGTGACCATGATGAAGGTGATGTTCAGCTCCTGCTGCACCTTCTTGAGCTCGATCATCATCGCCTGGCGCAGGTTGAAATCGAGCGAGCCGAGCGGCTCGTCGAGCAGCAGCACGGTCGGCCGGCTGATGAGGGCGCGGGCGAGCGCGACGCGCTGCTGCTGGCCGCCGGAGAGGTCGCGCGGCCGCCGCTCGGCGAAGCTCGCGAGCCCGACCATTTCCAGCATCTCCCAGACGCGGCGGTCGCGGGCGATCTTCTCCATGCCCTTCATCTTCAGGCTGAACTCGACGTTCTGAAACACCGTGCGGTGGGGAAAGAGCGCGAAGCTCTGGAACATCATCGAGGTGTCGCGCAGCGCCGGCGGCAGGTCGGTGACGTCCTTGCCGGCGACGAAGATCTTGCCCGCCGTCGCCTCGTCGAGGCCGCCGATCATGCGCAAGGTCGTGGTCTTGCCGCAGCCCGACGGCCCGAGCATGGCGATGAATTCGCCGTGCCTGAGCTCGGCGTTGAAGTCGATCACGGCGCGGGCGCCGCCGGGAAAGGTCTTGGAAACGTGCTCCAGGACGACGTCGTACTCGCTCATGGCCGAGCCGGGTCAGCCCGCCGCCTTGGCGACGGCGTTGAGCATGTTCCAGACCGAGTCGAAGGGCACGTCGTTGAGCGCGCCTTCCTGGTTGAACTCGGCCAGCACCTTGACCGCCTGGCGCAAGTCCTCGTTCGCGCCGGCATGCTCGCCGAGCCGCGCGATCGCCTCGGGGAATGGCACTTCCCGCGCCTTCTTGGTGCGCAGATGCTCCTGCACCAGCGCATTGAGGTGCTCGTAGGTCTGCTTCAGCGAGCCGCCGTTGTACGGCCGGCCGAGCAGGCCCTGGATGCCGTTGGCGCTGAGCCGCTGCCGCAGCCCCTCGGGGATCGATTGCGCAATGCCTTCGAGGACCTCGCCGATGCCGAAGCCCTGGGTAAACAGGCCGCGAATGGTGTCCATGGTGCCGTCGCCGCCGCCATACATGCGGATCTGCGCCTGCGACAGCGCGCTGCCCATCGCCTTCGCCTGATCGATGTGAACGTCGCGCTCGGCCTCAATCCGCAGTTTCGCCAACTCGAGGAAGGTCGCGGCGTCGTTGTACTTCTTGAGCGCTTCGGCCTTGGCTTCGAGGCCGGTCGCCTCGGCCTCCAAGAGCCGCTGCGTGTTGGCGATGCGCAGCGTCTCGACCTCCATCTCGGCGCGCCCGCGCGCGCCGGCCTCGCGCTCGAGGCCTTCGGCGCCGATCTTCTGCGCCTCGGTCGAGGCACGGGCGCGGATCAAGGTCGCCTCGGCTTCCAGTTGCGCCGCGGCCTTGCGCGTCTCCGACTGCGTGATCATGTGCATGCGCGTGACCGCGGCCTTGCTCTCCTCGTCGATGCGCCGCGACTCGGCGGCCTTGCCGGCATCGATGATCTCGATCTGGCGCCCGCGCTCCGCGTCCGCCACGATGCGCACTGACTCGGCGCCATGCTCGGCGCGTTCGCGCTCCGCGGTCGCCGCCAGGCGCTTGACTTCGGCCGACTCGAGCTCGCGGGTCTTGCCGACAAGCGCGATCTCACGGTCGCGCTCGGCCTGCTCGCGGCCGAGGAAGCGCTCGATATCGGTGCGCTCGCGCTCGCCCTCCTTGCCGATGAGCGCGATGTCGCGGTTGAGTTCCTCGAGCTGGGTGGCCAACGCGCTGCGCACCTCGGCCTGTTGCAGCTCCGCATCCTTGGCGACGAGGGCGATCTGCCGCTCGCGGTCCTCCTGCTCGCGCGCCAGCACGCGGCGGATCTCGGCGCGCTCCAGCTCCTCGGCCTTGGCGACGAGCGCGATCTCGCGGTCGCGCTCCTCCTGCGAGCGGGCGAGCGCGCGGCGGATTTCCGCGGCCTCGCGGCGCTTCGCTTCCTCGATGATGGCGACGTCTTTCTGGATCTGCGCCGCTTCGAGCGCCTGCTGCTTGCGGATCTCCTCCTGCTCGACCTCCCAGCGCCGGTCGAGCACGTAACGCTGCTGCTCGCTCAGGATGCGCGCGCGCTCGTCGGAAATCTCCTTCTCCTGCTTGGCGGCGGCGACCGCTTCGTCGCGATCGACATCCAGGATGCCGAGGCGGGTCTCGAGGCTGCGCCGGCGCACCGCGAGCGCGGTTTCCTCGCTCGCCATGTGGCGCTGATCGCGCGCGCGCTCTTCGGCCGCGGCGACTGCAGTCGCGCGCGCGATCTCGGCCTCCTGCCGCTCGCGCTCCTTGGCGGCGAGATCGATGTCCTTGTCGCGTTGGGCGCGCTCGCGCGCGAGGTTGCGGCTGATTTCGGCGATTTCCGCCTCGCGCGCCTTGTCGATCAGCTCGATCTCGCGGTCCTTCTCCGCCTTCTCGATCGCCAGACTGCGCTGGATGCGCTCCTGCTCGAGCGCCAGCTCCTTCTGCACCTGCACGATCTCGCGCCGCTTCGCTTCGGCGGTGACGGCGATGTCGCGCTCGGTGCGCAACTGCTCGAGCGTCTTCTCGTTCTCGAGCTCCTTCTGCTCGACGGCGAGGCGCTGGTCGAGCACGAAGGTCTGCTTCTCGCGCAGCTGCTTGGCCTGCTCGTTGGCGACCTCCTTGTCCTGGCTGGCGCGCGCCACCGCCTCCTGGCGCTCGATCTCCAGGAGTTCGAGCTGGGTGGTGAGGTCCTTCTGGCGGATCGCGACCGTGGTCTGCTTCTCGGTGGTGTGCACCTTGCGCCGCGCCTCCGAGGTGATCTCGGTGATGACCTTGAGACCTTCGGCATCGAACACGTTGTCGGAGCGGAAATACTCCTTGGTCGACTGCTCCAGCGCGACGATGGTCACCTCCTCGAGCACCAGGCCGTTGGCGACGAAGCTTTCGCTGACGCTCTCCTTGATCTCGCGGGCAAACCCATCGCGGTTCTCATGCAGCTGCTTGAGCGTCTTGGTGGCGGCAAAGCTGCGCAGGGCGCCGACCACCTTCGCTTCGAGCAGGTTGCGCACCTTGTCGGCATCGAACGTCTTTTCCCCGAGCGTCCGGCTGGCGGTGAGAACCGACGCCTCGGTGTGGCCGACGTGAGCGTAAAATTCAGCGTTCACGTCGATGCGGATGTTGTCGGACGTGAGGATCGCCTGTTCGCGCGCCCGGCTGACCGCGAACTTGATCGTTTCCAGCGAGACCCAGGTGATCTCATGAAAGACCGGAAGCACGATGGCGCCCTTGCCCAGGCACACTTTGGTGCCGAGGAAGCCGGTGCGGATGAAGCCCATGTTGGAGGGCGCTCGCTTGTAGATCCAGATCGAGACGATATAGAAGATCGCGACAAGGATCACCGCGATGACGAACAGAGTGATTACGAGCTCAAGCATCGTGCACTAGTCCCATTTGTCCAAGCTCTTGCATTGCCAGCTGCCGCTGGTCCCTCATCCCGCGTGAGCGGCGCGGGTCGTTGACGCGTTGCCTTTGCGCTCGCCGAAATCGAACAGCTTCGGGGTCTTGCGATTGCGGCGCATGCTGTCGCGCATTTCCTCGGTGGCGCGGCGGTCGATGTCGAGACCGCTACCGGTGAGGACCACGCCATATTCCTCGCGCGCTTTCGTTTCGCTCATCAGCCGGCGCGCGACATCGTCGCGGGTGCGCTTGATGTCGCGCTCGAGCGGATCGCCCCAGCCGCCGCCGCCGGCGGTGCGGAAGAGGACGCGGTCGCCGGCGCGCACGCGCACACTGTCGACCTTGGACGGCAGCGGCTGGCGCGTGCCGTCCTTGCGCACCAGCCATTTCTCCGAGCAGGCGCCGGGCCGGCCGCCGAGAATGCCCCAGGGCTGCGACTGGTGCCGGTCGTCGTGGATCGAGACGTCGCCTTCTTCGAGCAGCAGATAGATTTTTTCCACGCCGTTGCCGCCGCGGTGCTTGCCGGCGCCGCCGGTGTCCATGATCGTGCTGTAGCCCTCGACGAGCATCGGGTAGTAGGTCTCGAGGTATTCGCTCGGAATGTTCTGGAACAGCGGCCACCAGGAATGCCCGTCCATGCCGTCGCCGATCGGGCGCCCGGGAATGCCGCCATAGAGAATTTCCATGAGCTGGAACGGCCGGCCGGACTTGTCGACGCCGGAATAGAGGAAATGCGGGCTCGACCCGTAGCCGGCCGCCGTCGCCATTTCCGGCGCGTTGTAGCTCAGCGCCCCGCCGAGCACGTCGAACTGCCGCGACAGCGCGTGGGTGCGCGAGCCGAGGGCGGCCGGAAAGTCGGGATGCAGCAGCGAGCCCTTGGGCAGGGTGACGTGAATGAGGTCGTAGAAGCCGTCATTGAACAGGATCTGGGGGTCGAACACCATGATCATGTAGACCCCGATGAACATCTTGAACATGCCTTCGTGCAGATAGAAGTTGATCGGCCCCGGCGCCTGCGGCGAGGTGCCGGTCCAATCGAAGAAGGCGTGGTCGCCTTCGCGCCAGACCGTGAGCTTCATCTTGAACGGCCCGTTGCCGCGGCCGTCGTCGTCGACGTAGTCCTCGAACGACTTCGGCTCCTCGGGCAGGTTCTGCACGATGAGCTTGCGCATGGCGCGATTGGTGCGCTCGAGCAGCGCCTCGCAGGCCTGCTTGTAGGTGTCGCGGCCGAAGCGGTTGCAGATCTCGATCACGCGCTTCTCGCCGGCGCGGCAGCCGGCGATGATCGCCATGAGATCGCTGTAGTTCATCTCCGGCGTGCGCGTGTTGTTCATGATGAGGTCGAGCACCGCCTTGTTGAGCTCGCCGCGCTTGTAGAGCAGCAGCGGCGGAATGCGGATGCCCTCGCCGAAGATCGAGGTCGCGTCCGTCGGCATGCTGCCCGGCACCCAGCCGCCGACGTCCATCAGATGGCCGAACATCGAGGTGAAGCCGACCAGCTCGCCCTCGTGAAACACCGGCACCAGCACCATCCAGTCGTTGATGTGGCTGATGGCGCCGCCGCATTTGTACGGATCGCTCTGCAGGATGACGTCGCCGGGCTCCAGGTCGAACTTGTTCTCGGCGAGCATCTCGTTCACGTAGGAGCCGAACTGGCCGACGATCATCCGCCCCTTGGGATCGGTGATCATCGGGAACTCGTCGTGCTGTTCGCGGATCACCGGCGACATGGCCGAGCGGAACAGCACCGCATCCATCTCGTAGCGGGCGTTGCGCAACGCGTTCTCGATGAGATCGAGCGCGACCGTATCAAGCCGGCGGCTTTCGCCCGGCGCCGGGGCAGCCGCCTCGCGGGCGCGGGCGGCCCCGCTCGGGCGCGCACCGGCGGGACGTGCCGCGGCCGGGGCTGGCGCGCGCGCCTCGACCGCAGCCTCGTCGCCGAACATGTCGGCGCAGTTGCGCAGCGCCGCTTCGGTCGCGCGCCGCAGGGCGGCGCCCTCGTCGCCATTCGCCCGCGCCGAGCCGAACTGCATCTTCGCGGCGCCGTCCACCGTCAGCTTGCAAAGTACGGTCACCGCGCCGCGCTCGGCCTTGTGTTCGACGACTTCGGACGACCATCGCGAGCCGAAACGGCCGTTGAGCATCGCGTAGAGATCGGAAGCCTCGCCGCGCGGCTGCGACGACAGGCTCGCCGAGTCCAGATCCGCCGCCGTGGGCGGCCGGTGCGTGGAGCCGACCAGACCCAGTTCCTTCGTCTGCGCCGAAAAGATGAGATCAAACTGCTTCCTGTTGGCCTTGAGCAGGTCGTCGAACGTTACATTGGTGCTCAGCGGGCTTAAGTTCGCCATCGCGTAGTCTCCGCGCCCTTCAGGACGCCTTGTCGGGTTTGATCAGAATATTCAGGTACTCGTCGACTTCGCCGGTGTGGCTCGGATGGATCACGGTGGTCGCGTCCATTTGCACCACGATGGCGGGGCCGCGGACGCGATTGCCCGCCCGCAGCCGGGTGCGGTCGTACACATTAACCGAAGAGAAGCTGCCGTCGAAGTAGGCGCGATGCTGCTCGACGACG
>Ga0210397_10003244_pt1 | contig 10043 bp, 8 predicted proteins | sample IncBWH2OmetaG_FD_160126 | JGI IMG/M metagenome (GOLD analysis project Ga0210397, IMG submission 160126) | Forest soil microbial communities from Barre Woods Harvard Forest LTER site, Petersham, Massachusetts, United States - Inc-BW-H-2-O ...
TCCGGCGCATTTTCCGACGGTGCGCCTGGTCCAGCTGGCGGATCTGATCGCCACCGGGTGGTTCGCCACCATCCGGGAGGCCGGGTCGGCGGACGAGGTGCTGAGGCTGCTGGAAGGACGCAAGGGTCTGGGTTCGGATATGCGGCGGGGATTGTTGATCAATGCGTTCATCCCCTTGCTTTTCGCCTATGGCTGGCTGAGGGGCGAACCCGCCTGCCGGGAGAAAGCATTGCGCTGGCTAAAGGAATTTAGAAGCGAACGGAACAGGACCCTGACCCGATGGCGCGATACCGGGATAACGCCCGTCAATGCGGGCGACTCCCAGGCGCTGCTTCAGCTGAAGCATGACTATTGTGACGCCAGGCGATGCCTGGACTGCGGCATAGGCCGGGCCCTGCTGGCTCATTGAGCCGGGGCGGGTACCGCGCTGTTCCAATTGAACTGCACGTTCACTTCCATATCCGGGTGTATGCTGTACATGACCGGGCAGGTGTGGGCTGTCCGCTCTAAAATGGCCTTTTGTTTTTCATCTACCCCCAGGCCGGCGGGGAAATCGAAAATGATGTTGACCCCGGCTATCCGGCGCGGATCGGGTTTCATGATCTTTTGAATGGACAATTTCATTCCCCGCAGGTCTACCCGGAGGTCGCGGGATTTGATACCCATGGTCGTAGCCATACAGGCGCCAAGGGCGGTAGCAACGAGATCGGTCGGGGAGAATCGCTCCCCTTTCCCCTGGTTATCGGTAGGCGCGTCGGTCTCTATTTCTGTCCCGGATTGCAGGTGTCTGGCAACCGTTCGTAAATCCCCTTCGTAAATAACTGTGGACGTCATTGTGCAACAAATTTTGCCTAAATTTACGCCAGTTAATTTAAATCATCAGCAGTGAGTAGACTCCTCCTTACATTTCTCGCTACGACCCTGGTACTTCAGCTATGCGCCCAAAACAACACTGACAGCGCCAACATGATGTCCAAAATGAACAAGCAGAACGCCAAGCGGCAGCGGATGAACAACATGCTCAGGATGGAGGAGGAGGGGGATCTGATCTTCAACAAACACAGTGTATTCGGGATCAGGCTGGCCACGGACGGCTATGGGATATGGTACGAAAAGGGCAAATTCAAGACGCCCTCCCGTACCGTGCTCTATGAGTTCGAGCTGAACGAAAAACATGACCCGAAGGAGCACCATATCTCGGCTACTTCGGACGGCATCAATTTTTCTTCGGTGGTGCCCTACAAGCTGAACAACCTCTACGAATTCAAGATGGCCATCGGGCAGCAGCATCTCATTGGCGGAAAGGGCAATAAGAACGGGGTGGCCGTCACTGCGCTGTATGCGGGGGGCGTGACTATCGGCATGCTGAAGCCCTATTTGCTGGATATCCAGAACCAGATCACCGGCGCCACTTCCCGCAAGACCTTTGCTCAAATGGCGACGGATACCACGGAAGGCGACTATATCACCGGCGCCTCCGGTTTTACCGTAGGCTGGGACATGCTGAGCATTAAACCCGGGGTCAATGCGAAACAGGCCATGCGATTCGACTATGGCCGCCTGAACCAAACGGTCACGGCCATCGAATGCGGGCTGACGGAAGAATACTATTTCGGCACGATCCCGCTGGTCTATATGGTCAAGCAACATGCTTTCTTCTTCAATGCCTATGTGAGCATTCTGTTCGGCAGTCGAAAATGACTTATTTTTGTTGAATGGAATCAAACGAAACAGTTCCTAAGATTCAGAAACCCAATTGGTTACGCGTAAAGCTGCCCATTGGTGAAAACTATAAGCATGTCCGGGGGCTGGTAGATACCCACAAACTTCATACGATTTGCGAGAGCGGCAATTGTCCGAATATGGGGGAGTGCTGGGGGGAAGGAACGGCCACCTTCATGATCCTGGGCAATACCTGTACCCGCAGCTGTGGTTTCTGTGCCGTGGCCACGGGCAGGCCGGGCCCGGTGGACTGGGATGAACCGCAACGGGTGGCCGAAGCCATCTATCTGATGAAAGTAAAACATGCCGTGATCACTTCTGTCGACCGGGATGAATTGAAGGATGGCGGCAGTATCATCTGGCAGCATACGATACGTGCCGTAAAGGCGCTGAACCCGGGCACCACCCTTGAAACGCTGATCCCGGATTTCAAGGCGGAGAAGGAGAATATCGCACGCGTGATCGAAGCCGCTCCGGAGGTCGTTTCGCACAATATTGAGACGGTGGAACGACTCACGCGCCAGGTCCGTATACAAGCCAAATACTGGCGCAGCATGGAGACCCTGAAGATACTGAAAGAAGGCGGGATGCGCACCAAGAGCGGGGTGATGCTCGGGCTGGGTGAACGAAAAGACGAAGTGGTCCAGACCATGACGGATCTCCGCAACAGCGGCGTCGATGTGATCACGCTGGGGCAATACCTGCAGCCCACTAAAAAACATTTGCCTGTGGTCCGCTTTGTCCATCCCGATGAATTCGCAGCGTTGCGTGAGATTGGGTATGATCTCGGGTTCGATTATGTGGAGAGCGGTCCTCTTGTGCGTTCGTCCTACCATTCCGAGCGTCACGTTATTCCCGGATATGGGAGGGGTGAATGGCTGCGGCAAAAGGAAGCCGGCGCCGGCTTCTAAAGTAACGCTCGCAATGCCCAAAATCCTTGTACTACTCTTTTTATGGTTGCTGCCCGGCCGGTTCGTTCTGGCGCAATTGCATTGGACCAGGGTCGACTCCGTCTATGCGCCTTTGCCTTCCTCTTTGCACGTTTACCGAAGTGCCGACAGCCTCGGCGGTCTGCCTTCCATCGCCTACTATGTCTCGGCGCGTCTGAAGGATAAAAGGCTTCATTTTACGGCGACAACGGGGCAGGGCAAACGATTTACGCCGGATCAATATTATCAGCTGGAACAGTCGCCGTGGGTGGTCGTGAACTGCACTTATTTCTCTTTCGTCACCAATCAGAATTTCAACCTGGTCGTCAAAGACGGAAGGATGCAGGCCTATAATATCACATCGTTGCGGGGCACGGGTAACGACTCGCTACTCTTCTACTATCCGACGCGTGGCGCCATCGGCATCGACCGAAAACGCCGCGCGGACGTCGCCTGGACATTTACGGACAGCTCGCGCCGGTGGCCTTATGCATTCGAGGATATGCCGGTGGTGGCCAAAGGCGCCGACACGGTCCCTTCGATCTATGACCTCAACGATATCGAGTGGAAATGGTGGAAGATGCGGACGGCGGTCGGCGGGGGTCCAGTGCTCATTCATGACGGGAAGATCCGCATCACCGACCGGGAAGAACAGCTGTTCCCCGATAGCCGCCGGGATGGCGAGCACGCTCCACGAACCGCCATGGGCTATACGCGTGATGGACACCTGATCATACTTGTCGTTCAGGGGAGAACGCCCGGTGTGGCAGCGGGCGCTACTTTGCAGCAGGAAGCCCAGATCCTGCTCGGTCTGGGGTGTTATGAGGCCCTGAACCTGGATGGGGGAGGAAGCAGCTGTCTGCTGATCAATGGCAAAGAAACGATCCATCCGTCCGACAAGGAGGGGCAAAGGCCGCTGCCCGCCGTTTTCCTGATCCAATCGGGCCCCTGATCTAGGGTTTCATATCCCAAACCAATGCGCTGGCGCCTAAGATGGCGGCATCGGACTCCTTGAGGTGGCTGACGAGTATCTTGACTTTATTCTGGAAGACCTGGATGAGATTGCTTTCCATGTTTTCCCGCGTGGGTTTCAGGATGAGATCGCCGGCCTTGGTGAGACCGCCGAAGAGGATGATGGCCTCCGGAGAGGAGAACATGACGAAGTTGGCCAGCGCCATGCCGAGTACCGAACCGGTGAAATCGAAGATATCCTTGGCCAGTTTGTCGCCCTGGATAGCCGCATCGTATACCTGTTTGGAATCGAGCTTGTCTTTGGGCAGTTTGCGCAGCAGGCTGGGCTCTTTGCTATTCCCGAGCATTTCGATGGCCGTGAGCTTGACGCCCGTGGCCGAAGCATAGCTTTCAAGCGACCCTTTTTTGCCTGTGCCTTCGTGATACCGGCCGTTGGGGATGATAATGGTGTGTCCCAATTCGCCGGCAAATCCGTCGTGCCCGTAAATGAGCCTGCCGTTGGCGACGATGCCGCTGCCCACGCCCGTTCCGAGGGTGATCATAATGAAATCCTTCATTCCCTTGGCCGCCCCGTACATCTGTTCGCCGATGGCCGCGGCATTTGCGTCATTGGTCAGTACTGCGGGAAGCTGGAATTTATTCTGGATCAGGTTGGCCAGGGGGATGATGCCGCGCCAGGGAAGATTTGGCGCGTATTCTACCGTGCCGCTGTAATAATTGCCATTGGGGGCGCCTACGCCGATGCCTCTCATCCTTCCGATACCGCCGGCTTTTTCGATGAGGGAGGCCAGGTTGCGGTGTAACTCTTCGATGAATCCTTCCACCTGGCTATGGCCCCTTGTGGAGATCTCGCTGGAAAAAAGGACATTTCCGTTGCGGTCGACGATACCGAATTTCGTGCCTGTGCCCCCGATGTCGATGCCGATAGCCAACGGGTCGAACGAAAGAGAAGAGGTGGCTTTTGCCATGTAGACAATTGTTTATATAGGGTTGTAAAGATAGGGCATTGCACTTATCTCTCCGCCGGTCAGTGCCCGCCCCCGATCTGTTCGTCAAAGTTCAATCCCTGGGATTTGAGGGTGCTTCTCAACTGCAAAGCCAGCCAGGCGAGCACGACATAACAACCAACCGCGACGAAATAGCTATAGTGCATGCCGGTGGCTTGTCCCAGCCTGTCGCCCACTGCGCCCTGGAATGGCGGGATCACCGCTCCGCCGAGGATCATCATGATCAGGAAGGCAGAACCCTGACTGGTGAATTTTCCGAGACCTGCGATGCCGAGCGAGAAGATACAGGGCCACATGATCGAGTTGCAAAGACCCGCGGCCATGATGCAATAAACCGAGAAAATACCGGAAGTCAGCACGCCTACCAGGATGAATAGACCCGCCAGCACGGCCAGCGTCAGGAGGGTTTTCACCGGCTTTTGCTGTCCGAAAAAGAAGGCGGCTACGGCCACGGCTACAAAACCGGCATAAGGATAGAGATCGCTGACGTCGCCGCTGTAGAGGTGGTTGACAAAAAGTGCTACACCGAACGCGACGAATGGAACGACGATGGTAGCGATGCGCTTCCCTGTCTCCGACAGATTGAAGACGCCGATGGCGCCCGTCCACCGGCCGATCATCAGGCTTGCCCAATACAGACTCACGTATTTGGAGATCATGCTTTCGTCAAGGCCCGACTTAGTCAGGTACCCGGGTTCCCGCAACAGAGCGCCGAAATTGTTGTCGATGGTTACTTCGACTCCGACATAGAGAAAGATCCCCAGCATGCCATAGATCAATTGGGGATAGCGCATGGCGCCCCAGCCTGCAGCGTTCTTCATCGCGTTCCCGTTCGACAGGAAAAGGATGCCTACGACTACTACGAGCGTCACGATGAGCAAGGGCAGTTTTTGGACCGTGGTCAACTGACCCACCCCGATGATCAGCCCGATCAGCAGTGTCATCAGGACCAGCGACCGGGATGCCTTATAGGACCCTTCGAACCGGTCGTCATCCTTGCCGGCGGGAAGCCTGGAGAAGGTGAAGAACAGCGCCACGGCGGCGAAAACACACGCCACGATGAGGAAGAGATTGTTGATATTGGTAACTGTCGCCTTGCTGGCGTCGCCGCCAACCTGTCCGAAGAGGAACACGCTAAAAATAATCGGTCCCAGTGTCGTCCCGAGGGAGTTGACACCACCTGCCAGGTTCAGCCGGTGACTACCCGTCGAGGGGTCTCCGAGGATGATGGCGAAGGGTTGTGCGGCCGTCTGCTGGAGCGAGAAACCGAGCGCTACGACAAAATAAGCGCCGAGTAGTCCTGCAAACGAATGGGCATTGGCGGAAGGAATGATCAATAACGCGCCCGCTACAGAGATCCATATCCCGTATATGATCCCTTTTTTATACCCGATGCGGTTCAGAATATCGTATTTGAGAAGACTTGATATGAGATACAGCGCCAACGACCCGATGAAATACGCCCCATAAAATGCCGAACCCAGCAATTGCGATTCGAATTGGGTCAGGCTGAAATTGTGTCTGCAGAAAGGAATGAAGATGCTTTGTGAAGCAGCGATGAATCCCCAGAAGAAAAAGACGAGGACTAATGTAGCAAGCGCACCGGTGTTAGTTGGTTGTTTTGCCGTATAAGCGGCTCCGGTTCGGATGGCGGTAGTTTGATTTGAAGTGTTCATGTCGCGACGCGGTTAAGCGGTTAATGGGAATAAAGGTCCAAAATACCAAGTTTTTACGAAGGGAAAAATTTTTTCATCTTCGTTGGACTGTTTAATCGAAAACCTTGCTAAATTGAACGTTAATGGAAATCATCCACGTTTCGGCAGAATGTTATCCCGTCGCCAAAGCAGGCGGTTTGGGCGATGTAGTAGGGGCGTTACCGAAATACCAGCGGGACCTCGGGCATGTGGCCAAGGTAGTGATGCCGATGTACCGGACCAAATTCCTGCGGGATAACGAGTGGGAGGTTGTACATAAGGGATATGCGCATTTGCACAATTACTGGTTCAACTATACGGTCATCAAAGAAAAGACCAACAAGCTCGGTTTCGATCTTTACCTGGTGGATATCTATGGGTTGCTCGACCGGGAAAAGATCTACGGTTATGCAGACGATACGGAACGTTTTATATCCTTCCAGATCGCGGTGGTCGACTGGATCTCGGCATGGCAGCATCAGCCGGATGTGATCCATGTACATGACCACCATACCGCGCTGATCCCTTTCATGGTGAAATACTGCTATGCTTACCAGCATTTGCAGGGCGTGGGCACCGTGCTGACCATCCACAATGCGCAATATCAGGGACAGACGGGGATGGACAAGACCGTTTATATCCCGGACTGGGATGTCTGGAAACGGGGATTGCTCGAATGGGCCGGCGCCCTGAACCCATTGGCCTGCGGCATACGCTGTGCGTGGAAGGTGACTACGGTGAGCCCTACCTATCTGGAGGAGATGCGGCATTCCGCAGCAGGACTGGAGGCTTTGCTCGAATATGAGAAAGGAAAATGCAGCGGCATCCTCAACGGAATCGACCCGGTGGTCTGGAATCCTGCCAGCGATCGTTACATACAGGATCATTACGATTCCGATTCGGTGGAGGAAGGCAAGCGGCGGAGCAAGGTGCAGCTATGCGAACGGTATAACCTCGACCCGAAAAAACCCCTGATCACGTTTATCGGCCGGCTGGTTGCGGACAAGGGTGCCGATCTGCTGCCGCAGACGATCGAAGACTCCTTTTATTATATCGGGCGGAAAATGAATTTCTTTATCCTGGGCAGCGGGCTGCCGGAAATAGAGGGGCGGTTGCAGGAGATCAGGCACTTGTCGCGGGGAGACTACAATACCTTTATGGGATACGACGAAGGGTTGAGCCACCTGATCTATGCGGGGGCGGATTTTATCCTGATGCCTTCGCGGGTCGAGCCCTGCGGTCTCAACCAAATGTATGCGTTGCGTTATGGCACCGTACCGGTGGTCCGCGACACGGGGGGGCTGCATGACACGGTGATCGACTATGGGGACAGGGGCGGGTATGGCATTCGTTTCCTGCATGCTACTGTTCAGGATATGACCCATGGCATCTGGCGTTCGGTGGAGCTGTTCCACCAGCAGCAGATGCTCAAAGAGATCCGGCAGCGGATGATGCAGCTGGATTTCAGTTGGGAGACCAGCGTCCGGGCCTACCTGGACCTGTATGAGGAGATGCTGAAATAAACTAACGTTTTCATTAAATGCTTCTATATGTCAAAAGAAATTCTATCCGTGATATTGGGAGGGGGAGCGGGAACGCGGCTTTATCCCCTCACTGCCAGCCGCTCGAAGCCTGCCGTGCCGATCGCAGGGAAGTACAGGCTGGTGGATATTCCCATCTCCAACTGTCTGAACTCGGGTATTTCCCGGATGTTCGTCCTGACGCAATTCAATTCCGCGTCGCTGAACCGCCACATCAAGAATACCTATCATTTCAGCGCCTTCAGTTCGGCTTTCGTGGACATCCTGGCCGCCGAGCAAACGCCGGATAACCCGACCTGGTACCAGGGCACGGCTGACGCCGTTCGCCAATGTCTCCGCCATCTCGGGCCATTCGACAGCGACTATGTCCTCATCCTTTCCGGGGACCAACTGTACCAGATGGATTTCATGGAGATGCTGGATCATCATAAGAAGACCGGGGCGGATATCTCCATCGCCACCATTCCGGTGGATGACCGGGAGGCTTCGGATTTCGGCATCATGAAAAAGGATGAGAATGGTTTTATCAACTCTTTTACCGAAAAGCCGAAGAAGGATATGCTGCCGCCCTGGATCAGCGATACCGGCGCCGCCATGCGCGCGCAGGGCCGCAACTATCTCGCCTCGATGGGTATCTATATCTTCAACCGGCAGTTGTTGACCGATCTGCTGCAAAACGAATTCGCGGAATCCACGGATTTCGGAAAGGAGATCATCCCCCAGTCGCTGGAGAAGTACAAGGTCGTCAGCTATCAGTACGAAGGCTATTGGACCGATATCGGAAATATCCCTTCTTTTTTCGAAGCCAATTTGGGACTGACGAAAGACATCCCTGATTTCAACCTCTTCGACAACGAGAAAGCCATCTATACCCGCGCACGCATGTTGCCGCCGGCGAAGATCAGCGGCACCACGCTCGAAAAGACGATCATCGCCGAAGGTTGTATCATCAATGCCTCGCGCATCGAGAACAGCATCATCGGCATCCGCACGCGTATCGGCACGGGAACCACCATCGTCAGCAGCTACCTGATGGGGGTCGATTATTATGAAACGATCGAGGAGATCGATCTGGCCCGGTCGCATGGTCTTCCAACGGTGGGCATCGGTCACCGCTGTTATATCCGCAATGCCATCGTGGACAAGAACTGCCGTATCGGCGACGATGTCCGCATCAACGGAGGGCACCACCTCGAAAACTCCGATCATTCGCTGTATACGGTGAAAGAAGGCGTTGTCGTGATCAAGAAAGGGGCAGTATTGCCCAACGGGTTCGTGATATAAAACGATTGCAATATGGCTCATGCACCATCTTCGGCTATCCCGGGAAAGGGGGCGATACATAAACCCCTGCTTACAAACGGGCAGATCATTTCCATGAGCTTTGGCTTTTTGGGCATCCAGTGCGGTTTTGCCTTGCAGAATTCCAATACCAGCCGGATCCTCCAGTCCTTCGGGGCCGATGTCGACCAGCTGCCGGCTTTCTGGCTGGTAGCGCCGATCATGGGGATGATCGTTCAGCCGTTGATCGGGCATTACAGCGACCGGACCTGGAACCGGCTGGGCCGGCGCAAGCCCTATTTCCTCACCGGCGCTCTTTTATCGGCTCTTGCATTGATCCTGCTGCCAAACTCCGGTAGTATGGCGGGGGTGATCCCTGCATTGTGGATCGGCGCCGGCTTCGTCATGGTCATGGACGCTTCATTCAACGTGGCGATGGAGCCCTTCCGGGCGTTGGTGGCGGACAATCTTCCCGACAGACAGCGTGCAAAAGGCTTTGCGATCCAGGCCTGCCTGATCGGCATCGGGGCGGTGGCCGGATCCTATATGACGAGCATCCTCGCCTGGCTGGGCTTTAGCCAGGTATCGGGTCACAACGGGGTCGCGGACAACATCAAATATTCCTACTACATCGGTTCGATCGTTTTTATCATCGCCATTTTGGTGACGGCATTGTTCTCAAAAGAATACCCGCCGGAGGAATACCAGCGGTACAATGGCGGGTCGGTCGAAAAGGCGGGGAAGGCGGGTCTTGGGCAGATCGGCAAGGATTTTTTGCAAATGCCCCGGACCATGCGTCAATTGGGGCTGGTACAGTTTTTCAGCTGGTTTGCGATGTTCAGCATGTGGGTATTTGCCAGTCCGGCGGTCGCCTCGCATGTATTTCACCTGACGGGC
>Ga0210397_10003248_pt1 | contig 10034 bp, 10 predicted proteins | sample IncBWH2OmetaG_FD_160126 | JGI IMG/M metagenome (GOLD analysis project Ga0210397, IMG submission 160126) | Forest soil microbial communities from Barre Woods Harvard Forest LTER site, Petersham, Massachusetts, United States - Inc-BW-H-2-O ...
ATGAGCCAGCGGCTCGGTATCGCGGGCACGCTGCTCGGCGACCCGAAGATCCTGATGTTCGACGAGCCGGTCAACGGGCTGGACCCGGAGGGGATCCTGTGGATCCGCAACTTCATGAAGGCGCTGGCGGCCGAGGGCCGCACCGTGTTCGTGTCGAGTCACCTGATGTCGGAGATGGAGCACACCGCGGATCAGCTCGTCGTGATCGGCCGCGGCCAGCTGCTCGCCGACTGCACCATGGAAGAGTTCATCGCCCGCAGCTCCGGCCAGACCGTCCGGGTCGCCACGCCCCAGCCTGACCAGCTGGTCAAGGCGGTGGCCGACGCGGGAGGCAGCGCGGTCAACGGCGCCGACGGCGCGCTGATCGTGTCCGGCCTGGTCGCGGCGCAGGTCGGCGACATCGCGTTCGAGCACGGCGTGCGGCTGCACGAGCTGACCGTGGTCCGGGCCTCACTCGAGGCGGCCTTCATGGAGCTGACCGCGGACAGCGTGGAATACCGGGGCGCCGAGAATGAGCAGGGCCAGCCGCCAGGGCCGGCTCAGCCAGGAACGGCTCAGCCAGGAACGGCAGAACGGCCGTCGGAGCTCGCCGCGCAAGGCCAGCACAGCCGCGAAGGGGGAATCTGACATGGCCGCCGTCACCACTACCAGGCAGGCCCCGGCCCTGCCTCCGCCGTCCGGCCGGGCCGGGTTCGGCGGGACGCTGCGCTCGGAGTTCACCAAGATCCGCTCGGTTCGCTCGACCTACTGGACCCTGCTGGTCCTGCTCGCCGTCAGCATCGGGATCGGCGCGGCGATCTGCGCCGGCACCGCGGCCAACTGGGATCAGACCTCGGCGGCCGACCGGGCCACCTTCGACGCGACCCAGGTCAGCATCGCCGGCCTGTTCTACCTCGGGCAGCTCGTCATCGTGGTGTTCGGCGCGATCGTGCTCACCGCGGAGTACTCCACCGGGATGATCAGGACATCGCTGACCGCGATGCCCAGGCGGGTCACCGTGTACGCCGCCAAGGCGCTGGTCTTCGCCGTGGTCGCCCTGGTCGTCACGCTGGTCGCGGCCTTCGTCGCGTTCTTCCTCGGCCAGGCGCTGCTAGCCAGCACGCACGCAAACGCCTCGCTGTCGGATCACGACGTGCTGCGCGCCGTGATCGGCAGTGCGCTGTACGTCACTCTGTGCGGCTTGTTCGCGTTCGCCGCCGGGGCGATCTTCCGGCACACCGCGGCCACCATCACCTCGATCATCGGCCTGCTGTTCGTGATCCCGATCCTGGCGCACCTGCTGCCGTCCAACTGGTACAACGACGTCGCGCGGTGGCTGCCGGACTCGGCGGGCGGGGCGATAACGGCCACGGTGGCGCCGCAGGACTCGCACCTGTTCTCGCCGTGGGGTCAGTTCACCGTGTTCGCCGTCTACACGGTGATCCTGCTGATCGTGGGCGGGATCCTGTTCCGCAGGCGGGACGCCTAGCGGCGCACCAGGCGCACCAGGAGCTTACGGGAGCGTCAGGATCTCGTGGCCGTCGTCGGTGACCAGGATCGTGTGCTCGAACTGCGCGGTGCGCTTGCGATCCTTGGTCACCGCCGTCCAGCCGTCCGGCCAGATGTCGTAGTCGATGGTGCCCAGGGTGAGCATCGGCTCGATGGTGAACGTCATCCCCGGTTCCATGATCACGTTGGTGTGCGGGTCGTCGTAGTGCGGCACGATCAGCCCGGAGTGGAACGTGCGGCCGATCCCGTGCCCGGTAAAGTCCCGCACCACCCCGTAGCCGAACCGGCGCGCGTACGACTCGATCACCCGGCCGACGGCGTTCAGCGGCCGGCCCGGCGCCACCGCGCGGATCCCGCGCATCATCGCCTCGTGCGTGCGCTCCACCAGCAGCCGCGATTCTTCGTCCACGTCCCCGGCGCAGAACGTGGCGTTGGTGTCCCCGTGCACGCCGCCGATGAAGGCCGTGATGTCGATGTTGACGATGTCGCCGTCGTTGACCAGGGTGTCATCGGGGATCCCGTGGCAGATCACCTCGTTCAGCGACGTGCACAGCGACTTCGGGTAGCCGCGGTAGCCGAGCGTGCTCGGGTACGCGCCGTGGCTGACGAGGAAGTCGTGGCCCACCTGATCCAGGTAATCGGTCGTGACGCCCGGGGATACGTGCGCGCCCACCTCGGCCAGCGCCTGCGCGGCCAGCTTGCCCGCCACCCGCATCCGCTCGATGATCTCCGGCGTCTTGACGTCGGGCTCGCCGGTCTTGGGCCGCTTCCTGCCCACGTACTCCGGCCGCGTGATCTCCGCGGGAACCTGGCGGGTCGGCGAAAGCCGACCCGGATGAAGCACTGTCGCCATGCTTTGCGAGTCTAATGTGCATGGACAGTGAACAGGGAAAGCGATGGTGGTACAGCCTCAGGACGCACACCGTCGAGGACGACGACGGTCCCACCCCGGGCAAGGACCGGCTCGGGCCGTTTCCGACCCGGGAAGCGGCGGCCCGCGCGCTGGAAACGGTGCAGGAGCGGAACTCCGAATGGGACGCGAAAGACTAGCAATGCCATAGCGCTAGCAGGCTCTATTAGGCTAGGGCCGTGAGCGATAAACTGCCGGCCGCGGCCGAAGCCCGGATGGCGGAAATCCGGGCCAGCGGTACCTGGGGCTCGGCGCTGACCTCCGACGAGTTCGCCGCGATCCGCAGCGTCGGCTTTGAGCCGGTCGGCCAGGTGCTGGGTGCCTGCGTCTACAACATCGGCTACACCGGCGGCTACAGCTGCCCAGGCGCCTGGGGGACCTGGGGCTACGGCCAGGTCACGCCCACCCGGACCACGACGCAGGTCTCCTCGCGCGCCGGCTGGGGCTCGTTCGCGCCCCTGGTCCAGGCCATGTACGAGGCACGGCACAAGGCCCTGGACCGGATGACCGCCGAGTGCGAGGAACTGAGCGGGCACGGCGTGGTCGGCGTCAGGCTGACCATCGGCGCGTTCCCGGCCGGCGGCCTGGAGTTCAAGGCGATCGGCACCGCCATCCGCGCCCCCGGCGTCGGGCCGGTGTCTACCTGGCGGCAGCGCGGCTCGAGCCGGAAGCGGCCGTTCACCTCCGATCTGTCCGGGCAGGACTTCGCCAAGCTGATCATGAAGGGCTGGGTACCCGCCGGGCTCGCGCTGGGCATCTCGATCGGATCCCGGCACGACGACTGGCTGACCGTCGGGCAGACCCGCTGGGGCGCGGGGAACGCAGAGGTCACCGGGTTTACCGAGCTCGTCAACGACGCCAGGCACGATGCGCGGCAGCAGCTTCAGAGCGACGTCAAACGGCTCGGCGGCGAGGGCGTGGTGATCGCCGACATGGAGATGCGCGTGCGCGAGCGCGAGTGCCCGGTGTCGGAAGGCCGCCGCGACCACATCGTCGAGGCCACCACCATCGGCACCGCGATCGCCAGGTTCGCCCATTCCGAGCAGCGGCACAGCGGACCGACGCTGGCCATCATGTCCCTCGACCCCCAGCGCCGCCAGGCCGCCAGGATCAGGATCTGACAGGAGAGACCATGACCGACCAGGGGAACATCGCTACCGAACTGGATGCGGCGGGCGTTCCGCACGATGCCATGCAGCGGCTGGCTGAGCTGGAGCCGGGCAAGCCCGGGTCGATCTTCACCTCGGACCTGTCGGTCAACGAGTTCCTGCTGGTCCGCGAGGTCGGATTCCGGCCGCTCGGCCTGGTCCTCGGCAGCTCGATCTACCACGTCGGGCTGCAGATCGGCCGCTGGGGCAGCAACCAGGAGCTCGACGTGCTGTCCCAGGCCATGTACCACGCCCGCGAGCTCGCGATGAGCCGGATGGAGGCCGAAGCCGACGCGCTGCACGCCGACGGCATCGTCGGCGTCCGGCTGGACGTGGAGATGAAGGAGTTCGGCGCGGACATCGCCGAGTTCATCGCGGTCGGGACCGCGGTCAAGGCCGAGGAAGGCGCCGGGGGCGGCGGCGTCGACAACTGGCGTAACAACAAGAACCAGCCGTTCACCTCGGACCTGTCCGGGCAGGACTTCTGGACGCTGATCCGGGCCGGCTACGCGCCGCTCGGCATGGTCATGGGCTCCTGCGTGTACCACGTGGCCCACCAGAAGTTCGGCAGCAAGATCGGCAACATCGGCAAGAACGTGGAGATCGAGCAGTTCACCCAGGCCCTGTACGACGCCAGGGAGCTGGCGATGGCCCGGATGCAGGCCGAGGCCGAGGAGTTGCACGCGGAGGGCATCGTCGGCGTCCAGCTCCGCCAGCACAGCCACACCTGGGGCTCGCACACGACCGAGTTCTTCGCCATCGGCACGGCCGTGCGCCCGCTGCGCGCGGACCACATCATCGAGCGCCCGACGATGGTGCTGACGCTGGACGCCTAGCTCACCGGTTAGGTCAGGGGCCTAAGCCGGTCGGGCCGCTCACCACGTCGAGCAGGCGTGCCACCCGGTCCCGCAGGCCCCGCACGCCCGGCCGGTACCGCTGGTGGCCCGCCGTCCCCGGCTGCGGCACGCGGGTGTCGGCGCTCGCCACGCCGAACTCCCCGCGCTCGAAACGCTCGGCCGCGCCGATCTCGCCCACCGACGAGCTGATCAGGTGCTGGGCCCCGCCGAACGACACCGCGTCCACGCCCGCCCGGATCGCCATCGACTCGTGGGCCAGCGCGTCGAGCTCGGGATCGCCCGCATCCAGCGCGAAGATCGTGGCGCCGGTCCGCCGCGCGTCGTCGACCCGTTCGAGCAGCGGCACCGGTGCCGCGGCCGGCGACACGACGAACAGCGTCTCGCCGCGCCGGGCCGCCTCTAGCCGCTCCAGGCCGACCCGCAGGTGGGCCGGCGCGCCCTCGGGCACCTGCCAGCGGACCAGCGTGGGCATCAGCTCCGGGATCCCGGAGAGCCTGCTTTCCTCGTCCAGGTGGGCGGTGAGGTGCCAGGGTTCCTCTTCGGGGGTACCGACCAGCAGGAACCCGCCCGGCGAGCGGGTGGCCTTGCGCAGCCCGAGCGCGAACGCCCGGGTCCGCTCGAGCCAGCCGGTCGGGGCCAGGAGCGCACGGAGAGTGGTCACTTGGTTCGCGTCCACGTATCTATGGTGCATCGGAAAGACCCCTCCGCGCAGCCATATCCGTACGGACAGTCGCGATCTTTGCGAACCCGCAGGTACCGCCCGTTGACTTGGCCCCGGTGCACCATCTGAGAAGATGCTCACCATGACTGAGCGCGAAACCCCGTCCGTGGACGGACTCGTCATCGGCATTCTCGGCGGTACCGGGGACCAGGGACGCGGCCTGGCCCGCCGATTCGCGCTGGCCGGGCACCAGGTGATCATCGGGTCCCGAAGCTCCGAACGCGCCGCCGCCGCCGCGCAGGAGATCGGGCACGGTGTCCAGGGCCTGGCCAACGCCGACGCCGCCCGCGGCGCCAGCGTGATAATCGCCGCGGTGCCGTGGGAGGGCCACGGTGACCTGCTGTCCGCCCTGGCCGGTGAGCTGGCCGGCAAGATCGTCGTGGACTGCGTGAACCCGCTCGGCTTCGACCAGCGCGGCGCCTACGCGCTCTCGGTCGCCGAGGGGAGTGCGGCCCAGCAGGCCGCCGCCCTGCTGCCCGGCAGCCGGGTGGTGGCGGCGTTCCACCACGTCTCCGCGGTCCTGCTGCTCGATCCCGAGGTCGACACGATCGACCTGGACGTCCTGGTGCTCGGCGACGACCGTGAGGCCACCGACCTGGTGCAGGCCCTGGCGGCGCGGATCCCCGGCGTGCGCGGCATCTACGCCGGCCGCCTGCGCAACTGCGGCCAGATCGAGGCGCTGACCGCGAACCTGGTGTCCATAAACCGCCGGTACAAGGCCCACGCCGGCCTGCGGGTCACCGACATTTAATCCCGAACGGGCCGGGTTTCCCGCACCCCCGAGAAGGCGGCCGCGGTCAGGGTGACCGCGGTCTGCGCCGCGCTGGCGATCGCCTCATCCGGGCCGAGTCCGCACAGATCGGTAAGCGTGAACAGGGCCTCCGCGCTGACCGTCACGGCCAGGTCGCGCTTGAGCTGGGCCAGATCGGTGCCGTCGCCGAACGGGGCGAGCGCGTAATCGATCAGCCCGAACCGGATCCCGGGGCGGACCGGCGCGAGCCCGGGCCTGGTGATCGTGCCCGAGATCATCGCACGCACGGCCCCCTGGTAGGAGAGCACGCCCCGGAGCAGGAACTCGCAGGCGAAACGGACCCGTTCGACCGGGTCGGCGGACGAGGCGACCGGCGCCAATGCCTCGGCTGGGCTGGGCCACAGGCCGTCGATGGTCTCGGCGAGCAGTGAGGTCAGGTCGGGGAAGTAACGGTAGGCGGTCGCCTCCGAGACCAGGGCCCGCCTCGCCACCTCGGGCATCGTCACCTCCGCGCCCGTCCGGACCAGGTCCCGGCAGGCGTCGACGATGGCGCGGCGGGTGCGGGTTTTCTGGTTCGCGCGGCCGCCCGTGACCTCGCTGGCCGCGGCCGTCATGGCCAGTCCCGGTAGCTCATGCTAGTAAACCTTACTTATGAGAGTCGACTTGCACAACGCATGGGAGCGCGTTACTCTCATGAGAGTTAACTCTCATCAAGGAGCGATCGATGACACAGGTCTCCGTGGTCGCGCCGGACGGCGGCGAGGCCATCCAGCTCGGGCCCATTCAGATGCGGATCCTCGAAGACGGGAAGACCACCGGACACCGGCTCGGCGTCGGCGAGATCACCATCCCGCCCGGCACGGCCGGACCGCCGCAGCACCGGCACGCCCAGCACGACGAAGGCTTCTACGTGGTGTCCGGCACCGCGCGGTTCACCGTGGGGGACACCTCCTACGACGCCACGGCGGGCACGTTGGTGATGGTCCCGCCCGGCGCCCCGCACACCTTCGCCAACTCCGGCGAGGAACCGGTCGTGCTGCTCAACACGTTCACGCCGGACCTGTACGTGCGCTACTTCCGCGACCTGGGACGGATGATCGCCGACGGCCAGCCGCTGACCCCGGAGAGCACCGAGCAGGCGATGAGCAGGTACGCCACCGAGACGCTTTCATGACCGGAACCCGCACCCGCACCATCGAGCTCGGGCCCGGCCGGTCCGTCGAGGTCACCCTGGCCGAGGCCGGGACCGGGCGCACCGCGCTGGTCCTGCACGGCGGCGGCGGCCCGGCCACCGTACAGGGCATCGCCGCCCACCTGTCCGGAGCCGGGCATGTTCTCACGCCGGTCCATCCCGGCTGGGACGGCACCGCCCGCCCGCCGTGGCTCTCCTCGATCGGCGACCTGGCCGCCGCCTACTTGCGGCTGCTCCGGGACGAGGGTCACCAGGAGGTGCTGGTCGTCGGCTCGTCCATCGGCGGCTGGATCGGCGCCGAGATGGCCGTACGCGACGAGGCCGGGCTGATCAGCAGCCTGGTCCTGATCGACTCGGTCGGCGTACTGGTCGAGGGGCAGCCGATCCGCGACTTCTTCGCGCTCGACGCCCGCGGCGTGGCCGAGTACTCGTTCTACGACGCCGACCGCTTCTACGTCGACCCGGCCACCGTGCCGCCGGAACAGGCCGCGCAGCGGGCCGCGAACATGGCGACCATGCGCGTCTTCGCCGGCGATCCGTACATGCACGACCCCGGGCTGCCCGGCCGGCTCGGCCGGGTAGAGATCCCCGTCCTGGTGCTCTGGGGTGACAGCGACCGCATCGTCACGCCGGGGTACGGGCAGGCCCTGGCCGCGGCCTTCCCGCAGGCGCAGTTCACGGTCATCAGCCAGGCCGGGCACCTGCCGCAGCTGGAGCAGCCCGACGCCACGTTCGGCGCGCTGGACGCGTTCATCGGTAAGGACCCGGGCCCTGGGAGCCGGCCGGCAGCCTGAGGCCGTGCACCGCCCCGTCCTGGTCGCCGGCGACGAGCGTGTCGCCGGTGACGGCGGGCGCCGAGTAGCACTGCGCCAGTGAGTACCGCACCGAGCCTAGCTCGCGGCCGTCGGCCAGCCGGACCCGGACGAGCCGGCCGTCCGCGGACACCACCCAGGCGCTGTCCCCGGCCACGGCCAGGCCCGCGTTCTGCACGCTCACCCCGAGGGCCGCCTGCCAGACGGCGCCGCCATCCGCCAGGCCGACGCGGGTGAGCAGGCCCCGCTCGGTGGTGAATAGCGCGGTGCCGTCACCCAGGACGACGGTGGGCGGGTACATGGTGCTGCCGGGCAGGGTCCAGCGCGGCGCGCCGGTGGCGGCTTCCAGCGCCTGGGTGCCGGAGACCGTGGCGGCGAGGACCACGCCGGCGCCGAGCGCGATCACGTCGTCCCAGCCGCTGTACAGCGTCACCCGGTGCAGGTCGCCCGAGACCATCCGGTGCGACCAGGCTTCCCGGCCGGTGCGCAGGTCGTGGGCGCGGGCAAAGCCGTCCGCGGCCGCGGTGTAGACCCGCTCGCCGTCGCATCCGGCCCGCCCGGCCGAGAACCCGCGGCCGGGCACGGCCCAGGCGAGCTCCCCGCTCGCCGCGTGCACCGCAAGCAGCCGCTCGCCCGCGGTGAACACCACCAGCTCCGGTGTGACCAGGGGCTGGCTGAGCACCGGGGCGTCGGCGGCGAACCGCCAGCCAACCAGCCCGGTGCTCGCGTCCAGGGCGTACAGGTGCCGATCGGCGGACGGGACGAACAGCGTGCGCCCGTCGTGGCTCACGCCAGGCCGCCGGTACACCGGACCGAACCGTTCCCGCCACAGCCAGGAAACGCCCCGGTCTCCGCGCTCGGCCGGGACCCGGACCGCCGCCACGTCCCCGCCAGTCGACGCCGCCACCACCACCTCGCCGGCCACGCCGCCGCCGGCCACGACGCCGCCGGCCACGGCGATCCCGGCCTGCACAGACCCGGGGAGCCGCAGCCGCCACCGCGGCCGCGGCAGCCCGGCCGCGGCGGCTCCGCCAGCCTGGCGGTGTCTCGGCCGCGGCCCGGCCAGCGGCCTGGTCGATGGCCCGGTCAATGGCCCGGTCAATGGCACGGCGGCCACCGGCGAGCCGGCCTGAGTCCCGTCCGCGGCCACGGTGACGTGGCTGATCGTCAGCGCCGGGCCGTCGCCCAGTTCTGCCCAGTAGAAGACGGGTTCCTTGAGTACGGCCTGCAGCGTCACCTGGACCGGGCCGTCCAGCCTGGTGACCGTCTCGCGGTGGACGTGCCCGGCGATGAGGACCCGGACGTCGTGCCGCGCAATCAGCTCGAGCAGCGCGGCCTGGTCGTCGATGTAGTCGTGCTCGCCGGCTACCGGGAAATGCTGGAACAGCAGGGTCGGCCCGCCTGCGGCGGCGAGGTCACGGTCGAGCCATTCCAGCGCGGCCGCACCGCAGTGGCCCGGTTCGAGCAGCGGCTGCGTCGGGTCGAGCCCGGTGACGTGCAGGCCCCCCGCGTCGAACGAGTACGGCACGGCGCCGAACTGCTCCCGGTAGAGCCCCTTGGCCGTCGGATCCCATCGCACCTCATGATTGCCCGGCACATGCCTGATCCGGCCGCGCAGCGCGGCCGGGACCGTCTGCCAGTACCGCTCGTACTCACCCGGCAGCCCGGTGTCGGTAATGTCCCCGCAGTGCAGCACGAAGTCGGGTGCGCGCCGGGCGATGGCCGCGTACACCGGACGCAGCCGCTCCACCGAGGCCGCGGTCATCCCGACATGCGTGTCGGAGACCATGGCGAACCGCAGGCTCATCGCTCGCCACGCTACCCGGCCGACCGTTACCCGTCGGGATCGCGTGGTCTTCCCGGGCCGACCGCGGCTGCGCCGGGATTGCGTGATCTTTCACTAGGACATCACCTGCACGCAAGCGCGCACGGGCACCATCGAGCCGGCCGCAGGGGCCCGCTGCCAACCACGACAGTGTCACATCGCCGTGGTCAGAACCACCACAGAGCCACATCGTCGTGGTTCGAGGGCGCGACCGCTGGTGCCACCGTGAAAGGAGTGCCGCCTGGGGTCAGCCAGGCGTCGGCAGCCGTGGTCATCCGGCGGTCATCCGGGGTCTGGGGCACCCCGCCCCCCGTCTATCGGGGGGCGGGG
>Ga0210397_10003249_pt1 | contig 10033 bp, 8 predicted proteins | sample IncBWH2OmetaG_FD_160126 | JGI IMG/M metagenome (GOLD analysis project Ga0210397, IMG submission 160126) | Forest soil microbial communities from Barre Woods Harvard Forest LTER site, Petersham, Massachusetts, United States - Inc-BW-H-2-O ...
CATCGACGAGTTCTGCAAGATCATCAATGACGGCTTCGCCGATCTCTGCGCCAAGGAAAAAGATCACTTCCCGGGCTGGGTGGCGCAAGTCTCGCTCGCGGCGAAGGATGCCGGCGCCGCAGAGGCCGAACGGGCGATGAAGAACGGCGCGCTCGGTGTGCAAATCTACACCAATGTCGGCGGCCAGCCGCTCGACCGCCCGGAATATCTGCCGTTCTTCAAGAAGATGAACGATCTCGGCGCGCCGATCTGGCTGCACCCGGCGCGCGGTCGAGAAACGCCAGATTATCCGACCGAATCGAAGTCGATGTATGAGATCTGGTGGACTTTGGGCTGGTCCTATGAGACCGCCGCCGCCATGTTGCGGCTGGTCTATTCCAAGGTCATGGACAACAACCCGAACCTGAAGATCATCACCCACCACTTCGGCGGCATCGTGCCGATGCTGGAAGGCCGCCTCGGCCCCGGCAATGACGTGATGGGCTCGCGCACCACCGACGACGATTATGTCTCGGTGCGCAAGAGCCTGAAAAAACGCCCGCTCGACTATTTCAAGCAGGATTTCTGGGCCGACACCGCGGCTTTCACCGCAGTGCCCGCGACCAAGGCCGGCATGGAATTCTTTCCGCTCGACAAGATCGTGTTCGCTTCCGATTGTCCCTTCGATCCGGAAGGCGGCACGATGTTCCCGCGCGAGACGCTGAAAATCCTCGACTCGCTCGGCCTCGACAAGACCGCGCACGACAAAGTGTTCTATAAGAATCTGGAAGCGGTCACCGGCAAAAAGCTGGTGAAGTAGGAGCTTCGATCAACGGAGGTCAGCTTTGGCCGACGTGAAGGAACGAACGGAAGCGGCGGCGGGCACGGCGCAGTGCCCGGTCCGCCGCTTTCCGTTGAATCAGCCGGAAGGCCACAAAGCGCCGGTGCCGCGCTATTCGGCGGATGTCAAAGCCAAGGTCGCGGTGCTGTTTCTCGGCCTGCAGAGCAAGGCCGACAAGCTGCCCGATGCGGGCCTGAGCGAATTTCTGGCGCGCATCGGCAAGGACGCCGCCGCGCCGGTCTATGTCGATCAGGCGACCTATACCGATCTGCTGGGCTACACGAACCGCGTCGCCGCGCTCTATTGGCTCGACACAACGCAATTTCAAACGTGGCTCGAATCTCCCGCCGTCAAGGAATGGCGCGCGCGAATGCGCGGCGAGACGTCCGTCGGCCTGTGGTGGGAGCCGGTCGTGATCGATGCGCAGCGCATGGAGACGATCACGTTCGACGCATTCCGCCGCGGCTTTTCTGGCTGTCCGGCGATGGGCCTGAACTCGACCGATCACACCGGCTATTGGGGTGCGGCGCGCGACCGCATCCCTGGCGCCGGCACCGACCTGTTCGAAGCGACGGTGTCGGCGAGCGAGCGCTGTCCGATCACCGGCGCCACCTATCGCAAGATTCAGCCGCCCAAGAACTTGTGCGTGATCCGCTCCGGCGTGTCCTGGGAGAAATGCGACGGCGAGCAGCTCAAGGACTGGCGCGAGCGCATCAAGCCGAAACTCGATGCCGGCATGACATATCTGCGCGAGAATCCCGGCGCCACCGGCTGCTTCTCGCTGCGCCAGGTCGAATCGATTTCAGCCGACGGCAACAAGCTTGCAGAGGCCTATTCGCTTGGCGCCTTCGCCTCGATGCAGCACCTGGAAACCTGGAGCAAGGATCATCCGAGCCACTTGGCGATCTATACCAGCGCCTTGGCCGCCCGGAAGAAATTCCAGGAGAAGCTGCAGCTCCATACCTACAACGAGATTTTCATTCTCGAAGCCGGCAACCCGCCGTTCGAATATTTCAACTGCCATCCGCAGACCGGACTGCTGCCGTTCGCGGATAAGCTCGGAACGACGGCCTAATTCGGCCTTTTCCACCGCAAATCTTAGTCATGCGAATCTTAGTCGTGGATGTCCGGGCGCGAGACCGGACAGAGCGGCTTGGTTTTTGCTAGCGTCCGGCCGCATGGAAGCTGCCCGAACCATCATGACGGATCCTGACGACGCGGCCGCAAAACCGGACGACGCGCCGCTTTCACCTCCGCCCGCGGCGAACGACGCTGCTCGCGTCACGCCCATGATGGAGCAGTATATCGAGATCAAAGCCGCCAATCCGGATTGCCTGTTGTTCTACCGGATGGGCGACTTTTACGAAATGTTCTTCGGCGATGCCGAAATCGCCTCGCGCGCGCTCAACATCGTCCTCACCAAGCGCGGCAAGCATCACGGGGCGGACATTCCGATGTGCGGCGTGCCGGTCGAGCGCGCCGACGAATATCTGCATCGCCTGATCGCGCAGGGCCACCGGGTCGCCGTCTGCGAGCAGACCGAAGATCCCGCCGAAGCGCGCAAGCGCGGCAATAAGAGCGTCGTGCGCCGCGGCGTGGTGCGGCTGGTGACAGCCGGAACGCTCACCGAAGACACGCTCCTCGACGCCTCGCGCAACAATTATCTCCTCGCGCTGGTGCGCGGCCGCGCCTCGGCGGGCGACGACCGTTTCGCATTGGCCTGGATCGATATTTCGACCGGCGAATTCCGCGTCGCCGAATGCGACCGCTCGAGCGTCGGCGCCGAGATGGCGCGCGTCGAGCCCGGCGAGATCATCGTCTCCGATGCGCTCTATGCCGATGCCGAACTGGCGCCGCTGCTGCGCACGTTTCCCGCGGTGATGCCGCTTACCCGCGACGTGTTCGACGGCGCCACCGCCGAACGCCGGCTCGCCGCGTTCTTCGGCGTCGCCACCACGGCCGCGTTCGGCGCCTTCTCGCGCCTCGAGCTCGCCGCCGCCGCGGCGGCGGTGACCTATATCGAGCGCACCCAGCTCGGCAAGCGCCCGCCGCTGTCGCCGCCGGCGCGCGAGAACGCCGGGGCGACGCTGGCGATCGACCAGGCGACGCGCGGCAATCTCGAACTGATCCGCACCATGTCCGGCGAGCGCCGCGGTTCTTTGCTCGCCGCCATCGATCGCACGCTGACCTCGGCCGGCGCACGGCTTCTGGCGCAACGCCTCGCCGCGCCGCTGACCGATCCGGCCGAGATCGCCCATCGCCTCGACAGCGTCGGCGCCTTCGTCGGCGACAGCGCCGCGCGTGCCGATCTGCGTGCGCTTCTGAAAGCCGTGCCCGATCTCGCCCGTGCGCTGGCGCGCATCGTCGTCACCCGTGGCGGCCCGCGCGACCTCGCCGCGATCCGCGACGGGATTTTTGCGGCAGCGGAATTCGCCAAGCGCCTTGCGGCCATGGGCGATATTCCGCATGAGCTTGCGCAGGCGACGCAATCGCTGTGCCGGCCTGACTCCGCGCTCGCCGCAGAGCTGGCGCGGGCGCTCGGCGACGAGTTGCCGGCCTTCCGCCGCGATGGCGGCTTCGTGCGCGCGGGTTACCTGCCGGTGCTCGACGAGGCACGCGCGCTGCGCGACGAATCCCGCCGCGTCATCGCCGCGCTGCAAATGCAATATGCCGAGACCACCGGCATCCGCTCGCTCAAGATCAAGCACAACAATGTGCTTGGCTATTTCGTCGACGTCTCCGCCCAGCACGGCGAGAAGCTGATGTCGGCGCCGCTCAACGGAATCTTCATCCATCGCCAGACCACCGCCGGCCAGGTGCGCTTCACCACCACCGAACTTGGTGAACTCGAATCCAAGATCGCCAGCGCGGCCGACCGCGCGCTGGCGCTCGAGTTTGAGGTCTTCGACCGCCTTGCCACGTCGGTCACCGCGGCAAGCGCCGCGATCAAGGAAGCCGCCGGCGCGCTGGCGCTGCTCGACGTTGCGACCGCGCTTGCTGCGCTGGCCGTCGAGCGGGACTATGTGCGGCCCCAAGTCGACAATAGCCTCGCCTTCGCCATCAGTGGCGGCCGACATCCGGTCGTGGAACAGGCGCTGGCCGGCGACGGCGGGCCTTTCGTCGCCAATGATTGCGACCTGTCGCCTCCGGCCGAGGCGGCGGGCCAGGCAGCAACCAAGACAGCCGGCCGCATCTGGCTCATCACCGGTCCGAATATGGCCGGCAAATCGACCTTTCTGCGCCAGAACGCGCTGATCGCGGTCTTGGCGCAGATGGGAAGCTTCGTGCCCGCAAAGGCGGCGCATATTGGCGTCGTCGACCGGCTGTTTTCGCGCGTCGGCGCCGCCGACGATCTCGCCCGCGGCCATTCGACCTTCATGGTGGAGATGGTCGAGACCGCGGCTATCCTCAATCAGGCCGGCGAGCGTGCGCTGGTGATCTTGGACGAAATCGGCCGCGGCACCGCGACCTTCGACGGCCTGTCCATCGCCTGGGCGACCATCGAGCATCTGCACGAGAACAATTGCTGCCGTGCTTTATTCGCCACGCATTTCCACGAAATGACCGCGCTCGCAACAAAACTGCCGCGGCTGCACAACGCGACGATGCGGGTAAAGGAATGGCAGGGCGACGTCGTGTTCCTGCACGAAGTCGTGGCCGGCGCCGCCGACCGCTCCTATGGCATCCAGGTCGCGAAGCTCGCCGGCCTGCCGCCGAGCGTGATCGAGCGCGCCAAAGTCGTGCTCGCCCAGATCGAGGCCGAGGACCGCACCTCGCCGACACGGGCGCTGATCGACGATCTACCGCTGTTTGCCGCCGCGCGCCAAGAAACCAAATCTGCGTCAGGCGCCATGCCGCAGCCGGACGCCGCGCTCGCCGCCGTGGTCGAGGGACTCAAAGCCCTCAATCCCGACGAAATGTCGCCGCGCGATGCGCTTGATGCGCTCTACGCGCTCAAGGCGAAGCTTGCGGCGAAATAATTTTCGGCGCTTCGCGATTCATCTTACGCAACCGCAGCAGCATCAGCATGCCGCTCCAGGCGACGCAGACGCACAAGCCGGCGACGAAAGCCAACCAGGTGCCGAGCGGCACGGCCAAATAGTGCACGGCCAGAAAGCCAAGCGAGAGCCCGACGAAAGCGATCTGCGCGTGCGCCAGCATGCTCGCGGTCGCCTTGCCGCCGACGCGCGGGTGCAGGATGACAATGGAGCTGCACAGGATGATCGGAAACACCGCGAACATGCCGGAGGCGAACGAGCCGATGCGGGAGCTCGCGGTGGTGACGATGGCGACGACAATGGCGGCAGCGATCGCGCGCAGCGGGATATCGTAGCGTGTGCGCAGAAATTTCCTCGGCGGACCTGCCTCGCGATAGCGCCAGCTCAACGGCACGGTGACGCCGAATACGATCACATTGAGGATGACGGCGCTCAGCGGCGTCCAGTCAATGAAGCGGAAGGCGGCCGCGAGAGCGAACCAGACCGCGAGCGAAATGCTGAGGCTGAACAATACGCCATGACGTTGCGCCAGGATGATGTAAATGGCGGAAAACACCGAGACAGCGGCGCTGACCGTGATGCTGCCGACTGCGCTTCCCGCAATGAAGCTCGGCGGATGCTGGATGGCGAGGATGACATAAGCAGCGCCGGCTGCCGTCGGCAGCGCCGCGATCAGAGCGCCGATGAACGGCCCGGTGCGCTCGACCACAACCGAGGTGACGACGACAACAATCGCCGTCAGCACCATTTTCAGTGCCAAGCCGTACCAGAATATCAGGTCTGGGGACATTTATTGCGGGACGGGCTCTAGGAGTTCAAGTCGGTTGCCGAACGGATCGGCGACATAGAAGCGGTCAAAGCCTTCGAGCGGTTCGTCCTCGTAAGGCGCATAGCCGTGCTGAACGAGACGCGCGCGCAAGGCATTGAGGTCGCGCACCAGAAAAGCCGGATGCGCCTTGCGCGCGGGACGAAAATCTTTCTCGACGCCGAGATGCAGTTGCTGGGTGCCGAGCGCAAACCAGACGCCGCCGCGCACGTCAAGGTTCGGCGGCTTTTTCAGCTCCGCCAAACCGAGAAGGTCGCCGTAGAAGGCGCGCGCCTTGGCTTCCTCACCGCTCGGCATGGCCAAAAGCAGATGGTCGAGCGCGACGACCCCGGTCATCGCCGTTACTTCCGCTGCAGGCTCACCGCAACCGGCGGACCGCTCTTGATGGTTTGGTAGACGACGCAATACCGCTCGGTGAGTTTCAGAAGCTGATCGAGCTTGTCCTGCGGCGCGTCGGTATCGACATCGAAGCGGAGGCGGATTTGCGCAAAGCCGACCGGCGCCTCCTTGGCGACGCCGAGCGTGCCGCGAAAATCAAGATCGCCCTCGGCCGACACCGTGCCGGATTTCAGCGGAATCTCGATGGCGGTGGCGACCGCTTTCAGCGTCACGCCGGCGCAGGCGACCAAAGCCTCAAGCAGCATGTCGCCCGAGCACAATTCCATGCCGGAACCGCCAGTCGCCGGATGCAGGCCCGCGACCGCGAGTGCGCGGCCGGTCTCGACTTTGCAGGCGATATTTTGATCGTCGAGCGTGCCCTTGGCCCGAAGCGTAATCATCCCGGCTTTGGCATCGGCCTTGTAGCGCTCCTTGATCGGCGCTTGCAGCGCCCGCAGCCCGGCGGCGTCCATCTCGGTCCCTCTCCAAATCAACGTCATTGCCCGCAAAGATGGCAATCCAGTAGCCATAGATATTGTTCATGTCTACCGGCGCCAGATCGCGACTGACTCGCAGTCACCACCACATCGCGGCGCCGGCTTCGGCTTTGGGCTCCGGCGCGGCGTCGCCTGCGGCCCGATTGAGCGAGCGATCGAGCGCGGTGAGGACCCGCCGCTTGACGAAATCGAAGGCGGCGGACTGGCGGTCGCGCGGGCGCGGCAGATCGACGGCGATCTCCTCAAACAGGCGGCCGGGGCGCGGGCACATGACCATGACGCGATTGGCGAGCACGATGGCCTCGTCGACGTCATGGGTGACCAGGATCAAGGTCGGCGTCGCGTCGGCCCACAGATCAAGCAGATGATCCTGCAAATCGGTGCGGGTGAAAGCATCGAGCGCCGAGAACGGCTCGTCGAGCAGCAGAACTTCGGGCCGCGGCACCAGCGCCCGCGCGATGGCGACGCGCTGCGCTTGGCCGCCGGACAACTCACGCGGCCACATTGTGGCCTTGTCGGAGAGGCCGACGCGCCTGAGCGCCGTGGTGACGCGCTGAGTCCGCTCGGATCGCGGCCGCTTGCGCAGGCCGAAGCCGACATTGTCGGCGACCTTCAGCCACGGCAGAAGCCGCGGCTCCTGAAAGATGATGCCGATCTTTTCGTGCGGCGCGGTGATGCGCTCGCCGTCGAGCATGACCGCGCCTTCCGACGCCGGATCGAGACCGGCGATGGCGCGGAGCAGCGTCGACTTTCCGCAGCCCGAGCCGCCGATCACGGCGACGATCTCGCCCGGATCGACGCTAAGCGTGACGCCGCCGAGCGCATGCACGCCGTTGGGATAGGTTTTGCCGACGCGTTCGAGAGCGAGCATGAAAAATCAATCCTGCCTGACAACATCTTCCCAGCGCAGGAACGGCGCGGCGGCGAGCGCAATCATCCAGTCGGTGACCTTGCCGATGATGGCGAAAGCCACGATGGCGGCGACGATCTCGGCCGGCTTGCCGAGCTGCTGGCCGTCGATCAACAGATAACCGAGACCTTCCGACGCCCCCATGAATTCGGCGGCGACGACGAACATCCAGCCAAGCCCAAGCCCCGAGCGCAGCGAGATCACATAAGCCGGCAGCACCGCGGGCAGCAGGATGCGATAGACCATCTCGACGTCGGTGAGCTGGAAGGCGCGACCTACTTCGACAAGCTTGCGGTCGACGGATTGGATCGCGCCCATCAGACCGAGATAGACCGGGAAAAACACGCCGACTGCGATCAGCGTGATTTTCGAGGTTTCGAAAATGCCAAGCCAGAGGATGAATAGCGGTATCCAGGCGATCGACGGGATCGCGCGCAGCGCCTGCAAGGTCGGATCGAGGAGCCGCCGCACGAGCGGCGAATAGCCGGCGGCTGCGCCGACAATCGTGGCGGCAGCCACGCCGAAACCGAAGCCCGCGGCGACGCGGCCGAGCGTCACCAAAGTATCGCGCTGCAAATCGCCGGTTCTGGCGAGATCCACAAAGGTCTGGAACACGACCGAGGGCGGCGGCACCAGCCGTCCGGTCGACCAGCCCATGCGGACGACAAATTCCCAGACGACGGCCGCCGTCACCGGCAGGATCAAACCCAGCATCGGCCGCGAGAAACGCGTCCAGGACGGCGCGCCCGCGGTCACCGGCGCGGCGGAGCTTTGTGGGCTTTCGGCAACGACAGTCATGGCCCCAAGAGTAACACGCACAACGGACATGGCGGCACCGGGAAATGCAATGCGGCCGTTCGGTCGTTCCGCCGGGCCTGACCGGGCGAGAGACTAGGCCGCGGTGACGAAGCGATCGTCGATCAGGTCGTCGAGCGTCTTCTTCACATCGACATTCGCTGGAATGACACCGGCCTGCTGCAGGGCGAGACCCGCCTGCAGGATAGTGTCGCGCTGCTCGGGGCCGATGCGATTGAAGGTGAGTTCGGTGCGCTCCTTGAGCTGGATGTCGACCACGGCCTCGGGCAGCTTGGTCACGTCCATGAACACTTTCTTCTCTTCGTCGTAATGCGACAGCGAATATTTGCGCGCGTCTTCATAGACACCGAGCACGCGCTTGGTCAGATCCGGATATTTGCCGAGGAAATCCTCGCTGGCATTGAGGATGCCGTAAGTGTTCGCCGCCTTGTTGCGGTAGAACAGCCGCGCGCCGTCCTCGACTTGCGCCTGCGCCATCATCGGATCGAGGCCGGCCCAGGCGTCGACGTCGCCGCGAACCAGCGCGATCTTGCCGTCGGGATGCTGCAGCAGCACCGGTACGATGTCCTTTTCGCTCATGCCGACCGATTGCAGCGCGCGCACCAGGAAGATGTGCGGATCGGTGCCGCGCGTCACCGCGACGCGCTTGCCTCTGAGGTCCTCGATCTTGTTGATCGGCGTGTCCTTGCGCGTCACCAGTGCGGTCCATTCCGGACGCGAAAACACGTAGATCGACTTGATCGGATTGCCGTTGATCTTGCTGAGCAGCGCCGCGGAGCCTGCGGTCGAGCCGAAATCGATCGAGCCGGCATTGAGAAATTCCAGCGCCTTGTTGGAGCCGAGCGTCTGCACCCAGCGCACGCCGATGCCGTCCTTGGCGAATTCCTTCTCCAGAAGCCCGTTCTGCTTGAGCACCATGGAGACCGGATTGTAGGTCGCCCAGTCGATGCGGATTTCCGAAGGCTTGTCAGCGGCACGGGCGAGCCGCGGCAGGCCTAGCGGGGCCAGACCTAAGCCGGCAGCGGTGCCGAGAAATCCACGACGAGACAGCATGAGAACCTCCCTACGATACGTTTTTTCTTTAGGAAACGGTATAAACGCCGTCAATTGGAAATAAATACTCTATTTCTACATTCATATAGAACGATTTTATCGAGAATGTCGATATCGTTCCTGGTCCTTCTGTCCGCGGCATTTTCGCAGGAACCGGACGGCGCGCACGATGACAGTTTGCCCCTCCTCCGCTATCTCGTAACCGATGATGCTCGACACCCAAAAAGCCGCGCCGCAAGTCGTGTCCGAAGCCGGCGCGCTGATCGATCCGGCGGCGATCGCCGAGGACCTCCGGGCGCTGGCGGCGGCCTATGAGGGCCGCGACCGCGAATTGCGCACGGCCGTGGCGCAGCGGCTGAAGGCGACACTGAACGAAGGCCGCGCACGCGCGGAAGCCTTGCTGCTGAAGGACCGTCACGGCCGCCGCTGCGCCGAACGGCTCTGCCAGATGCAGGACGACATCATCCGCCTGCTGTTCGAGTTCACCACGACAATCCTCTATCCGCCGCAGGTGCGCTCCGAAGCCGAGCGCATGGCCGTGGTCGCGACCGGCGGCTATGGCCGCGGGCTTCTGGCGCCAGGCTCCGACATCGATCTGCTGTTTCTGTTGCCCTACAAGCAGACCGCCTGGAGCGAGTCGGTCGCCGAGGCGCTGCTCTATTGCCTGTGGGATATGGGGCTCAAAGTCGGTCACGCTTCGCGTTCGGTCAATGAATGCATCCGCCAAGCCAAGGC
>Ga0210397_10003256_pt1 | contig 10018 bp, 9 predicted proteins | sample IncBWH2OmetaG_FD_160126 | JGI IMG/M metagenome (GOLD analysis project Ga0210397, IMG submission 160126) | Forest soil microbial communities from Barre Woods Harvard Forest LTER site, Petersham, Massachusetts, United States - Inc-BW-H-2-O ...
CATGAACGATCCGGAGGCGATGATGCGCGCCTGGATGCCGCTGGGCGGCGCCGGGTTCGAGCAGTTCCAGAAATTCATGATGGACAGCGCCCGCAGCATGACGAGCGGCATGGCGCCGCGCAAAACCAAGGAATGACGGACACCATCTACGCGCTGTCGTCGGCGCCGGGGCGCGCCGGCGTGGCGGTGGTGCGCGTGTCGGGGCCGCTGGCCCTCGACATCGTCGTGGTGCTGACGGGTGCGGTGCCGCCGGCTCCGCGCAAAGCCGTGGTCCGGAAGCTGCTTGACGAGGGCCGGGCGCCGATCGACCAGGCGCTGGTGCTCTGGATGCCCGGGCCGGCGAGCTTCACCGGCGAGGATGTCGCCGAATTCCACGTTCATGGCGGCCGCGCCATCGTGGAGGCGCTGCTGGCGCAGATCCGCAGGACGCGTGACACGCGACCCGCCGAGCCCGGGGAGTTCACGCGCCGGGCGGTGGAGAACGGCAAGCTCGACCTGACCCAGGCCGAGGCGGTGATGGACCTGGTCGATGCCGACACGCAGGCGCAGCGGCGCCAGGCGCTGCGGCAATATGGCGGATCGTTGGGGCGGCTGTACGACGGCTGGCGGGGCCGGCTGGTGAAGGCGCTGGCCTGGGCGGAGGCCGAGATCGATTTTTCGGACGAGGATTTGCCGGGCGAGCTGGCCCACCGGTCTCAGATGGAAGTAATTGAAATAGTTGGAGAAATTGAAGAGCATCTGGACGATTCCCGGCGCGGGGAACTGATTCGTGAGGGCGTGCGGCTTGCGGTGATCGGGCCACCGAACGCTGGCAAGAGCTCGCTGATCAATGCCCTCGCCCGGCGCGATGTCGCGATCGTGCACGAGACGGCGGGCACGACCCGCGACGTGATCGAAGTGAGGCTCGACATCGGCGGCGTCCCGGTGATCGTCGCCGACACCGCGGGCTTGCGTGAAGCGGGCGATCCGGTCGAGCGCGAGGGCGTGCGCCGGGCGCTCGCGCGGGCGGAGGAGGCCGATGCCACGCTCCTGCTGGTTGACGGCAGCGCAGACGATCCGTTCGCGGGGCTGCCGGCGGATGCGCGGGACAAGGCCGCGCTGGTGATCTGGAACAAGGCTGATCTCCTGCGCGAAACGCCGGCAGGCGAGCGGCTGCTGCAGGTGTCGCTCAAGACATGGGAAGGCTGGGATGCGCTGCTGGTTGCGATCTCGCAGCTCGTTGCGGCGAAGGCAGACCAGGCGAGCGAGGTGCCGGTGATTACCCGCGCCCGGCACCGGCGAGCGCTGGAGGACGCGGTCGCCGCGTTGCGGCGCTCTTTGGTGGCACCCGATGTCGAGCTGTTCGCGGAGGACCTGCGGCTGGCAGTCCGGGCAATCGGCCGGGTCACCGGGCGGGTGGATGTCGAAGAGCTGCTGGACGTGGTGTTCCGGGACTTCTGCATCGGCAAGTGAGGTGGATGCTTCGAGGCTCGGCTTCGCCGAGCACCTCAGCATGACGGTGAGTCTTAGTTTGTTATCAAAAATCGTCACCGATGAGCGAAGCGAGCCTCGAAGGGTGCGGCACCCCCCGATTGTTTCACGTGAAACATCGGCGGTTCTTGTCCACAACCCTGCCCTGCCCTAAGACCCGCGCCATGGATCGGGTCGACGTCATCGTCATCGGCGGCGGGCATGCAGGCTGTGAGGCCGCGGCTGCCTCGGCGCGCGTGGGCGCCAAGACGCTGCTGCTGACCCACAAGCTCGAGACCATCGGCGAGATGTCGTGCAATCCGGCCATCGGCGGGGTCGGCAAGGGGCACCTGGTCCGTGAGATCGATGCGCTGGACGGCGTGATGGGCCGGGTCGCCGATGCGGCCGGCATCCAGTTCCGGCTGCTCAACCGGCGCAAGGGTCCGGCGGTGCGCGGGCCGCGAGCGCAGGCCGACCGCAAGCTCTATCGCCAGGCGATGCAGGCCGCCCTCGCCGCCCAGCCGAACCTGACCATTCTGGCCGCGGCCGCCGAAGACTTGGTGATCGCCGACGGCCGGGTCGCCGGCGTGATCACGGCGGAAGGCCGGACGATCCGCTGTGGCGCCGTGGTGCTGACCACCGGCACCTTCCTGCGCGGCCTCATCCATATTGGCGAGAAGAAGATTCCGGCGGGTCGCGCAGCCTCCAGCAGCGCGGCGCTAGGCCAAAGCGGAGTCGACCCGCCGAGCGTCGGACTATCGGAAAAGCTATATTCCATGGGCTTTTCGATGGGCCGGCTGAAGACCGGGACCCCGCCGCGGCTGGACGGCAAGACCATCGACTGGGCGCAGCTCGACGTGCAGCACGGCGACGATCCGCCCTCCCCGTTCAGCTTTCTTACCCGCGCAATCACCACGCCGCAGACCGTCTGCCATATCACCCGCACGACGCCGGCGACCCATGAGATCATCCGGGCGAATCTGCACCGGGCGCCGATGTATTCCGGGCAGATCGAGTCGACCGGGCCGCGCTACTGCCCCTCGATCGAGGACAAGGTGGTGCGGTTCGCCGCCCGCGACAGCCACCAGATCTTCCTGGAGCCGGAGGGGCTGGACGACGACACCGTCTATCCCAACGGCATCTCGACCTCCCTGCCCGAGGACGTGCAGCACGCGCTGCTCGCGACCATCCCGGGGCTGAAGCACGTCGCCGTGAAGCGGCCCGGCTATGCCATCGAATACGACTACGTCGATCCGCGCGAGCTGAAGCCCAGCCTCGAGACCAAGAAGACACCGGGCCTTTACCTGGCCGGCCAGATCAACGGCACCACGGGATACGAGGAGGCGGCCGCCCAGGGGCTCATGGCCGGGCTCAACGCCGCGCGAGCGGCCGGTGGCGGCGACGCTCTCGTGCTCGACCGGGCGGCGGCGTATATCGGGGTGCTGATCGACGACCTGGTGACCCGCGGCGTCAGCGAGCCGTACCGGATGTTCACCTCACGGGCCGAATACCGGCTCACGCTGCGCGCCGACAATGCCGACCAGCGACTGACACCGATCGGGACGCGGGCCGGGTGTCTCGGCCGCGAGCGTGGTGCTGTTTTCACTGAGAAAATGATGCGTCTCGATGCGGCGCGCGATGTCATGCGGTCGCTCGATTTGACCCCGAACGAGGCGCAGAAGCACGGCATTGCCGTGCGTCTGGACGGCGTGCGGCGGACGGCGATGGACCTGCTGAGCCTGCCGGAGGTCGACCTGTCCAAGCTGGCCGCGATCTGGCCGCAGATCGGGGGCTTCGCGCCGGATATCACCGAGCAGCTGGAGGTCGACAGCCAGTATGCCGGCTATCTCGACCGCCAGGACGCCGACATTCTCGCGTTCCGCAAGGACGAGGGGCGGGCGCTGCCCGACGCCATCGACTATCGCGCCATCGCCGGGCTCTCGACCGAATGCGCCGTCAAGCTGGGCCGCATCCGGCCGGCGACCCTGGGGCAGGCGGCCCGCATCGACGGCGTGACGCCGGCGGCTCTCACGCTGGTGCTCGCGCATGTCCGATCCCGCGCCTGAGCCTTTCGGCCCCGAGGACTTCGCGGCGAAGACGGATGTTTCACGTGAAACATTGGCGCGGCTGAAGACCTATGTCGGCCTGCTGGAGGACTGGAACCAGCGGCACAATCTGGTGTCCCGCAATTCGATGGCCGATGTCTGGCGGCGGCATGTCTGGGACTCCGCCCAGCTGATGCTGTTCCTGCCCGCCGATACGAAGACCGTGGCCGATCTCGGCAGCGGCGCCGGGTTCCCGGGCCTGGTCCTGGCGGAACTTCTGCGGGGCAGGGCGGACATTATCCTCTACGAATCCACCCGCAAGAAGGCCGAGTTCCTGGAGGCGGCAGCGCAGCGGATGGGGCTCAGCGTCGGCATCCGCAATGCCCGGATAGAGGCCGAGACGCATGCGCCGGTCGACGTGGTGACGGCCCGCGCCTTGGCGCCACTCGACAAGCTGCTGGGCTATGCACAGCAAATGGCGGGGCGGCACACGATCTGCCTGTTTCTAAAAGGTCAATCCCTAGCGTCCGAATTGACCGAGGCCGGTAAATCTTGGAGGATGAAAGCTCTCCAGCACCCGAGCGCGACGGATCCTTCGGGCGTCATTCTGGAGGTCCGGGAGTTCCGCCATGTCCAGTCCAAGCACCGGTAGGGGGCCGCGGGTTCTGGTCGTCGCCAATCAGAAGGGCGGCGTCGGCAAGACCACCACGGCGATCAACCTGGGCACCGCGTTGGCCGCCGTCGGCGCGCCGACCCTGGTGATCGACCTAGACCCGCAGGGCAATGCCTCGACCGGCCTGGGCATCGCGCGCGCCGACCGCAAGCTGACGACCTACGACGTGCTGATGGGCGAGGCGAAGATCGCCGAGGCGGTGATGGCGACGCGCATCCCGCGGCTGTCGATCCTGCCCTCGACGGTGGACCTGTCGGGCGCCGAGATGGAGCTGGTCGGCCGCGACCGGCGCAACTTCATCCTCAAGGATGCGCTGGCGGAATACTCCGCACACGGACAATACGGCGGGAGTGGGGCTCCGTTCTCCTATATCCTGGTCGATTGCCCGCCGTCGCTCACGCTGCTGACGGTCAACGCGATGGTGGCGGCGGACGCGGTGATCGTGCCGCTGCAATGCGAGTTCTTTGCGCTCGAGGGCTTGAGCCAACTGCTCAAGACGATCGAGCTGGTGAAGGTGAACCTGAACCCGGCGCTCGACATCCAGGGCATCGTCCTGACCATGTACGACAAGCGCAACAAGCTCTCCGAGCAGGTCGAGGCCGATGTGCGCGAGAACATGGGCGACAAGGTCTATCGCACCACCATTCCGCGAAACGTGCGGATTTCCGAGGCGCCGAGCCACGGCCTGCCGGCGCTGGTCTACGACCTGCGCTGCCCGGGGTCGCAGGCGTATATCAAGCTCGCCGGCGAGCTCATCGCGCGCGAACGCGAGCGCCTGCAGGCGGCGGCATAATGGCACCGGAAGGCTTTTCATCATGGTAGAAGAGAGGCATCGCGGCCTGGGCCGCGGCCTGTCGGCTTTGATCGGCGAGGAGGCGGTGCCGACGCGCGGCGAGGCGCAGCGCGCGACGCACAAGCTGCCCGTCGCGTTCCTGCGCCCCAACAAATTCCAGCCGCGCAAGCGCTTCGCCGAAGCGGACCTGCACGACCTCGCCGAGTCGGTGAAGGAGAAGGGCGTGCTGCAGCCCATCCTGGTGCGGCCGGTGAAGGGCGAGGCCAACAGCTACGAGATCGTGGCCGGCGAGCGGCGCTGGCGCGCGGCCCAGATGGCCAAGCTGCACGACGTGCCGGTGGTGGTGCGCGAGATGGGCGATTCGGAGTCGCTCGAGATCGCGATCATCGAGAACGTCCAGCGCGCCGACCTGAACGCGATCGAGGAGGCGGCCGCCTATCACGAGCTGATGGACCGCTTCAAATACACCCAGGAGCAGGTCGCCAAGGAGGTCGGCAAGAGCCGGCCGCACATCGCCAACACGCTGCGGCTGCTCACCTTGCCGGAGGCGGTGCGGGCGATGATCCGCGACGGCAAGCTGACAGCCGGCCATGCCCGCACCCTGATCGGGCGGGCCGATGCCGAGGCACGGGCGCAGGAGATCGTCGCCGGATTGCTAAGCGTTCGCGAGGCCGAACAGCGTTCGGGGATTCACAAATCGTCCCCAAAGAAGGTCGCGCTCAAGGATCCGAACACGCGGGCGCTGGAAGATAGTGTTTCCAATGCCTTGGGGCTGAAACTTCAAGTTATACACAAAGGCTCCAAAGGCGGCGAAGTCAGAATCGCTTATAAAACATTGGAGCAGCTCGACGAGATCACCCGTCGTCTGAGCCGCGGCCGCTAAACGATCTAGCCGGTTGAATATTAAGGATAGTTTTGAAGACGGTGAACGCGCCGAACAGCGTTCACCGAGCGCCCATCGAGAGTTGTGCGTGCTTCGAGGCTCGCTGCGCGAGCACCTCAGCATGACGAGGGTTTGAGTATCGGGGCACTCATCAATATAGCCGGTGCTGATCCCGGCTCGTCACCCTGAGGCGCTCGCGCAGCGAGCCTCGAAGGGTGCTGAACCGATCTTCTAAACCTCATTTGCTAAGGCTAGCGCCGCAGCCGGATCGATGCGGCCATCATAGAGCGCCCGGCCGATCACGACGCCTTCGATGTTCGGCTCCTGCGCCGCCTTGAGATGCTCGATATCGGCAATGCTGCCGACACCGCCCGAGGCGATGACCGGGATCTTGACGGCCCGGGCCAGGGCGGCGGTCGCCTTGACGTTCACACCCTGGAGCAGGCCGTCGCCGTCCACGTCGGTGAACAGGATGGCCGCGACGCCGGCATCCTCGAACCGCCGGCCGAGCTCTGCGGGGGTGAGGGTGGAGACCTCGGCCCAGCCCTCGGTCGCGACCTTGCCGCCCACGGCGTCGGCGCCAACTACGATCTTGCCAGGGTGCGCCCGCGCGGCCTCCTTCACGAAGGCCGGGTTCTTGAGCGCGGCGGTGCCCAGGATCACGCGGGTGATGCCGGCGCCAAGCCAGGCCTCGACCGCCGCCATGTCGCGGATGCCGCCGCCGAGCTGGATGGGCAGGTCGATGGCGGCCCGGATCGCGCGGATCGCCGCGCTGTTCACCGACCGGCCGTCGAAGGCGCCGTTCAGGTCGACGCAGTGCAGCCACCGGAACCCCGCGGCCTGGAACGCGCGCGCCTGCGCTGCCGGGTCGTTGTTGAACACGGTGGCCTGGTCCATCAGCCCTTTCTTGAGGCGGACGCAGTGGCCATCTTTCAGGTCGATCGCGGGGAACAGGATCACGGGCGCCATTCCAGGAAGTTGCCGAGCAGGGCGAGGCCGACGGCCTGGCTCTTCTCGGGATGAAACTGCACGCCCACCAGATTGTCGCGCGCCACCGCCGCGGTGACGGGGCCGCCGTAGTCGGTGCGTGCGAGCACGTCGGACTCGTTGGCGCAGCGCATCGCGTAGGAGTGCACGAAATACGCGTTTCCCGACGCGGGCAGGTTCGCGGTGACGGGATGGGCGCGCGCAATGGCGAGGTCGTTCCAGCCGATCTGCGGGATCTTCAGCGCCGGATCGCCGGGCGTCATCTTCACCACCTCACCGTCGATCCAGCCCAAACCGGCGTGATCGCCGAACTCGCGGCCGACGCGCGCCATCAGCTGCATCCCGACGCAGATGCCCAGGAACGGCACGCCGCGTGCGATCACCGTGTCGTTGAGCGCCGCCACCATGCCGGGCACGGCGCCGAGCCCGCGCATGCAGTCGGCGAAAGCGCCGACGCCGGGCAGCACGATGCGGTCCGCACCGGCGACGACCTGCGCGTCCGCGGTGACGACCACGTCGTGGCCGGTGCCGCGCTCGACCGCGACGCGCGCGAGCGCCTTCTCCGCCGAGCGCAGATTGCCCGAACCGTAATCGACGATGGCCACGACCGGACGCACGATTTCTTCCGTACACTGACGGCTCGCCGGAGCGCGGGCCACTGAGGCCGTGTCTTAGCGGATGGCGGCGGCAAAAAGAACTAGTGGGTGGGGCATGGCTCGACATCGCTGGTGTTCGGCGACGGGTGGACGTGCACGCCCAGGATCACCCAGTCGCGCCATTTGGGCCGCGGCGGCTCGATGCTCGCGCGGCCCTGCTTGAGGGCGTCGAGCATGCCGGCGCAGTTGCCGTTGATGCTCGCCACCTCCGTCCAGGTCTTGTCGGGCCGGCGCGACAGGATGGTGCCCCAGAAGAAGGAGCTGGCGCTGCTCGCCTCGTCGATCAGCACGACGTCCTCGTTCCCGTCACCGTCGAAGTCGCCGAAGAAGGCGTCGCAGCGCACGCCCGCCGCGGTCAGGCAGCCGGGCGCCCCGCCGTCCTTGCTCCAGTCCTGCTCGAGGAAGCCGCGGGGCAGGGCGCGGCTCGACGGATAGACCGTGATGTTGTCCGCCAGATCGGTCCGTGACGCCGGCAGGGTGGTCGACACACCGGCCAGCGCGGCCTTGGCCATGCGGTTCACCGTGTCGGTATCGGCGCCGAAGCTGCCGGTCGACAATTCTGCCAGCGCACCGCGCCCGTAGCGCGCGCCCTGGGTGCGTAGATAATCAAAGTCGAACGCCTTGGCCGCGACGGCGCCGCTCTGCAGCCGCGCGACTTGCGCGCGCACCGCCAGCCGCGCCGGGTCGCCGATGGGCGTGAACAGCAGCAGCAGGATCGCCAGCACCAGGAACGCGGCGGCGATGTTCACGCGGGCGACCAGCGCCATCCACACGCCGCCCCGCAGCGACAGCACGGCTGCCGCCGCATAGCCGAAGGCATAGAACGCCGCCACGATCAGCGTCGCGGCTGTGGCGACCCGCTCGACGGTCCAGCCGTACTGGCCGACCCGCAGCGACAGCGCATAGGCCGCGATCAGCACGAACGGCACCAGCACCACGGCCGCCGCGAGCTCGGCGTAGCGGAACACCGCGCCGCGATTGTGCTGCGGGTCGCCGTCCTGGAACGCGGCGTTGATCAGGATCACCAGCACGCCACAGGCGATGAGCAGATAGGCGGCCGCCGACTTGGTCGCCCACAGCGGCGCGAGGCCCGTGAGCGGGAGCATGAGCGTGAAGCCCACCGCGATCAGCACCATCAGCGGCAGCAGCCAGGAGAGCAGGGTGTGCGCCACGGTGCGGATGCCGGCGACCAGCCGGGCGCGCACGTCGGTCGCGTGGATCGCGGCGGCCGTCGCCAGTGCGGTGGCGGGGATCGCGAACCAGGTCTTCTCGATCAGCTCCTGGATGAATTTGAGGTTGATCAGGTTGAACAGCGTCGCGCCCAGCCACAGCACGCCCCAGAACACGCCGACGAACACCGCCGCCAGAAGGAGCTGGATCTCGAGCTTCCACGCGGCGTCGAAATAGGCGCCGTAGGAGGCGATGATCCGGCGCTCGGCATCGCCCGCGGCGATCAGCGACTGGGCGATGAACAGGCCGATGACAGTGAACGCGACCAGGGCGAAGGTCATTTCGCCGCCGTCGGCGAAGCCGGCCGGGCGCGGCAGGCCCTGGCGCCAGATATCGCAGCAGGCGAGCCCGGCGAGAATGACGGTCGCGGCCGCGATCCAGATCGCCAGCGTGCGCGCCCGCATCGTGCCCACGGCCTGCTGGAACAGCAGCGGCACGAACACGAAGATCAGCGCCAGCGGCGCCATCCAGTAGGGATCGGTGGAGGGCCAGGTCTTGTTGTCGTCGGCGAGGTAGAGAAGGTAGAGGGCGATGCCTTGCGCCAGGCCGACGGTGAGCCGCGCGGCCGCCAACGCGGTGTGCTGCGGCGCGGGCCGGTTGTCCGGCGGCGTGGTCCCGAATTCCGTAGCATTCGACATGGCGCACCCCCGGTCCTGCGCCGGAGCATACGCGCAATTGCGGCTGATCTTCGTCGGAAGCGCCCATCTTCCTTAGAAGCGATACGCCACCAGGACGGCGCCGCCGGCGATCATGGCGACGCCGAGCCAGTTGGCGCCGTGCAGCTTCTCGCCCAGGAACAGGACGCCGAACAACGCCACCAGCACGACGCTGAGCTTGTCGATCGGCGCGACCCGGGCCGCATCGCCCAGCTTCATCGCGTGGAAATAGCAGAGCCAGGACGCACCGGTGCCCAGCCCCGACAGCACCAGGAAGACGTAGGTGCGCGTGGTGATGCCGGACGGCGCCTGCCACTCGCCCAGCAGGGTCAGGATGCCGGCCAGCGCCACGATCACCACGAGGGTGCGGATGAAGGTCGCGAAGTCGGAGTTGACGTTCTCCACCCCGATCTTGGCGAAGATCGCCGTCAGCGCGGCGAAGCCCGCCGAGAGCACCGCCCAGAAGGCCCAGTTGCCGGTCACCGCGTTCATGCCTTGCCTCCCATGCGTGCCACGACGTTGGACCAAAGCCGGACGGGCGTCTATTCTGCGCGCCGTCACAACCAGAGCCCACCCCAGAGCAATCCATGAACATCGTCACGGGAAAGGCGGTCCGCGAATTCTCCGCCGCCGACCTCGCCCGCAT
>Ga0210397_10003257_pt1 | contig 10017 bp, 20 predicted proteins | sample IncBWH2OmetaG_FD_160126 | JGI IMG/M metagenome (GOLD analysis project Ga0210397, IMG submission 160126) | Forest soil microbial communities from Barre Woods Harvard Forest LTER site, Petersham, Massachusetts, United States - Inc-BW-H-2-O ...
GGAGGCCGGCTACTTCTGGGCGATGCGCTCGCCCGACGGGCAGTCGGGCATCACCTACGTCGAAGGCGACATCTACGACGGCGTGCAGAAGCGGCACACGGTCTGACGACGAGAGGGAGCCCCCGGGCAAGCGGCCAGTCCGACGGACACCGCCGCCCGGGGGCTCCCCGGACATACGCGCAACGCCAAGCATAAAACCGCCGGGGGTTCGACCCCGGCGGTTTTCGGCCTTGTCAGCCCTGGTTCGCGGCGAAGATCGCCTCCTGCTCGGGCGTGAACACGATCCTGCAGGCGATGCGGGTCCGCTCGTCGGTGCGCTTGGCCACGTGCCGGCGCAGCAGGCCGTCTACGTTGGGCAGGACCGAGTTGCCGCAGGTCGCGCAGATCAGGCGGCCGTACATGCCCTCGGCGGCAATGTCCAGGGCGGTCGTGCCGGTGCACGTCGCGCGGGTCGTTCTGGCCGGCTTGTTGTTCGTCATGCCAAAACTATAGCGAGTGTCCATACGCGTGTCCATACATGCAGTGGAAGTTTCCCGAGGTCAGGCCTCGGTCCGGGAGATCGGCCAGGCTCCGCCGTCCCCGATCTGGATCATGATGTCGTCGTCGGCCGGGTCGGCCCGCAGCCAGAGCACGTGGCCGGTGCGCCACACCTTGTGGACGGTGCCCTTGAACACGACGAACGATCGGTCGGCGACCAGCGGGAACCGCTCGAAGTGCTCGACCAGGGCCTGGGCCTCGGCGTTTTCGATCGCGGCACGCATGATCGCGACCTGGTCGCACGCCGCGGCGTACGCCTCGTCGGGGTCCAGGGTCTCCAGGACGGTGGTGAACACCTCGACGTGCTGCTCGGCGACCGGCACGCTCACGACGTAGAAGGGCTCGTCGGGGAACTTGCCGACCTCGATGCCGGTCCCGGCGTGGCGCCAGACGGTGCCGATGCCGTAGGTCGTGCGGGCGAACTGCGGGTCGTTGTCGATCAGGCGAGCGGTGCCGGCCATGGGTTGCTCCTCGGGTTCGGGGGGAAGGGGGATCGGTCAGTGCTGCTGGTTGCGGATGATCTTGACCGGACGCTCCTGGAAGCCCTGGGCGCCGTCCGACCACTCGACCCACACGCCCTCGTGGTCGACGTAGACGTCCGTGCAGTGGACGTCCGGCTCGTTCGCGAGGATGTCGCCGACGAACAGGTCGCTCGGCTTGACGGTCTTGATCATGGCGGTTGGCTCCTTCGGGTTGTTCCGTGCTACCTCTACACAGTAACACAGAAACTGTGTGACTGTGTAGGCCCCGGGGCCGTTACCCAGGTAACAGTCCGAGCCGTAGACAGTAACTCAATAACTGTGTTACTGTGTTTACATGACCAACCAGAACCAAGCCGAACTGACGGCCACCCTGCACAACCGCCACACCGAGATCCACGAGCTCCTCGGGAAGGTCGCCGCCATCACCGACGGCCACGACCCCGAGGCCTCCGACTGGGGACAGGCCGGCAACCTCGGCTGGATCGCCCGCCAACTGCGCGAGATCGTCGAGGCCTTCGACAACTGACCACCACGGCGCGGCGGGGGGCTGGAGCCCCCGCCGCTGACCGGGCACTAAACCCGAGAGAGGCAAGAAACATGAACACCGTCCTCACGACCGGCGTCGCCGCCGGGGCCTGCCTGGGCTGCGGCCACGTCAACGCCGCCGCCCAGCCGCCCGCCGCGACCGTGACCCGCTGCGGCGGCTGCGGCCACCGCGTCCTGCTCACCTGGGTCCGCGGCATCCACAACGACACCGTGCCCTGCGACGCCCGCTGCCAGTACGCCGTCGGACCCGCCTGCTCCTGCTCCTGCGGCGGCCGCAACCACCGGCGCGGCTACATCGACCCCGGCCTGGTCCCCGCCTACATCCGCGAACGCGACGCCCAGCGGCACGCCGACCGGCTGGCCCGCGCCGCCGCCAAGTCCGCCGCCGCCCGCGCCGCCCACGCCGACCGGATGGCCGCCCTGCTCGAGACCTACCCGATCCTCGAAGGCCTGCTCGACGGCCGCTACGACGGCGACACCGGGTTCATGGGCGACATGCGCACCGCCCTCGAGCGCGGCGCGATGACCGACCGGCAGATCACCGCCGCAGAGAACGCCCTCGAGCGCGACGCCGCACGCGAACGGACCCGGGCCGAACGCGACGCCGAACGGGCCGCCCTCGCCGCGACCGGGGTCGTGCTGGCCGAAGGCCGCCGGGTCCTCGAGGGCGAGATCGTCCGCGTCTCGCACAAGGAGTCGCACTTCGGACACCACGAGAAGACGATCTGGCAGATCACCGTCCGGCTGGCCGACGGCTGCCAGGTGATGGGCACCCTCCCGGCCGACCTGCGCCCGACCTCCTACACCGGGGGCGGCCTCGACGACCAGGACTCGTGGCAGTGGCACATGGCCCGGCTGGCCGGCCGCACGGTCGCCTTCATCGCCACCGTCGCCCGCTCGACCCGCGACGTCACCTTCGGCTTCTACACCCGCCCCGCCAAGGCCCGCTTCACCGCCTGACCGGCATGCCCCGGGGCTGTCCGGCCCCGGGGCCGCCGGGTATTCTCCACAGTCACAGAACGGAACCTGCGACCCGCCGGGCCCTGTACGCCCGAACGTCGCAGGATCCGGCCGCCGGGGGCGTCGGCTCTTTGCCTCTCCGCCCCCCGGCCGGACATCCGTTCTGAGCGGCCCGCCTGTCGTCTCCAGCGCGCGCGGGCTGTGCACTGACAGCCCCCCGGGACTACCCCCCGGGGGGCTGTCGGGCGTTCAGGCCCCCTTCAGCCCCGCTGGGCGGCGGCCTCGAGGGCGGTCTGCTGCGACCAGCGGCGGAACACCGGCGACAGGCTCAGCGCGTGCGCGCCCTGCCGCGGACCGACACCGTTTCCGGCCAGCCGCACGACCGCCCCGCCGGACACGACATCGGTGAGCCGGCCGGGCTCGAGACCCTGCATGAACTCGACAAAGGCCGGGGCCAGGCGCGGCTGGCCGTTGCGGCCCACCACGGTCGGGTCCGGCGCGGTCAGCCCGGTACCTACGGATGGCTCGACGACGCCTACCGCGTCACCCCCAGCGGCGCCGCCGCCCACCAGCGCCGCAAGACCGCCTGACCCCCCAGGAAAAGGACCACCGATGACCCCCACCACCGCATGGCAGACGGCGGACGTCGACTCCCGGCTGTTCGTGCCGGTCTTCGAGGTACACCTGTGGCCGGCCGCCGGCCGGATCGTGCTCGTACACTTCCCCGCCTACGGCAACCCCCCGGTCGTGACCGACCTGCGCGCGACCGGCCTCGGCCAGGCCCGCATCGACTCGGAGCTGCTGCTGCTCGCCGTCGCGCTGGCCAAGGCCGCCGACCCGGCCCCGGCCACGGTGACCGAACACGGTGCGGGCGGCCGGATGACCTCGATCGACGTCGACTCGTTCGACCGCACGCAGATCCGACCGGTCTGAAACCGGGGAAAGGGCCCTGCCCCCCGATCGGGGGGCAGGGCCCTTTCGTTGTATGGATTTCGACTAGTCGATGGAGCCGCGCGGCGCGATCCACTCGTGCCGCTGGCCGGTGATCGAGGCGATGTGCTCGAAGTCGGCATCGTAGTGCAAAATGATCGCCCGGTGGATCTCGGCGACCGCGGCGGTGAGCAGATCCATGGACCCGGCGGCCCGGTGCAGGCCTCGCTTGGCCATCAGGCCCTGTATCTCGCGCGCCCGGCCGGTCACCGCCGCGGTGACCGGCAGTTCGATCATGAACTCGGTACGGAAAGCATGCAGCGGGATAACGTCTTGCGGCCGGGCAGAGAACCCGGCCTCAAGGTCCAGGGTGATGCATGTGGCGGCTAGCCCTCGATCGATCAGGTTCGCGATTAGCTCGTGAATCTGATCGTTGGCCTCCATCCGGGCTGCCGCCGACGTGTCGATCAGGAACATGGTGCCGGGGAGCATGTTCACCGACGGGCCTGCTTCATGACCTCCGGGTTACTGACGTCCTTACCCCAGAAATCCCATACGCTCCTAACTTTTCGCTCAGCTTCTTGTCCGCGTTCGGCGGCGAGGGCCAAGGCGGCGTCGATGGTGTCCGTCTTGCTCGTGGTGCCCAGCTCACGTGCTGCGGCGGCCAGCTTTTCGTTGTCGATCTCGACGGTGGTCCGGGTTCTCATGCATAAACTATAACACAGTTTATGCATCTGCGTATGCGTGGCGGGTTCCCGAGAAAAACTGTTGACATGATCGGGCGAATGGTGTTTACTAATTCTTGTTGGAGCGCGGGGAGCTGGAGCCCCCGCCCGAACCGAGAGGCACAACCATGAGCGACACCACCAAGATCCTCGGCCGCGCGCAGCGCAGCGGCATGCTGGTCGCCGGCTCCGACGACCTGACCTTCCGCTGGTACCTCACCGAGTGCTGCCGCGCCTCCGCCAAGGGCTCGATGGACGCCACCGTCTGCCGCGCCTGCTACAACGAGATCGACCCCTCCTACGGCGGCGTCTACGACGAGAAGTGGGACGGCCCGATCGTCCCCGAATAGCCAACCCCGCCCCGTCGACCCCCTGACCCGTCCGTGAAAGGCCACCCGATGACCACCGCCCCCGCGATCCGCTGCGGCACCTGCACCGGACGGCACGCCACCGTCGCCGAGGTCCGCGACTGCTCCGACGACCACTACGAGGCCCAGGCCTTCAACGCCCAGGCCCGCGACGAGATCTACGCCGAGGCCGTCATGTCCTGGGTGATGGGCGGCGGCGCCCCCGAGGACGCCTCGGTGTACGCGAACGTCATCGCCTCCGGACGGGTCTGGAACGGCGGCATCCCCACCGACGGCGACGACGAGGGCGACCACGAGCAGTGCGAGCACGGCCTGTCCGCCCGCCTGTGCGTCGGACCCTCCCACTACCCCCTCGACGACCACAACGACTGACAGGAGCCAACCCCCATGAACAGCACCACCACCGCCGTCGAGGACGTCGAGGCCCTGACCCGGCTGCTGGCCGAGGCCGACGAGGCGGCCCACCCCGACGACGGCGACAGCGACACCGAGATCGACCGCCTGCGCGAGGCCCTCGCGGTCGCGCTCACCCGCTGGCCCGAGATCGCCCCGAAGGACTCGGTGGTCGAGCGCCTCGACCTGCCTGTGGTCTTCCGCGAGGACTTCTCCTCGGAGCTGATCGGTGTCGTGTTCATGATCGACAAGCTGTCCTTCCCCGACTTCGCGGGCCGCCCCGTGGCCGGCCTGCACCGAGGCCGTCGAGGCACCCGGACCGCGTACCTCACCGACCTGCGCACCCTCGACGGCAAGACCGTCACGCCCGCCTCATGAGCCTGGCCGTGTTGCTGGCCGAGATCCTGCAGAAGGCCCACGCCGACGGGAAACCCTGCGGCCGGGCCGTCGACGGCCTCTACGTGCGGGCGTTCCCGCGCGGCGTGGTCAACGTCGACGGCCGCGACCGGCCCCTGCGGACCGAGGACGTCCAGGCGGTCCGGGCCGCGCTGGCCGAAGCCGGCTACATCGAGACCGACGCGTGGCAGGCCACCCAGGGCATGACGTTGCTGTCCGGCGGCACCACCGCCGGGGTGTCGTTCCGGGTATACCGCCGCCGCTGAACTACCGGGGGGCTGGAGCCCTCGACCCGAACCGAGGAGAGGCAAGAACCGATGAAGACCGACGAGCAGATCCGGGCCCGGATGGCCACGTTGACACAGATGGCCGAAAGCAGCCGCGCGACCAAGACCGCCCGGGTGATCTGGACGTGCCAGACCGAGGCCCTGCGCTGGGCGCTGGGCGAGACCGACCCCGATTTCGGCCTGATGGCCGACCTCGACATACAGGAGGCAGCACCCCGGCCTGGCAGCTCACGACCGCCGACGACGCCGTCGTGCGCAACGGCCATGCCGAGGTCGGGGAGCGGGTCCTGACCGACCGGGCCCGCACCGCCGGGGACGCGATCGCCGAGATCCTGCGCGAGGTCCGGACCGCCGGATACATCTGGGGTTCGGTCACCTACCACGGCACCACCGTCGGATCGCTGGCCCGTGAGGGCTGGCAGGGCGGCCAGGACTGAGAAAAGGGGGTATCGGCATGTATTTGAATACAAGCGTCGACCCGGAGGCCCTGGCCACGGCCGCATCGAAGATCGGCCGGGAGTGGGGCATCCACGGTTATGTAGTCGAGTCCGTCACCGCCGGGCCCGCTCGATCGGTGATCCTCGGGGTGGTGTCCGGCGACGGGGGCAGGTTCTTCGTCGGCTCCACCCGATGGGGCAACACCAGCCACGCCGACACTATCGAGCTGCTGCGGGCGTGGCTGACCGACCAGACCGAGGAGGAAGCACGGCCATGACCGACCACAGGACCGCCGCCCGAACCCGCCTGCCGGGGATTCGGCAGCGGTTCCCCGCACGCACGGGGTCTACGGATGTCACGATCGGCTACGGCGACCGGCCGGGGCTAGGTTACGACGACCAGGCGGCTGTCGCCGGCCGGGCCGGGAGCCGGCCGTGACCGTCACCTCCGTTCGGGCACTGCTGGTCCGGCCCGGCGAACAACCCCAGATCGTCGACGTCGACCCGGACCCTGCGGGCGAGGCCCTGCGCGGCCTGGTCGACGGCCCCCTGGAGATCGTCGCGGGCGACGACTGGCACCTGTACTGCAACGAGAACAGCCGGCGCCTCGAGCTGCCGCACAACCGGCTCGCGTCGGCGATCCTGACCCGGCTGCAACCCTGGCGCACCGACCGGCTCCACGGGCCGGTCGTGTTCCTGGGCCGGACCGGCAGCGCCGAGGCCGACGTACCGGCCCACGTCGAGCAGGTCGCCTCCAAGCTGACCGCAGGCGAGCTGCTCGGCGCCTGGACCGACACCGGCGCGACCCGGCTGCAGGCGGCCGAACCCGGCCCGGACACGAAACTGATCCGGCTGGCCGCGGCCGTCACCCGCAGGATCGTGACCGGGCACGGCTGGCGCGACGACCGGAACGCGATCGCCTGCACCCGGGTCGCCGCGGGCCTGCTCGAGCGGTTCGGGCACACCGCCGTTCCTGTTTCGGTCGCCGTGATGGTCCTGTCGAAGCTGTGCGCCGACACCGACGGCCGGCAAGGGCACTGCGTCGGCACCCTCGGGACCGGCCGGATCGACCCGCACGGCCCGAACGGCGGCGTCTGGGACGGGCACCTGCTGCTGCTGGTCGACGGGACGTGGCTGCTGGACATCGCCGCGCCGATGTTCGACCGGCCCGCGCACGACATCGACGTCCCGGAACCGATGTGCTGGCGGCTGCCCGACACCGCCTTCGGCCGGGTGCTCGAGGACGGGGACCGGCTGTTCACGGTCCGCCGAGACGGCTCGGTCGTGCGGTACGCGGTGAACGGCCACACCATGTGGCAGCAGACACCGGACTGGACCGGCAGACACGACCGGTTCGCCGCAGCCGTCGACGAGGCCGCCCGGCTGCTTCAGCCCTACATCCGCAGCCCGTACGCCGGCGACGACCGGCCGTGGCGGTGCACGACCTGCCGGGCCGGTATCAAACGGATCAACCTGCCCGACGGCACCGTCCAATACGCGCATGCCCGCCCGTGGGAGGTCACCGACGGGCACGACGTTGTCGCCGAGCAGGTCGACGACATCACCCAGGTCCGGACCGTCTGCGACTTCTGCGGCGACCCCGACCCCGTATACGCCTATGCCGGCCCCGACCTCGTCCAGGCATCGAAGGTGAACCCGCTCACCGGCCGGCCGCGGCAGCCCGGCGACGGCTTCGACAAACCGGGCACAGAATTCCTCGGCGAACAGTGGCTCGGCTGCGGTGCATGCGACCGGTTCGTCACCGCGGGCGACCTCGAGGGGCTGATGTGGTCCACCCTGCGGTCGCAACGCAACCGGGCCACCCGGGTCACCCCGCAACTGCTTGAGGCATACCGGCGCGAGAACATGCCCCGCTGGGCCCAGTACGTGCCGAACATCCGCCGCCGCCGCATGCTGAACCCGCCCGCGGTGGAGCCGATCAACCCGCGCAACCTGCCCCGGCACCGGGCCCGGCTCGCCCGGTTCCTCGGCGACGAGCAGTTCCCCGCATTCGGTAACGACCACCTGGTCGTCGTACTGCCCGGCCCGGACGCCGACCGCCCCGACGAGCTCGTAGTACAGGTCCAGGGCGCGGCGGTCGCCCGGCACAGCGCCGCGTACTCGGCCCGGATCGTAGCCGGCCTCGAGCAGGCCGAGCTGTACTACGTGTCGCAGGACTTCACCGACCTGGCCATGTCGTCGGGCGCCGACCTGGCCGACATGTCGATCACCGTCGAGGAGCTGCCCGCCCCGCACGGCCTGGTGATGTGGGCGACCCCGGTGATGACCTCCGACGCCCGGCACACCCGCGCCGTCGACGAGGCGCAGGTCGTCGCCGCGTCGTGGACGACGATCCCCGGCCTGGGCGTGTGGATCAACTGGTACGTGCGTACCGACCAGCTCTACCCGGGCGAGCTGCAGATGCGCGAGGCGATCGGGCTGCTGTTGCCGTGGGCCAACGGGATCGGCCTGCCCTTCGGCGAGAACCCGGCCGGTGTCGACACCACGGCCGTGTTCCCCGGGCACACCGACGGGCTGTCCGGCTTCCGGACGCTGCTGGCCACCTGGTTCTTGATCCTGCAGCCGGGCGTGGCCGAGACCGAGATCCAGGTGAGCCGCGACAAGCAGCTCGTGAAGCGGGCGGCCCGGGCGGGGCTGCCGCCGCCCGAGGTGCGGGTCGTGGACCTGCGGCACTCCCGCCGGCCCGCACCCGCGGCCGCGGGCATAGGCCGGCAGGTGACGGTCCGGTTCCCGGTCCGCGGGCACTGGCGCCGGCAGGCCTACGGCAAGGGCCGCGCCCTGCGGCGCAACATGTATATCGCCCCGTTCATGAAGGGCCCGGAGGGCGCGCCCCTGGTGTCGGGCCGGGCCGTCGCTGTGGTGCGGGTCCTCAAGTAACCCACCAGCAGCACAAGAAAAGGCCCCAGCGGCTCGCTGGGGCCTTTTTCTGTGCGCCTGGGTCAGGTTGTCGGGGGCGTGATCTGGAAGTGGGCCAGCAGTGCCGAGACCCCGGCCTCGAGGCGCTCGAGGCGGGTATTTGTCCCGGCGATGTCGGTCTTGATCTCGGCGATGTCGGCCTCGATGCGGTCGAGGCGGGGCACAACCTCGGTGCGTACCTCGTGGGTCAGGGCCCGCAGGTCGCCGGACAGGTCGTCGAGCTTGGCATCGACGAGGGCGTGGGTCTCGGCGTGGGTGGTGTTCGCGTGCTGGAGCTGGTGGACGTCGCTTTCCAGGGCTCGCAGGCGCGCATCGACGGTCAGGGGATGCATGGCGGCCAGCGTAGCGGGCCGGGGGTGTGCGACCCGGGCCTGCCGCAACACCTGGTGATGTTGGTAAACGACCCACGGCCTGTCCGGGATGTGCCTACGGTCCGGGTATGACCGTAACGGGGGACAACAGTGGTATCGGCCACGACGAGATCGACCCGGCCGGCGAGGACCTCGAGCCCGAGGCCGACGGGGGCGAGCTCGGCGAGGATACCGAGACCGACGAGGGCGCCGACCTGGTCGCCGAGCTCGACGACGACCCGGATCCGGCCTTCGAGGCCGGCCCGGAGGACGACGAGGAGCCGCTGCCGGTCTATGCCGGTACCTGCCACGACGGGCCGTGGGACGGCCGGCAGATTCAGGTCCGGTTCCCGAAGGGGTTCCTGCTGGTCGATAAGCCGAATGCGCAGGTGTGGATCTACGACCGGCACGAGGGCGGCGACTTCTATGCCCGGACCCCGGATCCGCGGGCGCTGCTCGAGGACGGCCCGTACAACAGGTGGCGGGCGGCGGAGGAGCCGAACTACGACCTGCTGGTCGTCGACGCGGCCCTCGACGACCAGGACGACGACGAGGACGAGGGCGGCTTCGACGACGGCAGCTTCGATGCGGGGGGCGGGTACTGATGGCTACGGTCGCGTACCGGCAGATGAAGGAGTTCGCCAAGGCGTGGGAGCGGATCTTCCCGTC
>Ga0210397_10003258_pt1 | contig 10016 bp, 7 predicted proteins | sample IncBWH2OmetaG_FD_160126 | JGI IMG/M metagenome (GOLD analysis project Ga0210397, IMG submission 160126) | Forest soil microbial communities from Barre Woods Harvard Forest LTER site, Petersham, Massachusetts, United States - Inc-BW-H-2-O ...
GCCGACTCCCTGGTCGATGCACTGCGGGATCATCTCCCGCTCCTCCTCACGGTAGACGAGGTTGTAGTGGTTCTGCATCGAGACGAACGGTGTGATCGAGACCGATTGCGCCTTGGCGAACTGCCATGCGTGCATGCTGCTGGCGCCGAGGTACCGAGCCTTGCCGGCCCTGACGACGTCGTGGAGCGCGTCCATCGTCTCGTCGATCGGCGTGCGCGGATCCCAGCGGTGGATCTGGTAGAGGTCGACGTAGTCGAGCTCGAGGCGCTTCAGGGAGGCATCGATCGAGGCCATGATGTGCTTGCGAGAGAGGCCGCGGCCGTTCTCTCCCGGCATCGTCTGTCCGTGGACCTTGGTCGCCACCACGTACTCCTCGCGCATCCCAAACAGCTTGCGCAGCAGCCGGCCGGTGATGACTTCGCTCGCGCCGCCGTTGTAGACATCGGCGGTGTCGAAGAACGTGATCCCGCCCTCGACCGCCCGGCTCACGATCGGCTCGGCGTCCTTCTCGTCGAGGGCCCATTCGCGGCTCTCATGCGGGCCATAGCTCATCATCCCGAGGCACACGCGGGACACCCGGAGGCCGGTCCTGCCGAGGTTCACGTAGTCCATCGCTCGTCTCCAATCGGTCGTATCTCGAGTTCAGCCGTCCGTGGAGACCGTGACGTTAGTCGCCGCGGGCTCGGGAGTGCGTTCAGCGCTCAGCAGGCCGCGTGCGCGGCGGGTCGCTTCGCCGCAGGGCAGGCTAGTGCGCCGGCGACGACGATCACGGCCGACACCCGGGACTCGCGGGGCGCGCCCACGGCGGTTGCCCGCGCGACGGGGATCAGCCGGCCGGTCGCCGACGGGAACGCGGAGACGAGGAAGCTCACCGAACGGCCGGGCAGGACGTGTCGGTAGTCACGGCAGTAGACGCCGCGGTACTTGAATGTGCCCGGGGCTTTGACCTGGACGAAGCTGGCCGGCGGCCGCGTGCACAGCCGGAGCGCGGTCGCCTGCGACTTGCGCCCGAGCGTCGCGAACACGCGATAGCCGAGCGCCGCGGCCACACGTCCGGTCGGCGGGGCGGTGATTTGCGCGCGGACGTTCGCGTGCGAGAACGTCGTCACGTTTGCCTCAGCGGTGTTGTTGGCGGTGTTCGTGTCGGGCGTATCCGAGGACACCACCACGATGTTTCGGAGTGCCGCGACCACCAGAACCCGCGTCCGGCTGCGGATGGTCACGGTGGCCCCCGGCGCGAGCGTTCCGAGCGCGCAACGCACTGGCCGGCGCTGTGTGCAGGTACCAGCCGTCGTGGTCAGCGACAGCACGTGCGCCACTTTGTTGGCCTGGTTCGGGTGGTACTGCGGGATCTCGCGGGCGACGACTCCCTCGGCGGCCTGGGGGCCGAGATTGGTGACGCGGGTAACGGTCTCGACCGTGCCGCCGACGGGAAGACGCGCCGGCGTGATCTCGTGCGTGATCGCGAGGTCGGCCCCCGAAGTGCCGCCGACCAGGTCGGGTCCGAGCGGCGGGTCGGGTGCCCCTGGCGGCAGCGTCGGCTGCTCGGGCCCGGTCGGCGGCTCGACCGGCGGCCCGGTCCCGGGTCCTCCTCCTCCTCCGGTTCCGTATACGAGGGTGACCGTGACGAACTCGTTCTGCCCGTCGAGGATCTGGACCGGGTTGAGGCTGATCGACGTCGACAGAGCGCCGTGTGGATCGTCGACCGAAATCGTGTACGCGGCGCCCCCGACGACCTCGTCGATCGCCGCCGGTCCGCCCACGTAGCCACCCGGAACGGTGGTCGTCGCCGACTGGCCGGAGGCGAGCGTCAGCACTCTCGACACGTTGCCGTTGTCGCCGTTGGTGAGGTGGACGTCCCACGTCTGACCGGCCGGGGCGTCGCCCTCGGTCACCAGCTGGACGGTGATCTGGCCCTGGCAATGCGCACCGGTGCCGTTGGCCTGCACCGTGGTCGTCCCCGAGGTCGCGCGGACGACGCTCCCGGCGCCACCGCCCTGGACGTCGAAGAAGAAGTCGCTGTGTGCCGGCACGTCGAACGAGCCGGAATCGATTCCCGTCAGGTCGGTCCAGGCGATGTCCCGGGCCTGATCGCCGATGTTCCGCAGGCGCATGTCCAGCGCGCCGTTGGCATCGATACACAGAGGGGCAAGGGACAAGGTGTTGTCGGGAGGCGCCGGGAGGCAGCCGGTGTACTTGACCCGGTTGATCACCCAGCTCGAGTCGGGCACCGAGGCCGCGATCAACTGCCCGCTCAGCTGTGGATGGTTGAGGCCTGTCACGTCGGCGTTGGGAGCCAGAATCGTGCCCTGCCAGGCGACCCCGAAGGTGACGTTGAATCCGGTCGCGAGCGGGAGGTTCCACATGATTCCGGTCGCCGTGGCGCTGCCCGAGAGGCTCATGTACATGGGGGCGATCGAGAGGATCGTGGCGGTGTTCACGTTGATCAGCGCGGTCGCGCCCGGCTGGGTTAGGTTGATCACGATCCCGGCCGCCTGGGCGAGCTGCGCGGCATCGACCGTGAACACGTTCAGGCCGGTCGCGGTGCCGGTCAACGTGAGCGCGCCGTAGGCGAGGGACACCGTCGCTCCCGGCGTCTGGGAAAGGTTGGCGAGCGAGGCGCTCAGCTCCTTGAGCGACGTGAACTCGGAGTCGAACGAGAACGGTGGCGCGGCGTGGGTCAACCCACCGTTGATCGTGAAGTCCGAGCCGACGCTGCTCGTCCCCCCGTATTGAACGCCGCCGTTCACGGTTCCACCCGCGTGGGTCGTCATCCCCGCCGTGAAGTTGCCGCCGGCGACGATCGTGGGGGGCGAGTCGCCATTGGCGGGGGTGATGAAGTCGCCATCGAGGGTCACGTCACCGGCTGCCGCGACCCGCCCTGTGATGCTCGTGCCCGAGAACTCGGAAGAGTCGAAGGCACCGTCCGAGAACACCGCGAAGTTCGCGGCCTGGCCGAGCGATGCGCAACCCGAGGTGTCCGCCGCGGCGGGAGCATCGCCGAGCCGCACGACCCCGATCGCCGCGAACAGGACGACGGCGAGGAGCGCTGCAACGACCCTGTTCCCCGATCCAGAGCCCACGAGTTGATCTTAATCTTCTTACGGGCCCCGGTGGGCGAAATTTTCGGCGCACGACCAGCGACGTCGGGGGTTATGGTCTGCGCCGTGTACGTGTCGATGTCACGGCTGCGCGTCGCGCCCGACAGTGCGCCCGAGTTGGTCGCCGCGTTCCGAGACCGCGTTCACCTCGTCGACGACGCGGCCGGGTTTCTCGGGCTCGAGGTGTGGCAGAACGACCGGGACGCCGGCGAGCTGATCATGGTCAGCCACTGGACCGACCGCGAGAGCTTCAAGACGTACATGAAGAGCGACGCCCACCGGATCTCGCACGGCCGGATCAGCGCGGAGCTGAGGTCGGACATCAAGCTCCAGGCGCTCGAGCATCTGCACACGTTCACGGTCGTGGCCCAGTGAGCAGGCGGGTGGCGCCTCCCACCGGGATGCCCCCGCCCGAGACCGTGACGAGCCCGCACGGCCGGGACATCGACCTCGTCGCGATCGCGCGTGAGACCTGCGCGTCGTATGCCGCCGAGTTTCCCGACGAGCGCGAGCGCTACGGGCCTGCCGGCGCGGAGTGGTGCCGCCACGACTGCCAGCACCTGCTCAACTGGGCGGTCCTCAGCCTGACCGTGGAGCTCGACTTCGACGCCCAGCTCGCGTGGCTCGCGAGGGTGCTGGCGGCGCGCGACTTTCCACTCGACCGTCTGGCGCGATGCCTCGAACTACTTGCGCAGGCCGTCCGCGGGGATCTCCCCGGCGAGCCGGAGGTCGCCGCCCGGGTCGACGCGGGCGCTGCGTATGTACGGACATCCCGGCCCTCCGACGGGGAGGACCGGGATGCCGCGAACGAACCTACAGCTTGACGCGGTAGACGAGGCCGGGGTGCGTCGCGTCCCCGACCTGTCCGACGTACAGCCAACCGCCGTTCCCCCCGAGCCCTACGGTCGGGCCGAGGAAGCCCTTGACCAGCGGCGTCAGCTTGCCGCCGGAGAGCGGCATCGTGAGCACCTCACCAGTGCCCTTGGCGCCGATTCCTAGGAACGAGGTCATGTAGAGCCTCTTGCCGGAGATGACCATGCCCATCAGGTCGGTGTGCGGCCCGAACTGCTGGAACGGCTTCGCGAACCCGGTGCAGTTGCTACCCGAGGTCCAGTTGCAGCCCGGGAACCCGAAGTTGTCGCCCTTGTGAACCCGCAGGATGAAGTCCGGCGGATTCTTGGCGCCCGAGTCCTGACCGAGGTCGGACACGAACGGGGACGACGAGCCCTTCGGGAACGCCATCTGCCACGGTTGGCGAATGCCGGTCGCGAACACCTGCCGGCCCGTGCCGTTCGACTTGAACGACAGGATGTCGTACACGAACGGCGACGTGCTCGACGGCCCGTGGTCGTTGTTGTTGAGCAGGCCGGTGTCGACCCCGACGTACAGACGCCCGTCGGCACCGAACGCGATGCCGTTGAAGCCCTGGAACTTCTTCGGCGCGGTGTAGATCGCTTTCTGTGTGGCGAACGTCGTGCCGTTCCAACCGCTCCACTTCCACAGCTGCCACTTCGGCCCGGTGGGCGTGAGCGATCCGCCGCTGATGTACAGCGCGCCGTCATGCCAGGCGAGGCCGGCGACGAACCCAGGCGAACCCGGGAGCTCCGTGGCCGTGCCGTTCTTCAGCACGAACACGCCGCCGTTCGGTGGCGCGTTCTTCGATTCGACCCCGCCGTCGCCCTCGAACACCTGGCCCGCGCCGAACGCGAACGAGGTGGGGGTATGGAGGCCGGATGCCACCAGCTGAACGGTGTGGCCGTTCGTTGCCTTCGGAGGCGGCGGCGGCCCCGAGGCGGCCATCGCCGAGGTTGCTACCGCTCCGGTCGAAACGGCGGTTGCGGCGATCAGCGCCGCGGTACGTCCACGCATACGACTGCTCCTTTCGGTGCCCTTAACGCGCCGGTCCGTATCCCCGATCCGGCGCGAGTTCACAGCAGGTTAACACAGAGATTGTGCTGATTGGTGCGCAGCCTCGTGCAAATCGGTTAGGCGCCCGCGCCGTTTGGGACCGCCCAGAGGTCTTCAGGGCAGAACGGCCTGGAGACTGCGCGCGAGCTCGTCGAGGCTCGTGGCGGGTGAGGACTACTCGTAGAGGATCAGGCCGCGAATGTTGCGGTGGGTCCGCATGTCCTCGTATCCGTCGTTGACCTGCTCGAGCGTGTACGTCCGTGTCACCAGCTCGTCGAGCATCACCTTGCCGTCGCGATACATCGACAGAAGTTTCGGGATGTCCGATCGCGGGTTGGCGTGGCCGAACAGGCAGCCGATGATTCGCTTCTCCCACGCGATGACCTCGAAGATCGGCATATCCATCTTGATCGGCTCCATCGGCGCCAGCGCCGTCACCGCCACCTTGCCCCCCTTGCCGACGAGCGAGATCGCGTCGGCGAGCACCTTGCCCGTCGTGACGTCGACCGTCACCAGTGCCGATGCCGCCATCGTCCCGGCGGTCATATCCGCGATCGGTTCGAGCGCCTCCTCGGCGGAGGCGAACATGTGCGTCGCGCCGAACTTTCCCGACTGCTCGCGGTTGAACGGCGAGGGGTCGATCGCGATGATCCGAGTAGCGCCCGCGATCCGCGCTCCCTGTACTGCGTTCGCCCCGACACCGCCGATCCCGAGCACGACGACTGTGTCCCCGGGCTGGACCTCGGCGCCGTAGACCGCGGTGCCGAACCCAGTGGTTACCCCGCAGCCAACCAACGCCGCCTTGTCGAGCGGGATGTCCTGGTCGATCTTGACCACCGAATCCTCGTGTACGACAGTGTGGGACGAAAACGTCCCGAGCATGCACATCAGCCGGGCGTCCTGGCCCCGCACGTGGTGGCGGCTCGTGCCGTCCTGCTGTAGGCCGACCTGGATCCCGATGCCCTTGTCGCACAGGTTCTCGCGTCCAATCGCGCACCAATGACACCTGCCGCATGCAGGAACGAAGCTCAGGACGACGTGATCGCCCTCGGCGACGCCGCGCACACCGGATCCGACGGCCTCGACCACGCCGGCGCCCTCGTGGCCGCCGATCGTCGGAAGTGCCTCCATCGGCAGATCGCCGATCCGGAGGTGCTCGTCCGAATGACAGAGGCCCGAAGCGGCGAGTCGCACGAGCACCTCGCCCTCTCTGGGATCGTCGAGCGTCAGCTCGTCGATCTCCCAGTCACCGCCGTATTCCCACAGGACTGCTGCTTGCGTCTGCATATCTCCCTCGTGCCTCGGACTCAGTGTTGGCGCGCATCATCCTTCATTTAGCTCGCAGGGTGCTTGACCGACGGCACACGCGAGCCTGACCCTGCGATCGGACGGGCCGCGCGATCCCTCTACGGTCTCGGATTTGCCTGTCAGCGACGTCGGACTTGACTCTGAATGCACTATCGCGAGGGCGGCCGTTGCGCAGGGCAAAATCGGCCTATAACCGTGTTACGATCGCGGCGGCGCTGCCTCACAGAGCCAGCGGATGACTGGCACCCAGGGAGCGCCGGCGAGTAGGCTGCGCGAAGCGAGGAGAGCCGAGGATGCGTCATGCCATCCGTTTGAGCAGGCCTGCAGCAATTGCGGCCTGTCTGATTGTGATCGCCGCGGTCGTTAGTGCGTGCGGCAGTTCGAAATCGTCGACCTCGTCCGCTTCGGCGTCGAGTGCGACCTCGTCGTCGGCTACGTCGACGGCGGCGGCCGCGACGGGAACGCCGAAACCGGGCGGATCGCTGACCGTGCTCGAGTTGGGTGGGTACGCCGGCGCCTGGCCCACCGGCCTGGATCCAGCGACCAATGTCAATGGCGCGGCCGACCAGGATCAGATGAACTCGATCTTCGGTCAGCTGTTCCAGCTCGCCGCGGGCGGGAAGGTGATCCCCGATCTTGCCGCGTCCGCGACGCCGTCGGCCGGCGGCAAGACGTGGACGATCACGCTGCAGCCGAACCTCAAGTTCTCAGACGGTACGCCGCTCAACGGTGCTGCAGTCGTGGCCAATTGGACGCGCGACCTCGCGAACCCATGCACCTGTAAGCCGATCCTCCCGCCGGTGAAGTCGATCACCGCGCCGAACGCGACGACCGTGGTGTTCACCTTGGCCGCTCCCGACGGCGCGTTCCAGAATCAGCTGCTGGTCGCGAATCTGAACTGGATCGCTTCGCCGACAGCGCTCAAGACCATGGGGGAGCAGGCGTTCAAGATCAAGCCGGTCGGCGCGGGCCCGTTCACGGTCGTCAGCGACACGCTCAGCAACACGCTCGTGCTGAAGAAGAACCCGACCTATTGGCAGACGGGGCGGCCTTACCTCGACAATCTGACATTCAAGGCCACCGCCGACGACGAGGCCGCGCTCGAAGCGCTGCAAGCGGGGGGCGCGCAGGCCTACGACGGGATGGCGACTCCCTCGCTCGTGAGTACGTACCAGTCGCACTTCACTACGACCGAGCAGCCCGCGACCTCTCCGTATGACATCCAGTTGAACACGGCGGCGCCGCCGTTCAACAACATCAATGCGCGGCTCGCGATCTACTACGCCACTGACACGGCGCTCATCGACCAGAAGCTGTTCGGCAACCAGTTCCAGGTGGTCCAGGGCTTCACCGCCCCCGGAGGCCTGTTCTATTACCCGAATGTGCCGGGCTACCCGACCTATGACCTGGCCAAGGCCAAGGCGCTCGTGAAGCAACTGGGCGGGCTCACCGTGAACTTCTTCACGTTGGCCTCACCGGTGAACCAGAACTTCATGGAGGCTCTGCAGTCGCTGTGGAAGCAGGCGGGGATCAACACCTCGATCCACCTGTACAGCCTCGCCGGGCTGATCCAGCAGTTCGATACCAAGAAGTGGCAGGCGGCGCTGCAGACCGCCGGAGCGTGGGACCCCGCCGCCGGCGTGGGCCTCGGTTTCCGGTTCCTGTCGGCGTCACCGTTCAGTGGCGTGCACGACCCGAAGCTCGACGCGCTGATCCTCGGCGGCCAGGCGCTGGTGAATCCAGCGGCCCGCGACAAGACATACCAGACGGCCGCGGAGTACATCGCCAAGAATGCCGACGGTCCGTTCCTGTTCCCGCTCGCCAGCTGGAACGTCGCCGTGCACGGCGTGCAGGGGCCCGGGCTGACAACATCGATCCCGTCGGTGGTCGTGAACACCGCGCCGTTGTGGCAGGACGTCTCGTTCACCCAGTAATGATCCGTGGGGCACGGATAGCGCCCGATGAGTAGTGCCTCCGCGCCGCTCAGCGCTCCGCTGGCGGCGCGGGCCGGCCGGGCGGGCCGGCTCGCCGGCTCGCCCACGCTGCGATTCATAGTCCGGCGTCTGCTGATGGCGATCCCGGTGCTGCTCGGGGTGACGTTCGTCTCGTTCGTCGTGATGAACTCGCTCCCCGGCGACGCCGCGCAGGAGCTGCTGGGCGCCCAGGCGACGCCGTCAGAGATCCACCAGCTCGAGATCAAGCTCGGCCTCGACAAGCCGTTCCTCACCCGGTATTGGGATTGGCTGCACGAGGCGGTCATTGGGCATCTCGGCCACTCGTTGTCGAGCGGTCAGGGCGTTGGCTCGATCCTCGGCGCCGACCTCCCGGTGACGTTCGAGTTGGTGGCGTTCGCGCTTTTGATCTCGCTTGTGCTCGCGGTACCGCTCGCGCTCCTGTCCGCGCGCAAACCCAACGGCATCGCCGACCGGCTCACGATGGTGTTCAGCATGGCCGGACTATCCGTCGCCCCGTACGTGCTCGCGCTCGTACTGGTGTACGTGTTTGCGGTCAAACTGAACGTCCTTCCCGCGATCGGGTGGGTCCCGCCTGGACAGAGCTTCGGCCAGAACATCCGCTATCTCATCCTGCCGGCGGTGTCGATCGGGCTCGGCCTGTTGTGCTTCTACACGCGCCTGCTCCGCGCGGACCTGCTCGAGCAGATGCAGGGCGAGGACTACGTGGTGACGGCGCGGGCCAAGGGCGTGCGTCCGTGGCGGGTGCTCACACGGCACGCCCTGCGCAACTCGCTGTTCGGACTGATCACGGTCGTGGCTTTGAATTTGGGAACGCTGCTCTGAGCCACCGTCGTGATCGAGGACATCTTCGGGATTCCGGGCATCGGTCACGAGTTGCTCCAGGCGATCGACAACCGCGACATCCCGGTGATCGAGGGCATCGTGTTCGTATTCGCCGTGATCGTGGTCGTCGCCAACCTGGCGGCCGACGTCCTGTATTCGGTGCTCGATCCAAGGATCAGGTATGGCCGACCTGCCGAGTGATCTCGTCGTAGCGGGCATCGCGCCCTCGCTCGACGAAGCGGCGGCGGCGAAGGTCGCCGGGCGGTGGCGTGGCTCGATCGGGGTGACGATCCCGGCGGCGCTGGTGCTGTTCATCATCGGGCTGTGCTTCATCTGGCCGATCATCGGTCCGGTGCCGTCCCCGACCGGAGGGAACATCCTGAATGCGAGCCTGCCGGCGTTCTCGCCCGGACACTTCCTGGGCACCGATGCGGTCGGCAACGACGAGTGGTCGCGGCTCCTGTACGGCGGTCGGGCATCGCTCGAGATCGCGTTCGCCGTCCAGGCGATCGGGATCATCCTCGGCGGGCTGCTGGGCGCCGTCGCGGCCTACCTGGGCGGGTGGCGCGATGCGACGATCATGCGCCTCCTCGACGTGGTGATCGCGTTCCCCGCGTTCGTGTTGGCCGTCGCGATCGCGCAGGGTCTTGGTCCGAGCGAGCTGCACACGATCTGGGCGCTCTGCTTCTTCAGCGTGCCGGCGTTCGCGCGGATCTCGCGGGCGGCCACGTTGCGCGTGCGCGAGCAGACGTTCATGACCGCCGCGCGCCTATCGGGCACCCGATTCCCGCGGATGCTGCTCGGTCACATCGCGCCGAACATCCTGCCCCAGTTGATCAGCTTCGGCCTGCTGGGTATAGGAATCGTGATGATTCTGGAGGGCGCGCTCAGCTTCATCGGC
>Ga0210397_10003259_pt1 | contig 10015 bp, 7 predicted proteins | sample IncBWH2OmetaG_FD_160126 | JGI IMG/M metagenome (GOLD analysis project Ga0210397, IMG submission 160126) | Forest soil microbial communities from Barre Woods Harvard Forest LTER site, Petersham, Massachusetts, United States - Inc-BW-H-2-O ...
TTGCGGACGCGGTGGATGTCGCCGGGCGGTGCGAAGCCGCTCACGGCCCCGGCCTGGTTCACGTTGCGGGCGGCGAGCCTGAGCGCCCGGTCACTGTCCGCGAGCGCGAAGATCTCCTCGTATTCACGTCCCTGCAGCACGCCAGTGACACACCAGGCCACATGATCGTGGATCATCGTCTGCTGCCCGGGCATCCAGACCATGGCCGAGATCGAGAAGCTGCCATCGGGTTCGGCGTACAGCAGGTGGCTCTGGTAGCCGGCGGGGTCACCACGCCGCAACGGCGCGGACAGGATGGCCGCCGGGTCGGGCAGGCTGGCGCGCAGGGCGGCGGCGACGCAGTCCGCGGTGTCCTGCCAGCCGAGGCCGCGCCGGACCTCGGCGCGGACCGCGCGGACGAGATCGTCAGGGCACGTCCGGATAACCGCGGCCGGGTCGGCCTGCCGGCTGGCTAGGGCGCTAGCGGTACTGGTCAGTGACATGTCTTCAGGCTAGCGAGCATCCGGATATCAACACTAATGCCAATTGGCGTGTCTATTCATAGACACTGCTGATCAATCAGCGACGGCAGAGTAGGTGATCACGCCGCGGCGCAGGGCGTCGATGGCGGCACGGGCCGTGGCGCCGAGGTCGGCCGGGCGCCGGGCGCCGTCGGCGGGCGGCTCCGTGGTATCCGGCTGGACCAAGGGGATTGAAGGGGTCGAAGGGACTGAAGGGACCGAGGCGATCTGGTCCAGCAGGTCGATGAGCTGCTTGACGGACCGGACGAAGTCGCCGGGGGTGAGGTCGGGCGCCTCGTCGAGGACACTCTCCAGCCGCGCGCCGCGCGCCCAGCGATAGGCGGCCCAGGCGAAGCCGAGGTCGGGCTCGCGCAGGAACGACAGGTCGTTGTCCTTTTCCAGCTGGTCGAGCTCGCCCCAGGTGCGGACGGTGGCGGCGAGGGCCTCGGGCACCCGGCCCTTCGGCAGCCGGGGCGGCTGGACGTCGTCGGCCTGGCGCGACTCGAAGGACAGGGCAGACACGCAGGCCGCGAGCTCGGCCGGGGACAGGTCGTCCCACAGGCCGCGGCGCAGGCACTCGGCGGCCAGCAGGTCCAGCTCGGTGTACAGGCGTCCGAGCCGCTGCCCGTCCGGCGTGACGGTGTCCCCGGTCAGGTAGCCGAGGCGTTCCAGGACACGGCACACCCGGTCGAAGGTGCGGGCGATCACGTGCGACCGGCCGGCCACGCGGCGCTCGAGCGCCTCGGTCTCCCGCGCCAGCCGCATGTAACGTTCGGCGTACCGGGCGTGGTTCTCGCGGTCCTGGCAGTCGTGGCACGGATGACGCCGAAGCCGTCGCCGCAGGTCCGCGATGTCGTCCGCGGTCCCGGGCGCGGTATGTTCCCAGTCAGCCGCGCGCACCGGGCGCCGCCCGGCGCCGGCTCCCGCGGGACGGCTGGCTAGCCGGTTGCGCATGGTGGCCGTGAGGTCCTTGCGGTGCTGCGGAGAGCGCGGGCTGAACGACCCGGGAATCCTGATCTTGTCGATCACCTCGGCGGGCACCGGGAAGTCCGCCACCGCCAGCCGCTTGACCTGACGTCCCTCGGTGAGAACCAGCGGACCGGGCCCGGTGAACTCGGGCAGGCCGTTACCCCCGGCCCGGACGAGACCGGGCTGGTCCTTGCCGCGGCGGTCATGGCCGCCGGAGCCACGGCCCGCGCGATCGGCCGGGCGGCCGTTGCCGTTGCCGCCTCGGGCGGGATGCAGGCCAGGCTGGAGGACCACCGCGAGGCCGGCCCGGCGGCCTCCCGGCACCCGGATGATGTCTCCCGGACGCAGCTGCGCCAGGGATCGCGCCGCCTCGGCCCGGCGGGAACTCGCCCTGGCCCGGGACAGATCCCCCTCGCGTTCGGTCAAAGACCTCCTCAGCTGCGCATACTCGGCGAAGTCACCCTTGTCGCAGCTCATCGCCGCGGCCAGCTCGTCCAAGGCCTGGCGGTTCTTGCGGACCTGCCGGGTCAGCCCGATGACGCCGCGGTCGGCCTGGAATTGCGCGAACGAGGACTCGAGCAAGGTAGCGGCGCGGGCCCGGCCGGCCCAGCCGGTCAGGTTGACGGCCATGTTGTAGGAGGGCCGGAAGCTCGAGTTCAGCGGGTAGGTACGGGTGCTGGCGAGGCCGGCCACCGCACCCGGGTCCATGCCGGGCTGCCAGAGCACCACCGCGTGGCCCTCGACGTCGATGCCGCGGCGGCCAGCCCGCCCGGTGAGCTGGGTGTACTCCCCCGCAGTCAGGTTCGCGTGGGTCTCGCCGTTCCACTTGTCCAGCTTCTCGATGACCACGGTCCTGGCCGGCATGTTGATGCCGAGCGCGAGGGTCTCGGTCGCGAAGACCGCGCGGACCAGGCCGGCCGCGAACAGTTCCTCGACCACCTCCTTGAAGGCAGGCAGCATGCCGGCGTGGTGCGCCGCGATGCCGCGCCGCAGCCCGGCCAGCCACTCGCCGTAGCCGAGCACGGTCAGGTCCTCAGGCGGGATGTCCGCGGTGCGGCGCTCGGCGACCTGCTGGATCACCTCGGCCTCTTCCGGCGTGGTCAGCCGCAGCCCCGCGACCAGGCACTGCTCGACCGCCGCGTCGCAGCCGGCCCGGCTGAAGATGAACGTGATCGCGGGCAGCAGGCCGTTGGAGTCGAGCCGCGAGATCACGTCGGGCCGGTAGGCAGGCGGGAACCGGCGCGGCCGGTGTCCGCCGCGGCCTGGTCGTTGCGGGGCCTTACGCTCGATCCAGGTATCCCGCTGGGCCACCCGCAGCAGCTCGGGATTGACCCGTGTGTGCTCATCGTCGGTGAACAGGTCATACAGCCGGTGCCCGGCCAGCACGTGCTGCCACAGCGGCACCGGCCGGTGCTCGTCCACGATGACCTCGGTACCGCCGCGAACCTGATCCAGCCATTCGCCGAACTCCTCGGCGTTGCTCACGGTCGCGGACAGCGCCACGACCCGGACCGATTGGGGCAGGTGGATGATTACTTCCTCCCAGACCGCGCCGCGGGACCTGTCCGCCAGGTAGTGCACCTCGTCGAGCACGACGTAACCGAGGCCGGACAGCGCCAGCGACCCCGTGTACAGCATGTTGCGGAGCACCTCGGTAGTCATCACCACCACCGGCGCGTCGCCGTTGATGCTGTTGTCCCCGGTGAGCAGGCCTACGGTGCGGCTGTCGTAGCGGCGCACCAGGTCGGCGTACTTCTGGTTGGACAGCGCCTTGATCGGCGTGGTGTAGAAGCACTTACGGCCCTGGGCCAGCGCCAGGTGCACGGCGTACTCGCCGATCACGGTCTTGCCGGAGCCGGTGGGCGCGGCCACGAGCACGCCGTGGCCCGCGCCGAGCGCACGGCACGCCTCGACCTGGAAGGGGTCGAAGTCGAAGTCGTAGAGCGCGCGGAAGCCGGCCAGTTCGGGATCAGTCTTCCGGTCCCGGAACGCGGCGTACCGCTCCGCCGGAGTGGTCATGGGTTCCAGGTTAGGCCCTCGCCAGGGTCACCGGCGCAGGCGCTAGTTGAGGTGGCTGTCGCGGCTACCCGTGTCGTCCACGTCGAGCGGGGACAGTTCGTCGTCGGCCAGGCCGGCGTAGGGGTCCGGGTGCAACCGGGCCTGGCGGCGGTCGTGGCGCCAGATGATGAGCTCGGCCACCTCGACCAGCGCGACGCACGCCCCGCCCAGGATCAGCATGGTGATCGGGTCCGGGCTGGGGTTCGCGATCCCGGCGATCAGGAACACCACGAAGATCAGCACCCGGCGCCATTTGCGGAACCGCTCGTGGGTGAGGATCCCGGCCAGGTTCAGCATGACGATCAGCAGCGGCAGCTCCAGCGCGATCCCGAACGCCAGCAGCATCGTCATCACGAAGCTCATGTACAGGTCGACCTGGATCAGGTTCTGCACCCCGTGCGGCGTCAGGTCGAGCAGGTAGTGCATGGACCGGCCCAGCGACACGTAGGCCAGCGCGTTGCCGAGCAGGAACAGCGGGACGGCCGTGGCGAGGAAGACGTGCCCCCACCGCTTCTCCCGGGCGTACAGGCCCGGCGCGATGAACGCCCACAGCTGGTACAGCCACAGCGGCGAGCTGAGAATGATCCCGACGATCAGGGCGACCTTGACCCGCAGGTAGAACGCGTCCAGCGGCCCGTTCAGCACCAGCTGGTTCACTCCCAGCTGCGTGCACCCCGTGTACCCGCGGATATGCGCCGAGCACAGCGGGTGCTCGATGAACCGCCAGACCGGGTTGAAGAACACGAACCCGACGATCATCCCCGCGATCAGGCCCAGGGCCATCTTGACCACCCGGTTGCGCAGCTCGCGCAGGTGATCGAACAGCGGCATCCGCCCCTCGGGGTTCTGCCGCCGCTGCGCGCGTACGTACTGCTCACCGACGACACGGGCGCCCTGGATGGCACCGGGAAGTTTCGCCATGACCGCTTCCGGCAGAAGGCCTAACTAGCTGGGCTGCTGGGTCCGCTGCGGCTCAGCCGCCGAACCGGCGCTGGCCGGGGTGTCCATGGTCGCGGACCGCTGGAGGTCGCGGATCTGCTGCTGCAGGGCGTCGATCTGGCCCTGCTGGTCCGCGGGCGGCGCGGCGGCCGGCGCCAGCTGCGCCTGCGGGAACTGGGGCGCGCTGTCCTTAGGGGCCGAGTCCGGCTCCTCGTCGTGATGCAGGTCGCTGACTTCCCTCTTCAGGATGCGCATGGACTGACCGAGGGACCGCGCCGCGCCCGGCAGCTTCTTGGACCCGAACAGCACGATGATTACCACGGCGACGATCAAGATCTTCCATGGGCTGTCGAACAGGTCACCAATCATGAGCGTCCTCTTTAGCGCCGGAGACGTCCTTCTCGGCCAGAGTCTACACGTCACCCCTTGCAGTCACAGTTTCCGCGGGATCTTCCGGCCGAACCGGGCTTACCCTGCGACTATACGACATAGTTCGCAAGAGCGGCGTTAGCTGCCTCACGCACCCCGGACACCAGGGATGACGGTGAGACGACCCGGCCGTCCTCGCCGAGCCGCAGCGCCAGCCGCCGCACCCAGCCCGTGTCCGGGGTGCGCAGGGTCACTCGCAGCCGGCCGTCCTCCAGGTCCGTCACCGACTCGCACGGGTAATATTCCGCCACCCAGCGCCCGGCGGCGGACAACTCGAGCTCGACCAGCGCGTCGTCAGGCGACGGCCGGAACAGGCCCTGGTCGACGTCCACCGGCTCGGCCTCGGCGGGCGGCGCGGACGGCACGTCGAGCACGTCGAGGCCGAGCACCCGGTCCAGCCGGAACAGCCGCACCCCCTCCGCGCGCAGGCACCAGCCCTCGAGATAGGGGCGCCCCTCCACCACGAGCAGCCGCATCGGGTCGACGTCGCGTTCGGTCGTCTCGTCCCGGCCCGGGACGTAGTAGCGCAGGTGCACCCGGCGCCGGGCCGAAAGGGCCGCCCGGATCTGCCCGGCGTATCCCTCGGCGTCGTGGTCAGGGATGTCGACCTGCACGGCGACCTGGGCGCTCACCGAAGCGGCCTCGCCGGCCGCGGCCTCAAGCTTGGCGATCAGCCGGGACAGTGCCGAACGGTCCTCGAGCCCGGGCACCTCGGCCAGCATCCGCAGCGCGACCAGCAGCGCGCTAGCCTCGTCGACCGCCAGCCGCAGCGGCCTGCCCATGGACTCCGCCTGGCTGACGACGATCTCGCCGCCCTCGTAGGACAGGTCGATCGGGCAATAGGGGTCGGGGGCGCGCAACTCGACACACCACAGCAGGTTCAGGTCGTCGACGAGCTCGCGCTCGCTGATGCCGAACGCCTGCGCCGTCTCGGCCAGGCCCACCACTTTCCTGTTCATCACGTACGGCACCAGCGCGAGCAGCCGCTGCAGCCGCTCGGTGGAGGTGACAAGGGCGGTCACGCCAGGACCCCCTTGAGACGGCGGATCACGGCCTCGCGCAGGTCCGGCGGGTCCAGGACCACCGCGTCCGGGCCGAACGAGGCGGCGTAGTCCGCGAACCAGCCCAGGTCGGCGAACCGCGTGGTGACCAGGTCCCATCCCGGCGCCGACTCGTCGGGCTGCACCGAGACGGCGTGCCTGCGCAGGCCGACGCCGCCGCCGGCCCGCACCCTGAGCAGGGCGGTGTGTTCCTGGGCGGGCGCGGAATCCCAGTCGCGGACCAGCTCGCGCACGTCGGTGCCTTCCGGCACGATCACCCCGCCGGCCGGCCCGCAGAACTTCACGGCGCCCGCGATCCGGCCGAGCCGGAACACCCGGATGGCGTTGCGCCCCCGGTCCCAGCCGGCTACATACCAGCGGCCATGCCGGTTCACCACGCCCCACGGCTCCAGCTCGCGCCGCTGCGGGTCGCTCCGCCCGGCCGCGCGGTAGCTGAAGGTGACCGGGCGGCGGTCCCTGACCGCCTCCCACAGCGGCCCGAAGGCCGGCTCGGGCGTGCCCAGCCGGGGTTCTATGCCCTGCGGCACCGGCGAGTGCTCGTCGCCGCCGTCAGGCCCCTTCGGGTTCTCCGGTCCCGCATCGATGCCGGCGGCGCGCAGCTTCAGCAGCGCCCCGGCGGCAGCGCCGGCCAGTTCGGCCCGCCGCCAGACCCGGGCGGCCAGGCCGAGCACGGCGGCCTCGTCGGCTTCCAGCCGCAGTTCAGGCAGCTGGTAGGCCTGCTGCCTGATCCGGTAGCCGGGGTCGTCGTCAAACGGATGGTTGACGCCTGTCTCCAGCGGCACGCCGAGATCGCGGAGATCCTCCTTGTCCCGCTCGAACATCCGCTTGAACAACTCGTCCTGCTCGGGATAGCCCGGCACGGCCTGACGGACCTGCTCGGCGGTGAGGTAGCGCGTGGTGGAGAGCAAGCAGACGACAAGGCCGAGCAGCCGCTCGGTCTTGCGCTTGGACATGATCCCTCCGAAGCCTGGTGTTGGCTCCAGATTATTGTCTCGCAGGTAGTGCTAGTCCGGGGGGAACGACTCATGAAGATGGGTTGGCTAGAGTGCCGGGATGATCACATGGCGGAACGGCACGGTCCGCGGGACGCGCCGCGAATGGCCGGGCGCGGTCGAGCTGGACGTATCGGTAGACGGGGCATCCGCGGAAGGGGAACAGGTGCGGGCGCTGGCCTACCCGGCGCTGACCGGCCGTCCCCGGCCCGGTGACCGGGTGCTGCTCAACACCACAGCGCTCGACCTGGGCCTGGGCACCGGCGGCTATGCCCTGGTGGTCGCGCTCCCCGACCGGCTGCCGCCCGACTCTGAGCTGGCCGGCCACCTGATCAAGGCCCGTTACTCACCGCTCCAGGCGTGCGTGCTCGGCGCGGACGAGCAGGGGTCGCCGCACCACGACGTCCTGCGTGACGCGGACGACATCGGCGGGATGCCCGTCGTGGTGGCCGACCTGCACTCGGCTCTCCCAGCGGTGCTGGCGGGGATCTTTGCGTCCGAACGGTCCGGGGATGATCGTCCGCCCGCCGCCGGCCAGCTTCAGCGGGCAGAGCCCCGCGTGGTGTACGTGATGCAGGACGGCGGGGCCCTGCCGGCCTGGTTCTCGCGTACCTGCGCGGTGCTCCGCGAGGCGGGCTGGCTGGCGGCGACGGTGACCACCGGGCAGTCGTTCGGCGGCGACCTGGAGACGGTGACCGTGCACACCGGGCTGCTCGCGGCGCGGCACGTACTCGGCGCCGACATCGCCGTGATCGCGCAAGGACCCGGCAACCTCGGCACCGGGACGCGGTGGGGTTTCTCCGGGGTGGCCGCGGGCGACGCGGTCAACGCGGCCGCGGCGCTGGGAGGGCGCCCGGTGGCGTCGCTGCGGATCAGCGACGCGGACCCGCGGATGCGGCACCGCGGCGTCTCGCACCACAGCCTGACCGCCTACGGCCGGGTCGCGCTGGCCCCGGCCGACGTGGTGGTGCCCGCGCTGGCCGGGGAGTTCGGCGCCCAGGTGGCGGCCGAGGCCGCCCCGCTGGGCGGCCGGCACAACCTGGTCACCGTGCCGGCCGATGGCCTCGAGGAGACGCTGCGGGCGTGCCCGGCCCGGCTGTCCACGATGGGCCGCGGCCTGGACGAGGACCTCGCCTATTTCCTGGCCGCAGCGGCGGCCGGCTGGCACGCCGGCCGCCTGCTGCGCGAAGTCCCTAGCCCTGCTTGAGCGCGTCGATGATGTCGACCACGAACAGCAGCGTGTCGTTGCCCTTGATGCCGGCCTGGGACGCGCCGGAGCTGCCGTAGCCCTGGGCCGGCGGGATGGAGAGCATCACCCGGCTGCCGACGGTCTGGCCGACCAGGGCCTTATCCCAGCCTGGGATGACCTGCTCGGGCGACGCGCCGATGGTGAAGCCGAACGGCGAGCCCGACGACCACGAGGAGCCGAAGACCTTCTTGGTCCGCCAGATGAAGCCGGAGTACTGCGCGATGACGTAGTCGCCCTTGGCCACCTCCGCGCCGCTGCCCTTGACCAGCGTCTTGGTCACCAGGGCGCTGGGCGGCGACGCGGACGGGAACGTCACCGAGGGCGCGGTGCCCGACTTGGCGCTGACGGTGGGCAGGGTGCCGCCGCCGTTGGACACCTGGGTCCCGGTTGCGCCCGCGGTGTCGGCGTAGGACTTGAGCACGTCGATGACGAATACCAGCGTGGTGCTGCCGGTGATACCGAGTTGGGAGTTGCCCGAGGTGCCGTAACCCTGCGAGGGCGGGATGACCGCGAGGATGCGGCTGCCGACCTTCTTGCCAATCAGCGCGGACTCCAGGCCGGGCAGCATCGTCCCGCCGATCACCGTCGGGCTGCTGGTGAAGGTGTTGGCCTTGAGCGAGGAGCTCTTGCCCTGCCAGAAGTACAGGACGAAGTTGGCGGCCAGGGCGTCGCTCTTGGTCAGCGTGGTGCCGCTGCCCTGGATGAGAGTCCTGACCGTCAGGCTGTTACCCGGCGTGGCCTTCGGGATGGCCACCTTGGGCGTCTTGTCGAACGCGCCGGATGCGGTAACGGCGGTGTTCGCGCCCGGGGAGGCCGCAGCCGAGGAGGTTGCGGATGACGATGAGGAAGCCGTCGACTTGGACGACCCGCCGCAGGCCGCGAGGACCAGGCAGGCCAGCAAGGGGACGGCGATGAGCGCTAGAAAGCGTCGCATGAAAAACCTCAATAGTGGTCGATGTCAGCCCCGTCAGCCTACTGGCAGGACCGAGCGGCCGCGTCCCCCATCAGGCACCTTGCAGCGAACTCTCAGCCTTGCCGTTGCGCCGGGTTACATCCCCGCGATGAGCTTCTCGACCCGCTCGTCGACCGAGCGGAACGGGTCCTTGCACAGCACGGTCCGCTGAGCCTGGTCGTTGAGCTTGAGGTGGACCCAGTCGACGGTGAAGTCGCGCCGCTTCTCCTGGGCCCGGCGGATGAACTCGCCGCGAAGCTTGGCCCGCGTCGTCTGCGGCGGGACCGACTTGGCCTCGAAGATGTCGATGTCGCGGGCCGCTCGCTCCACCGCCCCGGCGCGCTGCAGCAGGTAGTACAGGCCGCGGCCGCGGTGCACGTCGTGGTAGGCCAGGTCGAGCTGGGCCACCCGCGGGGAGGACAGCGGCAGGTCGTGCCGGGCCCGGTAGCGCTCGATCAGCTGGTACTTGGTGACCCAGTCGATCTCCCGCGCGATCATGTCCAGGTTGCCCGTCTCGATCGCGGACAGCGCCCGCTCCCACATGTCCAGGACCCGCTTGCTCACCGGGTCGGCGCCGTTCTTAGTGGTGAAGTCCTTGGCCCGGTTCAGGTACTCGTACTGGATGTCCAGGGCGGACAGCTCGCGCCCGTTGGCCAGCCGGACCCGGCTGCGCCCGGTCATGTCGTGGCTGACCTCGCGGATCGCCCGGATCGCGTTGTCCAGGGTCAGGTCGCGCATCATCGCGCCGGCCTCGATCATCCGCAGCACCAGGTCGGTCGACCCGATCTTGAGCAGCGTGGTGGTCTCGCTCATGTTCGAGTCGCCCACGATCACGTGCAGCCGCCGGAAGCGCTCGGCGTCGGCGT
>Ga0210397_10003264_pt1 | contig 10011 bp, 8 predicted proteins | sample IncBWH2OmetaG_FD_160126 | JGI IMG/M metagenome (GOLD analysis project Ga0210397, IMG submission 160126) | Forest soil microbial communities from Barre Woods Harvard Forest LTER site, Petersham, Massachusetts, United States - Inc-BW-H-2-O ...
TCCGGGCGGCTGAGCTCGCGAGCCGGCCGGGTGCTGGAGGTCGCGCTGATCGCGGGCATCGTGCTCGCGCTGGCCGCGGGCGTGCTGGGCGACTACAAGCTCAGGCTGGTCCGGCCGGACTCGACGGTGGTACAGGTAGGGAACCCGCTCACGGGCGGGACGGCGCTGGGCCGGTACGCCGCCGGGCTGTCCGTGGTCGTGCCGATCGTGGTGCTGCTCGGCCTGATCGCCGGGCTCGGCGTGCTGCGGCGCGCCTGGAAGGCAACCGGTATCGAGCGCTACCAGCTGCGCTGGCGCGCCTACGGCGTCGTGCTGTCGCTGCTCCTGTTCCCGCTTGCGGTCAACCAGGTCCTGCCGACCGTCGTCGACGTGCTCGACGGCCTGTTCTTCGTGACGACGCTGGCCATCCCGGTCCTCCGCTACCGGCTGTGGGCCATCGACACGGTGATCCGGCGGTCGGCGGCGTACGCGCTGGTGACGATCGCGGTGGTGGGCGGGTTCGCGGTGATCGCTGCGATCGGCACTGCGGTGGCGAGCGAGCGGGTCGGGTTCATCGTGGCCGCGGCCGGCGCCGCTGTGACATTCGCGCCCGCGCGGAGCTACAGCCAACGTCTGGTCGACCACTTCTTCTACGGGCAGCGAAGCGAGCCGTACCGGGCACTGAGCGACTTGGGCCGGCGGCTCGCGGCGGTCGCGGCGCCGGGCGAGGTGCTGCCCGCCGTGGTCGCCGTGGTCGCTGGGTCGCTGCGGCTGCCGTACGTGGCGATCGAGCGGCCAGGCGACGGCTCGGTCCTGGCGGCCAGCGGCGAGCCAGCCGCACCCGGGGACGCGCGGGCCGGGCGATGGCCGCTGAGCTACCAGGGCCTGACGGTCGGCACGCTGGTCGCGTGGCCGCGACGCGGGGAGGAGTCGTTCGACCCGCGCGACCGCGCGGTGCTAGCCGATATCGCCCGGCAGGCGGGGGCGGCCGTGCACGCGGAGGCACTCACCGCTGACCTGCTCGACTCGCGGCAGCGGCTGGTCAGTGCGCGGGAAGAAGAACGCCGTCGGCTGCGCCGTGATCTGCACGACGGGCTCGGTCCGCTGCTGACCGGCATCGGCCTGAACATCGACGCCGCGCGGGCCCGCGCCGGTCACGCCGGCGCCCGAGGTGATCTCGACCCGCTGCTCGGCCAGGCCAAGGACGCCACCACGCAGGCCATCGCCGATCTGCGCGGCATCGTCTATGGCCTGCGGCCGTCGTCACTCGATGATCTCGGCCTGGCCGGCGCGATCGCCGCGTATATCCAGCGCCTGACCGAGGGCACAGCGGTACAGATCACCCTCGAGGCTGACCCCCCGCCCGACCTCCCGGCCGCCATCGAGGTGGCCACCTTCCGGATAGCGGTCGAGGCGATCAGCAACGTGGTCCGCCACGCCGGCGCCCAGGCGTGCCAGGTGCGGCTGGGCGCCGACAGCGGCGGGCAGCTGGTTGTCGAGGTCTGCGACGACGGCGCGGATGCCGGGCCGTGGACGGCCGGGGTAGGCATGCTGGCGATGCGGGAGCGGGCGGCCGAGGTGGGCGCGACCCTGACCGCCGGCCCGACCGCGGACGGCGGCACGGTGCGCGCATGCTTCCCGCTGTCGGCCAGGGCGGCGTCGTGACTGGCGACGGGCCGACGACGGTCCTGCTCGTCGATGATCACCCGCTGGTGCGCCAGGGCCTGCGGGCCGTGCTCAGCACAGTAGACGACATCACTGTCGTGGGCGAGGCAAGCGACGGCCGGGCAGCGGTCGAGCTCGCCGCGGAACTGGAGCCGAACGTCATCATCATGGACCTGCAACTGCCGGGGCTGCACGGCATCGATGCGACCCGCGAGATCGTCGCTGCGCGGCCGGGCACCGCGGTGCTCGTGCTGACCATGTTCGAAGACGACGACATGGTGTTCTCAGCGGTCTCCGCCGGAGCCGTCGGCTACCTGCTCAAGGGCGCAGCCGGAGCCGACATCGTCACCGCGGTCCGCGCCGCCAGCGTCGGCCAGGCTGTGTTCGGCGCAGCCCTGGCGCAGCGGCTGCGCACCTGGTTCACCCGCAGCCCGCAAGGACCGGCAGAGCCGTTCCCTCAGCTCACCGCGCGCGAGCGGGAAATCCTCGACGGGGTCGCGGCTGGCCTGACGAACGCGCAGATAGGGCAGCAGATGTTCCTGTCAGGCAAGACCGTGGCCAACAACGTGTCCAACATCCTCGCCAAGCTGCACCTAGCCGAGCGCGGTCAGGCCATCGTTGCTGCCCGCGACGCCGGGCTCGGCCGGCGGCCCCATGGGCAACCGGGAAGCTCATGACACCCCCGGGTGTCATGAGGGTAGAGCGGCCGCCGCACCACCCCGGCGAGTTCAGCAACAGCACAAATCACGCGCTGCGCCCCAGTTCAGCGTGTTGTGCTGGACGACCCTTGAGGTCGGCGCTGATCCTGCCCGGCCTGGCCCTCTGGTGGCGTCCGGCGCATCAGTTAAGCCCCGGGTGCACAGGCCAGGGCCAGGCTCCGAGGGGACCGGCGGGCCGGAGTCGGGTGCGAGCAGCGCCTGGAGGGTCCGCGCGTTCCGCACCGCGTTCGCGTTGCCGTCGTTGTTGAAATAGACGTACACGTCTTGACCTGCGTGGCTCCATTCCCGGAGCCGGTCGGCCCACCACTGCAAATCAGCGTCCGAATACGAGCCGGCGTACAGCTGATGCTGATCCGGGCCGTGCATCCGCACGTAGGCGACATCTGTGGTGGCGCGGAGCATGCATGGCAGGTTCGCCCCGCTCATCACGCAATAGGCGGCCCCGTGTTCGACCAGCAGCGCGAAGACCTGCTCACAGTGCCAGCTGTGATGACGGAATTCCACCGCCACCCGAATCCAGTCCGGGACCAGCCGCAGGAAATACGCCAGCCGGATGTCATCGCGCGGCTGCGAGGGCGGCAGCTGAACCAGCAGCACGGCCCGTTTACCGCCCAGCTCATGCCAGCCCTGTTTAATGCGCTGCAGCCATGTCTCCGGCGCGTACAGCTTGCGCGCATGGGTCAGCCCGCGGGGTGCCTTGACGGACAGGCGGAAATCATCAGGCAGCCTGTCCTGCCAGCTCCGGAACGCTGCCGGCCTGGGCCAGCGGTAGAAGCTGCTGTTGAGTTCGGCGGTGCAGAAGGCGGCCGCGTAACGGCTGAGCCGACTGCCGGACCGAAGCCCCGGCGGGTACAGTTCGGGGTGCCAGTGATCGTAGCTCCACCCTGACGTACCGATCCTTATCGCCACCGGAATCCCTCAGCAAAGCCGCGATGTCACGGAGCGGATGTCCCGCCCTCAGGCTGCCGGCCGGGTTCCGCGGCGCTCGCGGGCGGTATGTCGCCATCCACCAGGGCGGTAGACCCAGCCGGGCGGGTGACCGTCTCGTCGGCCCGCTCCCGCAGCCGCTCTAGCGATTCGGCGTCGCCGAACGGGACGGTCGCTTCGAGGCGCGAGCGAGCCTGCACCTCGGGCAGGTCCATGACCGCATCGACCAGGCTGGCCCGGCTGCCCGGCGGTGTAGGGCCGGACGAGGGGAGCAGCGACGTCCGGACGGTTCCCGCGGAACCTTCGAGGGGTGTCACCTCAGCCACGGCGACCGTCTCACCATCGTCCTTGATTTCATACGCGACGAGGCTGGTGACTGGTCATGACACTCTCCCCGGGCTAGGCCTCATCTGATGCGGATAAGCCATGCCCGCAACCACCGGTGTGAAACAGGCAGGACGACGCCGGGATAAGTGACCGGATTCGCCTACGAACGCCGCTGGCATTCTGAACGCTCCCTCCTGGCGGCTGGCACGCCGAACTCCCGGGCCGTCCCGGAGCCGGGCATCCGAACGCGCCAGCAGTGGGAGAACATGATCGGCCTGACCACGACGACGCCGACGGCGACAAGATCGGCCAGGTCGGCCGTGCGCATCGCTCCTTCCCGGCCAAGCCCGTCAGTACGCCGGTGACCAGGGACGCCCGTGCGACGACGGCGTCCCTGCCTCCGGTACCGTCGCCCGGCCCCATGTAGTGCGGCCGGACGATCGCCGCTACTGAATCTTGGGAGGGTCCCGTCCGTGCGCAACGGCCGCCATGGGCGGGACCCACTGCTCAGCCGGGATCACGGCTAGAAATCGGGCGGCAGGCCGGTGGTGCCGTGCGTGAGTCCCGGCCCGTTCGGCGAAAAATGACCTTCGATGATCCGAACGGGCCGAGTGATCTGCCCTCTTAGCCGTCGGCCGCCGTCCTTGCCGATGCCCGGTTGGATGTCACGCGTGACCCGGTCCCGATGGAGGTCATGTCGTCTACGCCTGGCTGACCATGCCCCCAGCGCTGCGCGCTGGGCCACTCAGTTCACCGCTGCCAAACCAAGATCACGAAAGACGGAGGTGAGAGCCGGGCCTTCCGCGATCCGGGGTCCTCACTTAGCTGGAGTCCCCGGAGGTGAAAAAGGAGGCGAAGCTGCCCGCGACCCCGGTAACCACGAAAATCGCCCACATCTCCAGGGCGACATCCACCACCTTGCCGCCCGTGGTCTGCTTGAGGAGTCGGCTGCTACTCCGGCACGGTGAACGCTTCGGTGATGCCGCCGTCCGGCGGCAGCCCGGCAGCAGTGATGAAGCCCGAATCGTCGCTCGCGAGGAAGGCGATTGTCCCGGCCGCTTCCGCCAAGGTGCCGAACCGCCCCATCGGCCAGTGCGCCAATCGCGTCTCCAGCGCGCCTGGATTGCGGTCGAAGACCGCTCGCTGGTCCGCGGTATCGACCGGCCCGACAGCACCGCGTTTGCCCGCACTCCGCTTCGCGCCGTATGCACGCCAAGATCCCTGCTCAGCTGCACCACGCCGGCCTTGGCGGCCGCATACGCCATCTGGGCGGCCGCCGCCCCGGTCCCGGCGAGGAACGACGCAGCGTTGATGACCGAGCCGCCGGCCGGGTCAGTGTCGCGGAGGTGCCGGATGCCGTGCTTACAGGAAAGGAAGACGCTGGTCAGGTTGGCGTCCTGCACCCGGCGCCAGGTCTCGAGACTGGTGTCCAGCGCGGAGCGATCGCCGCCCTCCATCAGCCCCATGTTGTAAATGACGTCGAGTCGGCCGTATCTTCGCACCTCCCTGGGTTTAGCAGCCCTGCGCAACCTGGTCGTGGCCGGCCAGCCACACCGGCATCGCCGTCCCGCGCGGACACACCAGCGGCCCAGCAAAACAAGCGGCTGAATCAGTTGATCTCGAGGGCTCGGGGGACTGACGGATGAGTACGACCCGGAAAGAGGCGTATGGAGGGCGGTCCTGCTTGCCGCCGGTCCGGTGGCCGGGATCGTGGCTGGCGTATTTACGAACCTGATCACTACCCACTGGAGTTGGTGGGTGTTCAGTGCGCTGGTCGTCCTGACTACCGCGCTGGCGGCGGCGGCGTCCACTTTCGTGCCTGGCCGCAGCGGCTTCGGTCCGCCCAGACGTTCGTCCGGGCCATAGCATTCGGAAGGTGCCGCACTTTTCCCTTGTCATCATCGGTTCGGGCTCCGGCAACCTCGTGGTGCCCAAGGATCCCGCCCCGGGTCGTGTTGCGCTGATTGAGTCTGGCGCCTTCGGCGGCACCTGCGTCAACCGGGGTTGCATCCCCAGCAAGATCCTTATCCACACCGCCGAGGTCGCGGCGCAGGTGCGCCACGCGCCGGAGTTCGGGATCCAGGCCGAGCTCACCGCAGTGGACTGGCCGGCCATCAGGGACCGGGCAGTTGCCAAGACCGATACGATCTCCGCCACGGGTCGCCGCGGCCGGGCCGAGCCGGATGAGGTGACGCTGATCGAGGGCCGGGCCCGCTTCACCGGCCCGCACGAGCTGGCCGTCGATGACGGCACCCGGATCACCGCCGATCAGATCGTGCTGGCCACCGGCGCCCGCCCGGTGATCCCTCCGCCCATCGCCGAGTCCGGGGTCACCTACCAGACCTCGGAGACGGTCATGCGCCTGGACCAGCTGCCGGCCAGCATGGTCATCGTAGGCGGCGGCTACATCGCCGCCGAGCTCGCCCACCTGTTCTCCAGCCTGGGCGTCGGCATCCGCCTCGTTAACCAGGCCGGGTCCCTGCTCGAGACCTTCGATCCCGAGGTCTCCGTCCGGTTCACCGAGCTGGCCCGCAAGCGCTGGGACGTCCGCCTGCAGGCCGAGGTCACCGGCGTGCGCCGGCGCGGCGACCAGGTCGAGGTCGCGGTTTCCGGCGGCCCGGCGGTCACTGGCGAGCTGCTGCTGGTGGCGGCCGGGCGCGTCCCCGACACCGCGGACCTGGACCTGGACCGGGCTGGCGTCCGGCTGCGCGAGGACGGGCGGATCGAAGTCGATGAGTACGGCCGCACCACGGCCGAGGGGATCTGGTCCCTGGGCGATGCGAGCACCCCGTACCCGCTTAAGCACGTGGCCAACGCCGAGGCCCGTACCCTGGCTCATAACCTGGCCTTCCACGACAACCTGAGCCCTTACCCGCACGACTGGGTACCCGCGGCCGTGTTCACCGAGCCGCAGATCGCCACTGTCGGCGCCCGCGAGCAGGACCTGAGTCCCCAGTGCCGTTATGTGGCCGCGGTCCAGGAGTACGCCGACGTGGCCTACGGCTGGGCCCTGCAGGACACCACCGGCTTCTGCAAGCTGTACGCCGACGCCGCGTCCGGAACCCTGCTCGGCGCGCACATCATGGGCTACCAGGCCTCGCTGCTGATCCAGCCGCTGGTCCAGGCGGCCGCCGGGCAGCGGGTGGCCGACCTGGCCCGGGGCCAGTACTGGATCCATCCCGGGCTCAGCGAGGTGGTGGAGAACGCGCTGCTCAAGCTTCCGCTGGGACCCGCCACCAGCCCGGCCGGCTGATCCGGGGCCGCAGCTGTTCGGCGGCTTACCACGTCCGCTGCCAGCCACCGAATCGCCGAGACAGCCGCTACGCGGCTCGCTTACGGGCCGGCCGTTTGCCCGCTTTCTTGTCCGGCGGCGCCTTCTTCGCGGTCGGCTTCCTGGACGTTACCCTCCTGGCTGGCTCAGCCTGGCCGGCTTTATTTCTTCGCTGTCCCACGCCCGCCGCCGCGTTTTCCGCCTGGCGTCTTCTTGGCGGCTTCCACGCTGGCTCGCGGCGCCTCGGTCAGGTCGACCACGGTGGTCCCGGGCGGCGCCTCGTCGGCGGGCTTGTAAAACGCCCGCCTTCCTGACGAGCATCGGTATCGGGTGCCCCGTTTATCCAGCCGGGCAGCCTCGTCTGCGCTCGGGGCGAGACAAGAACGCAGCGAGCCCCTGGCCGTCCTCGCTGGCAATGAAGGCCTCCGGGACCGTGACAAGGATCTCGTCCGCGTGCGCCAGGCACACCCACGCTCTATCGCCCATGGAATCGGCGAGTTTTACCTCCGCCCTGTTCGGGCACGGTCGCCCATGCCGGTCGCGTACCTGGCACTGATGCCCTGTGCCGCCGCGGGCCGACACCAGGGCTGCGGCCTCCCTCAGCAGGGAGAACCGTACCGTGGCCCCGTCGTCCGCGGCGGGCGGCTGGGAAGCGGAGGGTTGCCGCTGGCCTAGGAGCACGGTGTTGCCGTCCGGGTCCAGCACCTTCACCTCGCCACCGAGCGCGTGCGGGGGATGCCCGGTGTGGGTAACCTGCACGCCCGCCGCGCCGAGGACCCTGATAACCGCGTCGACGTCGTCGTAGAAGAAATAGAACAGCAGCGGCAGTTGCGGGATGTCCAGCGGCGGCGTGGTCGACGTCAGCAAGACGGACAACTCGTCGTGGTGCAGTGACGACCAGGCCGAGGTGGCGGCACTTCCGGCCGATTGCTCACGGAATCCGAGCAGCTCGTAAAAGGCTCGCGAGGTACCGATGTCCCTGACGTACGTCGCGGCCACCATCGACTGAACGGCAGGCGTCATGAGCAAACCGTACGCCGCCAGCATGTGCACAGGTAGAAGCCGTTTCCTAATTGCTCCCCGCGCTGCGTAGCGGTGGTCGGGGCGACGACATCCGGATGGCGCCGAGCGCACTCGTTCAGCATCAGCTGGCATAGGAGATACCCATGGCGGCCAGCCTGGCCGGGCGGATAACGCGGGCCGTACGGTCGTGGCGGCCCACGGATCCTATGGAGGAGGTCTCCGCTGATGAAGGTGCGCGGGTTCAGCATGGCAGTGCGCTACGGGTGGACTTCCGGCAGTCCGCCCGTGGTGTCCCGGGGCCCCCGTAGGCGATAGCTGCCCGCTCGGTGAGTGCCGGTGACGCAGCATGCCGCATCACGGAATTGCTCGGATGCCGTCGGCCTCAACGGCGGGACACGTAAACTACACGAGAAAATGAAATATCACGGTAAAGCGGTATAGGCCGTAATTGGCTTGGGGTGGCTGCTTTCTTTCTTCCGCGAGGCTGGATTTATGACGTCCATTCCTGGATTATGGAAAGAGGTGGTGCTTTTCCCTGATATGCCTGCCGGGGAGGTGACCTGGGTGTGCGCGGCGCCGGTGGGGACGCTCCCGGCGGACGGCAGGCAGCCGGGCGGTGACGTGCTCGCCTCGTGGGCGGAGGGCGCGCTTCGCCAAGCCGCCGACGCCCTACCACCCCCGGCACGGTGGCGCCGGGCTCGATGGCTGAGACCCGGCCCTGGGTGACGCCCATGCGCCAGATCCGGGACACCGTGGACTGGAAACGCCCAGCTCGCCGGCAACGAACTGTCCGACTCCCTGTCCGCACAGGCCAGGGTGATCCGCGACCGCAGCGCCAGCGCCTGCGGGGTTTTCCGCCGCCTTGCCCATGCCTCCAGCGCCCGGCGCTCGTCAGCGGAGAGCTCGACGGGACCAGGCACTTCAGCGGTCCGGGTCCATGGTCCGGTCCCCGGTGCGCCGGGCTCGGTCGGCCCGGCGTTTCAGCCGGGGCATGGCCAGCCAACTGCCCAGGGTTACTCCTTGCCCGGGCTCCGGCAATCCCGTCGGCGGGACAACCTGGTAGCCACCGCCGGGCCGTAGCCGCGACCAGTCATCACCATCCCCCGGCCACCATCAAGATGACCGTCATAGGAAGCTACGCGCCCGAGGACGAGCAGCGCGTGAGCACCGGCCGGCCCGCGGCCATGTCCGCGGCCGTCGAGACATTCCGCCTCATCGGCTCGCACGGCTTCGCGTTCGACGAGGAGTACGTGCGTGACCTAGCCGCCGGAGCTGGGACCGCGGGTACGACCCGGCCGGTTTCCGGCGGCAGCTCGCAGCGAGCGCGAGCCAGCCCAACCGCACCGCGGCGCTGCGCCGCATCACGGTCTCGGCACTGGTCATCCACGGGCTGCATGACTCGCTGGTCGCGCCGAGCGGGAGCCTGGCGATCGCCACGGCGATCCCGGACTCCCGGTTCGCGGGGTTCTCCGGCATGGGCCACGACCTGCCCCGGCACTGTGGCTGGAGTTCGTCAGGCCGATCGCGGCGCTGACCGCGCTGGGCGAACAGCGCCGGCGCCAGAGGCCGCGAGCGGGCTAGCCGGAGGGCGTGTCCACCGCGATCGCTGGCCGGCTACGGCGCCCTGACTGCACGGGCCTCATAACCGGCCGCCACCGGCAACTTGCCAGATGATAACCGCCCAACCTGGGTCGACCGCCACGGCAGGCGACGCCGCACCGAAAGATCTATCTGCGCGCCAATGATCATTCCGGGTAAGCGTTCGCGTGCCTCTACGACCGGGTTGGCAGAGGGTGCGGGATCGCCTGTCAGCTGTTCTTCTTGGCGACCGCCGCGCTCAGGACGGTCGCGAACGCGGTCCACGCGATCTCGGGAACGGCCAGCGCGGCAGCGGTTTGATCGACCCGGCGAGCCAGGGAAGCGTAATACGCCATGACGGCGCACAGCAGCGCCGAGTCTGCGGTGGCCGCCCATAGGCGGCGACTGCCGAATGCCAGTGGCACGTAACCGCCGCGGACGGTAACGGCCAGCGCCCACCACCCCAGGACCGCCCGGCGTGACGGTACCCCCGGCCCGGCCTCATCGGCGTGCCACACCAGC
>Ga0210397_10003268_pt1 | contig 10002 bp, 11 predicted proteins | sample IncBWH2OmetaG_FD_160126 | JGI IMG/M metagenome (GOLD analysis project Ga0210397, IMG submission 160126) | Forest soil microbial communities from Barre Woods Harvard Forest LTER site, Petersham, Massachusetts, United States - Inc-BW-H-2-O ...
CCGCGGACACGCTCTGTCCGCGGGGCGGGGGGGCGAAGATGGACCGTGCACCCTCTTTCGAAACCGGGTCCGAGGCGCGGCCGCCGTTTGATGACTCCGGTCTAGCGCTCCCGTCGCGCCTGGAGGTGACCGCTTAAGGCTGCTTCCTTCCGGATCTGACCTGGTTCACAGCTCTCCATCGCAACAGGACCAAACCATCACCGCCTCAAACGGGGCGCTGACCTCGGGCCTCCAGCCCCTCGAGAGGGAATTCAGCCCCGCTAGAGCGGATTGCGGGTACAGGGCACCGCTAGCACCCCGCCTAGCACGGTCCGGTCTGAATGCTAGTTGGTTTTCAGGCGCGGCGAGGGACAAGGTATGGCCGATCCCATACCCCCGGCCACTGGTGGCCCGGGCGGACCGGGACGATGATCCTCCCGGGTCTCACATCCTGTCGAGACCCGGGAGCCCGGGCGGGGTGACGGTCACCGGCCTGACCGGCACGTCGCCCGGGCCATCCCACCTCGTGCGCGCATTCGGATGACCAGAAACCGGGGCCCGCGTAGAATGGCTCGTCCGAGGGCGCGTAGCTCAGTGGGAGAGCGCTCGCTTCACACGCGAGAGGTCGCTGGTTCAAGCCCAGCCGTGCCCATGATCAACTGCAGGGATACCGTTGGGTCCCCCCGATCGTCATTCCCCTATGCCGTCGATCTGTGTCCGGGCCCGGAGCCCTCGCCGCAAAGGCCTCGGTGCTCGCGTCCGCGAGCAGATCATCGCCGTCAGTCGGGGTACTCGTCCTTGCGCCAGGCGCGGAAGTCCATCTCATCGCCCTTGGGGGTGCGATTGAGCAGGAACGCGTGGTACGGGGCGACGAACGGATCGGGCGCCATCACCGTGTAGGTGTGATAGACGGTCCCGTTGTCACGCGCGAAGGCGATCCAGCTCGGACCCTCGCGCAGGCCGTCCTCGAGCTTGGCCCCAATCTGGCGCCCCCAATCCTGGAGCCACTCGGGCGGGTCGTCCACCATTCCCTTGATCTCGGGGATCTCCTGGGCCTGCTGGGGCGTGAGCGCCAGTCCGAAGTCGAAGGGGAAGTCGGTCTCATGGGTGGAGACGTACGGGAACTGCCAGCCCATCCGCTGCTTATAGGCGGTCAGCCGATCGAGCGGCGCCCGCGAGAAGCAGATGAGCGTGACGTCGCGGTGGTTGAGATGCACGAGCGTCCCGTCAAGCTCGTCGGCGAGGCTCGTGCAGCCCGGGCAGGCGCCGAGCTCGTAGTCAGGGCCGAACATGATGTTGTAGGCGAGAAGCTGCGAACGGCCGTCGAACAGCTCGGCGAGCGTCTTCTTGCCGTCGGTGGTGTCGAAGACGTACTCATGCTCCACCGGCACCCACGGCAGCCGGCGCCGCTGCTCAGTCACCCGCTGCCCCAACTCGGCGTACTCGACCTCGAGCTTGGCGAGGTCGGCCCGGGCTGCCCGCCATTCCTCGCGCGTTCCAATGTTCTGATCAGTCATGGTGACCTCCTGTGATTCGAGCCGTCGGCTGTGCGGCGCAAACGCGAACGCCGATGGCGGTCGTCAACCGTCCGTTCAACAAGACTCGTCTCACGCGCGCAACTCATCGGAGCCCGCGCGGACCGAGCGCCAGTGCCGGCTGACTATCGCAACGCCGCAAAGGCCTCGGCCCCAAGCAGGGCCGTGCACGCCCCCACGCACGCCCGGCACACCCTCTCGCAGACGGCGCAATGCGCATGATGCGGAGCATGCCGGGCGCACTCCTCGGCGCTGCTCGTGCAGGCGCGGACGCAGGCTTGCAGCAAGGGGTGGATGACCGCGAGTTCCGAGTAGGCCGGTCGCGAGAGAAGGCGGGCCGTGGCGTCGCAGACGTCGGCACAGTCCAGGCACTGCGCGATGCACCTTCGCATCTCCACCACGTCGTCCTCGGCGAGGTCCGCGTTCGCGCACGTGGTGCAGGACTGGACACATCGCAGACAGGCGTCGATCGCCGAGGCGACTGCCCGGGCGCCCAGCGGCACGCCCCCGGGCACCGCGCCGATCATTTCGTTGGTGTCAGTCATGCTCGACCGCCGCAGTTCGGGGGGGCCTGAAAGATGGACCGGGGCTGGTCGACTCCAGTGGCGACAGCATAACTCGCATTGGCCGCCCTGGATAGCGGTTGACGCCGCGCTCACCTGCGGACAGAATCGGGAGCAATTCGACTGTAGGAGGCCACATGTCCTGGAAGCTCGAGGGGTCCTACTTCGAGACGTGCTCTTGCAATGTCGTCTGCCCGTGCACCGCGTCGTTCTCGCTCGGTGCGACGCTGGACCGGTGCAGGGTGACACTCGTCTTCAGCGTTGAGGACGGTCAGATCGAAGGCACCGACGTGAGCGGCCTGGCCGTGGCCGCGGTCGCGGACACCCCCAAGGTCATGAGCGAGGGCAACTGGCGGCTCGGCGTGTTCATCGACGCAGCGGCATCTGACGAGCAGGCCGAGAAGCTGGGCGGTGTGTTCTCAGGCGCGCTGGGTGGTCCCATGGAGGCCCTGGGCCCCCTCGTCGGCGAGAACCTCGGGGTCGAGCGGGCCCCGATCGACGTGCAGCAGGAGGGGATCCGCCATTCGGTTCGGATCGGGGACGCGGTGGACTTCGAGATCGAGGACGTCGTGCCGTTCGGATCGCCGACCGGTGAGCCCGTCCGCCTGACGGGCGTCTTCCATCCCGCCGGCTCCGAACTGACGGTGGCCCATGCGACGCGGTCGAAGATCGATGCCTTCGGCATCCAGTACGAGGGCAACGCCGGCTTTTCGACGTCCCACTTCTCATGGTCAGCCTGAGCGCGTCGGCAACCGCGAACGATCGCCAAGCGGAGCGGCACGACCTCGCCGAGGCTTTCGGAGCGGCCCGCTCACGCCTAGGCCTCGTGGCGCTGTTGCTGTTGCTGGCCGCGGCGGCCTGGTGGCTCACCGCCAACCAGATGGCCGGGATGGACGCCGGACCCGGTACCGACCTCGGCACCCTCGGCTGGTTCCTCGGAGTATGGGTGGTGATGATGGCGGCGATGATGTTCCCCTCGCTGGCGCCGACCACGGCGCTCTATGCGCGCATGACCCGCCGGCGGGGCTGGAGCCGCCCCCTGCTCTTCACCGGCGCGTACCTGGTGGTGTGGGGCGCGGCCGGACTCGTCGCCTATGCGGTGTTTCGCCTTGGCCGGGCCTCTCTCGGCGGCGATCTGGCCTGGGGCGCCGGCGGACGGTGGGTGGCCGGCGGCGTCCTCGCCGTCGCCGCAATCTACGAGTTGACCCCGCTGAAGGACACGTGCCTGGGAAAGTGCCGGAGCCCGCTGGGCTTCCTGCTGGGAACATGGCGCGACGGGAACCGCGGGGCGCTCGAGATGGGCTCGCGGCATGCCCTGTGGTGCCTTGGCTGCTGTTGGGCATTGATGGCCGGGCTATTCGCCCTCGGCGTCATGAGCCTCACGTGGATGGCGTTGGTCGCGGCGCTCATCGCGGTCGAGAAGACCGTCCCGTGGCGCCGGCTCGCCACTTGGGCTACCGCCGGCGTTCTCATCGCGCTCGCCGTCGGGATACTTGCCACTCCCGGCAACGTGCCGGGGTTGGTGGTCCCCGGTGGCGCCTCGCACGCCATGCACTCGATGAGTGCGATGCAGTAGCGCTCCTCGCCTGGCGGACCCGAGTGCGGTACGGTGACGCTCATGGCCGGGGCCGACACCGAGTGGATTCGTCCTCCGCTCGGTGCGCCTGACATCGAGACGCGTCGCGTGGACAAGCACGGGTACGAGAAGGAGCTCGAGCGGCTGCAGGTCGAGCTCGTTCGCCTCCAGGACTGGGTCCTGCACCAGCGCCTGAAGGTGGTGGTGGTCTTCGAGGGCCGCGACACCGCCGGCAAGGGCGGGACGATCAAGCGGATCACCGAGAAGACCAACCCCCGCGTGGTCCGCACCGTCGCCCTGGGGACGCCGACCGAGCGCGAGCGGTCGCAGTGGTATTTCCAGCGCTACGTCGCGCACCTCCCCGCCGCCGGCGAGATCGTCCTGTTCGACCGCAGCTGGTACAACCGCGCCGGCGTCGAGCACGTCATGGGTTTCTGTACGCAGGCGGAGTACGAGGAGTTCATGCGTACGTGCCCCCAGTTCGAGCGAGATCTGCTGCACTCCGGGATCATCCTCATCAAGTACTGGCTTTCGGTCAGCGATGAGGAACAGGAGCGGCGCTTCAAGGCCCGGCTCAAGGACCCCGCGAAACAGTGGAAGCTCAGCGGCATGGACCTCGAGGCCCGCCGGCGCTGGGTCGATTACGCCGAAGCCAAGGACGACATGTTCGCCTACACCGACACGCGCGAGTCCCCCTGGTACGTCGTCGAGGCTGACGACAAGCGGACCATGCGGCTGAATCTCATCAGCCACCTCCTGAGCCTCATCCCCTACGAGGAAATCCCGCGCGAGAAGATCAAGCTTCCGCCGCGACAGGACCGGGCCTACATCCGTCCGCCCCAAGGCGAGCAGAACTTCGTGCCGGCGCGGTACCACGTCGGGTAGCCAGGCCCGATGATCGGTGAGCGCGACGCCGACGTCATCGCGGGCGGATCATAGGTGGCGTGGCGGCGAGCGATGACCGATGAGCGGCTTGTCCTCCGGCTCCGCGGCCTTTCGAGATCTGACGCGTGCGAGTTGACCGACGCTGTCGGTTCGGAGGCAGCGACCCTCTCAGAGGAGTCACCGCCGGTCGGCGGCTACGGGGACCTTGGGGAGAGAACCGTCGCGGTGATCGTGACCGCCAGGGCACTGCGCGCGGTGGCGAGGTATCTGGCTGCGCACCAGCAGTCGCATGCGGAGACGGTCAGCCTGGTGGTGCAGATCGACGGTATTGACGGGACTCGGCGCGAGGAGACACTCACGTACAAGGCCGCTCCCGGGCAGTCAACGGTGCAGGCCGCGGCGACCGCGTTGCGCGCCCTGCCGGGCGTCGGCGAGGCTCTCGAGCGCAGCCTCTGGTGAGTGGATCTCCGCAGTGGATCTGTGTCAGTGTCCAGCCCATGACACAGAACTCCCTCCCGGATCGGCCGCCAGCCGCCGTCGGCTTCGTCGGTCTCGGTCAGCAGGGCACCCCGATGGCGGCGAATCTCGTCGCCGCCGGCTATGAGCTCATCGTCCGCGATGCCGACCCCGAACGCGAGCAACGGTTCGTGGCCGCGCACGGCGGTCGTGGCTGTAACGGCAACCCCGCCGCCCTGGCGGAGGCCGACGTCCTGATCACGATGCTGCCCAACGGGCAGGTCGTCCGCGATGCGCTGCTCGGCGAGGATCGGATCGCCTCCCGACTGAGGCCGGGGACGATCATCGTCGACACCAGTTCGTCGGACCCCTACGGCACCCGGGAGCTGGGGGGCGAGCTCGCTGACCTCGGTGTGGTCCTGCTCGACTCGCCCGTCACCCGGCCGGAGGCGGTCGGGGAGGACACGCGGCGGATCACGTTCATGGTCGCTGGTGACGACGACGACGCCATCGACCGGGTGATGCCGTTGCTTGAGGCGATGGCCGAGCGGGTTTTCCGCGCCGGCCGGCTCGGGTCCGGCCACGCGATGAAAACGCTCAACAACTACGTGTCCGCGGCCGGACTCGCCGCCGCACTAGATGCGATGGTCGCCGGCCAGCGCTTCGGAGTCGATGTAGAAACCATGCTCGAGGTGTTCAACGCCGGCACGGCACGGAACTTCAGCACCGCCAACACCCTGATCGACGAGGCGATGTCCCGTCGGTACGCGGCGGGCTTCCAACTGGCGCTGCTGGTGAAGGATCTGCGGATCGCGAGCTCCCTGTTCGAGCGGGTGGACTTCGACGCGCCGATCTCGCCACTGGTCCGCGACCAGTTCGCCAGGGCGTTGGCGCAACTCGACGATCACCGCGCCGATCTCTCCAGGTCGCTCGAGGGCTGGGAGCTCCGGGGCGGCGTCACGGTGCCACCGCCCCGGCAGCACACCCCTGCCGACTGATTCGCCGGCCGCCAATGCGCCCCCGTTCCCTAGGCGCCGGCGCCCTGAGCGGCCCGCATGTTGGCCGTCATCTGTTCGGTGACACTCTGCGCCGTCGGCGAGCCCCACAAGCTGTCTGCGCTCCACGGCGTTGGTAGGGATCGAGACCGCTTTCACACAACCGTGAGACGGCTTACGCGCGATCCATTGCGGGACCAGGGCCCGCGCAGCGCGGCGCTCCGTCCAGAAATGGGCCGCTACCTCGACCGCGACATCGTCGACTGGTATCGAGCCCACACGACGCTGTTTCCGAGCGAGCACGCGTTCCTGGCTGACCTGGAACGGCGTCCCGCGAGACGGCTGCTCGACGCGGGGGTCGGGGCGGGCCGAACGACGGAGTATTTCGCCGGCCTGGCCGACGAGTACGTCGGGCTTGACTTCTCGCCGGCCATGGTCGACGTGTGTCGCACGCGGTTCCCGGATGTGCGCTTCGAGGTCGGCGACGTGCGGGATCTCTCGCATTTCTCCGACGACGAGTTCGACGTCGTCCTCTTCAGCTTCAACGGCATCGACTCCGTCGGGGGCGACTCCGCCCGCCAGCGTGCCTTCGGTGAGCTGCGCCGCGTGTGCGCGAGCGGCGGCAGGCTGTTCTTCTCGAGCAAGAACCTCAACCAGCTTCCGGACGACCGGCGTCTGTCGGTGCAGATTCGCCGCGCCCTTGCCGCTGACGACGCCGCGGCGGTGCCCCTACGCGTGGCCCGAGGGGCGGGGCGGTTCGCCCGTGCGCGCGCGCTGAACCCGTCGGCGCGCCGGATCATGAGCAGGGGTGGCGGCCTGGTCGCAGACGACCGCGACGGACGGCAGATCCTGCGCCACTACTACGTGCGCCCCGATGTTCAGGTGTCGCAGCTGCAGGCGCTCGGCTTCTCTGAGATCGAGGTCTATGGGATGGACGGCGAACGCGTGGCCTCCGACCAGCTCACACGCGTCCGAGGCTGGTGGCTGCACTATCTCTGCCGCAGCACATGAGTCCACGAGGGCGCACACCCGGCCCCTCTGACCCCTGGCGAGTGGGTCAGGACTCGCAGGCGACGCCGTCGTGGTCGCGATCGAGCTTGGGGTTGGCGGCGTAGTCGGGGGTGCCGCGCAGGATCGGCGTGACCCCGGCGGCACGAGCCGCGGTGCAGTTGGCATACACATGCCCGACGCCTGAGCCTCCGCCGCCGCCGGTGGTGGTGCTGTGCCCGGAGCGGGTAGGGGTCGGCGTTGGCGCAGCGCGGGTGACGGTCACCGGGATGGGCGCGCCGGCCGCGGGGACCTTCTGGCCGGGGCAGGTCGCCAGCACCCGGCTGATCGCGTCCTTCTCGGCCTGGGTGACCCACAGGTGGTATTTGATCTTCACGGCGACCTGCTGGGCGACGTAGTCGCAGCGAAACGCCTTGTTGGGGGGCAGCCAGGTGGCGGCGTCCCCGTCGCCCTTGGCGCGGTTGGTGTGCGCGTCGACGGCCAGCAGCTCCAGCGGGTCGTTGGCGAACGCGACCCGGCGCTCCGGGCTCCACTGCTGCGCGCCTTTCTGCCAGGCGTCAGACAGGGCGACGACATGGTCGATGTCGACCTCGCTGGCCCCGCGCGTGTACCGGATGCGCTCGGCGGTGTAGGGGTCTGCGAGCGCGCCCGACTTGACGCGGCAGCTGTCCAGGTAGGTCTTGGCGGTCAGATCTCGGGTGAGGATGCGGTCGCGGGTGTCACAGCCCCCGGTGTCACTCCACCCGTCCCCGAACTGCTCGCGGGTGTAGCCGGTCTTCGGCGCGCGACCCTTGACCGGCAGGGCGGCCAGCCCCGAGGCGGCCGTGCCCGTCGCGGGCCTGGCTGGCGTGGCCGTAGCGGCATGCCGGGCTTTCGTGGCAGTCCGCCGGCGCGCGTGCCGCTTGGCCTCGAGCGTGGTGCTGCGCGGCGGGGCGGCTTGGGTGCTCGTCGCGGCTGGCGTGCTGATGGTGGTCGGGGTGCTCGTCTCACCGCAACCGGCGGCGGCCAGCGCGGCGGCGGCGAGGACAGCGGCGAGGAGGCGGCGGCAGGGCATGGTGAGACGGCGCGGCGCAAAGAGGACCCGCACGGGCACACGGCTCGCCGTTCACACGTTGGGGCCCCTCGCAGGAGCGGCCGGATCGACCATACGCCGACCCGGGGACGCGCACCAGTGAGCGGCCGCGGGTGCTCGGCTATCCGGTTCACCTCCCACGGCGCGCCGGTAGCCTCGGCGGGGTGTTCGACCACGTCGGTATCGCCGTCTCAGACCTGGCCGCGTCCGAGCGCTTCTACCGCACCGTGCTCTCCGTGCTCGGCGCCGACCCCGGCCACGCGGACGCCGAGCTCGTCGAATGGGCTGACTGGGACATCGTGCCCACGGACCGCGAGCACCCGGTGACCCGCGGCCTGCACGTCGGCTTCCGCGCCCCGACCCGCGAGGCCGTGGACGCCTTCTGGCAGACGGGAATCAACGCCGGATTCCGCGACGAGGGCGCGCCCGGGCCACGCGCGATCTACGGACCCGATTACTACGGCGCCTTCCTGCTCGACCCGGACGGCAACAGCGCGGAGGCCGTGCACGGCGAGCGGTCGAGCCCGGTGCCGCCGGGCTGCATCGACCACCTGTGGATCCGCGTCGCGGACCTCGAGGCGTCCAAGCGCTTCTACACGACGATCGCGCCGTACGCGGGGATCCGCCTCCGCGACGACGAGCCCGGGCGCGTGCAGTTCGCCGGCGGCGACTACAGCTTCTCGCTGATCGACGACGAGCGACCGCTCACGGAGCACGTCCACCTCGCCTTCCCCGCCGGCGACGACGCGACGGTGCGGTCCTTCCACGCCGCCGCGCTCGCCGCCGGATATGACGACCACGGCGGCCCCGGCGAGCGCCCCCTCTACCACCCGGGCTACTACGGCGCGTTCGTGCTCGACCCCGACGGGCACAACGTCGAGGTCGTCAGCCACAATCGCTGAGACCAGGGCTCGGTCTCGCGAGGCTGAGCTCACTGGGCCGGTTGCAGAACGATGCGCCCGCGCAATCCACCGGCGGCAAGTCGTTCGTGGGCGGCGGCGACGGTGTCGAGTGGCTGCACGGCGGCGACGCGAGGCGTGAGGCGCCCGGCGTCGACGAGCGCGGCGAGCTCGGCCAGGCGCGCCGCGTCGGTGCGGATCCAGACGTTGTGCACGCGCGTGCCGCGCAGGGGCGGTGGCGCGGCGCCGGCGGCGACGGCGACAAAGGCACCGCCGTCGCGGACGGCGTCGAGCGCCGAGATGCCGATCACGGCGGCATCCAGCGCGCCGTCGACGCCGCCCGGGACGGCGCGACGCACCGACGCGCCGAGGTTCTCGGTGCGCGGCACGAACACGTCGGCGCCGAACTCGCGCACGAGTGACTCATCGCCCGCGGAGGCGACGGCGACGGTCCGCAGGCCGCGGAGAGCCGCCAACTGGAGCACGAACCCGCCGAGGGCGCCGGCGGCTCCGGTGACGAGCAGCCAGTGACCGTCGCCGAGCGCGAGGAGGTCCAGCGCCTGGGCGGCAGTCAGACCGTTGAGTGGCACGGTCGCCGCCTCGACCGGCGAGACGGTGTGCGGCGCCGGGGCGACCGCCTCGGTGTCCAGGACCACGTACTCGGCCTGTGCGCCGACCGGCGCGCTGAGCAGATCCCGCATCGCGATCACCCGATCGCCGGCCCGGAAGTGCTCGACGCCGGGGCCGACCACGTCGATGACACCCGCAAGATCCCAGCCGATGCCGATCTGCCCGGTGGCGGGCGCCAGCCCGCTGTCTGACAACCAGCCGGCACGGGTCGCGACGTCGACGGGGTTGACGGCGGCAGCCTGCACGCGGATGCGCACCTGGCCCGCCATGGGCTCGGGGACGTCGAGCTCAGCGACCTCGAGCACCTCGGGCCCTCCGAAGCGATGGATGACGACCGCCTTCATGAGCGTCCTCCTCAAGCGTGGGAACAGAACCGCGCATAACGATAGGAGCGCTACTCTCTA
>Ga0210397_10003270_pt1 | contig 10000 bp, 8 predicted proteins | sample IncBWH2OmetaG_FD_160126 | JGI IMG/M metagenome (GOLD analysis project Ga0210397, IMG submission 160126) | Forest soil microbial communities from Barre Woods Harvard Forest LTER site, Petersham, Massachusetts, United States - Inc-BW-H-2-O ...
ATGGCGCCAGCTTCTCGTTCGGCCCTTCGCGGAATTCGATCGGCGGCAGATCGCTGATGTCGTGCGCAGTCCAGACCGCGACGACGTCGCGGAGCGCCTTGGCCTCGCTCACATCGACCTTCTTCAGCAGACCATGCGCATTGGCCGAGCGAACCATGCGCATGTGCAGCTGGTGCGGGAAGGACATGTCGCCGGCAAATTGGCCGCGGCCGGTGACCAGCGGCGGATCTTCGAGCCGCGGCACTGAAGCGCCGATGCCGGAATCTTGGCCCTCTTTCACGCTCGCGCTCATTTGCGAATGTTCATTTGTGCCGCGGCGGCCTTCACCGCTTTGACGATGTTCTCGTAACCGGTGCAGCGGCAGAGATTGGAAGACAGGACGTCGAGCAATTCCTCGTCGTCAATATGCGGCTTCTGCTCAAGAAGCCCCACGGCCAGCATCAGAAAACCCGGCGTGCAAAACCCGCATTGCAGGCCATGATGCGCGATGAAAGCTTCCTGCAGCGGATGCAACACCGTGCCTTGCTGGAGGCCTTCCACCGTCCTGATCTTTTTGCCGTTCGCCTGCACCGCGAACATCAGGCACGAGCGCACCGGCGCACCGTCAACGAGCACGGTGCAGGCGCCGCAGACGCCGTGTTCGCAGCCCAGATGCGTGCCGGTGAGGCCGCAATCGTCGCGAATGACGTCGGCGAGCGTGCGCCGCGGCTCGACGCTCACTTCATGGGCGGCAGCGTTGATGTCGAGGACGATGTCGATCTTGTCCATCAGGCGGCGCTCGCGAGGGCCCGGCCGACGAGCGTGCGAACAAGGGCGCGGCGGTATTCGACCGGATTGCTGCTGTCATCGATGGGGTCGATGGCGGCGGCCGCCACCGCGCCGGCTGCAGCAAAGAGCTCCGGCGCGGGCGCTTGGCCGTTCAAAACTCTTTCCGCGTCTGCGATACGGCGCGGCACCGCTTCGGCGCCGCCGAGCCCGACATGCGCATCCGCGATAAGGCCGTGCTCCAGGCGATACGTCACAAGCGCCATGGCGATCGCAAAATCACCGGCACGGCGGCTGAACTCGCAGAAGCCGGTACGCGTGTCGTCGGAAAGAACCGGCAATTCCACCGCAGTGATCAATTCGTCGTCGTGCAGCGCCGTGGTCATCAGAGCTTTGTAGAAGTCCTTCGCTGCGATGCGGCGCGTCCCGTGGGCACTTTCGGCAATAATGATTCCATCGAGCGCGGTGGTGACACAGCACCATTCCGACGAGGGATCGGCATTCGCAATGCTGCCGCAGAAAGTGCCGCGCTGACGGATCGGATAGTGCGCGATGAAGCGTACGACCTTGCGCAGGAGGTCGCCGAGGCGGTCCGGAATCTCGTCGAACTCGAAAAAAACATGCCGCGTGCAAGCGCCGATGCGGAGAAGACCGCCGTTGACGTTGACGCCTTCAAGCTCGCGAATGCCGTTGATGTCGATCAGATGTGCAGGCCGCGCCATCCGAAACGCCATGGTGGGAACGAGCGTCTGGCCGCCGGCGAGAATGCGCCCGTCCTGCGGCGCCAGAGCCGCCAGCAGGTTCAATGCCTCCTGCAATTTCGTCGGCGCGTGATAAGCGAACGGCGCGGGCTTCATGGATTTCGTCTAGCAGCGGCGCCAACTTTTGTACACTTAATGTTACAACAGACATAACGGAGCAAAGCGCGCCTCCTGAGAATTGCGGCCTACTGTAACAAAAACGGAATAACGCTCACGAGTCGGAGAAACTAGGCTTGCTCGCACTACGCCATGCGAAGAGCATTGATCTATATGGGCGGCGCGGCCATTACTGATCGAGCTTCGAATCGACCCGCCTGCCGCTCGAGGAAACGCACTTTGAAATCGACCGCACAGAAGCTTCGTCCGAAGAAGCGCATGCCGCCGCGGCGCGCGGCAGCTACCGGTTCGAACTTCCTGACCGCGCTTGACCGCACTGAGCACAACGGATCGCGGGCCGATTTCGTCTATCACAGCCTCCGCAACGCGATCTGGGAGGGGGGCTTCGCCCAGGGCGAACGTATTCGCGAAGAAGACGTCGCCGGAAGCCTCGGCGTCAGCCGCACGCCGGTGCGCGAGGCGCTGCAGCGGCTGCAGCGGCGCGGCCTGCTGGTGGTGCGGCCCGGACGCGGCTTTGCGGTAGCGGAGCTGTCCAACAAGCAGATCTTCGACCTCTACGCCATGCGCGAAATCCTCGAAGGCTCCGCCGCGCGCTATGCCGCCCAGCATGCGACCGACCACGAGATCGCGGTGCTTTACCAGCTGCAAAAGCAGCTCAGCAAAGAAGGCCATAAGCAGCTCGCTCTGGTGACGCTCAACCGCCGCTTTCACCAGCATATCTATCAGGCGACGCATAACGAGTATCTTCTGGAAATGCTGGAAGTGCTCAATGATTCCATGGCGCTGTTGCAGAACCTCACGGCGCAAATGCCGTCGCGCCACGGGCAATCCGATATCGAGCATCTGCGTATCGTCCGCGCCATCGAGAAGCGCGATCCGGATGCGGCCGAGAAGGCGGCCCGCCATCACATCCAGCAGGCGCAGAAATACCGGCTGGAATATTTCGCCGCTCACACCGCGAAAATCTGATCGTCCGCCTGCGTCTGACCTGCTCCGTGCTTTCTGGAACAGCCCGCTTGTGGCCTATCAAGCTTTGTATACAATGGCATACAGAGGGCCTAGACGCAAGGCGCCGAGGCACGCCGCTTGGGGTTTCGCTTGATCGGACAGAGTGTTCCTCGCATCGAGGACGAGCCGCTCCTGAAGGGCCGCGCCCGCTTTGTCGACGACATCGCCCTTCCGGGCCTCTTGCATGCAAGCTTCGTCCGCAGTCCGCACGCTCACGCCGCGATCCGCGCCATCGACACCTGTCTCGCCGCCGCCTTCCCTGGCATTCACGCCGTCCTGACGCTCGACGATCTCGCCGCGGTGATGCGGCAACGACGCATGAAGCGCCACTCCAATTCCGGCACCGCACTCGATCAGGTCTGGCCTTTTGCGCTCGCTGACAAGGAGGTTTGCTATGTCGGCGAGGCCGTCGCGCTCGTGCTCGGGGACAGCCGCTATGTCGCCGAAGACGCCGCCGCTCTCGTCGACGTCACCTATGACGTGCTCGATCCGGTCGTCGATTGCCGCACCAGCGAACAGGCTGCGAGCCCGCGCGTGCGCTCCGAACTCAAATCGAACGTCGTTGCCACTTACAAGGTCGGTTATGGCGATGTCGAGCAGGCCTTCAAGGCTGCTGCGCATGTGCTTGAAGAGGAGATCGTGCAATGTCGCGGCGGTGCGCATTCGATCGAAGGCCGCGGCATTGTCGTCGAATATCGCGCCGGCGACGATTCGCTGTTGGTGTCAGCATCGACCCAGAAGGCCCATGACCTGAAGAACTCCATCGCCGTCCTGCTCGGCCTGTCCGACACTAAGATCAGGGTGGTAACGCCCGACGTCGGCGGCGGCTTCGGCGCGAAATTGTGCGTCTATTCCGAGGACATCGCCGTCGCGGCGGCGGCGAAGCTGCTCAATCGCTCGATCAAGTGGATCGAGGACCGGCGTGAGCACTTCACCAACGCGGTGCAGGAGCGCGACCAGATCTGGCAGCTCGGCATCGCCACCGACAGTAACGGCGTCATCGCCGGAATTCGCGGCACGCTCATTCATGACCAGGGTGCCTATGCGCTGCAGGACGTCAACCTGCCCTACAATTCGGCCTCCGCCGTCACCGGGCCCTATGTGGTGCCGGCCTTCGCCATGGATGTGCGCGTCGTGCTGACCAACAAGACGCCGGTTTCGTCGGTACGCGGCGCGGGTTATCCGCAGTCTGCGTTCGCCATGGAGCGGCTGATGGATCTGGTCGCGGCCAAGCTGAAGCTCGATCGCGCCGAAGTGCGCGAGCGCAATCTGATCGCCGCCGAGGACATGCCGTATGAGAAGCCGGTCAAGGCGCGCTCGGGCGTGTCGATCGTCTACGATACCGGCGACTATCCGGCGACGCAGCAGGCCGCGCTCGCAGCGGGCCGGTGGCGCGACTTTCCGCAGCGCAAGGCCAAGGCCCGCACCAACGGCCGCCGCATCGGCATCGGCCTCGCCAATGCGGTGAAGGGCACGGGACGCGGCCCGTTCGAAACCGGCCTGGTGCGCATCGATCTCACCGGCCAAGTGTCGGTCTATACCGGCGCCGCGCCGATGGGTCAGGGGCTACGCACGGCGCTGGCGCAGATCTGCGCAAGCGAATTCGGGCTCAATGCCTCCGACATCAATGTGGTCGCGGGCGATACCGGTCTGGTGCCGCTTGGGCTCGGCGGCTTCGCCAGCCGGCAACTCATCACCGCAGGATCGTCGGTACTGCTCGCGTCGCGCACAGTCGCCGCCAAAGCCAAAACATTAGCCAGCCGCATCATCGAAGCCGACGAAGTCGACCTCGAACTGAGCGACGGCACCGTCCATGTCGCCGGCGCCAAGGACGCTAGCGTCAGCCTTGCCGAATTGGCCCGCATCCTCAACGGCGCTCCGGGCTATGCCTTTCCGTCTGGCCTTGAGCCGGGCCTGGACGCGATGTCGAATTTCCGCACTGACGCGCTCGCTTACGCCAATGCCAGCCACATCGCCGAGGTCGAAGTCGATTGTGAGACCGGCGGCGTCATGCTGCTCGACTATGTCGCCGCGCAGGATGCCGGCCGCCGCATCAATCCGATGATCGTTGACGGACAGGTCAAGGGCGGCATCGTCCATGGCATCGGCAATGCCATTTTCGAGCACATCGTCCATGACAGCGACGGCCAGCCGCTGGCCACCAATTTCGCCGACTATCTGTTGCCGGCGGCGACAGAAATGCCGCCGATGCGGACGCTCTATACCGAGAGTCCGACGCAGCTCAATCCGCTCGGCGCCAAGGGCGTGGGCGAAGTCGGCACCATTCCCGCCGCGGCCGCGATCATTTCCGCGATCGAGGATGCGCTCAGCGAATTCGCCATCCGCATCTCGCAAGTGCCGATCTCACCGCCTTACATCCGCGCCCGGATCGAACAGGCCGCGCGTTAGCCCCATCCCTAAGCGCACGCGGCTTGCCTATTGTATACAATCGAATACAATACTGCCTAACCAGCTCCCCGAAACGCCTTTGAGGACCCCGCCATGGCCTTTGTCGACAGCGAGATCAAACCCAAGCTCCACTATCGCGACGGCCTGCGCGGCTGGCTCAATGAGGTCCAGCGCATCGGCGAACTCCTGCACGTCAACGGCGCGCATTGGGACGTCGAGATGGGCAGCATCACCCAGATGCTGACCGAGAAGAGCAACAATACCGCGCCCGCCATTCTGTTCGACGAGGTGCCCGGCTATCCGAAGGGCTTCCGTACCCTCTACGGCCATTTCTCGACCGTGAAGCGCGTGGCGCTGACGCTCGGCTTGCCGCTCGAGCAGGCGCGCAAGGTCGATATCGTACAACGCTTCCATGCCCGCATGCAGGACATGAAGGTGATTCCGCCCCGCTTCGTGAAGGACGGTCCGATCCTGCAGAACGTGATCGAGGGCGACGCCTGCGACGTGCTCAAATTCCCGGTGCCGCGCCATCACGAGCAGGACAAGGCGCGCTTCATCGGCACCGCCGACTGCGTGGTCACGCAGGATCCCGACAAGGGCTGGTTCAATCTCGGCGCCTATCGCTCGCAGGTCTATGACGGCAAGACCATCGGTTGCCAGATCACCGAGGGCAAGCACGGCCGCATTCATCGCGACATCTATTTCGAGCGCGGTCAGCCGATGAAGGTCGTCATCCTGTGCGGCCAGGATCCGCTGCTGTTCCTGTTGTCGGGCGCGCCGATGCCCGACGTCAGCGAATATGATCTCGCCGGTGGTTTGCGCGGCGAACCGATCGACGTCATCCGCGGGCCCTATACCGGCTTCCCCATCCCCGCGGATTGCGAGATCGCCATCGAAGGCGAGACCGTGCCAGGACAAACTTTGCCGGAAGGTCCGTTCGGCGAGTGGATGGGCTATTACTCCGACGATACGCAGAATCGCCCTTACATTAACGTCAAGAGCATTCTTTATCGCAACGATCCGATCCTGTGCTGCGCTCCGCAGCACAAGCCAGTCGACGAGACCGGCTTGCTCAAGGGCATTGCCGGCGCAGCGCAAATCTGGCGCGCGCTCGAAGCATCCGGCGTGCCGGATGTTCTCGGCGTGTGGAATCATGAAGCGGGACCGGCGACGCGCTTTACCGTCGTTCAGATCCGCCAACGTTACCCCGGCCATGCGCGCCAAGCGCTGCACATTGCTGCCGCCTGCCAAGGTGGCGCCTATGCCGGCAAGTGGAACGTCGTGGTCGACGACGACATCGATGCCGGCGAACTCGACCAAGTGCTGTGGGCGATGTGCACGCGGTTCGATCCCAATGTCGACATCGACCTGATCCAAAAGGCCTGGGCCTCGAAGCGCGACCCGCTCTATCTGCCGGGCAATTTCAACAACCGCATCCTCATCGATGCCTGCATCCCCTACGATATGAAGCTCAAAAAGACCTTCCCGACCGTGGTGGACGTCAGTACCGATCTGCGGGCAAAGCTGCGGTCGAAGTTTCCGCACATTTTCCCACCGGCCTAGAAAGACGCGAAATGCGCCGCGTCTCGGCGCGCGCACCGGGCCGCACACATTATAGATGTGCGCCAATTCGAGTGACGATGAGGCATCCCAATTTCTGTAAAAATGCCGATTTCTTGACGATGCCGCCCGGTGCCGTCCAGAATGCTTCTGGCGGCGCTTAAGAAGGGAAAGAGATGGGCAAATCCAAGCCCTTAGTGGATTTTCGCCTCATCGCGTTTATCTTGGCAGGCCTTTTCGCGGGCTTGATGCCGGCGTTCGCTCCGGCGGAGGCCCTCGCCCAAGGCGGCACCGAACAAGGCAGCGCCGAAACGTGGCCGTCGCACCCGGTCCGTATCGTAGTTCCGTTCGGCGCCGGCGGCGCGGGCGACACGCTCGCCCGCATCGTCGCGCAGCATCTCTCTGAAAACCTCGGTCAGCCGTTTATTGTCGAGGATCGTCCGGGCGCCGGAGGCATTGTCGGCACGCAGCAGATCGTGACAGCCCCGCCCGATGGCTACACCATCGGCATCACCAATCTGTCGACAATGTCGCTGATCCCCGTGATCAATCCCGAGGCGACCTATAAACCGCTCGGCGATTTCAAGCACATCGCCTATATCGGCGGCTCGCCGGTCGTTCTTGCCGCGACGCAAGCGACACACGCCAAGACGCTGGCGGATTTCATTGCTTACGCCAAGGCGCCCGGCCACGCTTTTACGTTCTCGTCGTCGGGCGTCGGCTCGGACGGCCATCTGATGGGCGTCGCCATCGCCACTGCGCTGGACGTGAAGTCCGAACACGTGCCTTACAAGTCGACCGCCGAGGCGCTCACCGACGTGGTCTCCGGCCAGGTGCCGTTCTCGACCTCGACATTGTCATCGACGTCGGGATTTCTGCACGCCCATACGCTGATCGGCATCGCCGTGACCACGCCCGAGCGGGTTACGGATTTTCCCGATCTGCCGACCTTCAAGGAGCTTGGCCATCCCGAGCTTATCGACAACACATGGTTTGCGTTTTCAGGACCGGCGAAACTGCCCGATGAGATTGCGACGAAATTGAACAGAGCCGTCGTCGCGGCCGTCGCGCTCCCCGATGTTCAAGAGCGGTTTCGCCAGAACGGCTTTCTGGCGCAGCCGATGACGGCCAAGGAGTTCACGGATTTCGTGGCATCCGAAAACGCCAAATGGAAGAACGTCATCGAACACGCCGGCTTGGCGGGAAAGCCGCTATGACGCCGACCGCAAGAAACTTGCATGAAGCCGCCTGATTTTTCCTATCACGATCCGCGCACGACGGCGGACGCCGTCGGCCTGTTGTCGACGCTGGAGAATGCCAAGCTTCTGGCCGGTGGCCAGTCGCTGATGCCGATGCTCAATATGCGCTTCGTGCTGCCGGATCATGTCATCGATCTCAATCGCGTCGAGGGCTTGAGCTACATCAAGGAACGCGGTGATGTGCTCGAGATCGGTGCCATGACACGCCAGCGCGACATCGAGTTCTCAGCCGCCGTAAAGACGAAATGCCCGCTGATGCATGAAGCGATCACGCAAGTCGGCCATCGCCAGACGCGCAATCGCGGCACGCTCGGCGGCTCGCTCTGCCATCTTGATCCTTCCGCCGAGCTGGTGTCGGTCGCGGCCGCCTTGGACGCGAAAGTCTCGGTCGCCGGCAAGAACGGGACCCGCACCATCGACTTCGCCGAATTTCCGGTCGCCTATATGACGCCGGCAATCGAGCCAGACGAAATGCTCACCGCGGTCGCGTTTCCATGCTGGCCAGCCCGGCATGGTTATGCCTTTGTCGAATTCACCCGTCGGCACGGCGATTTCGCCATCGTCTCGGCGGCGGCGCTGATCGAGGAGGATGCAAGCGGCAAGGTCACACGCGCGTCCGTCACGCTCGGCGGCATGGGACCGGCGCCGGTGCGGGCACGCGAGGTCGAGCAGGCGCTGATCGGCGAGAAGATCGAGGAGAAACGGCTCACGGACATCTGCGAGTCGCTGCGCAGCCTCGAAGCGGTCGACGACATTCACGCGCCGGCCTCCTACCGCCAGCAGCTCGCGACCGTGCTGCCGCGCCGCGCGCTGCTGAAAGCGCATCGGCGTCTGACTGGAGAGGCGCAGTCATGAGCGAGACGCGCAAAATCTCCGTCACCGTCAACGGCAAGACCCATGAGGAGACGGTACCGGTGCGGGTGACGCTCGCCGATTTCCTGCGGCATCAGCTCGGGCTCACCGGCACCCATCTCGGTTGCGAGCATGGTGTCTGCGGCGCCTGCACCGTGCTGTTCGACGGCCACTCGGCGCGGTCGTGCCTCATGCTCGCAGTCCAGGCCGATGGCCACGACATCATGACCATCGAGGGCATCGCGCCGGACGACAATACGCTGCATCCGCTGCAGGAAGCCTTTCGTGACAATCACGGCCTGCAATGCGGCTTCTGCACGCCCGGGATCCTGACCACGCTCATTGAATTCCTGCGCGACAATCCGGATCCGACCGAGGAAGACGTGCGGATCGCCATTTCGGGCAATCTGTGCCGCTGCACCGGCTATCAGAACATTGTCGCCGCTACGCTCGATGCAGCCGCTCGGCTTCGAACGCAGAGCACGCAGACCGGAAGTTGACAAGACAGCGGGTGTGTCCGGTGCCATGATGCCGCGCGCGCCCGAAACCGAGGCAGAACATGAACACGATGGTGAAGCCGCCTTCCGCGACCAGCAATATTTCCAAGCAGGACTTGCGGTCCTGGCTCAGCGAGATGGACGCGGCCGGCGAGATCCAGCACATCAAGGGCGCCAATCGCGAGCGCGAGATCGGCGGCATTGTCGATATCTATCAGCGCAAGATCGGCAATCCATCGGTGCTGTTCGACGGCATTCCCGGCTATCCCACGGGCTACCGCATCCTCGCCAATCTGCTCACGTCGATCCGGCGCATCAATCTTACGATCGGACTGCCGGCGGAGGGCAGCGAGATCGAGCTGGTGCAGTTCTGGCGCCGCTACATGAAGGCGGCCAAGACCATCCCGCCGGTCGAAGTGAAATCGGGCGCGCTTCTGGACAACGTCTTCACCGGCGACGACATCGATTTGTTCAAGGTGCCGGTGCCGAAATGGCACGAGCATGACGGCGGCTTCTACATCGGCACCGGCGACATGGTGGTCATGCGCGATCCGGACACCGGCTGGATCAATTACGGCGCCTATCGGGTCCAGGCGCACGACAAGAAGCTCGCCACCGTGATGTGCTCGAAGGGCAAGCATGGCGACATGATCCAGCGCAAATATCATGAGCGCGGTCAGCCCTGCCCGGTTGCCGTCGTCTGCGGCATGCATCCGGCTTTGTTCATGATCGCAGGTCTCGAAATCCCGCACGGCAAGAATGAATATGACGC
>Ga0210397_10003276_pt1 | contig 9987 bp, 7 predicted proteins | sample IncBWH2OmetaG_FD_160126 | JGI IMG/M metagenome (GOLD analysis project Ga0210397, IMG submission 160126) | Forest soil microbial communities from Barre Woods Harvard Forest LTER site, Petersham, Massachusetts, United States - Inc-BW-H-2-O ...
CACCATCACCGTAACGCCCGGCAACGTTCCCTTGTCGATCTCGCGCCTGAAGATGTCCGACATGCGCTGCAGGCCCTGATGCGACAGCCCGATCGATTCCGGCTTTGCCTGGGGAAGCGGTGGCGCCTGTGGCGTGGTGTGGCGTTTGGCGGCGGTTTGCGCGGTCATTTTCTCATCCTTTTTTCCCGCTGGTCGTTCAGGGTTCCGTTTCCCGACAGTCTGGCCGAGACGGCGCGGCTTGGGAAGATTTCACCTGGACGGCACGGTGGCTGGTTCGCCCTTGCAATCCGGCCGCAGCCTATGCTTGAAACGGCGCGGGGAGCAGCAGTGATGCCGCTTCCTCTTAGGAGTGTAGCTCAATTGGTAGAGCACCGGTCTCCAAAACCGGGGGTCGCAGGTTCGAGCCCTGCCACTCCTGCCAGCTATTTCAAATGGTTAGCCAGCCTTTCCCGCCGTTCGTGCCATAATCGCGGCATGGAGCTGCGGCGCGCACCGCCGCTTCAACGAAAAAGCCGCCCGAAGGCGGCTTTGAATCTCATATGGTTTCCCGGACCTCGAACAAACGCTGGCGCGGAGGCGGTGTTGCGCTTCGTTCCTGTCGACGTCTGGCTTCTGCTTCCCGCACCAGCCTGCGAAGCTCGCGTATCTCAGCCAATCGCTCTGCGAGCGACCGTTGATCGATATTAGAAGATCGTTTGGTTGTGTCGAACCTCCGTTCCATCGTCTCCTCCAACGCAGAAATCAGGGTCGCTGGGGTTAACATGCCCAGGCATTCGCGGGCACCGCGGCCACCAAACGGGTTTCTTCGTCTCCCATCGAATTGAAGGTTTTACAAGAATACCACAATGGTCGTCAGACAACTAGTAATTGTTTTGTCTTCCAGGCCAATATCGAGCCAAGGTGGTGGTTTGGGATCGAAGCGTTGCTCGGGGCCGAGACAACGAAACTTGATTGGATAAGCTAATTCAGGGTGCGCCGCACAACGCATTTTCTGTTGGCAAGCGCTGCAAAACACGCACACTGGACACCAGGAGTTGGACCAGCACTCATAAGCGGCGTGGTTCTGTTTCGGCAGCGCCGAGCCGCAGTGTGCGAAGGTGGAATGACTGCCACCGAATTTGCTTGGGAAATTTGCTTGGGAATGGACGGCCATCGTTGAGCATCAGTTAGATCTCGTTGTTGGCCAGGAAATCCGATCATGATTGGGGGTCATCATGAGACGAAGCCACCTTGCCTCATTGTCGACTAACGAACTTTGGACGTTGCGCGAAAAAATCGCTGTCGCTCTCGCGGCAAAGATAGCCGCCGAGAAAGACCTGCTCGAGACGCGGTTGAGGCTTTTGACCCAGGGTCATCGGCAGGCCGTCGAGACGCGTCGGCGCCGGCCGTATCCCGCGGTCGCCCCAAAATTTCGCAATCCCGACGAGCCCTCGCAAACCTGGGCGGGCCGTGGGAAGCCCCCACGCTGGTTGACAGCGCAGCTTAAGCTCGGGAAGCGGATTGATGATTTCCGGATCGACTCCGTGGCCGCTTAACCCCCGCTCGACGGGTCTTTAAATCCGCGCCGGTATCCCTATATCCAGTTCATGGCGCAATGGCAGAAACCCACGCGGGAACCCCCAAAGACCAAGTCGGAGCTACGCGAGATGCTGGCCGAGGCCGTCCGGAACACCCAACCCGAGCCCAAAAAGCCGGCGAAATCCAAAAAAGACCGCGGATAGGATTTTCTTCCCCGGCCTCGAATTGATCGGGTTTTTCTGTCGAGGCCTGGAGTTGCGTGCCTTTGCTGCGACCGCATCGGGTTGCGAGGGAGGGGAGTTGCGTGTCCCAGCAACTTGACCTTTGGCGGGTCGCGCAGTACATAGCCGCCACCTGCAGCCGGCCCGTATCAAGCGGATATCCGGCGCGGCTTTGAAATCCCCCGAACAATCGAGCCCGCTTGCCGGCTCATCCTTCGATAGAGGGCTGGGCCAAAGATGGCTGTTTGGTTTCTTTAACATTCTCAATTCGTCTGACGACGGACGCGGACCTTCACAACGATGGCTTTCAGCCCGTTCAAATTCCTGCAGGAAGTTCGCTCGGAGACCGCCAAGGTCACCTGGCCGACCCGCCGCGAGACCACGATCACCACCATCATGGTGTTTGTGATGGTCGCGATGGCTTCGGTGTTCTTCTTCGCCGCCGATCAGATCATCCGCTATTTGGTTACCTTGATATTGGGCATCCACTGATGGCAACGACCGCAACGCAAATGATTGATAAGCGCTGGTACATCGTCCACGCTTACTCCAACTTCGAAAAGAAGGTGGCGGAATCGATCCGCGAGCAGGCCAAGCAGCGCGGCCTCGACGAATTGTTCGAGCAGGTGCTGGTGCCGGTCGAAAAAGTCACCGAAGTGCGCCGCGGTCGCAAGATCGACGCCGAACGCAAGTTTTTCCCGGGCTACGTGCTGGTCAAGATGAAGCTGACCGACGAGGCCTTTCATCTCATCAAGAACACCCCGAAGGTGACGGGCTTCCTTGGCGCTGAAAACAAACCGATGCCGATCTCGGAGGCCGAGGCCATGCGCATCCTGCACCAGGTGCAGGAAGGCGTGGAACGTCCGAAAGCGTCGGTCTCGTTCGAGATTGGCGAGAATGTGCGGGTGGCCGACGGGCCGTTCGCATCGTTCTCCGGTGTCATCGAGGAGATCGACGAGGCGCGTTCGCGCGTGAAGGTCGCGGTGTCGATCTTCGGGCGCGCCACGCCCGTCGAACTGGAATTCGCTCAGGTCGAGAAAGTCTGACCGCAGCGGGCGTGAAGCAAGTATTCACGTCAAATGAGGTCGTGGGAGGAGAGGGCGGTCGCCAGCCGTCTTTATACCGAACCACGAAACCTGAAACCGCCGGTTGATCCCCGGCACAACAGGAGTGACACATGGCAAAGAAAGTGACCGGATACCTGAAATTGCAGGTGCCGGCGGGTGCTGCGAATCCGTCGCCCCCGATCGGACCTGCGCTTGGTCAGCGCGGCCTCAACATCATGGAATTCTGCAAGGCATTCAATGCCCAGACGCAGAAGGAAGAAAAGAATACCCCGATTCCCGTGGTGATCACGATTTATGCCGATCGTTCGTTCACCTTCGAGATGAAGACACCCCCAACGTCTTACTTTCTGAAGCAGGCTGCGAAAATCCAGTCCGGGTCGAAGGCCCCGGGGCGTGACAAGGCCGGCAAGGTGACGCGCGCGCAGGTGCGCGAGATCGCCCAGAAGAAGATGAAGGATCTCAATTGCGACACCGTCGAGTCGGCCATGAAGATGGTCGAGGGCTCCGCCCGCTCGATGGGTCTTGAAGTTGCGGGGTGACAGGCCATGACAATCGGAAAACGTCTGAAAAAAGCCCGCGAGGGCGTGAGCCGCGAGAAGCTTTATCCGCTGGCGGAAGCCATCAAGATGGTCAAGGAGCGAGCCAAGGCGAAGTTCGACGAAACCGTCGAGATCGCGATCAACCTTGGCGTCGATCCGCGACATGCCGATCAGATGGTCCGCGGCGTGGTGACACTGCCGAACGGCACAGGCCGTACCTTGCGTGTCGGCGTGTTTGCGCGCGGCGCCAAGGCCGAGGAGGCCAAGGCGGCGGGCGCGGACGTCGTTGGCGCCGAGGACCTGGTCGAGAAAGTGCAGGCCGGCCAGATCGAATTCGATCGTTGCATCGCCACCCCTGACATGATGCCGCTGGTCGGCCGCCTCGGTAAGGTGCTCGGCCCGCGCGGCATGATGCCAAACCCCAAGATCGGAACGGTGACCATGGACGTCACCACTGCCGTGAAGGGGGCCAAGGGCGGTTCGGTGGAGTTCCGCGTCGAGAAGGCCGGCATCGTACAGGCCGGTATTGGCAAAGCTTCGTTCTCGGAAGAGAAGCTAGTGCAAAACGTCAAGGCGCTCGCCGATGCGGTGGCCAAGGCAAAGCCCGCCGGATCGAAGGGAACCTATATCCAGCGCGTGGCGGTTTCTTCCACCATGGGACCCGGGGTGAAGGTTGAGCCGGGAAGTCTTCTCGGCTGAGGCCTCAAAGAGCTGAGCGGGAAAAACCAGGAGCGGGATCGGGTAGCCGATTCCGCTTTTCGTTTTCGGTGTTATCCAAGGGGCAACAATCTGCCATCTGCGAGGAGGGGACAGCATGCCCGAGAAGGTGTTGATTTATTCGCGCTTTCCAAAGGCGCTGATGGCGCGGATCGGTCAGCACTTCGAACTGTTGGACACTGCTGGAAAGCCGCCGTCCGAAGTCTTCGCCGCACAGCAGCTTTCCGACGTCAAAGCGTTGATCACGGCCGGCGGCACCCCGCTTGGAGCCGCTGCACTCGACGCGCTGCCTTCACTGCGCGCGATCATCTGCTACGGCACCGGCTATGACGGTCTTGACCTTGCGGCCGTGGCCAAAAGGGACATCGCCATCGGCCACAGCCCCGCGGCGAATGCCGCTGCGGTGGCCGACCTCGCCGTGACGCTCATGCTGGCGGTGACGCGGCGCCTCATTCCGGCCGATGAATTTGTCCGTAACGGCAGCTGGGCCGCCGCAAAACCTTCGCCGCTGCTGCGGCCTCAGCATGGAAATCCCGGTCGCCGCATCGGGGTTTACGGCATGGGCGAGATCGGCCGCAAGATCGCGGTGCGGATGGCGGCTTTCGAAGCGGAGGTCGGCTATTTCAGCCGCAGCAGGCGCGAGGTGCCTTACCAATATTTCTCAAGCCTTGAGGCCTTGGCGGAATGGTGCGGCGTTCTGATGATCGCGGTTCGCGCGAGTGTGCAGACCCATCACGCCGTCAATGCCTCCATCCTCCAAAAGCTCGGCCAGGACGGCTACGTCATCAACATCGCTCGTGGTTCTGTCATCGACCAGGCGGCACTCGTTGCAGCCCTTGCCGACAACACTATCGCAGGCGCAGGTCTGGACGTGTTCGAGCGGGAGCCGCATGCGCCGGACGCATTGACCGCATTTCCAAACGTGGTGCTGACCCCGCACGTCGGCGGCCATACCATCGAGTCGCATGTCGCCATGCAGGACTGCGTCATCGCCAATCTGAAGGCGTTTTTTGCCGGAAAGTCGCTGGTCTATCCCGTCCAATGATGGGTTCCCGCTCCCTCCCAGGGACGAATCTTGCCCATTTTCGAATGCCGCAAATTAGCGCTTGGCAAGGCGGGAAAGACCCGTTAAACACCCGCCTCCGGGCGTGCTGGCCTGTCGCTGGCATGTTCGTGCTCGCACTCCGAAAACCCGACACGATAGGAGACCATTCCTTTCAGGACGTCCATGCGGATTGCTCGAAAGGAAGGGGAACCGTCGTTTTTGGCAAGGATGCGGGAAGGGGCAGGTCGGTTCGCCGACGCGCCTCGATCCTGTCCAAGACTGCAGGCGCCTGCGACTAAACGTCAAGTTTATTCAATGGCTTAATTTGCTGGCCTGCACAGACGGGTGAAGACCGGGTTCCGCTCGCCGCCGCGCCAGCCGCGACGCGCAGCAGATTTGGTTCGAACCTCGACACCCCGCAGCCCACAGGGTTCGGGAGGGCAGGCTTTTAATTGTCGTTCTGCCCGACGCGTCCAAAAGGACCAAAGTGTCCAAAGGTCAGGTTTGGGTGGAACGATGGGAGCAACCCGGCGGTCCGCCCTTGGGGATCAAAGACCGCTAACCGAAGAGAGCTTGCTGTGGAAAGAGCGGCAAAAAAGGACGCGGTCGAAGAGCTGAATGGTCTGTTCAAGACCACCAGTGTTGCGATCGTGGCCCATTATTCCGGCCTCACCGTGGCCCAGATGCAGAAGCTGCGAATGCAGATGAAGCAGGCGGGCGCGTCGGTAAAGGTCTCGAAAAACCGTCTCGCCAAAATTGCTCTTGAGGGCACCGACGTCGTTGCCATCGGCTCCCTTCTGAAGGGGCCGACCGTGATCGCGACTTCCAAAGATCCGGTGGCGGCGCCAAAGGTTGCCATCGAATTTGCCAGGACCAACGAACGGTTCGTGATCCTCGGCGGATCGATGGGAAAAACCGTCCTGAATGTCGATGGCGTAAAGGCACTTGCAGCCCTGCCGTCGCTTGATGAGCTGCGCGGAAAGATCGTCGGCCTTCTCGTAGCGCCGGCGACCAAGCTTGCTCAGCTTTCGAACGCGCCCGCCGCCAAGCTCGCGCGTGTTATTCAGGCCCATGCCTCAAAGAGCGAAGCGGCCTGACGCCCTTCGCAAACATAAAACCTGGTTCGAACCGATACGCTAAGGAAACAGATCAATGGCTGACTTACAGAAGATTGTCGACGACCTTTCGAGCCTCACCGTGCTCGAGGCTGCCGAGCTCGCAAAGCTCCTTGAAGAGAAGTGGGGCGTCTCCGCCGCTGCCGCCGTTGCGGTCGCAGGTCCCGCCGCTGGCGGCGCTGCCGCGGCTCCGGTTGAAGAAAAGACCGAATTCACGGTCGTGCTTGCCGCTGCCGGCGAGAAGAAGATCGAGGTCATCAAGGAGGTCCGCGCCATCACCGGTCTTGGCCTCAAGGAAGCCAAGGACCTCGTGGAAGGCGCGCCCAAGCCGGTCAAGGAAGGCGTCAACAAGGACGAGGCCGACAAGATCAAGGCCCAGCTCGAAAAGGCTGGCGCCAAGGTGGAATTGAAGTAAGCGGAGCTTGCTTCAATTCCATCCCCGGACAAGCGAGGCCCTGGCCGAGCGCGATCCGGGGATCTGGCAACCAAAGACGTGGATGACCGGGTCAAGCCCGGCCATGACGAGATAGGGTGGACGAAAACGACGTGGCCAATGAGTTCCCTTGGAATCACGTCGTACACAAGAATGTGTGGGGATTTTTGGGTTTGCCCCTCGAATCTACACGATTGCCACTCCATATGGGGTCGGCAGCACGAAAACACGGTAGGCCTAGGGAACCGCGAGGTTCCCGCGCCAGCCGCTGGGAGATAGGCGATTTCGGGCTTTTTCAGTCCGTGACGAGGCAGGTTTGGACGGGCGGGTGCGGTCGTGCGCCCGCGCGTCGTTTTGCGTTCTTTAGGTCTGATACTTCGATTCAGGATTTAAATCCTGATGGGGGCACCCGGACTTAGGAACGAATCAAAATTCAACCCGGGGGCAACGGCAATTGCGCTCCGGAAGGTTCGCCCCGAAGGGCGACGAAATGAGAGGCCACGATGGCGCAGCAGACGTTCACCGGTCGCAAACGCGTTCGCAAGTTTTTCGGGCATATCAAGGAAGTCGCGGAGATGCCGAACCTCATCGAGGTTCAGAAGGCGTCCTATGACCAGTTCCTGATGGTCGACGAGCCGGCGGGCGGACGGCTCGACGAGGGCTTGCAAACCGTGTTTCGCTCGGTGTTTCCGATCTCGGATTTCTCGGGCACCTCGATGCTGGAATTCGTCCGCTACGAATTCGAGCCGCCGAAATATGACGTCGACGAATGCCGTCAGCGCGGAATGACCTATGCGGCGCCGCTCAAGGTGACGCTGCGCCTGATCGTATTTGATATCGACGAAGAAACCGGTGCGAAATCGGTCAAGGACATCAAGGAGCAGGATGTCTACATGGGCGACATTCCGCTCATGACGATGCACGGCACCTTCGTCGTCAACGGCACCGAGCGCGTCATCGTTTCCCAGATGCATCGTTCGCCCGGCGTGTTCTTCGATCACGACAAGGGCAAGACCCATTCGTCGGGCAAACTGTTGTTTGCTGCGCGCGTGATCCCCTATCGCGGCTCCTGGCTCGATATCGAATTCGACGCCAAGGACATCGTGTTCGCCCGCATCGACCGCCGCCGCAAGATCCCGGTGACCTCGCTGATGTTCGCGCTTGGGCTCGACGGCGAGACCATCCTGTCGACGTTCTACAAGAAGATCAACTACAAGCGGGCCAAGGATGGCTGGCGCGTGCCGTTCGACGCCACCCGCTTCCGCGGCTATTCGACCATCAACGACCTCGTCGATGCCGACACCGGCAAGGTGGTGCTCGAGGCCGGCAAGAAGCTTACCGTGCGCGCCGCGCGCCAGCTCCAGGAAAAGGGGCTCAAGGCGTTGCGGATGTCGGATGAGGAACTGGTCGGCAATTACGTGGCGGAGGACCTCGTCAATCCGAAGACCGGCGAAATCTATGCCGAGGCCGGCGAGGAGATCACCGACAAGCTCCTGAAGGCGCTCAACGAGCAGGGTTACAAGGAGCTGCCGCTGCTCGACATCGACCACGTCAATGTCGGCGCCTATATCCGCAACACGCTGCACGCCGACAAGAACATGACGCGCGAAGACGCGCTGTTCGATATCTATCGCGTGATGCGTCCGGGCGAACCGCCGACGCTGGACTCGGCGCAGGCCATGTTCCAGTCGTTGTTCTTCGACCCCGAGCGCTACGACCTCTCCGCGGTCGGCCGCGTGAAGATGAACATGCGTCTCGAACTCGATGCGCCCGACACCCACCGCACGCTGCGCAAGGAAGACATCCTGGCCGTCATCAAGACGCTGGTTGATCTGCGCGACGGCAAGGGCGAAATCGACGATATCGACCACCTTGGCAACCGCCGTGTGCGCTCGGTCGGCGAATTGATGGAGAACCAGTACCGCATCGGTCTGCTCCGCATGGAGCGCGCGATCAAGGAACGCATGTCCAGTGTCGATATCGACACTGTGATGCCGCAGGACCTGATCAACGCGAAGCCTGCGGCTGCCGCCGTGCGCGAGTTCTTCGGCTCCTCGCAGCTGTCGCAGTTCATGGACCAGACCAATCCGCTGTCGGAAATTACCCACAAGCGCCGCCTCTCCGCGCTTGGCCCGGGCGGCCTGACCCGCGAGCGTGCCGGTTTCGAGGTGCGCGACGTGCACCCGACACATTACGGTCGCATCTGCCCGATCGAGACGCCGGAAGGACCGAATATCGGTCTGATCAATTCGCTCGCGACATTTGCGCGCGTCAACAAATACGGCTTCGTCGAGACGCCCTATCGCAAGGTCAAGGACGGCCGCGTCACCGACGATGTGATCTATCTCTCGGCGATGGAAGAGGGCCGCTATCACGTGGCGCAAGCGAACGTGGCGCTCGACAACCGGGGCCGCTTCACCGACGACCTCGTGGTGTGCCGCCATGCCGGCGACGTCGTGATGGTCACGCCGGACAAGGTCGACTACATGGACGTCTCGCCCAAGCAGCTGGTGTCGGTTGCTGCGGCGCTGATCCCGTTCCTGGAGAACGACGACGCCAATCGGGCGCTGATGGGTTCGAACATGCAGCGTCAGGCCGTGCCTCTGGTGCGCGCCGAGGCGCCGTTCGTCGGAACCGGCATGGAAGGCATCGTCGCGCGCGACTCCGGCGCTGCGATCGCGGCGCGGCGCACCGGCGTGATCGACCAGATCGACGCCACCCGTATCGTTATCCGCGCCACCGAAGATCTCGACCCGACCAAGTCGGGCGTCGATATCTACCGGCTGATGAAATACCAGCGCTCCAACCAGTCGACCTGTATCAACCAGCGGCCTCTGGTGAAGGTGGGCGACGTCGTCAGGAAGGGCGACATCATCGCTGACGGTCCCTCGACCGATCTCGGCGAGCTTGCGCTTGGCCGCAATGTGCTGGTCGCGTTCATGCCGTGGAACGGCTACAACTTCGAAGATTCGATCCTGCTCTCGGAGCGGATCGTGAAGGACGACGTCTTCACCTCGATCCACATCGAGGAATTCGAGGTGATGGCGCGCGATACCAAGCTGGGGCCTGAGGAAATCACCCGCGACATTCCGAACGTTTCGGAAGAAGCGCTGAAGAACCTCGACGAGGCGGGCATCGTCTATATCGGCGCGGAGGTACGCGCCGGCGATATCCTGGTCGGCAAGATCACGCCGAAGGGCGAAAGTCCGATGACGCCGGAAGAGAAGCTTCTGCGCGCCATTTTCGGCGAAAAGGCCTCCGACGTCCGCGACACCTCGCTGCGCGTGCCTCCGGGGGTGCAGGGGACCATCGTCGAGGTTCGTGTCTTCAAC
>Ga0210397_10003278_pt1 | contig 9986 bp, 11 predicted proteins | sample IncBWH2OmetaG_FD_160126 | JGI IMG/M metagenome (GOLD analysis project Ga0210397, IMG submission 160126) | Forest soil microbial communities from Barre Woods Harvard Forest LTER site, Petersham, Massachusetts, United States - Inc-BW-H-2-O ...
CGGCTGTCGCTTATACCTTTAAGGAAGCCGATCTCTTCTGGAGCTGCGTGCAGCTCTATTTGCCGGAAGACGTGGTCGAAGAGCGCGCTCGGAAGGTGCCCGAATACGAAGTCTGGGTTCGGCTGGGCATTCTGAAGCTGACGCCCGGCGGCATGATCGATGTCAATTTGATTGAAAAGGATATCCGGGCGAACCTTCAGCGCTTCAAGGCGAAGGACATCGCCTTCGACCAATGGGGCTCGCTCCAGCTCGTCGGCTCCCTGTTCAATGACAGCTATCCGGCGCGGATCGAGACGAAGAACTCCGTCAACTCCACTCCGCCGGCTCGGGAGCTGGAGAGCCGCGTGAAGCGGGCGCGCTTCCGGCACGACGGCAACGCGGCGCTGCGCTGGCATGCGGCCAACACCGTGGTCACGCGTAAGGTTGACGGGAGCCTCGTGCCGAAGAAAGACCACGCCGAGAGCCCGAACAAGATCGACGGCATCGAAGCCATCCTCCGAAGCCTCTCCGGCTGGCTGAAGGCCGATCCGAAGAAGGGCGGCGGCGGCCAATATCAAGCCATGGTCTTCGGCTAGTGCCGGCGGCGTGCGGCTGGCGTAAAGCGCTGGAGAGCCGCTGGTAGGGCTGCTATAATGCTGGCGTTGCCGCAGGTTCGCGAGAAGGTCGCCAAAGCGCCGGGACGCCCGGCCGTGGCGGAGCCCCGAAGCTGCGTGGCGGCGATACGCTTGACGCCTTCGGAATACGACGGCCTGATCCAGCTCGCCGGCACCGGCTCGGTCTCGGACCTCGGACGGGAGCTGCTCTCCGAAGCGCTCCTCGCTCGCTCCCTCCGGTCGCAGCGGTCAGGCTTGTCCGTCTGAATTTCCGTTAACGAAAATACCGACACCGACGCCTCAGGCTTTATCCTGCTCGGCGTCCAATGGCCGTCAAGAACCGCAAGCCGAGCGCGCTCGAAAAGGCGTTCAGCACTCTGGTCATCAAACAGATCGATGAAGACCAGCGCATTATCACGGGCATCGCGTCGACGCCGGCTCCGGACCGCGTCGGCGACATTGTCGAGTCCGAAGGCGTCGAATATACCCTCCCGCTGCCGCTCCTGAAGCACCACGACTGCGAATGCCCAATTGGGCAGGTGACGAAGGCGAAGGTTACAGCGGACGGCATTCAGATCACGGCGCAGGTCTTCAAGGTGGCCGAGCCGGCCAGCCTTGTCGATCGACTCGACCAAGCGTGGCAGGAGATCAAGAGCGGCCTTATCCGAGGGCTCTCTATCGGCTTCCAGCCAATCGAGTATTCGTTCATGGAAGACTCGGGCGGCATCCGGTTCATTCGCTGGATGTGGCTTGAGCTGAGCGCGGTCACGATTCCCGCGAATCAGGACGCCTCGATCCAGACGATCAAAAGCCTCGAGCTGGTCGGCCTCGGTCGGAAGAGCGCGACCTCCTTCTCGGACCTGCCGGTCGACTCCAACCGGGACGCCACATGGGACGCCTCGGCCGCTGACGGCCGCGTGCGGAAGTGGGCCAGCTCTGACGGCTCTGGCGACAAGGACAAGATGGACTGGAAGAAATACGCGAAAGCGTTTTTCTGGCAGGCCGCCAGTCCGCAGGACTACGGTGACTTCAAGCTCGGGTTCGCCGACGTAAAAGACGGCGCGCTGCAAGCGGTGCCGCGCGGCATCTTCGCAGCGGCCGCTGTCCTTCAAGGCTCCCGAGGCGGCGTCGATCTCCCGAGCGGCGACGAGGCCGGAGTCAAGGATCATGTCGCGCGCTACTACGCCAAGATGCGGCGCGTGTTCAACGACGACACTCTCATGGCTCCATGGGAGCAGGAAGGCTCCCGCTCGGTTGCGAACCGCCGAGAAGCCGCCAAGCAACACCGAGCGTTCGCCACGAAAGCACTGCCCGGCGCTTCGGGCTCCACTACCACCCGTCCACAGAAAGGGACCGACATGCGAAAGCCCCTTGCCGAGCAGATCAAGACGTGGGAAGCCACGCGGGCTGCGAAGGCCGCCAAGCGGGACGAGATCATGGAGAAGGCGGCCGACGCCGGAACCACTCTCGATGCCGCACAGAAGGAAGAGTACGACACGCTCGACGGTGAGCTGAAAGACATCGACGAGCACCTTGACCGCCTCCGGAGCATGGAGAAGGCAGCAGCCTCCACGGCCGCTGCGGTCGCCGGCTCCACGGCCGAGGAAGGCGCGGCCTCGCGCGGCCAGCGCGTGATCACGGTCAGCGAGCCGACGCTCCCGAAGGGCATCGAGTTCGCGCGCTACGCCATGTGCCTCGCGGCGGCGAAGGGCAACGCCCACATCGCGTACGAGATCAGCAAGGCGCGGTTCCCGAACATGCAGCGCGTGCAGGAAGTGCTGAAGAGCGCGGTCGCGGCCGGCACGACCACGGACCCGGCATGGGCCGGCTCGCTCGTGCAGTACATCCAGTTCGCCGGAGACTTCGTCGAGTTCCTCCGGCCGCAGACGATTGTCGGGCGCTTCGGTCAGGGCGGCATTCCCGCGCTGCGACAGGTGCCGTTCAACGTCATGATCAAGGGTCAGACGAGCGGCGCCTCCGGCTACTGGGTCGGGCAGGGCAAGCCGAAGCCGCTGACCAAGTTCGACGTCGATACGCAGACGCTCCGCTGGGCGAAGGTCGCGAACATCGCGGTCATCACCGAAGAGCTGGCGCGCTTCTCGACGCCGAGCGCGGAAGCGCTGGTGCGCGACGAGCTGGCGAGGGCCATCGTCGAGCGCCTCGACATCGACTTCATCGATCCCGCCAAGACGGCGGTGGCCGATGTGAGCCCGGCCTCGGTGACGCATGGCGCGGCCACGGTCGCCAGCTCGGGCACGGACGCGCACGCCATCGAGACCGATGTCAACGCTCTGTTCAACATCTTCGTCGAAAACAATCTGAACCTCGCGTCCGGGGTTTGGATCATGAGCGCCTCTTCGGCGCTCGCGCTGACGATGATCAAGAACGCGCTCGGGCAGCGGATCTACCCGGAGATGACGCTTCAGGGCGGCACCTTCTACGGGCTGCCGGTGATCGTCAGCCAATACGCGGCGCTCGACGGCTCGCCGGGCAACGCGGTGGTGGTCCTGTTGAACGCCTCGGACATCTATCTGGCCGACGACGGTCAGGTGGTGATCGATGTCAGCCGAGAGGCTTCGCTCGAGATGAGCGACTCCCCGACGAACGCCAGCGCAGCGGGCTCGCCCGAAGCGCCGGTGGCGACCTCGGTGGTCTCGCTCTGGCAGTCGAACAGCATCGGCATCAAGGCCGAGCGGTTCATCAACTGGGCGCGCCGCCGGCCGACAGCGGTGGCGTATCTGACGCGGGTCAACTGGGCAGGCGTCAGCGCTTCTCCGGCATAGCCTGAAGCCGGGCTCTGAGCCTTCGCAGCTCTGAGCCCGGCGCACGACAACGAGGCGCCGCGCTCTTTCGGTTGGAAGAGCGCGGCTCTTCGCTTAAGGTGTGGGGCCATGCCTCAGATGATTCAGATGCGTGCATTGGTCGCGTTTGACCGCAACGGAAAGCACGTCAAAGCCGGCGACCTCCTTCACGTATTTCCCATCGAAGCCGCCTCACTGCGTTATCTCAAACGAGCTGACTACGCTCCGCATGCGAAGCCGCCGGCGCCGACGCCGGAGCCTCCGCCAGCGGAGAGCCGCCCGGTCTCGGACGAGGCACAGAGACCGCCGGCTGCCGCTCCGGCTTCGGAGCGCGTGCCAGTGCAGGCCCAGCAGGCCGAGGCCGTCGAGACGGCGGATGGCAGCCGAGGCCGGCGGACGCGCACCAGCAGTCCGACGCGGCGCGACATTTCGAACGCCTCAGAAGGATAGCGGCTCCGTGAAGCTACTCGGCCTTGAGATCGGGAGGGCGGTTCCGGTCGTGCAGGCCGAGCCCGTCAACGAGCAGGCGCTCGTCTCCGCCCAGCGCGGCATCCCGATTCCGAACCCTCCGGCCTCGCTCTCGCCGGCCAGCTCCTCCGGCTGGTGGCCTTTCGGGTGGCTCCGCGAAGCCTTTCCCGGCGCGTGGCAGCGCGATATTAAAACGCCGGTTGTTGATGTCCTGACCTACGGCGCGGTCTTCTCCTGCGTCACGCTCATTGCGTCCGATATCGCCAAGATGGGTCTCGGCATTGTCGAGCGCGTCAAAGACGGCACAACGATCCCGGCGATCAACTCCGCATGGTCGCCGGTGCTGAAGAAGCCGAACCATTATCAGATTCGCATCATGTTTGTGATGCAATGGCTGATCAGCAAGCTCACGTGGGGGAACGCCTATGTGCTGAAGGAGCGGGACAACCGAGGCGTCGTGACTTCGCTCTATGTGCTGGACCCGAGCCGCGTCATTCCGCTCGTCGCCTCTAACGGCGATGTCTATTACGCGCTGACGGAAGACCTGCTCGCCGGCATCAAAGCCGGGATTCCGGCGATCCCGGCATCGGAGATCATTCACGATGTCATGTATCCCATTTATCATCCGCTGGTCGGGCTGAGCCCGATTCATGCCTGCGGCTTGGCCGCGATTCAGGGCCTCCGCATTCAGGTCAACAGCGCGAAGTTCTTTGAGAATGGCGCCGCGCTCGGCGGCGTCCTGACCGCTCCCGGCGCCATTTCGAACGAGACCGCCGAGCGGCTGAAACAATTCTGGGAGAGCAAATACGTCGGCGCCTCGAATGTCGGCAAGGTGGCGGTCCTCGGCGACGGTCTGAAGTTCGAGAAAATGACCATGTCGAGCACCGACGCGCAGTTGATCGAGCAGCTCAAGTGGACCTCGGAGAATGTCTGCACTTGCTACCATGTGCCTCCGCATAAGGTCGGCGTGCAGCCGCCTCCGACGCATACGAACATCGAAGCGCTCGACCAGCAATATTATTCGCAGTGCCTTCAGATCCTCGTCGAGTGTGTGGAGGGCCTGCTCGACGAAGGGCTGGCGATCAAGAATCCCTACTCCGTCGAGTTCTCGCTTGACGACCTGCTCCGCATGGACTCGGCCACGCTCATGGACGTGCAAGCGAAGGGCGTCGGGGCCGGACTCGTTGCGCCGAACGAAGGCCGAAGGAAGCTGAACCTTCCGCCGGTGGTCGGCGGCCAAACGCCGTATCTGCAACAGCAGAACTTCTCGCTCGCGGCGCTCGACGCACGCGACAAAGCTGGGCCGGCGCCAAGCACGGTGCCGGGAGCCGGCGGTGCGGCCGCTCCGGCGACCTCGGAGCCGAAGCCGCGCGTCTCCTCCAACGAGGAACCCGAAACGGAAATTCTGGAGGAGGCGATCTTCCTCGAAGCGCTGGAGCTGAAAATGACGGAGTTCTTCGATGCAGCTTGATGGCAAACAGCTCGCCGAGCTGGTCGGCATCGGCATTCAGAAAGCCGTGCGGCCGCTGCTCGAGCGGATCAAGCTCGTCGAAGCGCGGCCGCTGGCGCGCGACGGCAAGGACGGCCGCGACGGGCTCGAGGGCAAAGCCGGGCCTCAGGGCGATCCGGGACCGCAAGGCCTGAAGGGCGACAAGGGCGACCGAGGCGAAGCCGGGCCGGAAGGGCCGGTCGGGAAGCAGGGCACCATCGGCCTGCCGGGCGAGCCGGGTCCTATCGGCGCGCCGGGCGCGGACGGGCTGCCGGGGCCGAAGGGCGAAGCCGGCGAGCCGGGCACGGCCGGAGGGCCGGGTCCGCAAGGGCCAGCCGGGCCGCCCGGACCCATGGGGCCGCTCGGGCCTCCGGGACCGCAAGGCATGCCGGGCGATCCCGGTCCTATCGGCCCCGCCGGCCCAGAAGGGCCTGCCGGGCCGCAGGGCGCGCCGGGGGAGCCGGGCTTGCCCGGTGCGAAGGGCGAGCCGGGCGATCAGGGCCAGCCGGGGCCGCCGGGGCCTGCTGGGCCTCCCGGCAGCGCTGGGCCGCAAGGAGAGCCCGGTGTGCGCGGCGAGGCGGGCCTTCCCGGCGATCCGGGACCGCTCGGGCCGGCTGGGCCTCCGGGACCGGCTGGCGTGCAGCCGTCCGAGCTGCTCAGCATGTCGGAGCGGCTGGCGGCTATCGATGTCGAGCTGCCGAAGATGCTTCCGCTCTCCGCCTTGGAGGCGAAGCTCGCGGAGCTGCGCGGCGCCTTCGCGGCCGAGATCGCGGCGGCCACGAGCCTCGTCACCGAGTTCGCCACGAGCCTGACGAAGCGCATGGAGGCGGTCGAAGCCTTCAAGCCGGAGCCCGGTCGCGATGGCCGCGACGGCCGCGACGGTGCGCCGGGCGAGAAAGGCCTCGACGGCGCCGCTGGCAAAGACGGCCGCGACGGCTTCGGCTTCGACGACCTCTCGGTCGTCAAGAGCGGCGACCGGCTCTTCCTGCTGGTCTTTCAGCGCGGCGACGAGCGGAAGGAATTTCCGATCAGCTTTGACGGGCTCGTGCTCGACAAAGGCGTGTGGCGAGAGGAGCGCAGCTTCGAGCGCGGCGACGGCATCTCCTACGGCGGCTGCTTCTGGATCGCGCAGAAGGACAGCCAAGGCGCGCGGCCGGGCACGTCCGACGACTGGCGGCTGGCGGTCAAGCAGGGCCGCGACGGGAAGCAGGGCCTCACCGGGCCGAAGGGCAAGGACGGGGCGCCGGGCAAAGACGGCAAAGACATGAACCTTCGGCGGTAGCGTGGTCAACAACATGTGGGAGCTGCCGCAGGAGCGCCGCGCGCTCCTCGAGACGCGGGAAGCTGCGCGGCGCAACGAGATCCTCAAGAACAGCCACAAGGTGCCTCCGCTCTGTCCGGGCGGCACGGTGGTCTGCCTCGGCTGCGGGCCGAGCCTCGTCAAAGCCGACGTCGACTGGGCGCACGCCAAAGGCGCCACGATCATTGCGGTCAACGACGCCTACACGCTGGCGCCATTCGCGGCCGCGCTGATGGCCTCGGACGGCGCGTGGTGGATTCACAAGAAGCCGGCATTTGCCGGGCTCCGCTATTCGCTCGATCCCTCGGCCAGCCGCGTCAAGGGCGTGATCGTCCTGAAGAACACCGGCACTGATGGCATCGAGCAGGACCCGGCCGGCCTCCGCACGGGCCGCAATTCCGGCGCGGCTGCTGTGAACCTCGCGGTCCATTTCGGCGCGAAGCGGATCATCTTGATCGGCTACGACATGGGCCACCAGAGCTCGAAGCGGTCCCACTTCTTCGGCAACCATAAGTTCCCGCTGCGCGACGGCTCGCCGTTTCCGGTTTTCATCGAAGCGTTCAAGCGCCAAGTCAACCCGCTGAAGCAGCTTGGCATCGAAGTAGTAAACTGCTCCCGGCAGACCGCGCTGACGTGCTTTCCACGGCTCCCGCTCGAGGACGCGCTTCCGTGAAGCGCTGGCCGGCTGTGCTCTCCGAGGAGGAGACGCTCGACGAGGTGCTCGCCGGGCGTAGCATCGCGCGCTACGGCGACGGAGAGTTCAAGCTCTGTCAAGGCGCCAGCATCAAGAGCCAGCAGTTCGAGCCGAAGCTCGGGCGGCGGCTCCGGGCGATCCTGCTGGAGCGGAGCAAGGCCGACTGCATCGTGGCGATCCCGAACCTGAACGTGCCGACTAAACCGTTCTGGGACGGCTTCAAGACGCCGAAGACCACGGCGCTCTTCGACATGAAGCGCGTCTACGGCTCGGCCTTCATCTCTCGGCCTGACAGCGCGCCATGGATTCACCAGCCGCGCTACTGGCGGAAGGTAGAGAGCCTCTGGAAAGGGCAGGAGGTGACGCTCGTGCGCGGCTCTGGTAAGAGCCTCACGGCGGGCGTGCTGGCCTCGGCCAAGGCGGTCAACGAGATCATGTGCGCGCGGCAGCATGCGTGGGCCGAGCGCGAGGAGCTGCTGGAAAAGATCGGCCGGCCTCGGCGCGTGCTGCTCTGCTGTGGGCCGACGGCCACGGTGCTGGCCGCTGACTTAGCGGAGCGAGGCGTTCATGCCATCGACCTCGGACACATCGGAATGTGGTTTAAGCGACTCGACAAGAGCGCACTCGACGCGCTCGAAATCGGGCGGGCGGAAGAGCGGGCCGAGGATGCAGCCGACCATACCGTTGGATGAAGTCGCGCTCCGCCTGCTCTGCGCCATGGTCTCGAAAGGCGAGCCGCATAGCCTAACCACGGTGCGTGAAGCTTTCGCGCTGGCGCTCAATTTCCACGACCACGCAGCGCTGATCAGGAGTCGCAAAGGCGAACCGCTCGCCTTCGACGATAACGGGGTATGATGTCGCGGCGACAATTCAAAGCCAACGCTGTCGTGCCGCGCTGGCGCGTGCCGCTGGAGTGGGCCGGGCAGCGCTGCTTTATTATTGCCGGCGGCCGAAGCGTAGCCGATCAAGCGCGCCTGATCCCGAAGCTTCGAGGCCGCATTATCGCCATCAAGCAAAGCGTGGCGCTCCGCCCGACGGCCGATGTCATGCTGCTGGCTTCGCGGGAGGACTGGTTCGTCTGCCGCGACTACTTCCGGCTCTATCGCGGGCCGCGCGTCATTTGCCGGTCGAATTATCCCAACATGCCGAAGGGCACGCTCTATCTGCGGCGCAGCAAGGAGGCGCTGTCTCGGGACCCGGAGCACCTTGCCGGCCTCGACGCCGGATCGAGCGCGATCAACCTCGCGGCGCTCTTCGGCGCGAAGGAGATTGTCGTGCTCGGCATGGACATGGTGCAGGGCCGGTGGGTGAGGAGCCACCCGACCATGCCGGTGATTCCGGACTGGCACTTCAAGCTGCACCTCCAAGGCCTGCAACGCATGGCGCCGGAGCTGAAGCGCGACGGCATCCGCGTTATAAACTGCTCGCCGATTTCCGCCGTCGAATGCTTTGAGCGGCGGGAGCTGAGGGAGTTTCTATGACGGCGATGGACGAGCTTTCGGTCACTCTCGAATTTCGGCCGCGTCCGCTCTGGCGGCCGCTCGGCCTTCGAGCCTTCGCGCGTTGGTATCGGGAAGCGCGCCGCTATCACGGCCGCGTCGTCTCGGCTTTCTGCGCCTGCCGGGTGGCGCGCTGCGAAGTCTTCATTAACGGCAAGAAGCGAACCCATGACGCGTGAGCAGCTCATCTCCGAGGCCTATCTCGAAGAGCAGCGCATTCTACACGCCTCTCCGCGCGGCTACGGCGGCCGAGGCGACAAGTGGGCGTCGTTCGTTCTGGAGCTGCTTAAGGCGCACTCGCTTGCCTCGATGCTCGACTACGGCTGCGGTCAAGGCTCGCTCTGCCGGGCGCTGCTGGACGGCTTCGGCGACTTCCGCATCGTGGAAGGCTTCGACGGGATGGTGGAGCTGCGCGAATACGATCCCGCCATTCCGGGCAAGGACGAGCCGCCCAGCGCGCCGGCCGACCTCGTGGTCTGCACCGACGTGCTGGAGCACATCGAGCATGACAAGATCCACGCCGTGCTCTGCCACCTGCGCGAGCTGACCGGCCGCGCGCTCTTCGTAGTCGTCTCTCTGGTGCCAACCGCAAAGACGCTCCGGAATGGTAAGCAGGCGCACATCCTGCTGCGCTCCGAGGAATGGTGGCGCTATCAATTCGAGGAGCATGACTTCGCGCTGGGCAAGACCGTCAAAGGCCGAGACCCGAAGAAAGACCACAAGCAGTTCGCGGCAGTGTGGAAGCCATGCGGAAGATAGAGGGGCTCTTCTGGCCGGACGATGTTGCTGATAAATGGCAGCATTCGCTACGGCATATGGCGTCCCTCGACTGGACGCTGAAGCATTGCGGCGGCCGGCGCACGGCGGTGCAGGCCGGCGGCAATATCGGCATCTGGCCTCGGCGCATGGCGGAGGCCGGCTTCCGGCGCGTCCTGACCTTTGAGCCGGACGTCTTTAGCCGAAAGTGTTTGGAGCGCAATGTGTCGGCGCGCGTCGAGGTATATCCCTACGCGCTGGGCGCTGCCGCTGGTGAATGCGATATCCACCACAGAAGCCTCGGCTCCCATCGCGTTGTGGAAGGCTCGGGCGTCAACATGGTTCCGCTCGATTCTTTTCGGCTGGAGGATGTCGATCTGCTCCAG
>Ga0210397_10003279_pt1 | contig 9985 bp, 9 predicted proteins | sample IncBWH2OmetaG_FD_160126 | JGI IMG/M metagenome (GOLD analysis project Ga0210397, IMG submission 160126) | Forest soil microbial communities from Barre Woods Harvard Forest LTER site, Petersham, Massachusetts, United States - Inc-BW-H-2-O ...
TGGATATTGCTCGCGGCGGTGCCGGTGTTTCTGGTGCTTGCCGGGGCGCTCTACATCACGGTCAGCTTCGCGCAGGGCGAGCGGGTCCAGCAGGGCTGGGTCAGCCACACCTATGAGGTGATCGATTCGCTGCGCGCCGTCCTGACCGACGCCGCCGACGCGGAAACCGGCCAGCGCGGCTACCTGCTGACCCGCAAGCCGGGCTATCTGGCGCCCTACCATACCGCGCGCGCCCACATCGACCGCGACCTCGCCCGCTTCGAATCGCTCACCCGCGACAACCCTGCGCAGCAGGGCCGGGCGAGGCAGTTGCGCACGCTGATCGACGGCCGGCTGCTGATCCTGGAGCGCGGCCTGGCGCAGGCGGCGCAGAAGCCGATCCCGATCCCGCCCGAGTTGATGGCGCTGCTCGACCAGGGCAAGGCGAGCATGGACACGCTGCGCGCCACCGTCGCACTCGCGCTGGCCGAGGAGCGGCGCCTGCTCGACGAGCGGATCGAGGCGCGGCACGCCGTGGAGCGCGCCGAGATCATCGCCGGCGCGCTCGCGGTGGCTCTGGCGCTGATCGTGCTGCTGATCGCCGCCGGCATGCTGATCCGCAACAACACGCGGCTGGTGGTGAGCGAGGCGATCCGGCGGCGCCAGGCGGCGATCCTGCAGGCGACGCTGGACAACATCCGCGACGGCATCCTGGTGTTCGACGAGGCCGACCGGGTCGCGGCGTTCAACAACGTGTTCCTGCGCCTGATGGACTTCCCCGAGCGGCTGGCGGCGTTGGGCGCGACGCTGGACGAGTTCCGCGGCTTCGACGCCGGCGAAGGGCGGCGCGTGTTCGACGAGGTGCCGACCTCGTCGCCCGGCGAGGAGACACGGTTCGAGCGCTTCAAGCGCAAGGAACGCGAGGTCGACGTCTATCGCGCGACGGTGCCCGGCACCGGGTTCCTGGTCGCGGCCGCCGACGTCACGGCGCGGGTCCGTGCGGAGAACACCGTGCGCCAGGCGCAGAAGATGGAGGCTGTGGGCCACCTGACCGGCGGCGTGGCGCACGACTTCAACAACCTGCTCCAGATCATCAGCGCCAACCTGGACCTGGCGGTCACGGATGCGCGCAGCGATCCCAGGGTCGCCGAGCGGTTGCAGAACGCGATCAGCGCGGTCGAGCGCGGCTCGCGGCTGACCAGCCAGCTCCTCGCCTTCGCGCGGCGCCAGGCGCTCGACCCGCGCGCCATCAACCTGGGGCGGCTGCTGAACGGGATGACCGAGCTTTTGCGCCGCACGCTGGGCGAGCGCGTCGAGGTCGAGGCGATCGTCGCGGGCGGGCTGTGGAACACGCTGGTCGATCCCAGCCAGGTCGAGAACGCGATCCTCAACCTCGCCATCAACGCGCGCGACGCGATGCCCGACGGCGGCAAGCTGACGATCGAGATCGCCAATGCGTTCCTGGACGAGACCTATGCCGCGCAGCACGTCGAGGTGGCGGCGGGCCAGTACGTGATGCTGGCGGTGAGCGACACCGGCAGCGGCATGTCGCCCGAGATCGTGGCGCGGGTGTTCGATCCGTTCTTCACGACCAAGCCGGAAGGCAAGGGCACGGGCCTGGGCCTCAGCCAGGTCTACGGCTTCGTCAAGCAGTCGGGCGGCCACGTGAAGATCTATTCCGAGCCGGGCCATGGCACGACGGTCAAGATCTACCTGCCGCGCACCCGCAAGGCGCAGGAGGGGCTCGATCCCGTGCCGACGACCGAGGCGGTCGGCGGGCACGAGACCGTCCTGGTGGTGGAGGACGACGCCGGCGTGCGCGCCGCCGTGGTCGATATCCTGAGCGACCTCGGCTATGCGGTGCTGAAGGCCGAAAGCGCCGAGCAGGGCCTCGCGGTGATCGCCAGCGGCGCCAAGATCGACCTGATGTTCACCGACGTGGTGATGCCGGGCCCGATCAACACCCGCGAATTCGCCCGCCGTGCGCAGGAATTGCGGCCCGGCATGAAGGTGCTCTTCACCTCGGGCTATACCCAGAACGCCATCGTGCACAACGGACGGCTGGACGAGGACGCGTCGCTGCTCTCCAAGCCCTATCGCAAGGACGAACTGGCGCGAAAGCTGCGCAGCCTGCTGGACGGCACGCCGGCCGCGCCGCCGCCGGCACCGGTGGTGCAGACCGGCGCCGGCGGCGAACCCGCCACTCGGCGCAAGGTGCTGGTGGTCGAGGACGAGCCGCTGATCCGCATGACCACGGTCGACATGGTGCAGGAGACCGGCTTCGACACGGCGGAGGCTGGCGACGGCGCCCAGGCGCTGACCGTCCTGCGCGACGATCCGGCGATCGCCATCCTGCTGACCGACCTGGGCATGCCCGGGATGAACGGGCGGCAGCTGATGGAGGAGGCGCTGCGGCTACGTCCCGACCTCAAGGTGATCATCGCGAGCGGCTATTCGACGGAGAGCGCCGCGGGCGGCCTGCCCGTCGGCGTACAGGCGCTGACCAAGCCCTTCGACATGAACGCCCTGCGCCGCGCACTGGGCGCGGTTTGATGGACTCTACCCTCCCCTGGTGGACTCCACCCTCCCCTTGAGGGAGGGTCGAAAATCCGAAGGATTTTCGGGGAGGGGCATTGCTCGGTGCATCGCCCCACCCCGCAATTTGCTTCGCAAATTCCGACCCTCCCTCAAGGGGAGGGTGGAACTGAAAGGCCGCATCATGACCAAGGACGAACTGAGCGCGTGGGCGCTGCGCAACGGCTTTCAGGTGATCGCCGGCGATCTGTGCCTGACCAAGCCGTCGAAGCCGTCCGAGGCCATCGTTCGCCTGAAGCTGAAGGGCACGGTCGTGCAACTCGAGATCAAGAAGCCGGCCGGCAAGTGGGAGAAGATCAAAAGCGTGGGCTATGGAGAGATCGAGGCCGACGAGGACACCGGAATGCCGCGCGGTCTCGGCTTCGACACCATCTCCGGCTTCTCGTCCCTGATCCAGGACAACAAGCTGCGCGCGGTGTTCGCCAAGAAGCCGGAAGGTTGACGCGCATTGCTCGCAACCCCACCGACATTTTTGTGTGACGCCTAGTCTACCCCCGGGTCGCGAAGCTTCAGCGTGCTGTCCAGGGCGCGGAAGACGACGCGACCGCTGCCCAGGACATCGGGCTGCGCCGTAGTGGTGCCAAGCTCGATCGTGGGCGTGAACGTCGCGTTGCGCGGCGCCATCAACAGCTTGTCGCCGATCGTCTGCCAGTAGACATAGCCGTCGTCGCCGAATTCCGGCGTGACCGGCGTCGACACGACGTCGCTCGCGATCTTGGTCGCGGCGAACGTGACCGGATCGATCTCGTAGGCGTCGTGCGACTTGTCGACGATGTAGAGCTTGCCGTGCTCGCCCATGTAGGGCGCCCCGTAGAGCTCGTAGTCTCCCACCTCGCTCGCGGTGTTGCTCGTGCTGTCGAGATCGATCTTCTTGAGCTTGCGCGATTTCGCGTCCGCGAAGAAGGCGCGCTGCAGGTCGTCGCGGATATAGACCGCCGGTGTCCAGCCCGTGAAGGCCTCGTAGTAGGTCACCTCGCCGAACTCCGCCGGCGTGACGGCCACGCGCGCGAGCTTGCCGGAGCCGGCGCTGGAGCGGACATAGACATAACCGTCGTTCGGCGCCTCCGGCGTATCCATGCAGCCGACGCCTTCGACGACGCAGTAGAGATGCGGGTAGTCCTGCTTCATCACGACGAGCTTGTCGTCGGCGCTCTGGAAATAGACAAAGCCGTCGTCGCAAAGCTGCGGCATCGATCCGACGCTGAAGCCCTGCGGGTTGTAGGCGCCCGCAGGACGTTCGATCGGCATGACGATGAGCTTGCTGGTCTCATCCTCCTGGAACCAGACCTTGCCGTCGAACACGTTCGGCCCGCTTTTCGCCTTCAGGGTGCCAAGGGTCGTGGTGGTGGCTGTCATGATCGGCGCTCCCCTCAAATCGCCAGCTTGTAGATTTTCTTGTCCGCGCCGCCGTAAAGCACGAACCCCGGCTGCACGTTGGGGCTTGTCGCGCATCCCTTGGCGAGGAACTCCCAATCGGTGCTTCCGCGAAACGCTAAAGCGCGAAAAAGATCGCCGCGAGAGACGTAATAGACGTCGCGGCCGGTCCCGCGAGGCACGCAGGGCCGGATGGGGTCTGCTCGCAGCCTTCCCGACATCCAATATTTGGCATTTCCGTCGATGTCGGTGAAGGTCCAAGTGGTGGACAGATGACTCATCGCGATGAGCCAGAGCTGTCCGTTAGGCGCCACGCAAAGACCGGAGCCGTTCTCGCAGTCATAGTTGCTGCCCTGCCGCAGACTCGGCAATTCGATCTGTTGCAGATAGGTGGTCCAATCCGGAGAGCGGGCGTCGGAGGGATACCAAACGCGGTCCGGCCGCATCTCGTGGACGGCGGGACGTCCGATACAATGGCCCACGGCCAGGACGTTTCGCTCATTGCGATCGACCGCGGCGCGCGCCAGCGCGTTTCCCGCGCACTGGAAATACAAATAGCCCCCGCCGAAGGATGGCGCGGACAGGCATGTCTCCGTGCCGAGCTGGCCGTACATGTGCGGCGCGGCGCAGGTGACCAACATCAGCTTGTCGTCCTCGCCGCGGAACGCGATGTGGCGATTGCGCACCGGGACCGGCTCGGACAGCGTCTTGAGGCCGCCCGGGTTCTTCGCCTCCGCGGGCTTGCCCATCGGCATGACCATGAGCCTGTTGGTCTGGTACTCCTGGAACCAGACCATACCGTTGTTGTAAACGACGGCGTTCGTCGTCAGATGATCGCCGCCGATCAGTTCCGGCGTCTTGAGCGTTTCCCCGGCCATGTCCCCTCGCAACGCTGCCCGGGCACGACGATAGACGAAGTCTGCGTGGCGAGGAGGGCGACCTCACTCAATTTGGGCGGGGCCAGCAAAAAGCCCGCGGGGAGCACCCGCGGGCTTTTCGCCTATCGATGGGCTCGCGGCTTACGGCGCGAGGATGTCGGCGATGTTGTAGGTCAGCGTCGCCACGACGCCGGTGGTGCAGGCGTTGCGCGTGACCATGTAGAAGCCGCACTGCGCGGTGTTCATGTCGGTGCCGTTGGCGCGCACGTCGAGCACGAAGTGGCGGTAGGTCGCCGACAGGCCGATGTCGAAGTGGGTGTAGTCGTCGCCGGTCGGCGCGTTCTCGACCCATTGGTGGCCGACATTGCCGCTGATCGAGAGCCAGTCGTTGAGCGGATACGACGCCGTGCCCTCGACATAGCCGCCGGTGCCGCCGCCGAGCGTGAACTCCGGCGAGACCGCGCCGGTCGCAGTCAGGGCGAGATCGCCGAAGCTGTGGCTGAGCTGGAAGATGCCCTCGAAATAGCTGGCATCCGGATTGGTGCCGACGCCGATGACCGCGCCGCCGAGGACATGGTTGTAGTCGGGATACGAGTAATAATAGGCCTCGACGTTCAGGTCGTAGCCGCCCAGATCGAAGTGCTTGCCGCCGTAGATGTCGAGCTCGAACGAAGGCGTGCCCGGGGCGTTGATGCCCGGCGCGATCGGAACCGCCGTCCAGTTCGTCTTCGACGCCCAGACGCCGACATAGAAGCTGTCCGGCAGCGACCAGTTGATCGTGGCCTGCGGCGCGACTTCGCGGTTGTTCTGGCTCACGCCGCGGAAGCGGTAGTCGCTCTGGACCGTGATCGCGGCGGAGATGGTGCCCCACCCCCCGGTCGTGTCGTCGGCGAACGCCGCGCCCGTGGAGGCGAGGAGGCCCGCAACGCTGGCCGCACCGAACAGCGCCTTCATGGCGAATGATTTCATGGTAGTGCCCTTCTCTTCGTGAATATCTCGCAGCCGCAATACGGCCGGTCCGCTCTCACCCGACTGTCGTCAAAACGCACATTAAAATTCAATACGAGAAGGGCCGTTGCACGCACGTTTCGTGCGGGCCTAAGACCAATTTGGGCGCGCGTTGTTGCGCTGCAACACCCGCTGCACAGAGCTTGGGCAGACCGCCGCCTCAATGGGCGGCCCTGCGAGCACGGACTTTACGGCCCGTAAGGGAGGATCAGCGGCGCGCGCCCGCCATCGACAGGTGCATGCCGCCGTCGGTCAGAATCGCCTCGCCCGTGATGTTCGCGGAGTCGGGGGTGGCGAGGAACAGCACCGTCTTGGCGATCTCCTCGCCGTCGGCGACGATGTGGAGCGGCGTCGATTTTTCCTGGGAGGCAGAGATTCGGTCGGCCTGCTCGCGGCCGAACTGCTTGACGAACCAGTTGGTGTCGACATAGCCCGGGCACACCGCATTGACGCGCACATCGGGCGCCAGCGAGCGCGACACCGAGTACGTCATCGTGTTGAGCGCGCCTTTCGACGCCGCGTAGGCGACCGACGAGCCGACCCCCGCGACGCCCGCGATGGAGGAGATGTTCACCACGGCGCCGGGCTTTGCTGCCCGCAGGCCATCGAGACAGGCGCGGATCATCTGGAACGGCCCGATCACGTTCACCGCATAGATGCGCGCGAAGTCCTCGGCGCTGAGCGAATCCAGGTCGGCATGGTTGGTGACGAACTTGGTCGTGCCGGCGTTGTTGACCAGGATGTCGATGCGGCCCCAGGCCGCCTGCGCCTCGCGCGCGAGGCGGCGGCAATCCTCGTCGTTCGCGACGTCGCCCTGCACCACGCGCACCTGCGCGCCCAGGTCGCGCACGGCGGCCGCGACGGCGGCGGCCTCCGCCTCGCTCTTGGTGTAGTTGACGACGATATGGGCGCCCCGGCGGGCGAGCCCCAGCGCGGTCGCGGCGCCGATCCCGGTCGCCGAACCTGTGACAATTGCTACCTTCCCCGCCAGATCGCCCGGTTCCATCCGCTCTTCCCCGTCCTGTTGCAATGCTTGATTATGGGGAGCGTACAGTCCCGGCCAGCCCGCCGCCAAGGAGCCCCCATTACCACCGCCGACGTCATGCCTGACACCGCCCGCCGCCCGCGCCGCCATGCCCATGCGGGCGCGCCGATGCGCATCGTGCTGGTGCGTCACGGACGGCCCGCGATCGCCACCAACCCGCGCACGTCGCACAGCGAATTCCGCTCCTACATCGACGACTACGAGGCCGCGGGCCTCGACCCGACCAGCGCGCCGCCGGAGGAGCTGCAGGATCTCGTCAAGGAGCTGACGGCGATCTACACCTCGGGCAAGCCGCGCTCGACCGACAGCGCCCGGGCGCTGGCGCCGAACGCGGAGCTGATCGCCGATCCGTTGTTCGTGGAAGCGCCGCTGGCCAGCCCGCGCATCCCCTTGCTGCGGATGAAGGTGCCCAAATGGGCGGTGATGGCCCGCATCCTGTGGCATGCGGGCTATCACCCGGAGATCGAGAACTACCGCCGCGCCAAGCACCGCGCGGCCGACGCGGCCGACATCCTGATGGAGCGGGCGGGGCGCGAGGGTGAGACGGCGCTGGTGGCGCACGGCTATTTCAACGCGATGATCGGCCGCGAGCTGCGCCGCCGCGGCTTCCGCAAGACCGGCTCGCATCGCGTGAAATACTGGAACGCGGTGATCTACGAGCTGCCTTGATCGATGACAGGCTTGCCGGAATTCGACGAACTCATTCTCGATGTCGCCAAATTGGCGGCATACAGCTTGAGTGGCGACCATCCGCATGGTCGCCACAAGGCCAGGGTCTTCAAGAGCGCCCTGGGAATCGATCACACAGATGCGGCATGGTTGCGGCAGGCGCTGATCGATGCCCTTCCGAATGCCGAGGCTCGGCCAGCCGGTTCGAATGAGTTCGGTCCCCGTTGGCGCGCAGATGTCGAGGTTGCGCGACACGACAAGCGCGCCGTGGTATGTCCCATTTGGATCATGGACACGGGCAGCCGCAAACTTCGGCTGATCACCTGTTGGATCGACTGACGATGAAGTCTGAAAAGACGCCTGTACTGTTCGATGTCGTTGCCCTGCTCGCGGACCGGCCCGCAGACCAACTGGAGCGCGGCCAGGTCGGAACCATCGTTGATCTACCCGGCAAAGAGACGGCGTTTGTCGAGTTCGCCGACGATCGCGGCGTACCGTATGCGCTGATCACTTGCCCGCTTTCTGAGCTCATGGTGCTTCGGTACACGCCGAAACCGGTTCCTGCTTAGCCTCCTTCGTCTGTTGCGTTTGTCGCGCCCGGCTTCGCGGTGGCGGCCGTTCGCCTTAGACTTCGCCAACCGGGAGGAAACGGATGAGCGAGACCAAGGTCGATGTGAAGACCGCCGACGGCGCGGCGGAAGCGTTCGTGTTCACGCCCTCGCACGGCACCGGTCCGTGGCCGGGCGTCGTCTACTTGACCGACATCATGGGCATCCGTCCCGCCTATCATAAGATGGCGCAGCGCCTGGCGGACCAGGGCTTCGTCGTGCTGCTGCCCAACGTGTTCTACCGCGGCACCAGGCTGCCGGTGCTCGATTTCGTGCCGCAGATGGGCGAGGAGCGCACAATGAAGCGCATGGGCGAGCTGTTCCAATCGCTCCCCGCCGACAAGATGGGCCCCGACGCCGCCGCCTATGCCGATTGGCTGCTGGCGATGCCGGACGTCAGCGGCACCAAGGTGGGCGTGGTGGGCTACTGCTTCACCGGCTCGATGAGCGTGCGCGCGGCGGCCGCGGCGCCGGACACGTTCGCGGCGGCGCTGTCGTTCCACGGCGGCGGTCTGTACACGGATCAACCCAACAGCCCGCACCTTCTGTTTCCGAAGATCACGGCGCGCCTCTATTTCGGCCACGCGGTACAGGACCGCTCGATGCCGGCCGAGACGATCGCGAAGTTCGAGACCGCGCTGCGCGAATGGGGCGGCCCGGCGCAGAGCGAGACCTACGAAGGCGCCCTGCACGGCTGGTGCGTCCCCGGCCGCGAAGGCATTTACAACGAGCCCCAGGCAGAACGCGCCTTCGGAAAGATGGTAAGCGTGCTGAACGCGGCGCTGAAGTAGCGGTACTCGCCATCTCCTTCGGTATGGCGGGGGCTTGTCCCCGCCGTCCACGACTCACGGCAGCGTCGCGTTACCCAGTTCGCGCCGCCTTGACTTGCCACCGCACACTGGCACGCTCCCGCGCAGGTTGCAGGGGCGCGCATGTCGACCAAGCCGGTCATCTTCATCAGCTACAGCCACAAGGACGAGCCGGAAAAGCCGCGCGAGGGCGAGCTGGCGTGGCTGACTTTCGCCGCCGACCACCTGCGCCAACTCGTGAAGCACGATGTGGTTGAGCTGTTTTTTGATCAGCACCTGTCTGGCGGCGTGAATTGGAGACCGGAGACCCAGGCGAAGCTGCACGCCTGCGACATCTTCCTGCTGCTGGTATCGCCTAACTCCATGTCTTCGGACGAGGTAGTGGACAAGGAAATCGAGGTTATTCGCCAGCGGGAGGCGCAAGGGGAGCCGGTCCACTTCTATCCATTGCTGATCATGCCCGTTGCCGACGTTGCCCTGGAGAAAATCAAGGACAAGAACATTCGTCCGCGCGATCTGCGGGCACTTTCCAGCATGTCGCCTGCGGATCGCATGGTCCACGTGACCGATGTCGTCAACGACATCGCGAAGCTCGCGAAGGAGATCACGGAACGGAAAGTAACGACTCCAATGCCGGCCGCTTCGGTCACGCTGCCAGCGAATGTCCATATCACGGGACTGCCGGAAACGGCTTATGAGCGGCTGGTCGGTCGTGACGCCGAGCTCAAATGGCTCGACGAGGCTTGGGAGGACCGGACCACCAACATTCTCTCGCTCGTCGCCGAAGGGGGCGCGGGCAAGTCGGCGCTGGTCAACGAATGGCTCAAGCGGCTGCAGGCCGACAACTATCGCGGCGCGGAGAGCGTGCTGGGTTGGTCGTTCTACAGCCAGGGCACGAAGGAGCGCGCGACATCGGCCGAACAGTTTCTTAACTGGGCAATGGAGAAGCTTAAGATCAAGATCGAGACAACGAACGCCAGCGCCAAGGGCGAAGCCATCGCTGAGGCGATGATGACGCGT
>Ga0210397_10003282_pt1 | contig 9982 bp, 12 predicted proteins | sample IncBWH2OmetaG_FD_160126 | JGI IMG/M metagenome (GOLD analysis project Ga0210397, IMG submission 160126) | Forest soil microbial communities from Barre Woods Harvard Forest LTER site, Petersham, Massachusetts, United States - Inc-BW-H-2-O ...
AAAACCACATCGGGTTTTATCCTACCGCTTCCGGAATCAGAGCATTTCAGGATCAAATAACAAATTATAAAAATTCAAAAGGTGCTGTACAATTTCCGCTTGATAAGCCATTACCAATTAAACTTATAAAAGAGATTACAGCATTCAGAGCAAAAGAAGATCTGGAGAAAGCTAAACTCAAATCTCAAAAGAAAGCTGCTGTAAAAAAGTCTTCAAAAAAAATATAGTGTGCTAAAATTATTGCAAAAAAATAATTCACATCATTTTCAATATCTATTTATGAAATCAAGCAGTGGTTGTTATCTACTGTTAGTTATAATAACAGCATTCTCAGTGGCATGTGCAAATCCTGAAAAGAACAGCACAATTATTGAACAAATCGTATCGGAAAAAGATACTGTTCAATATATCTATGATTTTATGCGGGTAGTAATAAATGATCAAAAGTTAAATTATGGATATGGCCTTACCTTAAGCCCTGAATCAAATATCAGCGGCGATGGTGATAATGATTCTTTCTTAAATGGTTTTCTTATAGACCAACATTTGAATACAGAAATTGAAAAGAAATCATCCATTTCAAGAAACGATACAACACAAATAATAAATAGTGATTCAATATATAAACTTAAAATACCTGAATTGAAAATTTCCGTTGTGCCATTATTAAGCCAAGGACAAAGCATACAGTGTTTAACAAAAACGGACATTGATTATATCCTTTCAGAAAAAGAACGGCTTAAAAATTTTCAATGGAATAATCAACGACTTGGTTTTAATTTGAAAAATACAAATAACTGGTATGTATTTTCAATACCATCTTTCAACAAAGACCAAACAATAGCTTTCATCCAGATCAGAGACCTTTGCAAACCATTTTTATGTGGCAGTAGCTATACTCTAATTTATACATTCAAAAATAACCAATGGCATTCAGTAAAACTTAGGTCCGCAATACATTGAATAAAACAGTGATATTAGTATATTGATACATAAACATAGAGATTAATATTAAAAATGGAATTAGGTTTATATACGTTTGCAGATGTGCAACCCGACAGAGTTTCCGGTAAAGCAATGCATACACATCAGCGAATGAAAGATCTGCTGGAAGAAATTCAATTAGCGGATCAGATTGGCCTGGATGTCTTTGGTATGGGTGAACACCACCGTCCGGATTATACGGTATCGGCTCCGGCCATTATATTGGGAGCAGCTGCAGCGATAACCAAAAATATAAAACTTACCAGTGCTGTAACGGTATTAAGTTCCGATGATCCGGTACGGGTATTTCAAAATTTTGCTACCGTAGACCAGCTATCTGATGGGCGTGCAGAGATTATGGTAGGCCGCGGTTCGTTCATTGAATCCTATCCCCTCTTTGGCTATGATTTAAAAGATTACGACAAACTTTTTGCAGAAAAATTAGATCTGCTGTTAAAAATCAATAAAAGTGAAATAATTTCCTGGAATGGTAAACTTCGTCCTTCTATAAATAACTTAGGCGTATATCCGCGCCCTTATCAGCAAGCTATACCCATCTGGCTTGCTGTTGGCGGCACACCCGAATCAGCAATACGTGCAGCAACCTTAGGCTTACCCATGGCACTAGCTATTATAGGCGGACTGCCGCATCAATTTGTTCCTTTTGTAGACTTATATAAAGATACTGCTGAGAAACTGGGGCGCGACAGAAAAACACTTCCGTTAAGCATAAACTCACATGTCTATGTGGCCGATAGTTCACAACAGGCAAGCGAAGAATTTTATCCTACCTATTCAAAAATGATGAATCAGATTGGAAAAGAAAGAGGCTGGAGTCCGATGCAACGCGAACATTTTGAAGGCAGCCGTTCACCAAAAGGTGCTCTTGCAGTTGGTAGTGTTCAACAAGTGATTGATAAAATTCTATACGAACACGAATTGTTCGGTAATACCCGATTCCTTGCACAAATGAGCGTAGGTACTATGCCACACAAACAAATTCTGCATTCTATCGAATTATTCGGTACACAAGTGGCACCAGCTGTAAGGAAAGCCCTTGGAATTAAAACAACATAAGCTATGATGCGATTCTCTATTGCTCTTCTTTTACTGATCACATGCATGAGCACAACAACTTCATGTTATGTAGCAGAAAAACCGGCACTGGAATATCTTATCCATGAGCCTACAGTTAAAACAGCAAAGCCTACGGTTGTAATTCTTCTACATGGTTATGGCAGTAATGAAAAGGATCTGTTCTCTCTTGCTCAATATTTTCCGGATAGCTTTCTGATTATTGCAGCCAGAGCACCTGTTATACTTGGTAACGAAAGCTATGCCTGGTTTCAGGTAGACTATTCAAAAAAAACGCGTATCCCGAATCTTGAGCAGGAAGTACAAAGCAGAACGTTGATCCTGAAGTTTATCGATCAAATGAAAAAACAATATGCTTTTAATAACACACAATTATACCTTGGTGGTTTCAGTCAGGGAGGCATAATGTCGTACAATGTTGGCTTATCTCACCCTGATCAGATGAAAGGAATCTTTGTATTAAGCGGTATACTTGGAGATGAAGTAAAACCCACGATTGTAACTCCGGATAAATTAAAAAATCTTCGGATATTTATTTCGCACGGCACCAATGATCCTGTTTTATCTATTTCACAAGCGCGCGAAAGTGTAACTTACCTAAAAGGACTGGGGTTGAATCCGCTCTATAAAGAATATACTGCAGTACATACCATAACCAATGATATGCTGACCGATCTGTTGAATTGGTTAAAAGATTAACATTGGATTTAAAACCGTTTTATTTTTCCAAATTAAGCTGATCAAAAAAATGACAAAAATAACCGCAAGCATCGCAAAAGAATTATATAAAGTAGAACTAAAATCTCCTTCCGGAAATACCGTAATTGCAGACGAGCCTGTTAAAAGTGGCGGTAAAGATCTTGGCTTCTCTCCAAAAGAATTATTAATAGCAGCATTAGCATCATGCACCAGTGTAACACTTCGCATGTATGCCGACACTAAAGGCTGGCCGCTTGAAAAAGTAAATATCAATATAGAATTACTGGAAGTAGATACTAAAACAACATTTGTGCGGCATATTGAACTTGTTGGCATTACGGATGAAAAGCAACGCACACGACTATTACATGTAGCAAATGCCTGTCCGGTGCATAAAATTCTTACAAACCCTATTGGAATAGAAACTGACTTAATTTAAGGCTATAACATTTATCATAAACCAACCTATGAAAAGATCATTCTTTTTAATACTGTTTTTAGTACTCTTCTCAACAGGTGTAAACGCTGAGAGCTTCACAAATAAAGATTCCTCAGAAGTATCTACAAAAGTATCCGATTTCTTCAACTGGTATCTAACTGCAATAGACGAACAGCAATACAAAGAATTTCAACCACGATTTGTAGAAGATAAAAATGGGATGACGACATTAGATTATTCTATCTATATGGCCAATCTCAAAAAATATCATTTCTCAGATTCATTGATTCAAACAGAGAAACAGTACTATCAGAAATGTATCGAAAATTTAGAAAAAATTAAATATTCTGACTTTAACACAAAGTATACTGACTTAGACCAATTTGAAGATATCGATTGTGATTTTGGCAATTCATATCGCTGGACTGGCGGACAGGAAGCACCTGATAAAATGAAAATAATCAAGGTTGAATTTAAGAATAATGATACGGCATTTATAACCGTTTCTTATGGAAGTTCTACTGCAGGAGACGATGAAAACTCTTATTGGGGAAACCTTATTGTTAGCATGAAAAAAATTGCTGGTTTGTGGAAAATCACAAATCTTTAAACTATCAAATGATATATAAACCAATTATAGCATAATGAGAAATATAATAATAAGTTGTCTTACAATAACCGCTTTACTTATTATCCTGCTATCATCTTTTACTCAAAATATGTATAGTGAAGATGATTGCGCTATTTTACATAAAGGCACATTTAAGTATGGCAACACAACAGAAGATGTTAAAGTTGTAATAGATGAAAATCATCATACGGAATATTATAATGGAGGTAAATATATTATACAGTCCGATCTGACATGGGTAAATAGTTGTGAATACAATATAACTATGATTAAAATAACGATTCCTGATTTTCCGTATAAGGTAGGTGATATAATGAATGTTAAAATAAATAAGATAGAAAAAAACGAAATATTCTACACATCAACGGTTAAAGGCCAAAGCTGGAGTGGAAAGTTAATTAAGATAAAATAAGTTTCATTCATAAATCAGTTTCGGATGCAAAAAATAACAACATTCTTCATGTTTGACGGCAAAGCCGAGGAAGCAATGAACTTCTACGTTTCTCTGTTCAAAGAAGCCGAAATAAAAAATATTGTTCGCTATACAAAAGACGGTCCGGGTAAGGACGGCAGTGTGATGCAAGCAAATTTTTTATTAAATGGGCAGGAGTTCATGTGTATTGACAGTCCGGTGAAACACAATTTCACATTTACTCCTTCTATTTCATTATACGTAAACTGCAATTCAGAAGAAGAAATAGTACATTTATATACACAACTTTCTGAAGGCGGACAAATATTTATGCCTTTGGACAAGTATCCATTCAGCGAAAAATTTGACTGGGTGGGTGACAAGTTTGGTGTTACGTGGCAATTAAACTGGAAGAAGTAAACAGGTTAAATCTAAATTTTAGATTATATGAACCAAATTCGTTTATATGTTATTATTGCTGCAATAATATTTGGAATTATTGCAGAATTCTTATGGAGAAGAAAACATAAAAGAAAATTATTTGACATTAGCAAAGCGGTTAAAATCGGAGAGCTGTTGTTTGAATCTAAATCAAAAGAATTTGAAGAGTTCGTCCATTTATTCTCAGGAAACAAATCAGAATTTTCTATACAATATGAGAGTGATTTTGAAGATATGGGGCTTACAATAGCCGACGTTACATTACTTGATTTGCTTGCTTACTTTGGAGACAACAAAAATGAGATGCTAATCATTGACTGGAGAGGGGAAGAAAATGAAGGAGAAATTCAGGCATTTTGCGAAGAAAAACTCAACAGAATAATTACATGGTCTTCTGTTAACAAATTAAGAGATCAGACTGAAACAATAACTCTACAGAAGTTATTCGAATTAATTAACAGTGATCTGAAAAATATCGGATATCAGCTGATTTTTTCAAACAGATCCAACGATTCTTATGAAATATTTGTAACTACCAATAGCAACTTTAGAACAATTCAGAGTATTGACAAAACATTATTCGTTGAGAAAAAGTAATTCAAAATCAGTTATTGTTTTTTTCTTAAAACTTAGGTGTCGCATCTACCCTTCTATATTGTCGCTTTATGCATATACAGAATTAAATAAATAGAAGTATTTTTAATAAACCAAAACAATTATCATTATGACTAAAGATCTATGGATTAATCTTCCGGCTAAAGACATTAATAAATCAAAGAATTTTTTTGTGGCTATTGGCTTTCAATTAAACGAAGGCATGGGCAACAGCGAACATTCTGCTGCTATTAAAGTCGGCAGTAAAAATATCATCGTCATGTTATTTACTGATTTTGTATTTAAACAAATCGTAGGCAGAGATTTTACAGACACTTCTAAAAATTCTGAAGTACTTTTTTCTTTTGATGCAGAAAGTAAAGAAGAAGTTGATGCAATAGCCGTTAAAGTAGAAAAGGCCGGCGGTAAACTTTTTTCTAAACCTGCAGAAATGCAAGGCTGGATGTATGGTTGTGGTTTTGAAGATCTGGATGGCCACCGCTGGAATGTATTATATATGGATTTTAGTAAAATGCCGAAAATGTAGCACACCTTAATTCCAAATCCTTTCTGACATTTTACATTTATATAATTTCATCACTTATGGAAGAAAACACTGAAAATATCTTAGACTCTTACGACCATCCAGTTTCCATAAAAAGAAGAACATTGCTACCATGGTGGATCAAAACATTTTGCTGGATATTTATGATTGGAGGAGGTTTAGTAGTAATAAGTTTTATTATGGGAATTTTCGGATTAGCGGCTGATTTGAGTTTATATGGACTTAAAACAAATCAACCTATCTCTTTAACAGGTTTCATATTATTAGCATTATTTTTATTTAAAGGTATTGCGGCATACGGACTTTGGTATGAAAAAGACTGGGCAATTCTTATTTGCCAGATTGATGCAATTACAGGAATCGGAACATGCCTTTTGTTATCGTTTGTATCTCCTACTATTAGTGGGAAGGAAGGCTTGTATATCAGCTATAACTTCAGCTTTAAACTTGAACTTATTTTATTAATTCCTTATTTAATAAAAATAGGTAAAATTAAAAATGCCTGGAATCAACAAATAAAGGCAGCATAGAACATATAAAACATATTACATAGAACTTAAAACTTCCTATGAAAACAATTCTGCCTAAATTCAAGTTTAAAACGGATCCGGTTGTTCTTAATGCTCCTTTAGAATTAACCAAAGAATTCATTGATCTGGGCTGCAATACTTCATTTGATAAAAAGATAAAAAGTCAGGCAACACTTGCTTTCATTAACGACAAAAAGGAATTTATTCAATTCTTGAAAACTCAATTAAAGAATATTGAGCCAGATAGTGTTTTATGGTTTGCATACCCAAAGCAAACATCGGGAATCAAGACTGATATTAACCGTGATAAACTGTGGGAATTCGCACAGGAATATGGTATCCGTCCGGTATCGGCTATTTCAATTAATGATACATGGAGCGGTTTGCGCTTTAGACCTATCGACAAGGTTAAGTAAAGATAACCAGCAGATCTATTACGAGGTAGTCAAGTACTACCTATTGATTACTAGACAACTTAATTACTCTTCCAAAGCTTCCAGAATAGCCTTATCCTTTCCATAAATATCCTTAAAAAAGTACGGATGGCTATCTCCTTTTTTAGAATAGCAAGTGAAATAAGTAAGCATAACCGGAAGTTTATTTTTCAATGGAATTACGTAATTCTTATTCGCCTGTACAATCTGATCAATTTGTTTTTGAGTAACACCTTGCGTAGAAAGTACATGAAGCGCAAATTTCAACGGATTTTTTAAACGGATACAACCATGGCTGAACGAGCGCTCATCCCGATCAAACAGGTATTTACCAGGCGTATCATGCAGATAAATGGAGTAAGGATTCGGGAACATAAATTTAACTTGTCCAAGAGAATTTTTAGTACCCGGATTTTCCCGAATCGTAAACGGAAAATTTTCTTCCGTATAATTGCTGAAAGAATGCGGCATAGCAATCTCATCATTTCCCTTAAACAGATTCATGTTATGAGATTGCAAGTAATCGGGATTTCTTTTTAATGATGGAAGAATTTCTTTTGTCGCTATTGAATGTGGCACAGTCCAGTATGGATTAAATTCTATATACGTCATCATAGCTTCAAAAACAGGTGTTGTATTTAACTCTCTACCAACAATTACTGATTCGCTATATACCACTTCTCCCTTTTTAAAATGCCGCAATGTATAATCGGCAATGTTTACGAGCACAAATTCCTCCGGCAGATTATTCGGAAGCCATCTGAAACGTTCCATATTGACACGTATTGCAGCACATACTTCTTCAGCAGTAAAATTTAATTTCTCTATCGTTTTTTTATCCAGTTTACCTGTTGGTTTTATACCTACATGATCCTGGAAAATTTTAATTGACTCCCGCAATTGTTCATCAAAATTATTATTTAAGGAATCGAAATTGTATTCAGAAGTAGATTGTAAACGTTTCTTTATCTCTGAAATAACAAAAGAAGTATCTCCGCATATCAGTGTACGTCCTACATACGGAATCTTTTGGGTATATATCGGCTGAACACCCAAACTGTCTGCAAGTTTTAATGTTTTACGTAATGATTCATATATTTCATAGTGAGGCCTTAAAATAATTGGCAACGAATCAAGATTACCTGTAAAATAACTTATTAGCATGGAGTCAGAAATAATTTCCGAATCCGGTTTCTGATAATTCCACTCTGGAAAAATTGTAACCGGATCTACTTTCCCGTTATACAAATGCGTTACATATAAAAGCAATGCTTGCGAAACTGAGAGTTCAAGATCAAAAGCCTGGGCAGCATCAATACCATTGGCAAGATAATCTGCATACGTCTTTTTTAGTTTGGCATATTGATAATCTTCCGGATTTAAACCATCTGCAGAAGCCTGCTGAAGAATAGTAAGCACACCTTCCATACGATTCCGGCGTAACCAAAAAGGTTCGTAATTATGTTTTTTATAAATACCAGTTAACGAATCAATATTACCAATTGTATCCTTTCCGATGATAATCGTTTCCTTGTTTGTAAAAACTTTTTGAATTTTATTATGTACAGCAACACGTACAGAATCAAACAAATCTGTTTCAGGTGAACCTACATCTTTAGAGGTTCTCTCTTCGGGATGCTGTCCTTTATTTGAACAAGAGACTAATAGAGAAAAGAATAGTAACCTTGTAAAAATACGCAAAACCATAATCGTTAATTTTAATTGCAATTTAATGTGATCCAACTAAATTATTAAATTATTTTTATTGGAGTAACAATGATATACAAAAGCTTTATTGATATTCAAAATAAAAAGGTGACACGTACAACCTGTCACCTTTCAAGAATTAATCCATTAATAATATAAACCCGCTTAAAATAAGCGAGCCTTTGTAACAGTCTTTTTATCTAAGGAATAAAAATCTTTATGTACGTTAACAATTGGTTGCCCTTCAACCGGAATATTCTTTGTATACATATCATCTGAATTTAGTGTATACGAATTGACATTGTCTAATAAATTCAGATTGAGAATCTGAAGAGCAATTTGTTTAGACAAGCCATCCTCTATTAAGAACAAAGATTCTATTCGTCTATCGAAACTACGCACCATCATGTCTGCACTCCCGCCATATACTTTAGGGCTGCCATCGTTATGAAAATAATACAACCGGTTATGTTCTAACAAATCACCAACGATGGAACGTACTGTAATGTTTTCACTCAATCCTTCTTTACCCGGACGCAGACAGCACATGCCACGAACAATCAATTTAATTGTTACACCAGCCTGTGACGCTGAATACAGGGCATCCATTGCATCTTTATCCTGCAGAGAATTAATCTTAATAACAATGCCGCTTTTCTTTCCTGCGCGCGCATTAGATGCTTCCTGTTCAATTAGTTCAATCAGTTTCTTACGCATATCGCGCGGAGCCGTAATCAGATTCTGATAACCACCCGGTTCAGAATGACCGGTAATTACATTAAAGAATTCACTGATATCCTGTGCGGACACTTCATTCGTTGTAAGCAAACTAATATCTGTATATAAACGAGCGGTATCTTCGTTGTAGTTTCCGCTCGACATGTGTACATAACGTGTAATCGTCTCATTCGGATTTTTACGAACGATCAGCATCAACTTTGTATGTGTTTTATATCTGTTCACACCATAGATTACAAAGCAACCTGCTTTTTGCAAGCGTTGTGCTTCTTTGATGTTGTTTTCTTCATCGAAACGTGCCGTCACTTCAAATAATACAGAAACGTGCTTGCCATTTTCTGCAGCTTTTAACAAGGCATTTGTAATACGCGAATGTTTTGCCAGACGGTAAATGGTAATTTTAATGGCTAATACACCCGGATCTTCGGCTGCCTGTTCCAGCAGCTCCAATACATATTTAAAATCATTGAACGGATGGTGCAACAATACATCATTCTTCTGAAGATACTTTAATATATCAAAAGATTCGTCGCTGGACGGTATTGCGAGAGGGCTTACAGGTGGAAGTAATTTATGCTGATAATTTTTAAACTCCGGATGATTAACAATCTGCCACAGGCAGGTATAATCCATAAGAGATGCATTTACATAAATATTACTTTCATCAATATGATACCTACCCGATAAAATCTTCATCATCCAGGAAGAATAAT
>Ga0210397_10003283_pt1 | contig 9980 bp, 9 predicted proteins | sample IncBWH2OmetaG_FD_160126 | JGI IMG/M metagenome (GOLD analysis project Ga0210397, IMG submission 160126) | Forest soil microbial communities from Barre Woods Harvard Forest LTER site, Petersham, Massachusetts, United States - Inc-BW-H-2-O ...
GGAGACTATGTGGAAGTCGTTGTTCGGTTCGCCGTCGTCGGCTATATGGGACACTTGTGATCACAGCGATTTCTCAGAGCCTAACTGTCTTGGCCCGCTAGATGACTAAAGTGCCGATTCGCACGGGCTAGTCCTTCGGCCACTGTCCCGCTCCAGAGTCTGCCGCTAGACTCGTCCTCAGGCTGGGGCGGAGTGGCCCCAGACAGCCGCCCGGACACGGCGGCGTTACTTTCGCACAAGGATTTCGTTTTCATGAACCTGTGGCAGTGGTTCAGCCAGCACGGCATTCTTACACTGCTGATCGCCTACATCCCGCTCATCGGGACGGTGGCGACCACTGTGCTCAGCCTCGTGTTGGCGCGAGCGACGCTACGCTATGCCGAGGCCAGCGATAAGAGCCTTGCGCTGGCTCGCGAGGAGTTCGAGCGTGAGTGGTCGCCCGAGCTGCACCTGAAGCTGGAACAGATTTCGTCCCGCGAAGCGAGGCTGGTAGTCACGAACCTGGGGCGAATTTCCGTTCTTCTGCAGATGGTGCAACTGCGCAAGCTGACGATGGCGGTGCCGTCGTTACGCTACTTCTTGAACGATCCGCTGGTGGGCGGCAGCACCTGGACCGATGACCTCGGCAAACGATTCCTCGAGTGCACGGGAGAGAACTACAGCGGGGTATTGGCTGCTTCGATGACGTTCTATGCCTCTGGGCGCATGTTTCGCACCGACTGGTTCCGGTTTCGCGTGGAAGTCCGCGAAGGCCGAATCCTGAAGCTCCATCCCGAAAGCATCGCGGCGCGCCGCGTGCGCGTGCTCGAGACCCGAAACAGCAAAGGCAAGCGTCGACGCGAACTGGTGATGGATGTGGCGGGAGCGGCCAAAGATCACGCGCCGAGCAATTAGCCCGGTTCTTGTCGAGCCAAACCTTGGGACCAAGCGCAAGGACCAAAGATAGAAGCCGCTACTAAGGCTTCCCTCTCACAGAAATTCAGCGCCCAGCTGCACAGCCACGTAAACAGAACCAGCAGGCGCAACGCCAACAAAGGCTCCGTTTCATCACCTTTTCGGTAGCACACTGCCGAAATTTCAGGAGTTACTTCACTCACGGAGCAAAGTGATAAGAGTAGCTGCGCAGTGCGGCAGGCCGCTCCGCCTTGGTAATCTATCCTCGCCATGAAAAGCTTTGAATCGCTCACCGAGAAAGAAATTCTTGCCCTGGCCATTTCCCTCGAAGAAGAAGACGAACGAGTCTATGCCGATTTTGCCGAGGGACTGCGGGAGTCGTTTCCTGCTTCCGCCGCGGTTTGCGAAGGCATGCGAAAAGAAGAGTCGGGCCACCGGCGGCGATTGATCGAACTGTATCAGGAAAAATTCGGCGAACACATTCCGCTGATCCGCCGGCAGGATGTGCGCGGGTTCGTGCAACGAAAACCGGTTTGGCTGGTGCGTCCTCTCGGCCTCGAGACCGTGCGAAGACAGGCCAGCGCGATCGAAGTAGAGACACGCAGGTTCTACGAAAAAGCTGCGGCGCGGATGCAGGATGCGAGCATTCGGCAATTGCTCGACGATCTGGCCAACGAAGAGCGGCACCACGAGGAGCGCGCGGATGCGCTCGAGAAAGAGAAGCTGACGACCGGCGTGAAGGCCGAGGAGGACGAGGCCAACCGGCGCTTGTTTGTCTTGCAGATCGTGCAGCCCGGTTTGGCGGGTCTGATGGACGGGTCGGTTTCCACTCTGGCGCCCGTCTTCGCGGCGGCGCTGGCGACGCGGAGCAGTTGGGCGGCATTCCTGGTGGGGCTGGCCGCCTCGGTGGGCGCGGGCATCAGCATGGGATTCGCAGAGGCGTTGTCCGATGATGGAAGCCTGACGGGCCGCGGACATCCGTGGATCCGCGGACTGGTCTGCGGGGCGATGACGGCGCTGGGCGGAATCGGGCACACATTGCCCTTCCTGATCCACGACTTCCGGTATGCGATGGGACTGGCAATTCTGGTGGTGCTGGTCGAATTGGGAACCATCACGTGGATCCGGCATCGATATATGGATACGCCAGTTCCATCGGCAGCCCTGCAGGTCGGGCTTGGTGGAGCTTTGGTGTTTGCGACTGGAATTTTGATCGGGAGTTCGTAGAAACCCAGGTCTCAGGTCTCAGTTCTCAGTTCTCAGTTCTCAGTTCTCAGAAAGGCTAAGCCTGAGGTGCGATATGGCGCTGAAATTCACGACTTCGCATGTGGAAGACTCGCTTTCGCTGTTCCGCTATTACAAGAAGCTGGGAGAAGGGGCGATGGCGCAGGTGGCGGATGAGAAACTGTTCGTCGCGCTTGATCCGGAGATGAATTCCATCGCGCTCATCGTAAAACATATGGCGGGCAACCTGCGCTCGCGCTGGACGGATTTTCTGACCAGCGACGGTGAGAAGCCGGACCGCAATCGCGACAGTGAATTCGAAGATCCTCCCACGACGCGCGCCGCGCTGCTGGCGATGTGGGAGTCGGGATGGGCCTGCCTGTTTACAGCTTTAGAACCACTCTCCGAATCAGACGCAGGTCGCACGGTGAAGATCCGCGGCGAGGCGCACTCGGTCATGCAAGCGGTCAATCGTCAGCTCGCGCACTATGCGTACCATGTCGGGCAGATCGTGTTTATGGCGAAGCATCTGCAATCGGCGCAATGGAAATCTCTCAGTGTTCCTAGAGGCCAGTCAGGACAATTCAACCAGCGGGTGACGACCGGACACGCGAGCCAGCGATGAGTCGGACGATGATGCTGCAATCATTGACAGCTCATCGCCACGGTCCTGCGTGCTACCATCCGTCTGTGACGCTCTCTGATACCACTCCTGAAGCGCAGTCCATTCAATTGCGGATTCTGAGGTCCATGTCAGGGGAGCAGCGCATGCTACTGGCCTGGGATATGAGCCTGTTCGCACGCGATCTTGCTAGAGCTGGAATTCGAGACGCACACCCGGAGTGGACTGACGCCGAAGTCGCGCGAGAACTGCTGCGACTGGCGTTCCTTCCAGAGCCGCTGCCGACCGGACTGCCGTGACTGCGGGCGATGTTTTTCGCAGAGTGACTACCGCCCTCGACCGGGCGAACATCGCCTATATGTTGTCAGGGTCTTTTGCTAGCGCTTACTATGGGGCCGCACGCGCCACGCAAGATATCGACTTCGTCATTGAAGCTACTCCTGCGAAGCTGGAAGCCCTGAGGCAAGAACTGCCGCAATCCGAGTACTACGTGGACCTGATTGCTCTACTAGAGGCACACAGGCAGCAATCACTGTTTAACGTCATCGATCTCACTACCGCGTGGAAAATCGACCTCATCTTTCGCAAAGCGCGGCCTTTCAGCGTAGAAGAATTTAACCGTAGGCGTCCGGTGGAGTTACATGGAGTGCGTCTGTCTATTGCGACAGCCGAGGATGTCATCCTTTCGAAACTCGAGTGGTCGAAGCTCTCCCAATCTCAAAGACAGCTTGAGGATGTAGCCGCAGTTTTGCGCTCATGGCGAGATTTGGATCGCGAGTACTTGAAAAAGTGGATTCAGGCTTTGCAGCTTGCCGCAGAATGGAAGTCGGCGGTCGAGAAAGCTGACCTTCCCGAATAAACAGAGGGCACGCCACAGCGTGCCCCTTAGTTTTGCCGACGGCCGACAAATAACGACCGACGACCTTTTCCCTACGGCGCCTCGATCAACTCCATCTTCCCTTCCCGCGTGCGATGCAGAATCATCACTTTGCCCTTCGGATCGCGGAAGACGAAAACGTCGCGATCCCGGAAGTGGCATTCCTTGATGGCTTCTTCCAGCGTCATCGGGCGCAGAGCGACGGCTTCGGAAGACTGCGTGAGGTGTACCTCGGTGGTCCGGGCCACGGCGGGATATTTGTGCACCACCACGGGAACGGCGGTTTTCTCCGTGAGGCCTACAGCGGTCTGAGGCTCTGGCGCCTCCGCCTTCCCAGCCCCGTTCCATTTCTGGTGCGATTTGCGTTTCTTAGAGATCAGGCGCGTTTTGTATTTGAGAGCCTGCTTCTCAAGGCGGTCAAGCGCCTGATTCACGGCAAGTTTCATGTCGTTGGCTTGCGCCAGTCCGACGATCGGGCCGTTGCGGGGAGTAATGGTGATTTCTGCTTTATGACGGTGCTTTTCGACGGCGAGAATGACCTTGGTTTCGAACTTGTCGTGCAAGATTTTTCGGAGTTTTGCGAGACCGGATTCAACTTCTTTGCGGATGGCGGGGGTGATTTCGTAGTGCCTGCCGGTGTATTCCACGTTCATTGAGCGCCCTCCTGGGATTCGTCACTCCATGATCTGGGCTCAAACAACCGTTGATGCAGGTGTTGCGATTTCAGCGGCTAAAGCCGACGCTTAGATCGACCTCATCGGCGCGCCTGAAGGCACGCCCTGATACAAACCTATTTTTTCACTCTGCGCTGGTGGGTACTCGGAATGCGCATGTCCTCCCGGTATTTCGCAACCGTGCGGCGAGTGACCTGGATACCCTGCGACTGAAGGATGCGGGTGATCTGCTCGTCGGTCAACGGCCGGGCTGGATCTTCTTCGTCGATGAGCTTCTTCACGCGGCGCTTCAGGATCAGCAACGAGGTGTTGCCGCCTTCGGGACCTTGCACGCTCTCAGAGAAGAAGTACCGCAGTTCGAACACGCCCTGAGGAGTGTGGGCGTACTTGTTGGCCACCGCGCGGCTGACGGTGGAAGGATGGACGCCGATTTCTTCGGCCACCTCCTTGATCATCATGGGCTTGAGATGATCGATGCCTAGTTCAAGAAAGTCCTGCTGGCGCGCGACGATCGAGTAGCAGACCTTGGTGATTGTCTGCTTGCGCTGCTCGATGTTCTTGATCAGCTGGATGGCGCTCTTGTAGCGCTCTTTTACGTAGTTGCGCGTGTCTTTGTCATTCGCGTCTTTGTTCAGCAGACGCTTGTACGCCGGATTGAGGCGCAGCTGAGGAACATCCTCGTCGTTCATCAGGCACAGCCACTCGTCGCCGTGCTTGACGAAGGCGACGTCGGGCTCGATCAGGCGCGTCGTGCCCTTGTTGTAGCGCAGGCCGGGACGCGGATCGAGCGTCTTGATGAACTCGAGAGCGGTCTGCACAGCTTCGACGGGACGGCCGATGGCCTTGCTGATTTCTTTGTACTGCTTGAGCTGGAGCGCACGCAGATAGCGGTCCACGACGGCCATCGCGTCCGCGACGACCTGGGCGTCACCATTTCCGTTGCCGTTCGCTCTGTGCGCGTGCTGCTGCTGGACAAAACGCAACTGATAGAGCAGGCACTCGCGCAGATCACGGCAGGCAACGCCGGGAGGATCGAGTTGCCTCACGACTTCTAGCGCTTCTTGCAGGTCAGACAAAGAAAAGCTGGGCTTGTAGACAGGCTGTGCGGCTGCCTTGCGTGTCGGCGGTTGAACAGGCGAGGCCACGGGCGATTCGGCAACCGGATCCGGCGCAGGCGCAACTGCGGCGGCTGTTGTCGCCACACCGCTCAGTTCCGCGGATGAATTTTCAGACGAACTCCAATCGGAAGAAAGGTCGGATACAGGCTCGGCTTCTGAGGACAGCTCTCCTTCGGCCGTCGCTTCCAGGCCGAGAGCTCTCGCCTCTTTGAGCAGACTCTCCTGCGCGGCCGCATCCGCTTCCGGTGCGGCAGGTGGAGTAACGCCGAGCAACTCGTCGTCGCTGGCGATCAGGTAACCGTCTTCGTTCAAGTTCCCGATGATCAATTCCGCAGCTTCGTGGACACCGCGGCTCAACGACAACGCACCCAGCTGCCACATGAGGTGGTCGGTCAGCGTGCTGGGCTTGGACAGGAAATTCTCGAACGACGGACGCTCGATGTCTTCCATTTCGCCCTGGCTGCGGTAGCCAGGATCGAGGTATTCCTGGAAGAACGAGCCAAAATCAATTTCGTCGAAAGGATCTTTTTTCTCAGCAGCGGGGCCGGGCGCCTCTTCCGCGTTGGTGGCCGAGGCGGCGCGGTCGCGTTCTTCTTCGCGGCGGCCGACTTCGTCGATCAGCGGAACGGAATCCTCGAGTTCCTCCAGCACCGGGTTTTCGACCATCTCGGCATTGATCATGTCCTTGAGCTCGATCTTATTGAGCGCAAGGACCGAGACCATCTGCACGAGACCCGGGGTAAGGATCTGGCGCTGCGACAGCTTGACGTTCAATTTGTGCTGCAGCATTACCATTCGAGGGCTTACTTCTTTCCTAAAGAATCGATGATCAGCCTCCCCACGGGGCTGGGCTGTGACTTCAGGACATGCGCGCCATACGCAACTTCATGCCCAACACCAAGTATCTGGGCAAAAGCTTTTTCCGGCTACATTACACCCGTAACGTTAACGAACAGCAGCTACCTTTACACGAGCGAAAAACTCTCGCCCAGGTACACTCGCCGGACTTCCGGGTCACCACCCAAGGCTTCGGGCGTGCCTGTCCGGAAGATGCGTCCTTCGTTGATGATGTAGGCGCGATCGGTAACGGACAACGTTTCGCGCACGTTATGGTCGGTGATTAAGATGCCGATTCCACCCGCCTTCAGATCAGAAATGATTTTCTGAAGGTCGAGAACGGCGATCGGGTCGATGCCAGAAAACGGCTCGTCCAGCAAAATGAACGTGGGATTGATGCAGAGGCAGCGGGCGATCTCAACGCGGCGACGTTCGCCGCCGGATAGAGCATACCCGCGATTCTGGCGAATGTGGTCCAACCCCAACTGCTCAATCAGCTTTTCCATCTTTTCGCGGCGCTCGTGCCACGAGATGGGCTGTGCCTCGAGGACCGCGAGGATGTTCTCCTCGACCGTCAGCTTACGGAAGACCGAAGGCTCCTGAGGGAGATAGCTGATGCCGAACTGGCGTGCCCGCAAGTACATGGGGACGTCAGTGATGTCATCATCGTCATACAGGACTCGCCCGGTATCGGGGAGGACCAAGCCGACGATGGCATAGAAGGAAGTGGTCTTGCCCGCACCGTTAGGGCCAAGTAATCCAACAACTTCGCCCTGTTCGACCCGGAGGCTGACCCCGTTCACGACCGGGCGTCCACGATAGGTTTTGCCGATTTCGTCGGTGGCTAATACATGCATTCAACGTGCCACTCGCGTCTGGGTAACGCTGGGAGAGCTATCCCGTCCTTCCACGAGCACCCTATCATCGCGTTTATAGAAAGTCAACGAATTGGCCGTGATTTTGCCGTGTTCGGCATCAAAAATGCTGGGAGAAATGCCCGTCAAAACGAACTTGTCGTCGGAGGCCGTGTAGACCAGTTTGTCCCCTTCAGCGCGCCTTGCAGGCTGCTCCACCACGACATTTCCTTCAGCGACGATGCGATCGAGCTGTCCCTGGCCGTTAAGTGATTGAGTGTCAGCAGATTTGCCCCGCGGTAGCATATAAGCGTCGATATGGTCCGCGGTGATCGTGATGTCGGAGCCCTTCGCGACCACGCCCCCTTCGAAGTGCGCACGATGCTGATCGTCGGTGTAGGTCAAGCGCTTGGAGGTGATGGCGACCGGAGCCGCCTCTCCCTTGGCGTTAACCTGCACCAAAACTGTGGAGACCGACTTGCCGTCGCCCTCGGCGACGACGGAGCGATGGTCGCGGTCGAACTGAATGGTCGGCGCCTCGACCACATTGGCGTCCTGCCAGATACGGGCATCGCCCGAGTAAATTGCGACGGCACTGGTGCGGTGAACCGTCATCTCGCGTGCCGTGATGTGGATCGGTGAGGCGGACGCCAGCAACGCACCGTTCGGCTGCTCATGAAGATCGCTGTAGGTGCTCTTCACGTTGCCTTCGGCCATGGCATCGCCGGTGGCGCGGTTCATGCGCAGGACCTGTGCCGTAGTAGTGAGCGATTTGTCGGTTACGCGAGGCGACCCGGTGAGCTCGACCATTTCGTTGGCCGGCGTATAGCGTGCTCGGTCCGCGCGAGCCTGGCGCTCGCCGTCGTTGTAGCTGAAATTTCCCTGCTGCAGGATAGACTCGATGCCGCCAGCGGCGCGGAATGCGACATCGACCGTCTGGCTCGTGCTGATGCGATCTGGCTGGCCGGGAGTGCTGCTCACGATCTTGGCGTCGGGAGTGCCATGGAGCGTTTGGAGATGGCTGCTGTCGTCAAAACGCGCGTCGAATTTGCCGGCGGTCACAACCGTGCGAGTTCCATTTGTGGCTGCGGGAAGGATGGTGATCTGGCCGCCCGTTGAAGTTTCGGCACGATCGAGATGACGACCCTTGGCAACAAAGAAGTCCATCGCGGGAGCGGACACTTCGACGCGCTGTGCGTTGGAGGCGGCCGAAGAACCCGGCGTCGGCAGTTGTACCAGCTTCACGTTTTCAATCGCACGCACCTGGCTCACGCGGTCTCTTCCCGCGAAGTCCACCACCACCTTGTTGGCGTTGGCCTGCGCGGGATGCTCGCCGCCGGATTCCATCTGCACGTCGCCCTGGAAGATGGCATTCGAGAGGCCGTCCTGCGCGTCGTTCAGGTCGAACTCGGCTTGTTGGGACCGGGCGTGGATCGGGGATTCGCCGGCGAACTCGGCTTTTACATCGTTGGTTGCCACCACGTGATCGACGGTATTGTCGGGACGCAAATATAGAGTGGCGCTTTCCGCTTCCATCTGGGCCGAACCATGAGTAAGGCGAGGGCGTTCGAGAAAGATCTGCCGGGGCTCCTTCATGATTACACCTCTGCCGGCGGTCAGGCGGACTTTGGAGCCATCGCGGAGGGAAAGGTCGATGTTCGATTTCAGCGCGAGCGCATTGTCTTTCGCTGCATAGTGCATGCCGACGGCAGAGCCACCAGCTTGCGGCATCTCGATATCGACTTTCGCATCGGTGAAGGCGTCCCCGGTTTTCTGGTTGAAGACAAGGTCGCGCGTCACTAGGTGCACGGGATTCTTGAGCGTAGTGGGCGTCGACTGATCGGGCTTCAGCAGGCCTTCCGGATTGGCCTCCAGATCAATGCGCACTTCGCCTTTAGCGAGCACATCACCGGATTCAGGGTCATAGCTGAAGTCGTCACCGTAAATCTGGTCGTAGCGGCTGGCATCGCGGCCGTAAAGAGTAATGGTGACGTTCTTCAACTCGGCGCGGCCGCCCATCTTGAACTGGACAGCTTTGGAAGCGCGGATTGTGAAGATGGTTCGTCCCTGGTCGGACTTGGAAACCTTGAAACCCTCGGCGGTCTGCTGAATATCGAGACCGATCTTGCCCGGGACGGATTTCAGGACATCGCGCCCCTGTTTGCGCCTGTGCAGATAGGCACCCGCCACCACAAGGCTCACCGCGATCGCAGCGAACGCGAGCCAGCGGCGCAGGCGGGTGATGAAGATGGGCATGCCCGGTCCAGTGTACTGGATGGGTTAGATGCAAGCGCCCGGTTCCCAGTTCCCAGTTGTCCGTTCTCGGTTCTCAGTTCTCGGTCCTCGGTTTAACGATGGCCTATTTTTGAGCGATCAGATTTTCGTCCATAACAATACCCTGGATGATCTGATCCAAGTCCTCGTCAGCCTTCTCCTTCTTGTCGTTGAGCTCTGAGATTTCCTTCTGCAGCACGTTCAGCCGGTCCTCCTGCTGGTCAAGTTGGTGGGCGTATCTCTGTAACAGTGCCCTCTCTTCCGAGCTGCCTTTCAGGGCTTTCATGTTCTCGCGCACACGGGCCTGGTCTTTGCCGATGGCGTCGACTTCGTGCTGGTGCGAGCCGATCTCGGATTCGAAATGATCGACGACGTTTTTCTGGTCGAGCACTTTGCGAATCGCCTGCAGCGCAGCGGGCGTGAGGCTTTTGTTTTCGACCAGGAGGGCAAGCTTTTTGTCGTCGAAGTCGTCGATCTCGAATTGGGCGTCGTCCGGGTGACACTCCGTGACGGTGAGGTGCCCGGTGGCGCCCGGTGCGACGTTCAAGCGAAAGCGCAGAAAAGATGTTGTCGTTTCCTCGGGCTTGGGGCCGCCGTCGACGAGTT
>Ga0210397_10003288_pt1 | contig 9965 bp, 9 predicted proteins | sample IncBWH2OmetaG_FD_160126 | JGI IMG/M metagenome (GOLD analysis project Ga0210397, IMG submission 160126) | Forest soil microbial communities from Barre Woods Harvard Forest LTER site, Petersham, Massachusetts, United States - Inc-BW-H-2-O ...
CACTTCGGTTACGTTTCCGATCTGGGATTGGGATCCATGTAGCGTGCCAGTTCTTCCGGCGTTGCGGTCGTCAGGCCCGCAAGGCCGAACGCATCCAGATAGATCCGTCGCTCGGTCGCGAGGTCCTCAATACACAGACGCGGATCGTTGCCGTTGGTATCGACGGTCAACCGCACCTGCGCAAACTCGTTAACGATGATCCATTCGCCGTCCATGCGTGCAGTCATTTGCGGTCCCTAGATCAGGAAGGGCGTGGATTCCAGCACCTCGCCATTCTTCAAGAGATTGACCTTTTTTCGGCGGATCGACCACGGCGTGCGACCGGTCGAGAGCGAAAATTCACAATAGGCGGTGTGGATGGTCTGCTTCTTGCGGGCGAGTTCGACCAGCAGCATCATGCAGCCGATTTCGAGCGCCTTGGCCGGCTCATCTTCGGAGAGAATTCGGACGTTGGAGATCAGGCGATGCACGCGCGAGGCCGGGTCTTGGGCAAATGCAAAGCCCGACCGCAAACGCTTCACCCGGACGGCCATTTGGGCCTTGTCGTCATGAATGATCGAGACGTGACGGCTGGGATCGATATCGTCGCGACCGGCGGGCACCCAATAGAGCGCATCGTCCGTAAACAGGTCCATCCATTCCTCGAACTGCCGGTTGTCCAGCAGCCGGGCTTCCATATACAAAAAATCCTCGACGGCGCTTCTTGACGTAGGCATCGATCACTCCGCGGCACGTAGCGTCGACGACGCCGCGGCCATCATGTGGCGCTTCCAGTTCTGGTACATGCCGCGATGCTGCGTCTCATCGGACATGCCACCCGTCATGTATCCGCCTTTCATGGTTTCGCGGTCCAACCCCCGTGCAAATACCAGCCACTCCACTGCGCCGCTCTGCAGTCCTTCCTGGGTGCGTTCGAAAATCTCGAGATCATCGGTGAAGAAGGTCCCGGCGGCGCCGAACTCCAGCTCCTGGTCGCGCATGCGCTTGAGGTTGACCTCGTCGGAGACGCCGGATAGACGCACCACGTTGGTGTAGATCTCGGTGCGGTCGACGGCGATCGGACGCACCGTTCGAATTTGGCTGCGCAGCACGATAAGGTTCGGGAAGATCACCAGGTTGAAGCCGCCGGACAAGCTGGCGTCGGCCGGCATCGGTCCCCAGTCGGTGTGGTCGGTCACGCCATGTCCGTCCATGGCGATGACGCAACCCGTCCCCTGGCGATAGATCTTCATCGCTTCCGGTGAGACCGCGCTCAAGTGTAGGGCGCCGACGTGATAGGGATCGACGCCGTTTTCGAGCTGATATTTCCAGTTGCCGTTATAGCCGGCCTTTTGCGTTCCTTCGAACAGTTCGATCTTGCGCGACGCCGACACGGCCGCATAGGCATCCAGGAATTTCGTGATGCCGCCAAGATACTCTTCAAGCGAAGGACCCTCATGGGTCATGCAGCCGAAGATAAAGCCCTGGTACTCTGCGACGCGTGCCACTTTAGCCAGTCCGAGCTTTTCCCGATCGAAGGTCTGCCCGTAGCCTTGCGGCATCGGCACGCCGATCAACTTGCCGGAATTGTCGTAGGTCCAGGAATGATAGGGGCAGCGAAAATGCTGACTGTTTCCGAGCTCGTGCTGGCAGACGATCGGGCCACGGTGCCGGCAGCGGTTGATCAACAATGTGATGTCGCCGTCGGCCAGCCGCGAAACGATTACCGGGTTGCGGCCGATGAACGTGGTCTTGTAGTCGCCAGGTTCGGGAATTTCGGCCGCGTGACCGACATAGACCCAGCATTTGTTGAAGATGTATTCCATCTCCAGATCGAAAATCTTGGGATCGGTGTAGACCGAACGATGGATCAGATCATTCTGGACGAGTTGATCGATATTCGGGATCATCTTCCGGCTCCGTTATTGTTTTTGGCGAACATCGCGCCGACGAAGGCCGCGATATCGGTCTCATTCTCCAGGTTCAAGACACGCTCGGCGATTTGGTCGGTCCGAGCGACCAGGTCAGGACGATCTGAAAATGCGGCGTTGTGCCTGAACTTGGCGATAGCCTGCTCGCGCGACAGCGGGCGCTTCGGATGGCCTAGCGGCACGTGGACGGTCTTACGAAATGTCGAACCGTTCGACATGACGAATTCGACCGTTGCTTGTTCGAGACCGTCGGTCTTTGAGAGGGCCGGCGAGAATTCATAGTGGATACGAGAGACAATACTGCTGACGGCAGCTTGTGCCCTGCCCACTTCCTGAAAGTCCGAGAGATCGACCGCGCCGTTTGCGAGCGCCTTGGCGACCACGAAAGGAATGCTGTTCATCGCCGCCGATGCACTTGGCGGATGCCGTCGGAGCTCGATCGGCTCGCACATGGCACGGCCCCAACTCCCGACGTGGAGCACGATTCTTTGGACGTCGTCAGCTGACACTCCAAGGTCCTGCTTCAACAGGATCGCGGCCTCGGCGAAGGAATGCGCGGCGAGCGTTCCCGGCGCCGATTTGAAGCACCGGTTCAGGGAGTAGAATTCCGAGCCAAGCTGCTCGGTCAACGCGCCTGCGTCGAACCGCCCGCCATAAAGCGCGGCAAACAGGCCGGCCTGACCGGTCAATGCATCGCCCTCCGCGGTGATGCCCGCGGCGGCCATCAGGGCGCATTGAACTCCGCCCTGATTGCTCAGGCCCGCGTAAATGATCTTGCCCATGCTGCGGGACGCATGCACGACCATTTCTTCCGTCCCCGCCGCATGCATCAAGGCGAGGCCCAGCGCGCTCCGGCTTGCGGGCGGATCAAGGCGCATCAATCGCGCGCACGCCAGCGCCGCACTGAAATAACCAAAGATCTGGCTGGACAGTAGCGACGGCAAATCGCTGCCGAAGAAGGGCGCGATGGCGCGGGTGAGCCGAGCCTGCAATTCGCATCCCACCACCACCGCCATCAGAAAGTCGCGGCCGGTGGTCACGTCCTGGCGATCCTCGGCAAGCGCAGCCAGCGCAGGCACGACGTGTACCGAAACGTGAATCTGTGGAAACGGGATGATGTCGTCATAATCGAGACCGCGAGCGTGCGTGGCATTCACCAACGCCGCCAATCCCGGCGCGCATCGCTCACCCGCCGCCCACAAGGTCGAACGGCCGCCGCTGCCCGCGCTGAGCGCATAGCCGCGAATTTGCTTTGCGCCTTCCGCAAAATGCGAGCCGGCAATCGCATCACCGAAGATGTCGAGGATGGCGAGCTTGTTTTGCTCTCGCACGTCCTGCGGAAGCTCCGCAAAGTCGAGCGTCGCCGCGAAGTGACAGAGCCGGTCGCCCGCACCCTTGTCCTGAGGTTTGATCGTCGAATCCAGCACGAGTGCTCACGGCCGTTTCCTGACGGACGACCTGTCTGCCAGTCCCGCGAATAGAGAGCGGCCACCGGGGGCATCGCAATTATTATTGGCTCGTCCCTGCTTCAGTTTTCCTGACCCTGCGGAACCCTGGCGGCCTCTGAGCGGCCCCATGCGTCAAAAAACCTGATCTTGCTGCCAAGCCATCCTTGTTTAGTCTCCGAAGCGCGCGTGTTTCCTTCTGGCAGCAAGGAGTTGGACCATGGCTATCCCGGCGACATTCCTAGGCATTGACCATGTTGTGCTTCGCGTGACTGACATGGAGCGGACGGTCGGCTTCTACAAGGACGTACTTGGGCTACGAGTCGAGCGCATCTTTGAACGAATCGGGCTCTACCAGATACGCTGTGGCAACAACCTGATCGATCTGGTCGCGATGGCGCCGGGCGAAACCTTGCCGCCCCCCGCCGCGCGCGGCATCGAGCACCTCTGCCTGAGCGTGGAGGCGGATCTCGACGAACTCGTCGCGCATGTCGAGCGCAAGGGAAGCCCGGTCTTCAGAGGGCCGATGGAAGTATACGGAGCCCGCGGTTTCGGCACGTCGATCTACATTCACGATCCCGACGGTTACGAGATCGAGCTTAAAGTGCAGTATGCCCGCAACCCCGTGTATTTTTCACCGCCGCCGCGTTAGATCATGACGTCGCGCCGTATCGCGCTCCATGATGGCACCCTGCAGATGCACTGCGTGACTTGGGGCGCGCCCTCCGCGCCGCCCATCGTCATGCTGCACGGCTTGAGGGCTTACGGGCAATGGTTTGAGGAATTCGCGGAAGCCGCCGCCACCGACTTTTACCTGATCGCGCCCGATCAGCGCGGCCGAGGCTCAACGGATTGGGCGAACGACGCTCGCTACGATACCGATTCTTACGTGGCGGACTTGTTACAACTCGCCGACAACTGGCCCTTGCAACGCTTCGCAATCATCGGTCATTCGATGGGCGGCACGAACGCGATCAACTTCGCCGCGCGCTATCCCGAACGAGTCTCAGCGCTGGTGATTATCGACAGTTCGCCGGACCTGAACCCGCTCGGTCTCGGGCGTATCGCCCGTGAAACCTCTGCCATGCCACCGTCGTTCGATTCCGAAGCGGCGGCACGGAGCTATCTTCGTGCATACATGTGGGCGCTTCCGAGCGAAGCATCAGCACGCGCCTTGCCTGCGCACTCGCTGAGCAGGCTGGCCGCCTCGTTTGGCGACTCGATTCCGCCATTTTTCCGCTTAAGCCGGATCCTCCGGAGCGATCATGGGCCGCGTTGGCGGCGATCGAATGTCCCACCCTCATCGTTCGTGCCAGCGACTCCGACCTTGTAACGATCGAATGCGCCAACCGCATGGTTCAAATCTTGAAACATGGCGAAGGCGCTAGTGTTCCGAATGCCGGTCACATGGTTCTGGAAGATAATCCGGAGGGATTCACCAACGTGGCGTGGCCTTTCCTAAGGAAGCATCTGTCTTAAGGCACCTGCCGTTCGCGGATTTTTCCTGACGGTCGACGGGGCGTGAAACGAGCAGACTTGACGTTCGTTCCCAACCGAGCTCTCGGCTCGCGCCGCCAGCCAGCACGCCCTTCACAAGATCAGCCATTTGAACTCATCCAGACCCAAAGCTGGTCGTCGCGCTTCATTTCATCTCACGCAAAGGAATTCAAGCCGCGGGCAAAACCAGTTGATCTAGTGGTATTCTGTTGGTATTCCATATGTGCACCGAACGTCTTATGGTATCAGGATAGATATAATGACAAAAATGGCGTGGCGCGCGACGTGCATTCAGATGCGCAGCAGCATCGCCTCGCTTGCGGATGGGCGGAAAGCCGCCCGAAAGGTCATCGACGACAATCTCGGCCGGGCCGTACGGCTCATCGAGTCCGCCTGTCGTGCCGAGCGCGTTCCAGACCTTGTCGTTATTCCGGAATTCGCGCTGCAGGGACCGCCTCATGGCGAGACTCCCGAAGAATGGATCGACAAGGCGTGCGAGCCAATTCCGGGAACCATCACGCATCGATTGCAGGAACTCGCTCGCCGCAAAAGCATCTTCGTCGCCGGAAACCAATTCGACACCGATGCCAGATGGCCTGGCAGGTTTTTCAACACCTGCTTTCTGATCGATCGTGCCGGTGATGTGATCCTGACGTTTCGACGTATCAACACCGCGATGTGGACCTCACCGCACGATTTCATGGATGCCTATCTTGCCGAAGTTGGCTTGGAAGGCGCCTTCCCTGTCGCTGAAACCGAATTGGGACGTATCGCCGTCCTCGCCTGTGGCGAGATCGCTATTCCGGAAGTCGCGCGAGTGTTCATGATGCGCGGGGCCGAAATCTTGTTGCACCCAACCAATGATGAGGGAAACGCCGGGTTGGAAGCCGCGAAGGTGGCAAGAGCCGCTGAAAATATGTGCTTCGTCATCAGCGCGAATGTCGCGGGCGGCATCGGCTTTTCCAAGGATGGGAGCGTCCAGGGCGGCAGGTCGCATATCATCGATTACCTTGGGCGCTCGCTTGCCTTTGAAGGCAGCGCCAGCGAAACGACCGAGGTTTCGGCCGAAATCGATCTTCGCTGCCTGCGTGAGGCACGCAGCGATACCGGTATGGGTAACAACCTGGCGCGCGCACGTTGGGACATGTACCGGCCGTTCTACGCATCTGCCGTGGGTTATCCCCCTAACCAGTTTCTGACGAAGCCGATGAAAGACGTTAGCGCAACGGTCCCCATCGTGCATTCGTCGATCGATGCGCTCGCGCGCGTCGGCGTGATCCACCGTTCAGCGTGAGCTAGGACGAACGAAAAGAGGAGAAGGCGATGATTTCCGCAGAGGAAAACGAGATTCTTACCCGTGTGGGCCGTGGCACGCCGATGGGGACTCTCATGCGTCAATTCTGGATACCGGCTTGTCTTTCGTCGGAACTGCCGGTGGACGGTGACCCGATGCGCCTGATGCTACTCGGAGAAAAACTCATTGCTTTTCGCGACTCGTCCGGACGGCCCGGCATATTCGACCATCTCTGTCCGCATCGGTGCGCGTCGTTGTTCTTCGGACGCAATGAAGAGGGTGGCATACGCTGCATCTATCACGGCTGGAAATTCGACGTGAACGGAAACTGCCTCGACCAGCCCAACGTTGTCGACAAAAAGCGCTATCCAGCCGGGACAAAGGCCGTCGCCTACAAGGTGATCGAGCGCGGAGGAATTGTCTTTGTCTACATGGGCGCGCGCGAGGTTCCGCCTTCCCTGCCGGACCTCGAGCCGACCATGGTCGACACCAAAGACGTCGGCATCGCGCTTACACAGCGGGATTGCAACTGGCTCCAGGCGCTGGAGGGCGACATCGACACGTCGCATTCGGGTTTTCTTCACGGCGGCAACATCGACACCGATCGCCTCGATCGAAACGATCCGCTCAGCTACACGATCATTAACAAGTCGCCCGAGATCAACGTCACCGAAACCGACTATGGCACGATGTATTCGGCGCAGCGCGATGCCGACGAAGGCAACGAGCACCACCGGTTCGCGTCGTTTATTTTTCCGTTCTGGGTCACCTATCCCAGCGACGTGATAACGAACAACGTATCGGCAAACGCCTGGGTGCCGATCGATGACGAGCACACGATGATTTTCAACATTGATGTGTTCCGCGGGACCGGCCGGGACACCGCAATGCGCTACAACGACGGATCGCTCGTGCCGGGTCTGGCAAGACCGATCGAATACCTGCCCCGGACCAACGACTGGATGGGGCGATGGAGAGCAACGGGTACCTTGGCCAACGATTACAGGATGAATCGCGAGGCCAAGCGGTCCGGCGAAAGCTATAGCGGGATCGTTGGCATTCCCCTACAGGATCAGGCGATCCAGGAAAGCATGGGACCGATCGTGGACCGTACGCGGGAGCACCTCGCCGCAAGCGACAGGATGGTGATGCTCACCCGGCGCGCTTTGCTGAAGGCGGCGATTGCTTATCGCGATACGGGTGCATTGCCGCGGATCGTTGACGAACCCCATTTGTGCCGCGATGCCCGCGGCGGCGACATTGTCGTCCAGAAAGGTACGGACTGGCTGGGTGCCTATGAAGAAGCAATGAACAACGCCGTGGGACCGCTTCATTCGATGAAAGCAGCCGAATAGCGCAACGCTTCGACGGCAACACCTGTTCGGACGAAATCCCAAAAAGCCCACGAGCATCGAAAGGTGATCCGCGGGGCAAGCCGAGACCATCATAGATCATGACTTCATCCGATAACCGCCGCTCACTGGTTCGGGGACGGCATATCCTTTTAAGGGCACTCGACGACGAGACAGTCGACATCCTCGATGACGGCGGTATCCTTCAGGTCGATGGCCAAATCCAGGAAGTTGGTCCGTTCGCCGAATTGGCCTCCCGGCATCAGGACGCGACGGTCGTCGGATCGCCCGACCACATCGTCGTCCCGGGGCTCGTCAACGCGCATCACCATATTGGAATGACGCCGGTACAACTCGGCAGCCCGGACATGCCGCTCGAGTTATGGCTGACGCATCACCTGCGTCACCGCGACGTGGATCCCTATCTCGACACGCTCTATTCGGCTTTCGAACTCGTGGCTTCCGGGGTCACGGCGGTTCAGCATCTGGGTGGGATGAAACCGGGACCAGTGCGTGCCTGGCCGGCCAATGCATCGGAAATCATCAAGGCCTACGTCGACCTGGGAATGCGGGTGAGCTTCGCATTTTGCAATCGAGATCAGCACCGCCTGGTTTATGGCGACGATGCCTCGTTCGTTGCATCGCTTCCCGAAGGCCTGCAAGACGATGCCAGTGCGTTCTTGAAGCGAACGCATTTCGCGCTCGAGGACTATGAGACCGAATATCTGCAACCCATGATCGAGCGATACGGAAACGGCAAGGAGCGGCTGGTGCGCGTCTGGCTTGCGCCGATTAATCTCGAACGGAGTTCCGACAAGCTGCTGACGCTAACGCGGGACTGGGCCCGAAAATACGGAATCGGCATTCACCTTCATCTTTCGGAGACGCCGTATCAAAAGGAATTCTCGTCGCGACGATTCGGCAAGACCTCGATCGAACATCTCGAGGAACTTGACTTTCTTGGCCCTCACCTGACGGTTGGACATGGCAACTGGCTATGCGAGAGCGATCTGGACATCGTCGCAAAACACGGCGTCTGCGTTTGCCACAATGCGAGCTCGAATCTCCGCCTGCGAAGCGGGATAGCGCCGGTACTCGAAATGGTGGCGCGCGGCATTCCGGTCGCGATCGGCATCGACGAGGCCGGCCTCAACGACGACCGCGACATGCTGCAGGAAATGAGACTTGTCAGGCATTTGCATGCGCGTCCCGGCATCTACGAGAAACCAATCAGCGCGACGCAGATATTCAGGATGGCGACCGAGCACGGCGCGAATGCGATCGGCTTCGGCGATGAGATTGGAACTCTGGAAGTCGGCAAACAGGCCGATCTTGTTTTGCTCGACTACGCGCGCATCACCTCCCCGTTCACGGACCCAGCCATATCTGTTGTCGAAGCCCTGATTTACAGGGCAAAGACCGAACACGTGACGGCAGTGATGATCGACGGACATGTCGTGTACCAGAATGGGCGCTTTTCAAATGTCGACCGCAACCGCGTTTTGAAAGACCTTGCTGCGGACCTAAACCGTCCCCTTCGATCAGATGAAATAGCCCGGGGTGAATTTTCGCGGGCCGTGTTTCCTCACGTCCGGGATTTCTACCGGGATTGGAGACTGCCGCCGACCAAGCCGTTTTACGATCTGAACGGCCGGGAATGATATCGCACATCGAAACCGGAGCTTTAACATCGAATGGTGAATGCGACGGCCCCCCGACGACTTCTCGACGTGCGTGTCCACGCCAAAGGCGTCGAGGCCGAGGGCATTTTTTCGTTCGACCTGCGGCCGGTTGGCGGCTCAGATCTTCCACCGTTCTCCGCGGGCTCGCACATCAATCTATTCCTGAGGAACGCGCTGGAGCGCAGCTACTCCCTGATCAATCCCACGCACGAAACCCATCGCTACATGATCGCGGTCGCAAAGGCGCCGCAAAGCACCGGGGGCTCTGAATACATGTGCGAAGCCCTGATGGTCGGCGACATGCTGCGGATCGCCGAACCCCGCAACAACTTCGCACTGGACGAAACCGCGAAGTCTTCCGTGCTTTTTGCCGGGGGCATCGGGATCACGCCGATCTGGTCGGCGGTACAGCGCCTGGAAGAAATCGGCAAACCGTGGAAACTATTCTACGCCGCGCGAACGCGTCAACGTATGGCGTTTTTGTCGAAGCTTCTTGAATTGCAAGCAAACTATCCCGACCGGCTATACCTCACGTTCGATCAGGAACCGGGTTATTCGATGCTCGACCTTCCGCTGATCATCAAGAGCCAGGTGTCTGGCACGCATTTCTATTGCTGCGGCCCGGCGGGAATGCTGCGGGCGTTCGAGGCGGCGGCGGCGGATCTGGATCCGGCGATAGTCCACATTGAACGATTTTCCTCAGCGATGCCCCCAGCGAAAGGCGGCTTCGAAATTTGCCTCGCCAAATCAGGCAGGTCGTTCTTCGTTCCGCCTGACAAAACGAT
>Ga0210397_10003291_pt1 | contig 9964 bp, 12 predicted proteins | sample IncBWH2OmetaG_FD_160126 | JGI IMG/M metagenome (GOLD analysis project Ga0210397, IMG submission 160126) | Forest soil microbial communities from Barre Woods Harvard Forest LTER site, Petersham, Massachusetts, United States - Inc-BW-H-2-O ...
GCTGGATCTATGGAAAGCAGAATACAGGGTTAACGAATAATGATGTATCATTAAATTCAGATTACAATATTTATGATAAGAACCAACGCATCTATGCCTGGGGATTTGCAGCCTATGACAAAAGTTATTCATTAAAAATCATCAATCGTTTTCAAGGCGGTTTCGGTTTGGGATATCAACTGCTTAAAAGTACTGTCTTAAGCCTGGATCTGAGTGACGGTATTATTTATGAAAACAGCAATCTGGATCAAGCGGCAGATCCTACTGTAAAAGATATTGAAACGTTTAGAAATTCGCTGCGATTAAAATATGCTTTGATTGTAACTAAAATTATTGAATTACGCGGAAGCAATTACTGGCAGCAATCGGTAGAAACTAAAGATGATTATATTATAAAATCGAATAATACCTTAAATGTTAAATTGAAAAAATGGTTAAGCATAACTGTTGCAATGACCTATAATAGAATTAATATTACACAGCGTGAAAACTTTTTGTTAACGTATGGACTTACTTTCGACAAGACTTTCTAGAGTTGCTGAATGAGTTTCATACACCACATTTGCCGTTATAAAGTATGCTTGATTGGAACAAATTATATAGCCCTAAACGCTTGGGAGCTGAAGAGAAAACAGAGTTGGATCCTGACTCCATTCGTAATCCGTATCAGCGGGATTATGATCGACTGATATTCTCTTCTGCTTTTCGCCGGCTTCAAAATAAAACACAAGTGTTTCCATTACCGGGCAGTATCTTTGTGCACAACCGTTTAACACATAGTTTAGAGGTTGCTTGTGTAGGCAGAAGCCTGGGTAGTATTATCGGGCAGCGTATTGCTAAAGAGTTTTATAAAACGGATGAAACGTTTCAGCGTTTTTATAATTACGAATTAGGTTCTGTGATTGCAGCAGCTTGCCTGGCACACGATATAGGTAATCCGCCGTTCGGGCATTCGGGTGAAAAAGCAATTTCAGCATACTTCAAAAATCTTTCTTCACAGGAAACTTCTTTATTGAAAAATCAGGTCACGGAAAATCAATACAATGATCTTATAAATTTTGAAGGGAATGCAAATGGCTTACGATTGTTGTCACATTCTTTTAACGAAGCATCAGAAGGAGGTATGCGGCTTACATATACAACGTTGGCATCCATGGTAAAATACCCTTGTGAGTCGAGTGCCGGCTTGCAGAAGAATATTTTAAACAGAAAAAAATACGGTTTCTTTGATTCGGAAAAAGATACCTTTCTGAAAATTGCAAAAGAGTTTGATCTCTTATCCATATCTGATACACAGTTGGCCTATGCCCGCCATCCGTTCGTATATCTGGTAGAAGCTGCCGATGATATTTGTTACCAGATTATTGATTGGGAAGATGCCTATCGGTTGAAAATTATTTCACTTGAAAAAGCCATAGATTCATTATTGGAATTTTTCCCGTTGCAAGGTGCGTATCCAAGAGAGAAGGCCTCAACGGTTGTAGCTAAGATTGTTGACCCGAATCAGAAGATTGCGTATTTAAGAGCAACTGTTATAAATATGTTGCTGGAAAGTTGTGCAGATGTATTCTGGCAACGTCAGCAAGAAATTCTGGCTGGCACATACAACAAGAGTTTAACCGACGATCTGAACGAACAGATTGCAGTTCCATTTAACAAACTGAAAGCTATTTCTGTAAAAGAGATTTATAACTACCGCTCCGTTGTTGAGATTGAATTGGCAGGTTATAAGATATTAGGTGGTTTGCTGGAAGAATTTATTCCAGCTGTTTTATATCCAGATAAACCTAATGCTGAAAAATTACTGCAATTATTGCCCCCTCAGTTTACGTATTCAGGTACGGAAGTGTATTTGAAGTTGCAGGCGGTGATTGATTTCATCTCAGGGATGACGGATGTATACGCGGTAGATTTATACCGCAAGATCAAGGGCATTGCTTTACCTGAATTGAAATAAACCAATTTTATAAAAAAATAATAGCAACCTAATATTCATTCCGCTACTGACATTTCTATTACTGCCACTCCACAACCATTTTAGGATACAACAATCGTTACAGTTACTAAAGGTGAAATCATAGGACTAACGTTTCCTTTGTGGCATTTTAAATACTTTTCAAATAAAAGCAGGAACTAACCACTTGACATATCTGTTCAAACACGTATATTGAATAAGAGAACTTTTATTTTCATTCAAATAAGAAAGGACTTTTTATGGATAGAAATGAGTTTATAAAGAAAGGATTGCTGGGTACAGGTATGTTTGTTGCCGCATCTGCTTTAGGTAATACCATTCAAAATGATATCGATGAATTAAAAGAGCTGGAAGTATTGGGTTTCAATCACATTCCGAATACACAGTCTGCCTTGATGGAAAATGCCGTGCTGCATAAGGCCGCAACGCGCGGCGATGCCAACCATGGCTGGTTGCATAGCCGGCATACATTTAGTTTTGCAAATTACTATAATCCCGAACGCATGCATTTTGGTGTGCTGCGTGTATTGAACGATGATATTGTAGATGGTGGAAAAGGTTTTCCGACGCATCCGCATGATAATATGGAGATTATCAGCATTCCTTTGCAAGGTGATTTAGAACATCAGGATAGTATGGGAAATATTGCTATTATCAGAATGGAGATATTCAGGTAATGTCTGCCGGTACAGGGATTCAGCACAGTGAGTTCAATAAAAATAAAGATGCACAGGTAAAGTTTTTACAGATCTGGATTTTCCCGAATAAGAAAAATGTAACCCCACGTTATGATCAGATCACATTAAAGACTGCTGATCGGCACAATCAATTTCAACAGATCCTTTCACCAAACCCGAATGATGCAGGTGTATGGGTTCATCAGAATGCCTGGTTTCATTTAGCTCAGTTTGATGCGAAACATATTCAAACGTATCAGTTAAGGGATAAAACAAACGGGTTGTATATATTCAATCTGAATGGCGATATCAGAGTAGACAATCAGGTCTTAAATGCACGTGATGGTTACGGTATATGGAACGTGCCGGAAATCACTATTCAAGCTGATTCAGCTGCCGAATTTTTGTTGATGGAAGTACCGATGACGGTTTAAATAATTATGAGTTATGAATTATAAATTATATTAATGTCATCGAGGTTTTAAACCTCGATGAGTTTCGTTTCACAATATTCTTACAACATACATACTACAATGATTAAAGAAGCCGTTACCCAATTTCCCGTACTTGATCTGATTAAAAAGAGATGGAGTGCCCGTTCATTTTCACCTAAAGCTATTGCGCCGGAAGATGTTAAAACAATTCTTGAAGCAGCAAGCTGGGCTGCCAGTGCCAACAATGAACAGCCGTGGGAATACATCTATGCACATAAAGGAACAGCAGGTTTTGATACCATCTGGAACTGTTTAATGCCAGGTAATCAACCCTGGAATAAAAAAGCAGCTGTACTGATTGTTGCAATTGCCCGCAAAACACTGGCTGCAAATGGTAATCCGAATACCTATGCAGAACATGACCTTGGTATGGCGAATGCGCATTTATTATTACAGGCGTCTGCTATGGGTATCTACTCACACCCGATGGCGGGCATTGATAAAGCGAAATTGGTTGAGTCATTAAAATTGATAGAAAATCAATACCCTGCTTGCATTATTGCCTTAGGATATTTAGACGATGCAGAAAAGTTGGAAGAACCTTATAAAGAGAGAGAGCTTACACCAAGAACAAGAAAGCCACTGAGCGAATTTGTGAAAGAGTTATAAATTATAATTTTCTCTCGTTTACAATTAGAAAATCTTTAAAAAAGCATAGCCTACGCTTAACTCGTGGGCTATGCTTTTTATGCTAAATTATTAATGGAGCAATATTTACGAATTAATAATTCATATAACTTACTTGTCAATCAAATGTTCAATATCTTTGATCTGAATAAGTAATGCTTTGTTTGACAGATATACTTCTACGGCACATAGCGCCAGGGAAAGAAGCATCGAAATCAGGCTCAAACCAAATACAGCATGAACCCATTCGTCTAAGTTATAATAGATCAGAAACATAGAAAAGGCAGAAATAAACATGGTTGCAATGCCTAGTAATTGCATGTTCCGGATCAGGAAAATACGCTTTTTAAGAATACCGATCTGTAGAATAATGATGTTGGACTGTTCTGATTTATACTGAGAATGAAGCGCACGGATCCGGTTGCTGATAGCAATATAGCGGTTGGTGTATGCCAATAACAATAAAGAAATAGTAGGAAAGAGCAGTGCCGGGGTATTTAATGTTAAATCGTACATACAGGTTCTTTTTTACAATAAAATATTATGGGATACGTGTTATTCAGGTCTATTGGCTTATTTTCTTATATACTATCCATTCACTGTTAAGGGATTGAATGTTTTTTTGAAGCCTTTTGCTATAAAATTGTATATTGCAGTATGAAAACCACATTATTCGATTACGAGATTCGAGCTAAATATCGTAAATTAATACTAACTGTTTCAAGTGCTGAAGCGAAAAGAATTATCATGAAAGGCGACGAAGAATTTGCACCTGTTGAGAAAGAGAAATTGGCGTTGATTCTTAAAGGATAACCGATTTTAAAATCATGTTTGAAAACACAGCGATAAAGTTATCGCTGTGTTTTTTATTTATGTGGAATACATAAGATTATTAATCTGTCCGATCGCTTTATTACATTTCTTCTCCATTCAGATCCGTTGTTAATATTTCGCTCATATAATCCAGATACGGCCGCATTTTTTTTAATGTATTTGAAACGGTCAAGTGAAAGTTAGGCGAAAGTACTTCTTCATTTGTAAAAGTATGTTTCACTATAAACTGCTTATGGCGGATCAGTTCAATAGCAGGATCTGTTATGTCAAAGCCTCGTGGTGCCGTTTTAACCTGTTCGCCGATTAATGTTCCAAATGTTTTCTTAAAACCAGCCTGATTTAAAATTCCTTTTAATGTCTTGGGATCGGTAGACAGATGATTGCGTATATGCAATAAGTCTTCTGCATTAGGTGCCCAGAAACCGCCGGCTACAAAAGAATTGTTTGGTTCAATGTGGTAGTAATAGCCACCCCTCAGATATTTTGTAGCACGACGTAAACCTCCACCCAGATTGTTTTTATAAGGACTCTTATTTTTTGAAAACCGCACGTCGTTATAAATCCGGTACAGGCTTTTTTTACCCGAGGGCGTTTCAATAGTATCGTGTTTGTTCATCTCTGCAAGCAATGCGTCTGCAAATACAATCAATTCATTAAAAGCTTTTTGATACACGTCTTTGTTTTTATCGAACCATTCTTTGTGATTATTTTTGGAAAGCTTTTTTAAGAAATCAAGTGTAAGAGATAGGTTATATGATTGTTGCATAATGTTCTGAAAGAAATGCCAGATAAATTTATACTATGTAATACCGCAAGTTTAACATTTTAGAAGCAATAATAGTTACACGCTGTGGAAAATAATTGTATTTTAGAGGTAGAACTATGAAACAGTGTTATTGTTGTTCGGGACTGGCTTTTGATATGTGTTGCCGGCCATTGATTGAGGATGTAAGTAAACCAGTAACGGCCGAAGCACTCATGCGCTCGCGTTATACTGCGTATGCAACCATGGCGGTTGCATATATTATTCAGACAACACATCTTTCTACACGCAGATATTATGATCCTCCTTCTATTAAAGCATGGGCCGCGTCAAGTGTGTGGGAAAAACTCGAAATCATTTCTACAGAAAAAGGTATGAGCACAGATACGATTGGTTATGTAGAATTTAAAGCATACTACACAGACGCAAATCTTCGTTCTCAAATACATCATGAGTATTCAACGTTTAAGAAAGACGGCGACAGATGGTTTTTTGTAGATGGAAAAGTATATTAAATTGAAATATATAAAATAGGGGTGATGAAAGACTGGAAAATCAGGCTGATTCTTTTCGGAAGCATTTTTTATTTTAATGCCTGTGCGTATATAAACAGACGTTTTTATACAGACCCTTCTGTATATTTTCAAAAAGCACTTGAAAATGAACCATACGATGCGTTGATTGTTCCAGGCTTTCCACATATAAAAGATAGCATGACAAGTATTGTACAGAACAGGGTATACTGGTCATGGTATTTATATAATAAGGGAATGGTAAAAAATATTATTTTCTCAGGAAATGCTGTATACACGCCTTATCGGGAAGCAGAGATCATGGCTATGTACGCCATTCAGTTAGGTATCCCGGCTGAAAATGTTTTTACAGAGATACAGGCAGAACATAGTACAGAAAATTTATATTACTCTTATAAGATTGCAGAAGAGCAAGGTTTTAAACGCTTAGCCTTAGGCACTGAAATAGCACAATCCAGTTTTATTTACAGCGTTAATAACCATCGCTTTAAAATACCGGTTGATTTTATTCCGATTGTGTACGATACCTTACGTACAATTGAAAAAGTAAAACCGGAGATTAATCAGGAATCTGCCGTAGATACAGGCTTCGTCTCTATTTTGGAAAGAGAAGGATTGTTTAAAAGGTTGCGCGGCACACGCGGAAGGAAGGTAGACAAATTGATGCATCAGGATAAAAAGGTAAAATAAATAACATTTTAATTCTTATGGAAGATCATCCAATTCGATAATCTTCCATAAGAATTTATTATTGATTATATGCAACGGCAAATTCTTTTGCAAATTCTTCCAGCTTTGTTTTAGATACTTTTACAGAAGATTTATGCGCATAATAATCTTCGAACATTTTTCCTTCACGCACGGCTTTTCCCATTTCAACATAATTTTTTGCAACTTCTTCCGGTAAACCTGCATTCACCATACCTGCAAAATTATCTTCATCTTTAAAATCAATCCATGGTAATTCGGGCTTGCCGATGGCAGCACCAAGTACTTTTGCAACGTCATTCGTTGTGCGTTCATCGCTTACCACATAACGTATACTGTGTCCTTTAAATAATAATGCCTGTAGTTCTTCTGCTGCAGCTTCTGCAATATCTTTTGGGTGAACAAATACAATAGAGGTATTGGCTCCATAATTGCCACCTATAATACCGCCATGTTTAATCATGCCGATATTGCTGTATAGGTTTGTGTAAAAATTGCCCGGACGTAAATGAATGATATTTACGTCAGATAATGTATTGAGCGCTTGTTCTGCCCGATAGATACCACTTACAGGCCCGCAGCCTTCCGGCATGTGTGCACCGATACTACTCAGATTAACTACATGTTTCACACCTGATGCTTTAATCGCCTGAGCATATATTTTTCCTGTATCTCCGATATACGCTTTCCAGTCTGCAGCTGCAAAAGTGGGAGGCACCATTGTATAAACAGCATCTGCATCGGTAAATGTTTGTGTTAAGAATGTCAGATCCTGAACGGAACCTATTGCAGCCTTAGCACCAAGTGCTTCGATTTCAGTTTTACGCGATTCCTGACTGCTGATAACAGTAACGGTGTGCCCTGCGGCAAGTAACTTTTGTGTAAGTGGTTTACTGATATTCCCCAGTGAACCTGTAATAACATATTTCATATTTTTATTTGATTTGGTTGAGTTAAATTATAAACAAATGTATCTTTGTACTTACTTTAATACAAGTACTCACCCTAAAGTATGTATCCTGATGGCTGCAGTAAAAGAATATTCCACAAATCAATTAAATAAACGAAATGCACTTACGGCGTGCCCTGTTACATTTACGCTTACCAAGATTGGTGGGCGGTGGAAGCCCATTATTATTTTTAACCTTTTAAATGGCCCTAAAAGATATGGTGAGTTAAAAAGAGCTATTCCGACAATAAGTGAAAAAATGCTGATTCAGCATTTAAAAGAACTGGAAGCAGATCATTTGATTGATCGTATTGCAAAGCCTGTAGTGCCGCCCCATGTAGAATATAAGCTTTCTGAATCAGGGCTTGCTTTAGCACCTGTACTTGAATCTATGTGTGCCTGGGCTGCAAAATATAATGTCTGAACGATTTGTTCTATGTGTTGATTGTAAAAAAAAACAACGATGTAAATAGCGTATCAGGTTGACGACTTTCATTCAGATCATTGTTCATCCCAATATAGAAAATGTATTTTACATGAGGTACATACGCTATATTATCATTCTGCTATTTTATTGAGGCACCTTTAAGCATCATTTTTTCTGTAATAGTTTCCAGCGGTTTTAACAGCAGTGCAATAATACCTTTAATAGAAAGTGCTATTAGTACACCCATTTGAAGTACATCAATAAAGGGGTCTACGATGGCTTCTGAAACCAGAAAAATGCATACACCAATGGTTAGTACAAATGTTGTTGCTCTCTTGCTTATTTTTGCTCTTCTCGTATCCTCTATAGACTTTTTTAATGCTGTGATATCCTGAATGGTTCCCTTTATTTTATTCGGCATTTTATACAGGTCTTCAATAGTACGTTTTTTTATGTTAATGTATTTATAGGCGTTCTCGTAGGTCTTGATGCGTAAGGTAATGTCAGAAGAAAGATTGTTCTGCAAATTCCGGATAAATGAAATTAAGCTGCCAATATTGGGTTGATATACATGGTGTCTTATAAAATCAACGTATGGAAAAATACTTTTTTCAATTGGGTAGCCAAGAATTTCACGGGCTTCTTCAGAAAGGAAAATTTCTTTCGTAGTTATATCATATTCCCAGTTTCCTATGCCGGCATTTTGTTGAGCTTCTTTAAGCAATGATGTACATTCTTTTAAGGCTGCCTCAGCAACTTCTTTTTCTTTGCGCAACCGATGTATGTGTATAGAGTTTTCATAGCTCTGGCGAAGTGTTTCTGATGTTAAAGAAGATTTTGGAATACAATCTGTGGCACCGGCTTGTTTAAGTTTAACAATATAGGGCTCGTCTTTTTGTTCGGTTAGCATAATAACCGGTGTGTCAATACCCATGGACCGGATTTTTTTTAATATTTCCAGTCCGTTTATTTGCGGAAGATGGAAGTTTAGAAAAATGCAATCCATGGAATCCTGAGCTGCTTCTATGCCGTCGCTCATTCCATTTTGGGTCGTAATTACATTTGCATTGATTTCTGAATCCAATATAGATCCTTTAAAGAAGAAGCGATCGTCTTTGTTGTCATCAATAATCAGAATTTTCGTTCTCGTTTCCATAGCTTAATAATTTTAAAAAGTAACTGATATAAAAAATGGCAGTATTTATTTATAAACGTAAACAAAATTCTTTTCGGATTTCATTTAGTCAAATAAATTAAAAAGTATTCTTGGTATTCTATACGTTGCATATCAGTTATAAGATTCATTTTGAATATCATAATTAAATCAATCTTTTGCATTGCGTCTTTTTCCTTTCAAAAGCCATTTTTTTGAACAGATTATATTGATCGGTTCAATGCTTTGGTGCTTATAGTCTTTACGATTGTTAATGAAAGTTGATTGTTGCTGACAGGTCGTGTATTTTTGAAGAGGCTGAATAGATAAAAAGAAAACAAGTATCTGTGAAATGAATACTTGTTTTCTGTGTGTTGAAAATAATTTCGGACAACTAAATCTGTTTTATTATTCTTTATTATGTAGTACTTGTAGTAGCAACACGCTTAAGCATTATTTTTTCAAGAATTGTTTCTAATGGTTTTAGAAATAATGCAATCCCACCTTTGAAAGAAATTGCTATAATAAGACCCATTTGAAGGGCATCCACAAATGGATCAATGATGGCTTCAGATAAAATGAAAATAAAGATGCCTATTGTTAATACAAGCGTAGTAGCTTTTTTGCTGATTTTAGCTTTCTTGGTATCTTCTAATGCTTTTTTTAGAACTGTAATATCCTGTATCGTTCCGATTATTTTATGTGAAGGAACAGCATTGTTATCGACAAAACGCTTTTTCAGGTTGATGTGTTTAAATATATTATTAAAAGTTCTTATTTGTAATGTAATGTCTGAATAATAGTCGTTTGATAAGTTTCGGATA